>Ga0315907_10000222_pt1 | contig 84818 bp, 88 predicted proteins | sample LakEriMetagenome_3_FD_203525 | JGI IMG/M metagenome (GOLD analysis project Ga0315907, IMG submission 203525) | Freshwater fungal communities from buoy surface, Lake Erie, Ohio, United States - Buoy 12 MA123 | ecosystem: Environmental > Aquatic > Freshwater > Lake > Lake biofilm | place: USA...
GCCCGTCAGATTCTCAAGGTTGAGCTGCACCGACAGATCATCCGTAAGCTGATAGTATGCCGCCGCGTCGACCCGGGTGTAGGATGGCATGACAACAGCATTCGAAATCGAGGCAAACCGGTCATCCTGCCAGATCATGCCGAATCCAAGGTCGAGGCGGCCTGTCGCCCGGAACTTGTTCCAGAAGCTCGCGCTGTGTTCCGGCACAAGCGCCAATTCGCGTCCCGCAGGCGCCGAGCTCGTGGTCTCGGTGATCTCCGCTGTCTGCCACGCATAGGCCGCCGCGACATCCCAGCCTTCGAGAAGCTCGCCCTGCAGCGACAGCTCAAGCCCTTCGCTGCGCTGCGCGCCGGTCAGCACCGCCGTGCCGGCAACAGGCCCTGGCGCCAGCGTGTTGGTCCGGTCGAGGCGGAACAGCGCCGCCGTCACCAACAGCTCGTCCGAGGGCTGCCACTTCACGCCCACTTCGGTGTTCTCGAACTCTTCCGGCTCGAAATCTTCCTGTGCCGGCGTCAGGGCCGAGAACTGCTCGCCGGATTGCGGCAGGTAGGATTGCGCCCAGCTTGCATAGAGCGACACGGCAGGCACCGGCGCATAAACAAGGCCGAAGCGCGGCGAGACAAACTCGTCCGTACGCGATGCATCCGCACCGATGTTATTGTCAAACTCGAAATCAAACCGGTCAAACCGCGCACCGGCAATGATCTGGAACTTGTCGGTCAGCTTGATCTGGTCCTGCACGTAGGCGGCAAACAGGCCGAGATCGTTGGAATTGTCGCGCGACACACGGCCGAACACGGCGATCGCATCCTGCCCCCGATCCGCCAGAGACACCGTCAACCGCTCCAGGCCGCCCGCTGCGGGGAACTGGCCTTCGATACGCAGGTTGTAGCTCTTCTGCTGCCCCGCCTCGATACCGGCCAGAAGCGTGTGCTCAACCCCCGCAAACTCACCTTCCCAGACGAGGTCCGTCTGGCTGATAAGGTTCTCACGCGCCGTCAGTGCGTTGTAAGCGGCAATCTGGACAGTTCCGGCGCCAAGGTTCACCGCGCTTGCGGCGAACAGGTTCTGGTAAAACTTGTCATAGTCTCCGTAGAGCAGCGTCGAACGCAGCGTCAGAGAGTCCGAAATCTCGTGCTCAATTACCCCAGTTAGCGTGTTGACCTCAACCTCGCTCGGGCTCAGATCCGGATTGCCGTAGAACGACTTCTTCGAAATGTCGAACGGCCGGCCATTGAGCGAAGGCACGCCGCGGTCAGTCACGCGTTCATCGACGAAATGCTCCGCCGACAGACGAACCGTCGTCTTCTCGCCGAGTCCGAACGCCACCGAAGGGGCCACACCATAGCGCTCGCTTTCCACCAGCTCGCGGTAGCTCTCCGCATCTTCATAGACCAGATTGACGCGCGCACCGGCCCCATCAAAAATCTCGCCGCCAAGGTCCGCGCTCGCCCGCGCCTGGCCATATGCCCCTACGGTCGCCGTCAGCGCCCGCACGCGCTCGCCGTCCGCCTGCTTGGTCACGCGGTTGATCACCCCGCCGCCGGTTCCCCGCCCGAACACCAGGCCCGAAGGCCCCTTCAGCACTTCGATCCGGTCGGTATTGTAGACATCGCGGTAATACTGGAGGTCGTCGCGCACACCATCGACGAAGAAGTCCGCCGTCGTCGTGTTGCCGCGCAGCACAGGCGCATCGCGGTGCCCTTCGCCCTGCGCCACCGTCACGCCCGGCACGAAGCGCAGCGCCTCGCCCACCCCGGCCATCGCCTGGTCGCGCATCAGGTCGCCGGTGATCACCGTCATTGCCTGCGGAATCTCGATGATCGGCGTATCGGTCTTGGTCGCCCCGCGCGAAGTGTCCTCGTTATAGCCCGTGCTCGTGCCATAGACGTAGACCGTCTCCTGGCGCTTGACGTCATCGGGCGCATCTTCGGCCTGCGCCGTCAGACCGCCGCCGAGGCAAAGGCTGAACGTCGCGGCGCACCCCAGAAGACGAATCGAAAGCGGGCGGATCGAAGCCGGGCGGCGTTCAGGAAGAAGCATGGACAAGAAACCCTCATTGCGAACTATTCTAATTCGCAACTAGCAGTCTGATTTCTTGCTTGCAACTCATTCTCATTCCCAAGTGAGCAATCGCCGCACCTGTCTGCAGACTGTGGCTTTCAGGCCACAACCAGCGGTCTGAATGTTCCGTAGATCAACCGGCCCATGTCTGCGCCGGCCGTGGCGGGGCCGAACTCGGCCACCCGCGGATCTGCCATGATCTTCTCCCAGCCGGCATCATGCGCGGCCTGATCCTGCCAGTTGATCCAGGAGAAGTCCGCCAGATCGCCCCCGGCAACCCGAGGCAGCTGCGCAACCAGCTCTCCGAGCTCGCCGCCGCGCCCTGAATTGGTTGCACAAGGAATGTCTTGCGCAACGAATCCGGCCTCTGAAACCCCTATCGTTGCTCGGCAAAGTAACTATTTTCAGCCTTTCGAATCCGACCGCATCCATAGCGGCGATATACTCCCCGGATGGTTTCGCTCACAGCCCTCCGCCAGCATCCGCGCTTCGGCCGCTTCTTCGAAGTCGTGCACCCGTTCTTCTGGCCGGTGATCTGGTGGACGTTGAACGCCGCGTTTCGCGCGTACGATGCCTCGAACCGCACCGAATTCCTTCTCGGCATCACCTGGTGGGGACAGGTCTACATCGCCTTCGAAGGCGACCTGCGGCCCGATCCGCTGACCTACAGGCCCGTCCCCCGAACCTTCCGTGCCCTGACGGATGCCGGCTGGGCGTCTGATCTCCCGGCAAACCTCGAAGGGCTCTCACCTTCCTCATCCACCCCCATATCCGGTGGAAGCGTCCGGACGCTCTGCATCCAGATGAAGGGGGCGCAACCCGCTCCCCCTAACACCTCCTAGCTTATCTCCGCTCATCACGGCGAAAGCAGGTACCCAGTGAGGCCGCTTTGCTGCTGGCCCACCCCGCAGGTACCTGCGAAAGCAGGTACCCAGCGCAAAACAGAATGCATCATTCCAAATCTGGACCCCAGCTTTCGCAGGGGTCTGCGGAGAGGCACGCTCAAAAAAACCGGCCGCCCCCAAGGGCGCGTCCGGACGCTCGCGCAGGCCTCAAGCCTTGCGCCCGCCGGTCTCGAAATAGGCATGCGTGCCGCGCGTGATCACGCGGTCGCCCGGCGCCACATCCTGGGCTTCGAAATCCGGCTGTCCTTTCACCTCGGCATAGACATTGCCGAAATCCTGGTAGCAGGCCTCAAGCAACGCCTCGAAACTGTCGATGACGAAATAAGTCTGCTGGAAATCGTCGATGATATACTTCGTCCGCATCAGGCGCTTCAGATCAAAGCCGATCCGGTTGGGACTTTCATCTTCCAGCGCGAACACGGTCTCCTGCGGGCTAGACAGGATGCCGGCGCCGTAGATGCGCAAACCGTCCGCCTCCTGAATAAGTCCGAATTCCACCGTATACCAGTAAAGCCGCGCCAGGTTGTGCAGCTGCCCGAGCCGCATCGCCCTTTGCCCGCCCTTGCCATAGGCCTGCATGAAATCCGCAAAGACCGGGTTCGCCAGCAGCGGCACATGGCCGAAGATGTCGTGGAAGATGTCCGGTTCCTGAAGGTAATCGAACTCTGCTTCCGGGCGGATGAAGGCGCCCGCCGGGAAGCGGCGGTTGGCGAGATGATCGAAGAAGATATCGTCCGGCACCAGTTCGGCCACCGGGACGATCCGCCAGCCGGTCAGCGTCTCCAGACGGTCAGACAGGCGCCCCATGTGCGGGATGCCCGAAGGCGAAAGTTCCAGCGTGCCCAGCGCCTCAAGCGCGGCCTGACAGGCACGGCCCTTCGTAACTTCGCGCTGGCGGCGGAACAATCGGTCCCAGCGGTCATGCTCGGCAGCGCTATAGGTCTCCCACGCCTGGTCGATCGTGAAATCGGCCGCGCGCGGCGCGCCGGAATAGCGATTCTTTGCAAAGGCAGTGTCCATGGCCGCGATTATAGGCCCGAACGAAAACTAGTTCCAGATGTAACTAATTCAGGCGACGGCGCGGGAATCGACAATCTCGGTCAGCGTCACGCCCAGTTCCCCATCCGCCACGACCAGCTTGCCGCGCGCGATCAGGCGGTCCGACACGTAGATGTCGACGGGCTCACCGGCCTGCTTCTCCATCGTCAGCACTTCGCCGGGCGACAGGGCCATCAGCTCTTCCATCGTCAGGCGCAGCTCGCCGAGCACGATCTCGACACGCACGGGCACATCCATCAGCATGCGGTGGAATGCGGGATTGGCGGGATCGGTCATCTCGTTCCTTCCTTGGGCGCCTGTCCGGTCGCGGCAAACAGGTCGCCCTGCCCGCTGACAATCCGCGCGGCGGCGCCGTCGATGAGGCTGCGCAGGCGCGCCTCGGTACTGGCCTGGTATTGGCTGGAGGCGATGAGGCGCATCACTTCGGCGATCTCGTCAAGCGCCTGGGTCAGGTCGGCGGTCACTGCCGCAAGCCGCTCGCTCTCGGTTTCGGCCTTGAGCTTCGCCACTTCTGCCAGCGTCTCGACACGCACCTGCGTGATGAGCGCGGCGATTTCCTCGCCGGTGAAGCTGACCCGCGCCGGGTCTGCCGCTACATCTTCCGGCTGCGGACCAAAGTCGGCGCGGAAGTCAAACGGGGTGACGGACTTGACCGCGCGCGTGTTCATTCGACCAGCTCATCCTGCTCAGAGGCCTTGCCGGCACGGATCTCGCCGCGGCTGATCAGCTGGCGGGCGAGTTCCACAAGGTTGGCCCTGGCGGCCTCCACTTCGCTACGGCGTACGGCGCCAAGCGCAGAGATTTCCTCGCGCAGCAGGTCGCCCGCGCGCTGTGTAAGGTTGGCAAAGAAAGCCGCGGATGTGGTGGGCTTCGCGCCTTTCAGCGATGTGATCAGCCTGGCCCGGTCAGCCGCAGCCAGCAAGGTCTGCATACCGGCAGCATCAAGCGTTGCGAGATCGTCAAAGGTGAACATCAGCGCGCGCACCTTGTCGCCGGCGCCCGGCTCGGCGGTTTCCAGTGCGGCGAGGAACAGCGTGCCGGCACGCGGATCGAGCCGGTCGAAGATGCGGGCGATCCGCTCGACACCGGCCTGCGCGCCTTCGCGGGCAAGCGCCGCCACACGGCCCTTGAGGAACTGTTCGAGCCCGGCCATCGCGGCGGGGTGAACCTCGCCAAGATGCAACAGGCGCTGCATCGCTTCGATCGACAGCGAGGGCGGCAGGGTGCGCAGCAGCTTCGCCGCTGCCTCGCCGCTGAGGCGCGACAGGATCAGCGCCACAACCTGCGGCCGTTCATGGCGAATGAGGGCGGCAAGCACCGGCGTGTCGAGCGCCGACATCTCGGCCCAGACGCCCGCGCCGCTGGTCGCGCGCTGGGCCTGCGTGAAGCGACGCAGGGCCTCACTGTCCGCAGACGGATCATCGGCCATCTGGTCCATGGCGGCCGAAAGGGTCTCGGCTTCCTGCGGATCAAGCTCGGCCCAGATCGCAGCGGCGTCCGGCCCGAGGGCACGCATCAGGCGGGCCGAGCGGGCAATGCCGGGCGCGAGGGGAACGGAGGGTCTGGCGAGGGCGCTCATGGCGTCTCCTCCCCGGCGCGCATCCAGCCGCGCACCACGGCAGCGGCCTTGGCAGGGTCACGCCGGGCAATTTCGGCTGCAGGCTCGGCCACCGGCACCGGGCGGATGGCGCGGACAGGTTCGCGCGGACGCTCGACGGGCATTGGCGCAGGCGCAGAAAGGATCTGCGCCGCCGGCGCAGACACAGGCGCGCTGCGGCCGGAGAGATGGGTGATCAGCCCGGCCAACAGGACGAGAGCGGCGAGGCCGATGAGCTCCGCCCAGGCGGCAAGGCCCGGGCGGCCCGGCAGGCCGGTCGCAAAGGTAACGGTTTCGATGACGAGGCGGTCGCCCTTTTCGGCGCTGAGCCCGGCGGCAACCGGCGCAATGCGCTGCAGGTCGCCGAGGCGAGGCGTTGCGCTTTCATCGATCAGCAGCAGAAGCGTGCGCCCGCCTTCGGCGTTCCAGCTGAGGCTGACGCGAGACAGGCCGGGGCCGGCAACGGGGGAAAGGACATCGGCAAGCGCCGCTTCGGCAGGGCTGGCCGCTACTGGGCCAGGCTGCGTCAGCAAACCGGCGCCGCGCCAGGCGAGCAGGCCCAGCGCCAGCGCGCAGGCCAGTGTCGCCAGCAGGCGCACCGGGCCTGCGCCCATTGCTTGCGTGCTATTGCCAGACGCCATTCAGCCCTCCGGGACCGGCCACAGGGCCGGCAGATTCCCGGAAGGCTAGAAGGCCCGCCTTAAGGCAGGTTTAACAAGGCAAACGCCGGATTAACGGCGGTATTGCTGGAGACGCGTGGTGCGCAGGCCTTTGGCGCCGTGACGGGCGTAGAGACGCTCCCAGCCTTCGAACTCTTCATCGGTCAGATTGTAGCGTTCGCAGGCGTTTTCGCGGGTCAGGAGGCCGCCCTGGACAGCCGCGACCACTTCCGCCTTGCGGCGGGTGACCCAGCGGGAAATGCCGGGCGACGGCAGGTCGGCGAGGGTGAGCTTCTGGCCATCCGGGCCTTTGACGCTCAAGGGGCGTGCATTCTGCATATTCATGGTCAAACCTCTTCAAGGTCCTGGGGTTTCCGCCCTGCTTCTGCGGGGCCATGACAACACCCTACACGAGCCGGTTTAAGCCCGGCCTTGCCTCGGAAGTTGAGTTTGGACGCCTCCGTTAGGGGGATGTTTGGAAACCTGTTCCGGCGCGGGACATTCGGGCTGAATCGGGCAGAAGCGCGCCGCCCGCAGGGCTTGCGTGCCAGATTCAAGGAAGGATTGTCGTTCCGAATGAATAACGCCATCCCTTCCGAAGACCCCTGCGAACGCAGGGGTCCAGATCGGAAAAGAAGCACCTTCAGTGCGCTGGATACCTGCTTTCGCAGGTATCTGCGGAAAGCTGTGTTTACACCTTCGCGCGGGTGAGTTGACCGGTCAGGCCAGCGTCTTCAGGAGTTCGAGGCTGTTATTGTCGCGGATCTGTGCCGAATGGCGGCGCAGCATCGTAAGGAACATCTCGTCGCCGCGTTCGGTCTGCTTGACGATCATCGCGGCGGCGAAGGCGACCGAGATGCCGTAGAACGAGAACCAGCGATAGTGCGTGTAGAGATCGTCGAAGCTGTAGCTCGTGATGCCTTCGGCCTTCAGGCAGTCATGATAGTGGCGCAGCAGCGCCTGCTCATGCTTCGGGCGCTCGTCGCGCGTGAGGCCTGCGCCGATGAAATAGGCGACGTCGTTGGCGGGCGCGCCCTTGCCGGCGGTCTGCCAGTCGACGACGGCGAGCGGCTTCTTCGCGCCCGGCTTGCCGAACAGCATGTTGTCGAGGCGGTAATCCGAATGCGTCAGCGCGTAAGGGCCTTGATAGGCCTCGCCCCATTTCGGCAGGCTCGCCGCATAGGCATCGCCCACTTCGATCTGCTCGGCATTGATATGGGCGGCGTAGCGTTCCTTGAAGGCGCCCCAGAGGCCGGCGACCTGTTCGGGGCCGAGGCCCGGCGGCGGCGCCTTGGCGGAGCCCTGCAGCCAGTCATGCTCGTCCAGCACCGGATCTTCCCAATGCGCGGCATGCAGGATGGCGGCAGCTTCCATCGCGAGCCGTGCCTCCTCGACGCCGCAGCCTTTCAGCTGGTCGCCCTGTTCGGAGGGCGCCATGTCTTCCATGATCAGGGCGAAGCGGTTGGTCTCGGGATCATAGTCCGTGTACAGCGCATCCGGCGTGATGCGGCCGGCAACCTTCGGAAAGGTGCGGTAGAACATCACCTCGCGCTTGTAGTGGTTCAGCATCTTCGCCGTGGCGACGCTGATCTCGTTGGCGGACGGAAACTTGCCGACGAGGGATATCGGCGCATTCGCCCCGGCACGTGCATAGTCGAACACGAAGCGCACGTTCTCGCCGATCTGGCCGGTGCCGATCGATTTCGCGGTGAAGCCGCGCACCTCGGCATCGATGCCGATCTCGCCGAACAGGGTGTTGAACCAGTCGGGCTTCAGCTCGAGCGGATGGGTATCAAGGCCGGGACGGCTCATGTAGGGGACTCTTCAGTCTGTGTGGACGGGGACGGCCGGCGGCCGGTGAAACGGCGGAACTGGCCGAGGCGTTCCTCGGCGCGGCGCAGGCCCTTGTCGAGCGCGGCCATGGTCAGCGCGAAATCGCCGCTTGTCTCGCGGCGCCAGGCACGCTCGGCCTCGGCGATCACGAAGGCGATGGCGATGCGCTTCAGGCTCGCCGGCGCGCCGGTGTCATGGTCGAGGCCGGCAGAGGCCAGCGCCCAGGCAGCGCTGGCATGGCGGTGACCCGGCAGGCGCGCGGTGTGATAGAGCGAGAGTTCGCGGAAACGGTTGATGGATTTGAGGCCCGCGCGGAAAGGCTCCATCGCCTCGAAGCGCAGCATGATGACATCGAACAGGCGCTCGCGCGGCGAGGCCTCATCCGGTACGCCTTCGGCGGACATCGCTTTGTCGAAATGCGCATCGAGCGCTTCGACGAGATCCTCGCGCGAGGCGACGCCGTGAAAGTCCGACAGGGAGAGCTTCGCCTTGGCGGCAATGTCCGACAGCGGAATGTCGGCCCAGTCGCGCGTTGCGGCGAGGTCGAGGGCAGCTTTCAGCCCTTTTTCGATGATCTTTTCAGCAGCCGCCAAGGCGGGGCCTCCCGGGGTTTTAGTCCGCCTCTTTGGACAGCTGCCGGTCGCGGTTGGCGGCGGCGCGCAAGGCGTCTCTCAGCAATCGGGGCATCCCACCCGTGTCTGTGAGGATGTCAAGGGCCGCCTGGGTGGTGCCGCCGGGAGAGGTGACGGCGCGGCGCAGGGCTTCCGGGTCTTCGCCGCTGGCGGCCATCAGGGCGGCGGCGCCTTCGACGGTGCGCCGGGCAAGTCGCTGGGCGAGCGCGCGCGGCAGGCCTTCGCTTTCGCCGGCCTCGGCCATCGTCTCGGCCAGCAGGTAGAGATAGGCCGGGCCGCTGCCGGAGAGCGCGGTGACAGCAGACATCAGCGTTTCGTCGACGGGGCCGTGCACTTCGCCCAGCGGCGTGAGCAGCGCCTCGGCGGCTTCAATATCCGCTGCGCCGAGCCCGGGCGCGGCCGAGAAAACGGTGATGCCCTGCCCGATCGCGCCGGGCGTGTTCGGCATCGAGCGGATGACGCGCGCGGTCTGCAGACGCCGGGAAATCTGCGCGATGCGCACGCCGGCCATGATGGAAACGACCAATGTGCCCGGCCCGGTGAAGGCGCGGGCGGTTTCGGCGACGGCGGCGAACTGCTGCGGCTTGACCGCCAGCACCAGAATGCCGGCCGGCGCCGGAGCGGGATTGAGCTTGATCTTGCCGGCCTCGGCCCAGGCGGAGACTTCCGCCGAGGGTTTTGGTTCGAACACGGAAATGGCGCGTTTCGGCTTGGCCTTCAGCCAGCCCCGCGCGAGGGCGGCGCCCATGCGGCCTGCGCCGAAGAGAACAAGGGCAGGCGCGGCCGCCACCCCGCCCTCAGGCTTCGCCGTGGGTTTCGAACATCACCGCATCGATGGCCTCGCGCGGGGACTTGCCGGCCCAGACCAGGAAGTTGAAGGCGGGCATGAAACGGTCCGCCGCGGCGACGGCAGCCGTCATCACGGCGCGCACTTCGCCTTGAGTGACTTCTTCGCGGCCATCCATCGGGAAAGTGTAGCGGAAGATGATCACGCCATCGTCGGCCCAGAAATCGAAATGGCCAAGCCAGAGGCGTTCGTTGGCGAGCATCACCAGTTCGGCAATCGCAGCGCGCTTGGCGGCCATCGCCTTGACGTCGAGGGTAAGCGAGAAGTGGAGGGCCGACGGTTCCGGGCGATAGGCGAACAGCGCGCCCATGTCGCCCCAGCGCGTCTCGGCGACAACCTGGAGGGTGCCTTCCTCGTCCCGCTCGTTCGGCCAGCCGGCGGCTTCGAGCACGATCTCGACGATATCGAGAGGGTCGACTTCGAAGTCCTGGCTGCGATCGAGTTCAAGGCTCATTCGGACGCCTCCGTGGGGGTGTTACGGATTTGGTGCAGGATTCGCATGACAAATCCAAGACTGATCGAAGCAGTCCGGGCTCAGGCTTGTCCATGGGGTTGCGCAGTGGGGCGTCAGGATTTCGTGGAAATCCCCTGCCCGGCTTCCAGGGCAGCGATCCGGGCTTCGAGGGTCTCGACGCGGTCGAGGGCGGCGGTGGCGATCGCCTTGAGCGCTTCGACTTCGTCACGGCCTGCAAGGTCCATGTCCGCAATCAGCGCGCGGACGCGGGCCTGGGCGGCGGTCTTGGCTTCCTCGCCTGCCGCGCGCGCAGCGCCGAGCGCGCCGGTCATCAGGCTCGCAATGTCATCGAGCAGTGGATTTGTGCTGGCCATGCGGCTACTCCTTCGCGCCGGGTGTGGCGGTGCCTAACAGATAGGCGCGCCGACAGACAGGGAAAAGACGCCGCATGACTGAACTCCTCGCCGTACTCAGCGTTTACCTTAACCAGGCCGCGCTCGAGTTTCCCGAATGGAGCCCGGCGCTCTTTTCCATTGATTTCAGCTTTATCGGCCTCGGCGAGTTTCACCTGCGCTGGTACGCGATCGGATACATTGCCGGTATTGCGGGCGCATGGTGGTATGGCTCGCAGCTGCTGAAGCGCCCGGCGCTGTGGAAAAGCAAGCCGCCACTGAACCAGGACGGGCTCGATGACCTGATGTTCTGGATCATCATCGGCATCATCCTGGGCGGCCGGCTGGGTTACATCCTCTTCTATATGGTGCCTTACCAGATGGACGTGCTGGCGGCCGACCCAATGACGGTGCTGCGCATCTGGGACGGCGGCATGGCCTTCCATGGCGGAATTCTGGGCGTGGCGCTGGTGCTCTGGTTCTTTGCCGCCAAGCGCGGCGTGCCGCTGCTTTCCGTGGGCGACATTGCCGGCGTGACGGCGCCGATCGGCATCGGACTCGTGCGGATCGCGAACTTTACCAATGCGGAGCTGTATGGCCGGCCGACCGAGGGGCCGATGGGGATGGTATTCCCGCAAGGCTATGTGCCGGGCTCCACACCGCCGGCCTATGACTGGGACGCCGGCAAATGGGTCTATGCGGGCACCGAACTGCCCCGCCATCCGAGCCAGCTTTACGAGTCGGTACTGGAGGGCTGGATCCCGCTGATCGTGCTCTCGATCCTGATCTGGAAATTCGGCGCCCTGAAGCGTCCGGGCCTGATCGCGGGGCTGTTCCTGATCATGTACGGCGTCGGCCGGTCGATCGCCGAGAACTTCCGCGAGCCCGACGCTTTTGTCAGCGGACTGCCAGAATGGCTGACCATGGGCATCATCCTGTCGGTGCCGATGTGGCTTGGCGGGGCCTGGCTGATCTGGAACGCCTTGAAACGTCAGGAAAAGAGCGTATAAGAAAGTGTTAACTAGGTACAATCACGTACCTGTTCGCCGCGATCCGGGGGAGGAGAGCGCTGATGAGAGCGGATAGCCTTTACCGGCTGACAGCGGCGTGCCTGATCACGCACGAGTTCGATTCCATCGTGCGGATGACCACCAACCCGGACCCGTTCAGCTCCCTTTCCCATCTCGAACAGTCGATCCTGATCTGGGGCCACATCCCCGTCGTGCTCGGCCTGCTGTTTGTCGCAGAATCGACGATGCGGGCCTCGATCCGTTACGGCACCTGCGTATTTGCGGTCATTCATGTCGGCCTGCACTGGGTCTACCGGGACCAGCCGCTCTATGATTTCGGGACCATGGCCTCCTGGGTGCTGATCCTGCTGGCCGGCATCTTCGGCGCGGCCTATCTGGTGCCCGCGAAGGCGCGATGAGGCGCCCACGAGGGCCGGACTGACCCATGAAACTTGAAGACCGGCTGGTGCGCCTGATTGAATCCGGCGGCCCGATCCCCTTGTCCACATTCATGCAACTGGCCCTGCACGATCCGCAGGAAGGCTATTACGCGACACGCCCCGGCGTCGGGCGCGATTTCACGACGGCGCCGGAGACGAGCCAGATCTTCGGCGAGCTGATCGGCCTGTGGCTGGTGCACGAATGGCGGGCGCTTGGATCACCTGAGACGTTCCATCTGGTCGAGATCGGCCCCGGCCGGGGGCAGCTGATGCTGGACGCGCTGAGGGTTGCCGGCGCAGCGGGCAGCCAGGCGTTTGTCTCGGCGATGCGGCTGGTCTTCGTCGAGCCGAGCCCGGTCTTGCAGGCGACCGTGGGGCAACTCTTTGCGCCGCTGAAGCCGCACTTTGCAGCCTCGCTTTCGGCGGTGCCGGCCGGGCCGATGCTGCTGGTGGCGAACGAGTATCTCGACTGCCTGCCCGCCCGCCAGTTCCGGCGCGTGGGAGACAGTTGGCGCGAGTGCGTGGTGGGTCTGACCGGGGATGGCCGCCTCGCCTTCGGACTGGCGGCCGACGAACCGCGGCCGCCCCACGGGGCGGCGTTCAGCGGCGAGGTGGTGGAGGTGCAGACCAGCCTCGACCTCGTGATTGCCGACCTCGTCTCGCGGGAGGCGCCTCTGCGGGCGCTGTTCATCGATTACGGCCCTGATGACCGGGCGCCGGGCGACACGCTGCGGGCCTACCGGTCCGGGCAGCAGGTGCCGCCGCTGGAGAAACCGGGGGCCAGCGACCTGACAGTGGACGTTGATTTCGGACGTTTCGGGCGGCTGGCCGCCGCGGCGGGGCTCGATGTTTCGGGACCGACGCCGCAGGGCATGTTCCTGCTCGGCCTCGGCGCGCAGGCGCGGCTGAACCAGCTGGTGCAGGCCAATCCGGACACGGCCGATCAGGTGTTTGAAGCCGCGCGGCGGCTGATTGATCCCAAGGAGATGGGCGCGCGCTTCAAGGCGATCTGCCTGTCATCGACCGGCCTCGGCAAACCGGCCGGCTTCTAGCCCTCAGGCTGCGAAGCGGGGTAACACCGGATTTGTGCGGCTGACGATCAGCTCATCGTGGCAGAGCACCTGCGTCAGGTGGCCCGCATCATCAGCCAACGGAAGACGCAGCCAGGCATGCAGCCGGCCGCCGGTTTCCATGACGCCGCCGACCGGGACGCCGCGCTCCACGGCGGCCGCAAGGCCGAGCGCGTAGCATTCGCCATGCGTTCCGGCAATTTCCGACACCTGGCGTCCGCGCACATCGATTCCGAAAATGTCTCGCAGACGCGAGCCGGCGATCCTGAAGCGCCCTGCCCCGGCCTCGTCCACCTCGACTATCGACAGGCAGGCCAGCGTCGAACGCACAGTACCCGGATCAATCGCATCGCGCGGCACGAGGCCTGAAGCGTCGCGGCATTCGAGCCAATGGGCGATCAAGAGGCGTTGAGCCTCCGTAACGCCGGAGAAAGTTGGTTTGTTGGACATGACGTCGCCACCCCCGTGGTGATTCGCAAGAATCACCTATCGCGCGAGTGGACTCGCGGATCAAGAGTCATTTAAGCATTTTGTTAATATTGGTTGACGGAGTATTTTGTTCCGTAGCCGGAACAGTCGCCCTTTTGGTGGACTAGTCTTCCTTGGTGGAACGCCCGAGGCCCATTTTCTTGGCAAGTTTTGACCGCTTTTCAGAATAGCCGGGCGCGACCATCGGATAATCTGCCGGCAGGCCCCACTTCTGGCGATACTCGTCCGGAGAGAGACCGTATTTGGAACGCAGGTGGCGCTTGAGCGATTTGAACTTCTGCCCGTCTTCCAGGCAGACAATGTGTTCCTTGAAGACGGATTTCTTGACCGGCACAGCGGGTTTGAGCGGCTCAGGCTCGTCGGCGGCGGGTTTCGAGAGGCTGACCAGCGCCGCGTGGACGCTGCGGATGAGTTCCGGCAGTTCGTTTGTGTTCAGCGTGTTGTTGCGCACATAGGCCGAGACGATCCCGGTCGCATACGCCACATTCTGACCCATCAAATCCGGCATCGGGTTGCCTGCCTGCATGTCTTGCCCCTCCAGCAAGGGTCAGGTCCCTCAGGCAGCAACCGGAAAGGTTGCACCTGAGGTCACTGACCACACGCAAGGGTGTCAGGTCCCAATATGGCGGAAATTTGGCACCCTGAATGTCGGGGGTTTTTCAACTCGTCAGGTAGGACACGAGCAGAACAAGCGCCAGAATCACCGTCGTCCAGATCGTCATGCCACCTGCTGCCGCATTGCGCGCCAGGGCCCCGCGCGGGCTGAACGTGTCCACCAGATGGGTGTAAGCGCGGCCCGACATGTCCCGGAAGATGTGGGTCATCGCAGGGCCGAGCTTCGCCCAGACCGTATCGATCCAGCGGACGATTCCATAGCCCGCCTTGCGGTAGATCCAGTCCGTATCGAGGATGACGCCCGGCTTCTCGGACGGATAGAGGCCAAGACGCTTGAGCAGGATGAAGGCGAAGACGGCCAGCACCAGCAGCTGCATCTGCGTGAGGATATGGTCCAGCGTGAAGGGCTGATAACTCGCCGCCTCGATCGGATAGGGCAGCAGGCTGTAGAGCCATTGATATCCGAAGCCCGGCACGATCGCCGGAAGGCCGATGGCGATACACAGGAAGGCCGCCATGCCCATGGCGAGGAGCATGTTGAAGGGCGCCTCTTTCACGCGCTTGCCGCTGTCATGCCCGAAGAAGGCAAAGTACGGGATCTTGATGCCCGAGTGTTCGAGCACGCCGGCCGAAGCGAAGAGCAGCATCAGCCAGACGATGATCATCGCGGGGTCGGCTGCGCCTTCGGCAGCCACCGCGCTCATTGTCAGCGACTTGGCGATGAAGCCGGAGAAGAGCGGAAAGGCGGAGATCGACAGGCCGCCGATGATGCAGAACAGCGCAGTCCAGGGCATCGAGCGGTAAAGGCCGCCGAGCTCGGAGGCCTTCGAGGTTCCGGTCCGGTAGAGGACAGCGCCGACGCTCATGAACAGGAGCGCCTTGTACATGATGTGCGCGAAGGCGTGCGCCGTGGCGCCATTGATCGCGAGGGCATTGCCCACCCCGGCTGTGCCGACGCCGATGGCGCAGATCATGAAGCCGACCTGGTTGTTCAGAGAATAGGCGAGCACGCGGCGCAGGTCGTTCTCGATGACGGCGAAGAAGACCGGGAAGATGGTCATGATCGCGCCGATCCAGATCAGCGCGTCAAAGCCCGGGAAGAAGCGCGCGAAGGCGTAGACGGCAAGCTTGGTGGTGAAGGCCGACAGGATGACTGCGCCGACCACGGAGGATTTCGGATAGGAGTCCTGCAGCCAGTTGTGCAGGAAGGGGAACGCCGCCTTGATGCCGAAGGCGATGAAGATGATCATCGCGCCCGGCTGGTCGAGGCTGGTGAAGGCTTCGAGCGAAAGGCTACCGGTATAGTGCCAGACATAGGCGATGCCATCGAGCAGCAGAACGCCGGACAGGATCTGGATGCCCAGATAGCGCATCGAGGCGAAGTAGGCCGCGCGGGTGCCGGCCTGCAGGACCAGGAATACAGACGTGATGGCCGTGATTTCCCAGAAGATGAACAGGGTCATCAGGTCGCCGGCGAACGTCGCCGCAACCGCAGCGCCCGCATAGGCGAGCGCCATGCCATCCTGCAGCCGGTTGTCCGTATGCAGAGCGTATATGGCGTTGAGCAGCGAGGCGATGAGGAAGGCAAGGCCAAACAGGAAGTTAAGGCTGTCGACCCGGTAGAAGGACAGATCGATGCCGAGGGCATTGAAGGTCAAATGGTCAACGCCGTGCTGCGCCGAGGCGAGCAGCAGGATGCCGGCAATCGGCGCGATCAGCGTGATTGCCTGGCGCACCTGGCGGACCGAGATCAGCATTGCGGCAAGACCGGCGGCGATCAGCAACCAGCCGGGGTTCAGGACAGTCAGAAATTCGGGCATCAGGCGTCTCCCTCGCGGCGCGAGCGGACACGGCCGGACTCGTCAACTTCGAGGTCAGGATCGATATCGGCGGGCGGGCCGCCTGCATCGCCATAATAATTCTCGTCACGGCGCAGCAGCTGTCCCAGCGGCCAGCCCATGAGCACGACGAAGGCAAAGGCCAGGAAGCCCCAGATCCCGTAGAAGCCGACCGAGTTGGCAAAGCTGATCTTCTCATGCCGGTCGACCACAAGGTCGGCGGCCACCAGCAACAGCGACAGGCCCGCAAAGATCCAGAACAGGATGGCGCCAATGCCTTTGGTCTCGGTCCAGCCGAACAGCACCTTCGACATGGGGTGCACACCTTCGCTGGTGGTGCGGCTCATCGCATTCACCTTCTCGGCGGCCTGCTTGACGAAGCGGCCGGAGGAATCGCGGCCCGTGGGGGTCTCGTCGGTCATGGGATGTTTACCTCAGGATCGATGTCCACAGTCGCGAGGGCCGGCGCCAGGAAGTCGCCCAGCGTATCGACGGTGAAGAACAGCACGAAGCACAGTGCAGCGGTGAACAGCGGCGCCGCGACCGTCAGCCAGGGCGCCCCGCCCGGCCGCTTGAATTCCTTCGGCGGTTTGGTGCCGGGCGGCGGCATCAGCGCGAGGATGGGGATCGGCAGAAGATAGGCGATGTTCAGGATGGAGGAGATGATGAGCACCGCAGGCACCCACTCATAACCGCCATCGATGGCGCCCTGCATCAGCTCGTATTTCGGCCAGTCGCCGGCCAGCGGCGGAATGCCGACGATCGAAAGGGCGGCCACGAAGAAGGCGATGAAGACGAGCGGCATCTTCCGCCCGAGGCCCTTCATGTCCGAGATATTGGTGAGGCCGGTGGCGACATAAATCGCGCCGGCGCACATGAAGAGTGTGATCTTGGCGACGGCGTGGGCGGCGATCTGCAGCGACCCGCCCAGCATCCCTGCCCGGTCGGCCAGCATCGCGCCCAGCGTCACATAAGCGAGCTGCGCGATTGTCGAATAGGCAAGGCGCGCCTTGAGATTGTCCTTCGTCATCGCGATCAGCGAGGCGAGCACGATGGTGATACAGGCAACCACCATGATGAACTCGCGCGAGGGCGTTGCCTGCAGGAGTTCGTCGCCGAAGATGTAGAGCGCGATTTTCATCACCGCGAAGACGCCGGCCTTCACGACGGCCACGGCGTGCAGCAGCGCCGAGACCGGCGTGGGCGCGACCATCGCGTTGGGCAGCCAGAAATGGAACGGCATCAGCGCCGCCTTGCCGACACCGAACACGAACAGCAGCAGCAGCGAGCTGGCCACGATCGGCGACAGGTTGGCATTTGCCAGCAGGCCGCCTTCGACAAAGTCGAGGTTCTGGCCGGCCACGACCCAGGTCCACATGATGGCGGTGAGCAGGAAGCCGATCGAGGTGCCAAGCAGCGTGAGCAGGTAGATGCGCGCGCCGCGCTGGGCCGCCGCGTCGCCCTTGTGGGCAACCAGCGGATAGGTCGACAGGGTCAGCACTTCATAGAAGATGAAGAGCGTGAACAGGTTGCCGGCCATCGCGACGCCCATGGCGCCGCAAAGGGCGATGGCGAAGCAGATGTAGAAGCGTGTCTGGTTACGCTCCCGGTTCCCGCGCATGTAGCCGATGGAATAGAACGAGTTCACGATCCACAGGCCGCTGGCGACGAAGGCGAAAAGCGCGCCGAGCGGCTCGAGCTTGAACGCGAAAGCGAGACCCGGAATGGCTTCGCCGATATAGAGTTCCGGGCGCTGGCCCGCTGCGACGAGCAGGGTGAGCTGTACCACAATCGCAAACAGCCCGACCGCGCCGACGAGGGTGATGCCTTCCCGCAGGTTCGGCACCTTGCCGGCGGCGGCAATGCCCGCAGCAATCACGAGCGGCAGGATCAGCGCGGCGGCGATCAGCATGTCCGGCGTCATTGGAACGCCTCCATTCCAAGCGCCGCGACGGCGCCGTCATTGGCGAGCCCCACGGGGAAACTCGCATCGATACCAAAGTAGATGTTGGCCAGCGCCAGAACCCAGAGCGGGACGAGCAGCAGGAGCGGCGCCTCCTTGCGGTTCTTGCGCAGGTTGACCGGAGCCTCGAAGAAGATCGTCTGAAGCAGACGGCCCACATAGAACACTGCGAGGAAGCTGGAGAACACCACCAGCAGCACAGCCCACCACCAGCCATGATCGAACAGGGCATAGCCAAGCTGCAGCTTCGACATGAAGCCAGCCGTGAGCGGCACCCCGATAAGCGACAGGCCCGCGATGGCAAGGGCCGACATCGTGAACGGCGCCGAGCGGCCGAGGCCCGCAAAGTCGCGGATCGTCGTGCCTTTATAGTTCAGGCAGATGCCGGCCACCGCCATGAACAGCGCGCCCTTCATCAGCGCGTGATTGAACAGGTGCAGCAGACCTGCCGAGACGCCGGCCGCCGTGCCGATCGAGATGCCGAGAATCATGTATCCGACCTGGGCCACTGACGAGTAGGCCAGCATGCGGCGAATGTCGGTCTGGAAGACGGCCTGGAAGGAGCAGATCACCATGGCGGCGATGGCCAGCGGCGCGAGCACCCACTGGATCAACGCCTGCTCGAAAGCATAGTCCGGGTTGAAGATGGTGAAGAGCCAGCGGATGAGCGCGTAGATGGCAACCTTGGTGGCGGTGGCCGCAAGGAACATCGTGACGAAGCTCGGGCTGTAGGCATACGCGTTGGGCAGCCACTGGTGCAGCGGCCACATGGCAGCCTTGATGCCGAGGCCGACGATGATGAACGCGAAGCCCACCTGCACGGCGCGATTGCCAGCGAGAGCGGGAAGCTGGTCGGCAAGATCGGCCATGTTGAGCGTTCCGGTGGCCGCGTAGAGGAAGCCGACGCCGATGATGTAGAAGCTGGCACCCAGCGTTCCGATGATCAGGTAGTCGAACGCTGCCGGCAGTGCGCGGCGATCGCGCGAAGCGCCCATGGCGACCAGCAGGTAGGTGGCCAGTGAGCTGATTTCGAGGAAGACGAACAGGTTGAACGCGTCGCCTGTAGCCGTGACGCCGCAAAGGCCGGCGAAGCAGAGGAGGAAACCGCAGAGGAAGAGGCTGATCTTTTCCTTCGGGATTTCAGCGACAAGCGTGGGCCAGGCGAAGATGGACGCAAGAAAGCCCATCGCCGCCACGATCAACAGGACCATGGCGTTGAGCGCATCAACGCGGAACTCGATGCCGATCGGCGGCGGCCAGTTGCCGAGCGGATAGCTGACAACACCGCCCGGCGTTGACTGCACGACGGCAAGCAGGACCAGCGCCAAATAGGTCACGGCGGCTGTGGTGGCGACCGACACGGCCCAGGACAGGCGACTGCTCGGGCTGAGCGCCAGGACCGGCGCCATGATGAGCGGCACGACGGGGATCAATACCGAGGCATGGCGCACAGCCCAATCCGGCGCCGAAATCAGCAATTGCTCGAGAATCATGCCGTGGCCTCTTTGAGGTCTTTCGCAGCTTCCGCTTCCTGTGCGATCGCCGTCTCGAGATCGATCTGGCGCACATCGTCAGCTTCGATGGTGCCATAGGCTTCGCGGATGCGGACGATCAACGCGAGGCCGAGGGACAGAGTAGCGACGCCGACGACGATGGCCGTCAGCATCAGGACGTGCGGTAGCGGGTTGGAATAGACATGCACAAGCTCGGCAAACCGCTCGCCGCCCGCGGCGACGAGGTGCGCGTCCTGCGCGCCGGTTTCAGCGGCGTGTCCGGCCGCAGGATAGGGCATGTCTTCTTTCAGAAGAATGGGCGCGGTCCCGCCGGTCACCTTGCCAAGCGTTACATAGAACAGACAGATGGTCGACTGGAACAGGGACAGGCCGACGAGACGCTTGATCAGGTTCTCTGCCGAAAAGGCGATGTACAAACTGATCATCATCAGCCCGATGATGGCCCAGTAGCCGGCGCGATCGAGAATGAATTCCCACATGCTACCAGTCCTCTTCCCGGATTTCGGCGACCCGCCCGGCGAGGGCATAGAAGATCGTCGTCATGGCACCTGAAACGGCGCAAAGTACACCGAGCTCGATGATGATGATGCCGGCGTGCTGACCATCATGGCCCCCGGGCGGCTCACCGAAGAGGGCCTGATATTCAAGATAGTTGCCGCCCTTGAGCATGGCCCAGACGCCGACACCGGCATAGATCAACACACCAATGGCAGCGAGCGAGCGGGTGAACCACGGCGGCACTGCGCGCATCGTCGTCGTCAGTCCGAAAACCAGAGAATAAAGGATCAGCGCCACCGCCAGCACAACCCCGGCCTGGAACGCGCCGCCTGCACTCACTTCGCCATGGAAATGAACGCCAAACGCGTAGATCAAGATCAGAGGGATCAGGCATTTGGCAACGACGCGGAGGATCATGTGATGGTCGCTTTTCATGATGTCTCGCCTGCCTTGCGGGCTTCGGAGGCGCGCGCGTCAGGTTTGGGGGTCTGCTTCAGCGTCTGCGCCAGGGAGCGCTCGCCGAAGCCGAGCAGAAGCGCCACCGCCAGACCGGCGGTGAAGACGACGGCGGTTTCACCGAGCGTATCGAAGCCCCGGTAGCTGGCCAGAACCGTCGTGACCACGTTGGGCACGCCGGAGTCGAACCAGTTGATCTTCAGATAGGTCAGGCCAACGCCGGCATTGGCCGGAGAGTTCGGATCGCCCAGCGCCGGCAAGTCTATGGTTGCGTAGATCAGCATGACGCCGGCGGCGAAGCAGACCAGGAAAGGACCGATGCGCTTCAGCGGTTTTTCCGGCTTTGCAGTGCGCGCCGTCAGCAGCATCGCGCCCAGAAGCACAGCCGTCGACATGCCCGCGCCGACGGCCGCTTCCGTGAAGCCGACATCGACCGCATCAACGAGAATGTACCAGGCCGCCGAGACGAGCGAATAGACGCCTGAGAGCATCACGATGGCAAACAGGCTGCGCAGGCGCGCAATCGCGATGGCCACGATGAAAAGGATGGCCAGAAACAGGATGTTGATGAGTGCGGTGCCCGTTTCGCCGATGATGTCGCCGGTCAATGCCCGTCCTCCTCATGGTCGTCGTTATCGGGCTGGCCGACCGGACCGATTTTAGGCTGCAGCCCGGCTGTGTGCGCAGCGTTCGCCAGCGCGTGCGAACCGGTGACACTGGTCAGCATCAGAAAGCCCAGCATGCAGAAAATTTTCACCAGAACCAGCCAGTGCGGCGCCATCAGCGCCATGCCCAGAAGCACGAGGCCGGCGCCAGACGTGTCGGTAATGCTGGCCGCATGCAGGCGCGTGTAGAAATCAGGAAAGCGCAGCACGCCAATCGTGCCGACGATGCAGAGCAGCGCGCCGGCGAGGCAGATGAAACCGCCGAGCGGGAAGCGCACGGTACCCCACGCCGTTGCGATCAAGGAGAAGAACTCAGCCATTGCGGTCACCTCCCCGAGAGGGCGCGTCTGTCTTGCGCATCAACGGCACCTGGAAGGAGCGGTAGCGGAAGAATTTCAGGATGGCGATCGTCGAGACAAAGTTGATCAGCGTGTAGAGGATGGCGATGTCCAGGAAGTCCGGACGGCCCATCACGAAGCCGAGCAGGCCGATGACGAGTACCGTTTTGGTGCCCAGCGAGTTTACCGCCAGCACACGGTCATACAAGGTTGGCCCGATCAGGGCGCGAATGAGCAGCATGCAGCCGCCAACCAGCAAGGCAATCAGGGCGGCAGTGGTCATTGGGCAGCTCCGGCCGGATCAGCCGCACGGGCGCAGCGGCGATCCATCTCCTCGAACGCTTCCGGCACCGTATTCGCCTCGTAGAGACCGTGAACCAGCATCTTGTCGCCTTCGATCTCGATCGTCACCGTTCCGGGGGTCATCGTGATCGAGTTCGCGAAAGTGACCTTGGCGAGGTCGCTCTTGCAGATCGTTTTGACTTTGACGAGGGCGGGGTTGATGTCGAGATCAGCGCGCAGGCAAGCCTTGATCACGACCCAGTTCGACTTGACCACTTCCCAGAACAACCACGGGTAATAGGCCAGAAAACCGGCCAGGCGAACATACGGCGCGCCCTCGCGGTCAATGATCTTGAGGCGGGCACTGAGAAACAGGGTGATCACAACCGAAACAGACATGAACCCCAGCATGAGCGGCTTGTAGTGTCCGGAGTTGCCAATCCAGAACACGACAATCGCCGCAAGAATTCCAAGCAAATACGCCACAGCGCCCTCTGTCTGAACCATCGCCCACGGAGATTGCTTCACCTACCGGCGCGCGCTCACCTTGGAAACCCTTTTTAGCGGAGGTGCGTCCTAATTTCCGAAAACCAGACGCGCTGTTCGTTGCGAGGTCGAGTATTCGGCTTCCTCATTGGCAGGCACTCCGCGTTCCTGAGCCTGCTTCAGCGCGCCGGGGGAATAGGCTGCTGAAAGCGACCAGTTCCAATAGCGAAGCGTTGTCTGTGCCTTGGCCACGGAAAGGACCTCGTAGGTCTCGGCAACATTCTCGAAAACCGGATTCGGCTTGCCCGGGGCCAGATCGAGAGGCCTGCGCAATGCCGTCCAGATCAGGCGGACGTATTCGCGCTTGAGACCTGTTGCCTTGCAGAGCACGGCGAGCCCCTCGCCTCCCGGATCGGACAGAATCTTGGCCGCGGTGACCGGCTTGATGCCGGCGAGGTAGCCGATTTCCTGAGCAAGCTCGGCGTCGATGCCGTTGGTTGCCGCAGCGGTAACGGCGCCTTCCAGACTGTCGTAGGGGCTGCGTTCGATGGCCGCGCGGTTACGCTGGCGCCGTTCGATAAGCTGCAGTGCCTTGCGCGTGACCGGGTCGGACCAGCCTTCAGCGGCGGCCATCTCGAACACGTCTCGGCAAATCGAGATCATCTCGGAACGGTCCGCGGCATGACGCGTCAGTATCTTCCGGCGGGTCGCCGCATCGGCCCACCAGAACATCGCCATGGCGTGCGAGGAACGCACCTCGATCCGATCGACCAGCAGCTGGCAGTAAGATGGCTCTTCACGGGATTGGGCGACGAGACGGTCGACTGTGGTCTCGGCCAGCGGCGCGTTGCGGTTGGCCAGCAGCTCGCGCACGACCTGTGGCTCGCCCGTTTGCGCAAGGCAGGCTGTGACCGTGACGCAGAGATTACGGCGGCGGGCAATGACCAGGCGGTGATCAATAGTCGAATGCTGAATGATTTCAACGAGGTCGCACGCATCGAAAGCGTCGCTCTCTTCCAGCAGCGGCCGCGCAACCGCGAAGGTGCATTGCGCGAGATAGCGCAGCAGGCGCCGGGGCGCGTCGCGGCAAACCGCGAGACGGGAGGCGCAAAGGCTGCGTTCACGGTCGGTCGTGTGCAGCAACATGTCGAGCAGGATATCGCCGGCCATCGAGCGATCCTGCGGCGGGATGCGCGATCCGGGCATCGCCACAACATCGATCAGCCGCCGCACCAGCGCATCCTGAGCTGCGCCGGGCGGCTTTGGCACTTGAGTCTGAGACGTGTCGCTCATCCGGTTCTGGCCCGCCGTAATCAGCAGAAACTCGCAGCCAAGCGTTAACGAGACGTGGATCGTGCTTAATTTTCAGCGGTTCCCGGGTCCTTGCGGCCGGCTCAATAGCGGCTGCGCTCGACCGGATGCACGACCATCAACAACAGGCTGAAGACGAGGAAGATGACGTAAACGAGAAAATGCGTCCCGCCATCAGTGCCGCCTTCCGGCAGCGGCAATTCGCGGCCAAGCCAGGGCGAAAGGTGGATCGCAACCCCCGCGCCCAGCATCACGGCGGACAAGCCGGCGCCGGCGCGCCGGCTGATCGGGATCAGGATCAGGATCGCGGCCAGAAGCTCCAGTACCCCGGCCACAAAGCGGCCCGCCGGCTCGAACAGCGTGATCCCCGATCCTGCAGCGATGGCCGAAAACACGACATGGTCGCCCGGTGCATCATAGAATTTCACATAGCCCGGCGTCGGGTCCGGCCAGGGATGCAAGGTGACATGCAGGAAGAAGGCGATCAGCACGAGCGCCAGAACCCAACTCGCGATAAGGCGGAATGCGGCCATTGAAGGTGCCTCCTCGACGCCCTGTCCCCGGCGGAGTGTTACCGGGAGGACAGAGGCAAGGCAACCATGGCCGGCCGTTCACAAGCCTTACCCGCGCCCTCTGCCCCCTTTCCTTATCTATGCCGCCTCCCTAGTGTCCCGGCGCCAAGGCCCGGAGTTTGAGTAGATGAGCGGTGACGTCGAGAAAATCGTCGACGACATGGCTGAAGAGGCCAGCGAACGCGTCACCTCGCCGGTCAGCGGGTTGAGCGAGGCGCTCGGCGCCGGGGCTAGCTTTCTGGTCAGCGCCAATCACCTGCGGGCCAAGCGCCTGCGCCGGGGCGTCAAGATCGAGCTGCCGGGCTATCTTGCCGTCCAGTGCAGCTGGTTCATGGCGTTCGGATTGCAGCTCGTGCTGTTTCCCTACCTGATCACCGGGCGGGACCATCTTCACATGGACGGCCTGGCCCTTGGTCTTGCCAACATGGCCTTGTCGCTGCCCTCGGTGATTTTCCTGCTGCTCGGCGGCGTCGTGGCCGAACGCGCCGATGGCCGCCGGCTATTGATCATGTTGCATCTGCTGGCGGCGCTGCCTGCCTTCGGCCTCGCCATCACGATTGCGCAGGGATCGCTCAGCTATCCGGCAATGATCGCCTATGCCGTCATCATCGGCACGATTGGCGCCTTCATGATGCCGGCCCGCGATGCAATCGTGAATGAGGTTGTCGAGCGGCGCATGCGCGTCGGTTCCAGCGTGACGCTCCAGCTGGGCGTGACGCTGGCGACCATGGCGCAATTCCTGGCCCAGATCGCAGGGCTGATCCTCGCCGGTTATGCCGACCGGGCAACGCGGATGCCGTCCTGGCTGGGCGGGTTCAGTGTTGGCCCCCTGTCGCCCGAAACACTGCTGATCTGGCAAGGCGCGGCGCTGGCCAGCGGGGCGGGCTTTGCGCTGCTGATGGCGCGCGGGAGGCAGGTGCGAACGGGCCGCAAGGGTGCCGGCGCGGCCTTCGGGGACATCATGGACGGCGTACGGGCCGTACGCGCCGATCCCAAGCTTTGGGCCATGACCATCCTGATGTTCGGCGTCGGGGTTTTCGTGATCGGCTCGTTCCTCGTGGTGCTGCCGATCATCAACCGGGACGTTTATCATTTCGGCTCTTCCGGCATCCGGGACATGTTCGTCACCTTCTGGATGGGCGCCTTCGTCTCGTCAGCCGTGCTGGCCGTGTTCAAGCGGATCAAGCGGCAGGGGCGCCTCCTGCTGATCGCCCAGTTCCTGGCCTCCTCGAGCATCCTGCTGATGATGGGCACGGTCCCGCACTGGATCTTCCTTGGTATCGTATTCGTCTGGGGCCTCGCCGCCGGTATCTCAATCGCGATGAGTCGCTCGATCGTGCAGGACTCGGCGCCGAAGCAGAAACTCGCCCGAGTGCTGTCGATCTACCAGCTTGGCTTCATGGCCGGCGCCCCGTTCGGCGCGGCCCTGATGGGCGCGCTTGTCGACATGTTCGGGCCGCAGAAGATCGCGGTGGTCCCTGCCGGTGGCATGATCCTGCTGATTGTCTGGATGGTGTTCTTCACGCCGGTCTGGAACATGAAGGGCTCCGCCTGGCTCGCGCACAATGCCGAGCGGAAAGAGCCCCGATGACAACCGGCGCAATCTCGCCTAGCCCTTGATCCCATGAGCTTCCTCCCCCGCGCGACGGTGTTGGTATCCAACATCGTGGAAAACTGGCGAACCCTTGATGCGCTGCACGCCGGCGCAACGACGGCGGCTGTCGTGAAGGCGGATGCCTATGGCCTTGGCGCCGCCAAGATCGGCCGGGCGCTGAAGATCGCCGGCTGCTCGACCTTCTTCGTTGCCTACCTCGATGAGGCGCTGGCCCTGCGCAAGACGGTCGGCAAGGGCGCGCGCATCTTCGTGCTGAACGGCCCGATGCGCGGCGAACTGGCGGCCTACCGGGACGCCGAACTGACGGCGGTGCTGTCCAGCGAACTTCACATGAAGCTGTGGGCGAATGCGCCGCGCGGCACCTGCGCCCTCCATGTGGATACGGGCATGAACCGGCTGGGCCTGCCGATGAGCGTGGTCGACACCGAGGCGACCGCCCTGCGCCGCCTTGCCCCGGTTCTGGTGATGAGCCACCTCGCCTGCGCCGACGAACCCCAGAACCCGATGAACCTGCAACAGCGGCGGGATTTCGAGCAGGTCGTGGACGCTTTCCCCGATACGCCCGCGAGCCTTGCGAACTCGTCCGGCTGCTTCCTCGGCAAGGGCTATGCCTTCGACCTCACCCGGCCGGGCATTGCCCTCTATGGAGGCACGATGCCGCCTCCGAACGTGACCATCCGGCCGGGCGTTGTGCTTGAGGCAACGATCCTCAGCGTTTTCAAGGCCCTGAAGGGTAGCTCGGTCGGCTATGGCGCGACCCACATTCTGGACGAGGACCGCCTGCTCGCCACCTGCGCCATCGGCTATGCGGACGGCCTGCCGCGCGCCGGCTCCGGCAAGCTGAAGGGCTGGATCGACGGCGTCGCCTGCCCTGTGATCGGGCGGATCTCGATGGACCTGGTCACGCTGGACCTGACCGACGGCCCGAAGGGCATAAAACCCGGCGCCCATGTTGAATTTCTGGGTGAGCACGCCAAACTGGAGGCTCAGGCGGCGGCGTGCGGAACGCTCGGCTATGAGCTGCTGACCGGGCTTGGCCCCCGCGTGCAACGCAACTATCGCTGAGGCCGATCATGGCAAACCCTCTGCAGCTCATCGGCCAAGTGACCCTTGGCCTCTTCGCCGAAATTGGCCGGCTCGCGGTTTTCGCAGGCCGGGTGAAGCTGGCTGCGTTCACACCGCGCTGGTATGGCGGCGAAATCCTGCGCCAGATGGTGCGGATCGGGTTCTACTCCCTGCCCGTCGTCGGCCTCGCCGCGGTGTTCATCGGCGCCGCCCTCGCGCTCAACATCTATGAAGGCGGCAGCCGCTACGGCGCAGAGCAGTTCGTGCCCAACATCGTGGTGCTGGGCATTTCGCGCGAGTTAGGCGCCGTGATCACCGGCCTGATGCTGGCGGGCCGCGTCTCCGCGGGCATCGCCGCCGAGATCGGCGCCATGCGCGTCACCGAGCAGATCGACGCGCTCGAGACGCTCTCTGCCTCGCCCTATCGCTATCTCTATGCGCCGCGCTTCATCGCGGCCCTCGCCACCCTGCCGCTGCTGGTGATCGCCGCCAACATCATTGGCGTGATGGGCGGCTGGCTGGTCAGCGTCTATGGCCTCGGCTTCGACTCCACCGTCTACCTGCGCAACACGGTCGACTTCGTGACGCGCGACGACATTCTCGTCGGCCTGATCAAGGCTGTCCTGTTCGGCGGCATCATCGCTGTCATGGGCTGTTACCAGGGCGACCGCAGCCAGGCCGGCGCCACAGGCGTTGGCCGCGCAGCGACGCTGTCGATGGTCGGCGCGGCAGTATTGGTGCTGGCGTTCAACTATGTCCTCTCGACCCTGTTCGTGGAGATCGGGCTATGAGCACGCCTCTCCTCAAACTCGACGGTGTGGAGAAATCCTTCGGCGCCAAGCAGGTGCTGCGCGGGGTCAGCCTTGACGTGGCGCGCGGGCAGAGCCTGGTCGTGATAGGCGGTTCCGGCTCCGGCAAATCCGTGATGCTGAAGAACGCGCTCGGCCTGATGACACCGGACAAGGGCCAGATCTTCTTTGACGGCGAGGACGTGACCAACGCGACCGGCAAGGCGCGAGAGCAGATGCGCGCGCGCATCGGCATGTTGTTCCAGTCTGGCGCGCTATTCGATTCGCTGACCGTCTGGGAAAACGTGGCGTTCCGTCTGATCAATACCGAAGGCACGAAGCGGAAGGACGCCAAGGAGCGCGCCATCGAAACGCTGAAAAAGGTTCGTCTGGGTGCGGACGTTGCCGGGCTTTATCCCGCCGAGATTTCCGGCGGCATGCAGAAGCGCGTCTCCCTCGCCCGCTCGATCATCTCCAAGCCGGACCTGATCTTCTTCGACGAGCCAACCACCGGCCTCGACCCGATCACGGCAGACGCCATCAACGACCTGATCGTCGAAATGGTGCGCGGCCTCGGCGCAGCGGCCGTGTCGATCACCCATGACATGGCCAGCGCGCGCAAAATCGCCGACGAAATCGCCATGCTGTTCGAAGGCCGCATCATCTGGCGCGGCCCGGCCTCGGAAGTGGACCGCAGCGGCAACGAATACGTGGATCAGTTCGTGAACGGACGAGCAGACGGGCCGATACAGCCGGCGATTTAGGTCGCCGCCGCACTTCCCGCCACGCGCCCTGTCGCGAGGCACGCCGTCAGCAAGTAACCGCCGGTCGGTGCATCCCAGGCGATCATCTCGCCGGCGCAGTAGACGCGCGGCAACGCCTTCAGCATGAGCCCTTCATCCAGCGCGGCCCAGGGCACGCCGCCTGCGGTCGAGATGGCGGTGTCCATCGGCGCGGTGCCAGTGAGGTTCAGCGGCAGGGCCTTGAGCAGGCGCGCGAGCGCTTCCGGCTCGCGGGGCGGCGCGCCTTTCGTCGCTTCGAACAGCAGCGCCGCTTTCGCGCCGTCGATCTTCACCGCCTTGCGCAAACGGTTAGGCAGTGAGTCCTTCGGGTGCGCGGCGGCGAGGCGTGCGGTGAGCGCGGCTTCGTCCGCCTCCGGAAGAAGGTCGATTGTGAGCACCGCCCGCCCGTCTGCCGCGATGTCGCGGCGCAGGGCGGCGGCGAGCGGATAAACCGCGCCGCTCTCGATGCCAGCCTTGGTGATCACGAAATCGCCTCGCACGCTTTGTCCGTGAGCGGATAATGTGACGCCCTTCACCGGCGCGCCTTCATGCGCTGCCATCTTGGCAGACCATTGGACGAGGAACCCGCAGTTCGACGGCGCGAAGGGCTCCAGCGCTACGCCCCTTTTTGCAAGCATCTCCGCCCACGCCCCGTCCGAGCCAAGCCGTTTCCAGCTGGCGCCGCCCAACGCGAGGACCACCGCATCTGCCTGAACGGTCACTCGCCCGGTCATCGTCTCGAAGACCAGCGCGCCGCCGTCATCCCATCCGGTCCAGCGATGGCGCGTGTGCAGCACGGCGCCCGCCTCCCCCAGCCGCGCGAGCCAGCGGCGCAGCAGCGGCGAGGCCTTCATGCCGATAGGAAACACCCGGCCAGACGAGCCGACATGCGCCTCGATGCCGAGCCCCGCCATCCACCTGACGATTTCCGAAGGTCCGAACGCCTCGACCATCGCCGCAAGCCGCGAATCCGGCGCATCATAGCGCGTGCGGAACACGGCCTCGTCTTCCGAATGGGTGATATTCAGCCCGCTCTTGCCCGCCATCAGGAACTTGCGCCCCGCGCTCGGCATGGCGTCGTAAATGTCCACGCGCGCGCCGCCGGCCAGCGCAGCTTCCGCCGCCATCAGGCCCGCAGGCCCCGCGCCTATGATTGCGACATGTTTCATCGGCCACCTCTAGCCCTGCCCGCCTGCCCTTGCCAGCCCGGCTCGAACCCGCATAACCCTCGCCCATGGCCAAAGCCTCTACCTCTGCCTTCGTCTGCCAGGCCTGCGGGGCCGTTCACGCCAAGTGGGCGGGGCGGTGCGAGGCGTGCGGCGAGTGGAACACGCTCGTCGAGGAGGCCACTTCCGCCCCGCCCGGCGCGCTGAAGGCTGAGAAGACGCCGACGGCGAAGCGCGGCCCGAAGACCGAATTCATCGCGCTGAACTCGGATGTCGAGACGCCGCCGCGCGTGCTGATCGGCGTCGAGGAGCTCGACCGCGTGTTCGGCGGCGGCATTGTGCCCTCCTCTGCCACGCTGATTGGCGGCGACCCCGGGATCGGCAAGTCGACCCTGCTTCTGCAGGCGGCGGCGCGCCTTGCCCGCAACGGGGTGAAGACCGTCTACGTCTCCGGCGAGGAAGCCGCCGCGCAGATACAGGAACGGGCGAAGCGCCTCAAGGTCGCCAGCTCGCCGGTGCAGCTCGCCACGGAAACGGACCTGCGGCGCATCCTGTCGGCCCTGAAGGAATCGAATCCCGGCTTCGTCGTTATCGATTCGATCCAGACGCTCTGGTCCGACAGTCTCGAGGCCGCGCCCGGCTCGGTGGCGCAGGTGCGGGCCTGCGCGCAGGAACTGGTGCGCTGGGCCAAGAAATCCGGCGCTGCGCTGGTGCTCGTCGGCCACGTCACCAAGGAAGGCACGATCGCCGGCCCGCGCGTGGTCGAGCACATGGTCGATGCCGTCTTTTATTTCGAAGGTGAACGCGGCCACCAGTTCCGCATCCTTCGCGCCGTCAAGAACCGCTTCGGACCCACCGACGAGATCGGCATCTTCGAGATGCACGCCCTCGGCCTGACGCCGGCCAAGGAGCCCTCCGCCCTGTTCCTGTCGAACGAGGCCGAGCCCGGCGGCGGCACGGCGGTGTTCGCGGCCATGGAAGGCTCACGGCCCGTTCTGGCCGAAGTGCAGGCCCTCGTCGCCAAAAGCCCGTTCGGCACGCCCCGGCGCAGCGTGATCGGCTTTGATTCCGGCCGCCTTGCGATGATCATGGCCGTGCTGGAAGCGCGATGCGGCCTGAATTTCGCGGGGATGGATGTCTACCTCTCGGTGGCTGGCGGTTACCGGATCAGTGAGCCCGCGGGCGACCTTGCCGCCGCCGCCGCGCTCCTTTCCTCGCTCTCGGGCAATCCTGTCCCTGCGCGCAGCGTCTTCTTCGGCGAAATCGCCCTGTCGGGCGCCGTCCGCGCAGCCCCGCGGATGGACCAGCGCCTGAAGGAAGCGGCGCGCCTCGGTTTCCAGCGCGCCTTCGGGCCGGACAGCAGCCCAGCGGCAGAGGGCAGCTTGACGATGACGCCGATTGCACGGCTTATCGCGCTCGTCGAACTTCTTGCGCCGGACGCCGCAAATGCTTGAAAACATTTCTGCTTTTGACGGCATCGCGCTCGGTGTGATCCTGGTTTCCGCGCTCATGGCTTTCGCCCGGGGTTTCTTGCGGGAACTTGCGACGCTCGGCGCCTTCATCGGCGCCCTGGCCGCCGCCTACTATGCGCGCAAGTTCCTGACCGGATGGGTTGCAGGCCTGCTGCCGCCCGACAGCCATCCGCTTGCGCCGGACATCATTCTCGTCGTGACGGCCTTCCTGATTGTCTATGTGATTGTCGCGTTCCTCGGCCAGGCCCTGTCAAAGTCCATCATGACCAATGGCGATATCGGCCTGTTCGACCACATCGCGGGCCTCGTGTTCGGCGTGATCCGGGGCGGCGTGGCGCTGGTCTTCTTTGCCGTGCTGCTGTCGGTTGGCCTTGAGGAAGAGCGTGTGCCGCCCTTCATCCAGGACAGTTTCAGCTATCCCTTCCTGGCCGGGGCCGCCGATGCTGTGACGGGCGAGGCAAGGGAAGCCGGTCGCGGGGCCGGCGGCGAGACACCCGCCACGGGCGACTGACCTTGATGCCTCTGCCAGGCCGGTTAGTCTGCACGCCGGGCACATCGCAATGAGGACAGACATGACGCATCCCGTCTCGCCGCTTTCCCGACGCCGCTTCCTCTTTGTTTCGACGTCTGCCGCGATCCTTTCCGCCTGCGCCACACAGCCGGCAGCCGGGCCCGGGCAGGTCGCGGGCACAATCCCCACCATGGAGAGCCTGCTCGCCGCGCAGGCCGTGCCCATCCGCAAGCTGACCGCCGAGGACGCCGGTGTCATGGCGCTGGCTTCGCGTCTCGCCACGTCGCGCATCGCCGGCCTCGGCGAAGCGACCCATGGCTCGCATGAGGATGCACTTCTGAAGTCCGTGCTGATCCAGGCCATGGTCGAACACCACGACCTGCGCGTTGTGCTGATCGAAGCCAACCGCACCGGCACGGCCCAGCTGGATGCCTATGCCTCGGGCGGCCCGACCGGCCTGCTGGCTGCAGAGGCTGTCAAACAGGCGCCGGTCTTCCGCATCCTGAAAACCGAAGTGATGGCAGACTTGCTCACCTGGCTGCGCGGTTGGAACGCTGTGAACCCGGACCGGAAAGTGCGTGTACTGGGGGTCGATTGCCAGGCGAGCAGCCAGGATGCCGGTGATGCGCTCGCCGCACTGGCCGCGGTTGATTCCGGCGCCGCCGACGCGCTCGGCCCGGCACTGGCGCCGATCCTGACCGCCGAAGTCAAAGGCCTCCGTCACGACCTGATGCTGAAACAGCTGACTGCCGCCCAGCGCGACGAAGCGGAAAGCGCGTGCCGGATGCTGGAAGCCGAGCTTGAGCGTGCCGGTCTCACCAATGCGGCCTTCACCGCGCGCCGCGCCTGGCAGGGGCTCAGCGCGTTTGAGTTCGAGACCAGCGACGGTGACATGTCGCTCGCGACGGCGGATTACTGGAGCCGGCGCGACGTGTTCATGGCCGAGAATGCGCTGGCGCTCTCTGCCGGCCAACGCGCCGTCTTCTGGGGCCACAACACGCACGTTGCAGGTGGACGGCCTTCAGGACCGGCATCGGGCTACATCCCCAGCGGCGCCATCCTGAGGGAAAACCTCGGGCGCGACTATGCCGTGCTGAATCAGAATTTCGTAGCCGCCACGTTCCTCGCCATTCCGGACACGGAAGGTCTCGCACCCGACGCGGCGCAAGCGGAAATTCCGCGGGTGGCACGCCCGGGCACGCTGAATGCCCTGCTGGCCAAAGCCAGCCCTACGACCGCCTGGTTCGATCTGTCCAACCTGCCAGACAACGCCCTTGTCAACACATGGCGCGAGACACCGATCGGTCTCGATTGGTACGGCGCGAGCGCAAGTGTAGAGCCGAAAGATACAGATATCTTTGAGGTGCCACCGGAAAACCTCTACGATTTCCTCGTGATCCATCCGAAGCTGACGCCTTCCAGAATGCTGTAGGCGGCGCCGCAAAAGGATTACATTGATATCAGGTCCGCCCTTTCGCTGACGGAAAAACCGAACTATATCCCGGTCGGGCAGCGGCGCCCCTCAGCGAGTCGGAACTTCCGATGGCCTATTTCGACAATGATGACGACAAGCCACGCGAAGAGTGCGGCGTATTTGGCGTGTTCGGGAACAAGGAAGCGAGCCTCGTCACGGCGCTCGGCCTCCATGCCCTGCAGCACCGGGGACAGGAAGCGTGCGGGATCGTCAGTTTTGACGGCAAGCGCTTTTCCTCCGAACGCCACATGGGCCTTGTTGGCGAACATTTCGGCGGCGACCTGCGCCAGCGCCTGCCCGGCCATTCCGCTATCGGTCACAACCGCTACTCGACCCAGGGCCGCCCGGTCGCCCGCAACATCCAGCCGATTTTCGCAGACCTTGCCCTCGGCGGCTTCGCGGTCGCCCATAACGGCAACCTGACCAACGCGCGCCAGCTGCGTCAGCAGCTCGTGCGCGACGGGGCGATCTTCCAGTCGACGATGGACACCGAGGTCATCCTCCACCTCGTCGCGCGCAGTCCCAAGAAACGCTTTGTCGACCGCCTGATCGACGCGATGCACCAGATCGAAGGCGGCTACGCCCTTGTCGGGCTCACCGGCAAGAAACTGATCGGCGCGCGCGACCCGATCGGGCTACGCCCGCTCGTCCTCGGCCGCCTCGGCACCGGATACGTCCTCGCCTCGGAAACCTGCGCGCTGGACATCATCGGCGCCGAATTCGTGCGCGAGATCGAGAATGGCGAAGTCGTCGTCATCTCCGAGCAGGGCTTCGAGAGCTTCCGCGCTTTCCCGCCCCGCCCGCCGAGCCCGTGCGTGTTCGAGTATGTCTACTTCGCGCGGCCAGACAGCTTCATTCAGGGACGCTCGGTCTACGAAGTGCGCCGCCGCATGGGCCACCAGCTGGCGACCGAGACCTTCGCCGAAGCGGATGTCGTTGTGCCCGTTCCGGACTCGGGCGTGCCGGCTGCGCTTGGCTTCTCGGAAGCCTCCGGCATCCCCTTCCAGATGGGCATCATCCGCAACCACTATGTGGGCCGGACCTTCATCCAGCCGACGCAGATTGGCCGCCAGGCGGCGATCTCGAAGAAGCACAGCCCGAACCGCGCAGCGCTTGAAGGCAAGCGCGTGATCCTCGTTGACGACTCCATCGTGCGCGGAAACACCTCGAAGAAGATCGTGCAGATGGTCCGCGAGGCCGGCGCGCGCGAAATCCACTTCCGCTCCGCCAGCCCGCCCATCCTCAACCCGGACTTCTACGGCATCGACATGGCCGGCAAGTCCGAACTCTTCGCCGCAACGCATACGCATGAAGAGATGGTGCGCGAGTTGAAGGTCGAAAGCCTCGGCTTCCTCTCCGTTCCCGGCCTCTACAAGGCGATCGGCGAGCCGCTGCGCAACAACATGATCCCGCAATTCTCGGATCATTGCTTCACCGGCGAATACCCGACCCTGCTGGTCGATTACCAGCAGGATCAGGCCGACAAGGAACGCCAGCTGTCGCTGCTGGACGATGTCTGAACGGCGCGCTAAAGGCGCGCCATGACAACGATACCCAGACTAGTTCTCGTGACCGGCGCCTCGCGCGGAATTGGCCGTGCCATCGCGCTGGAACTGGCGCGGCAGGGCGACCTCGTGATCGCTGTCGCGCGCTCCAAGGCAGCGCTTCAGAAGCTCGACGATGAAATCCGCGCCCTCGGCTCCGAAGCCCTGCTTGTGCCTATGGATCTGAAAGACACCAAAGGCATTGAAACGCTGGGCAAAGTCCTCGCGGAAAAGTTCGGCCGCCTTGATGGCTTCGTCGCCAATGCCGGCCTGCTCGGCACGCTGGGCCCGCTGGAGACCTGCGGCCCCCGCAGCTTCGAGGAAACCATCCAGGTGAACCTCACCGCCAACGCCCACCTGATCCGCGCGCTCGGCCCGTTGTTGCACCAGTCGCAGGCGCCGCGTGCGGTATTCGTTACGTCCGGCGTCGTGCCCCGCCCGCGTGCCTTCTGGGGCCCCTATCAGGCCTCCAAGGCTGGACTGGAAGCACTTGTGAAAGCCTGGGCCGACGAGAACGAGAAGATGGCGCTGCGCATCAACCTGTTCGACCCCGGCGCCGTACGCACCGGTATGCGCGCCGAAGCGATGCCCGGCGAAGACCCGATGACGCTGCCAGCACCGGAATCGGTCGCGAAAGAGCTTGTGAAGCTTGTCAGCGCCGCCGAGACGCGCACCGGAGAGCGCATCGTCTACCGCGACCTCGCGCCCACATGAGCGCCGGGAGCGCACGCGCATGACCGTCACGATCACGGAAGTCTACCTGATCGCAATGCTGATCATCTTCACCGTGCCCTACCTGATCTGGCGGCTCGGCAAGACGGAATACTTCGCCCCGCTTGTCGTGGTTCAGATCCTCTGCGGCATCCTGCTCGGCCCCGGCGTTCTGGGCGCAGCTTTCCCGGCCTATTATGATTTCGTGTTCCAGCCGGATGTGATCCGTATGCTGAACGGTGTGGCGACCTGGGCGGTGATGATCTTCGTCTGGATTGCCGGGATCGAGCTTGACCTGAAATCCGCCTGGAAAAACCGGGGCGAAACCGGCACGACCGCCTCATTGGCGCTTGCAACGCCGCTTCTGGTCGGCTGCGGCGCGGCCTGGCTGCTGCTTCGGTCAGGTCACCAGTGGATGGGGCCGGAAGCGGCCGAATGGCAATTCATTCTTGGCATAGGCATGGCATGCGCAGTCACGGCGCTGCCGATCCTCGTACTCTTCCTCGAGAAACTCGAGCTTCTCCGAACGCCGCTCGGCCAGCGTATCCTGCGCTATGCAAGCCTCGACGATATCGCCATCTGGGCCGTGCTTGCCGCAATCCTGCTAGACTGGGAACGGATCGGCCGGCAGGCCATCTTCCTGGTCCTATTCGCCGCCATCGCTTTCGGCGTCCAAAAGCTCCTCACCCGCATCCCGCAGCGCGACCGCTGGTATATTGGCCTGATCTGGATGGCCATCGCGGCTCTCTTTTCCGATTGGGCGGGACTGCATTTCATGGTCGGCGCCTTTCTCGCGGGCGCCGTTCTGGACCGGGAAACCTTCGACGAAGCGCAGATGGACCTGTTCCGGAACCATATCCTGCTCGCCGTGATGCCGGTCTATTTCCTCTCGACCGGCCTGCGGACAGAGTGGGGCGCAGGCGGCGCAGCGGTGTTCGGCGCGGCGGCGCTGCTGCTCGTCGCCTCGGTGGCGGGCAAGCTGGCAGGCGTCAAACTCGCCGGCCTCGCGCTCGGCTGGAAGAAGGGCGAGGCCAGCCTCATCGGATGGCTGCTTCAGACCAAGGCGCTGATCATGATCATCTTCGCCAACATCCTGCTGGACCGCGGCGTGATCACCAATGACGCCTTCACCGCCTGCCTGCTGATGGCGGCAGGCTCGACGATGCTGACGATCCCGTTCGTCACGCCTCTGCTGAAGAAGCGCGTGCCGGAAGCCTAATCCACGCCTGCCAGCACGGCGGCCTCTGCCGCCTCCGCCATGGCGACAGCCGCCACCGTGCCATGTGCAGGCACGGGGCTGCGCGCGAGGCCGAGGCAGGCGGCATAGAAGCCCTCGTCCGCGGCGCCCAGCGGGTCCGGCAGGTCGGCCGCAATGTCGACCTTCACTTCATAGGGCGTCGTGTTCTTCAGCTTGCGGGTAAGAAAGTCGATATCGATTTCGCCGGAGGGGTAGACCACCCGCATCGTCCGTTCACGGATTTCCGCCGCCCGGCTCGCCCGCAGGCGCGCCTTGCCCCCGCCGGAATAGCTGAACTCCGCTTCGGCCTCGTCGATGTGGGGCGAGTGCACGCGCCGGCCAGTGGCCTCGACGCCGGTGAACTCGCGTCCCAGCATCATCGCGGCAAGGTCGAGGTCATGGATCATCAGGTCCCAGATCACCGAGACATCGCCCGCCCGGCCGCCCGGCGCCGGCGGGCCCGAGCGCACGGATTCGACCAGCAGCGGCACTTCCGGGATCGCCAGCACGCCCATCGCCTTCGCCACGAACCGTTCCTGATGGCCAACCTGCAGGATACGCCCCCTCGCCGCCGCCTCATCCGCCAGGTCACGCGCAGCAATGCCGGACAGGGCGAGCGGCTTCTCGACGAGCACATGCCGGTTGGCCTCGATCGCCTGGCGCGCGAGGCTCTCGTGCCAGGTGGCGGGCACCGCGATCACCACCGCGTCGCAGACTTTCAGGAACTCGGCATAGTCGTTGAAGCCCTTCGCGCCGAAGGTCTCAGCAAGCTTTTCGGCCCGGGCGAGGTCGACATCGAAGATACCCATCAGGTCCGCGCGCGCCGAGGCGGCCGCCTTCTGGGCATGGTAGTTTCCGAACACGCCGGCGCCTGCAACGCCGACTTTGAGCTTTGTCATGACGGTTTCCGTCCCTTTTGCCTTTCGCAATGGCACCCCGCGCGCCGCGCTGCAAGGGCTGCAGATTGGCGGGATTCTTCGCTTCGCCCCCTTCACAGGCTGCGCCAGCCAGTTCATGTGAACCCCGGACAAAACAATACAAAGGTGATGGACATGGCAAAGCTGACCTCGACCGAATGGTCCCTTGCGGCCCGCCCCGTAGGCATGCCCAAGCTGTCGGACTTCCAAACGAAGACAATCGACGTGCCCGCGCCGGCAGAGGGCGAGATTCAGGTCATGAACACCTGGATGTCGGTCGACCCCTACATGCGCGGCCGGATGTATGACCGCGAGAGCTATGTGCCGCCCTTCCAGATCGGCGAGACGCTGCAGGGCGGCGCCGTGGGCCGCGTGTCGGCCTCGGCGCACCCGGATTTCAAGGTCGGCGACCTCGTCTCCTCCTTCCTCGGCTGGCGCACCGCCTGGACCGCCAAGCCCGCCGCAGCCGCCGTCCAGAAGCTGCCCTCGACCGGCCTGCCGGAAAGTGCCTTCCTTGGCGTTGCGGGGATGCCGGGCCTCACCGCCTATGCCGGCCTCCTGCGGGTTGCCGAGCTGAAGCCATCGGACATCGTGTTCGTCTCGGGCGCAGCCGGCGCCGTCGGCTCAACCGTCGTCCAGATCGCCAAGATCAAGGGCGCCACCGTCATCGGCTCGGCCGGCGGCGCGGAGAAATGCGCGCTGGTCAAATCCCTCGGGGCTGACGAAGTGATCGACTACAAGCAGGCCACGGGCTTTGCCGGCCTCACGGCGGCGCTGAAAGCGGCGTCCCCGAAAGGCATTGACGTCTATTTCGACAATGTCGGCGGCGACCACCTGACCGCCGCCATCGAAGCCGCCCGCCCGCTCGCCCGTTTCGCGCTCTGCGGAATGATCGCGCAATACAACGACACCGGCACGCCCACCGGCCCGCACAACATCATCATGGCAGTCGGCAAGCAGCTGAAGCTGCAGGGCTTCATCGTCTCCACCCATGCCGACATGCAGCCCGCCTTCCTCGCCGACATGGCGAAGTGGATTGCCGGCGGCCAGATGAAATTCGAGGAAACCGTCATGACCGGAATCGAAAAGGCGCCCGAGGCTTTCCTTGGTCTCTTCACCGGCGCCAATACCGGCAAGATGCTGGTCAAGCTCGCATAACGCCATGGCCCTGTTCGACGCATACATCATGGTGGACTGGAGCGCCGCGGCAAAGCCGGCGCTTGGAGCCAATTCGATCTGGATCGGGGTCCTCTCCAAGGACGCCCGTCTGAAACTGCAGTTCAAGTCGGAGAACATCGACACCCGCCTAAAGGCGCGCGCCTTCCTCGAGGAAACCGTCGCCCGCCTCACCAAGCGCGGGGACAAGGTTCTGCTCGGGTTCGACTTCTCGCTGGGCTATCCCGCAGGCACCGCCAAGGCGCTCGGCCTCGACACGGTCAAGCACGCCCCCTGGGCGGCGATGCATGCGCTGCTCGCCACCCGCTACAAGGACAAGCCGGACAACAACTCCCGTCCGCGCTTCGCCATTGCGGCCGGCCTGAACTACACGATCTCGAAGGGCCCGTTCCCGTTCTGGGGCGCGCCCCCGGCGGACAAGGCAACCACCCTGTCGACCACGCGCACCGACTTTTCGGCAGACAAGCCGCTCGCCGAGTTCCGTCTTGCCGAACAGCATTTGCGGTCGATTCCGGGCGCCTCGCCGAAATCCTGCTGGCAACTTTACGGCGCAGGATCGGTGGGTAGCCAGAGCCTCACCGGCATCCCCCATGTGCACGCCCTCAGGCAGGCCTGGCCCAAGTCCCGGGTCTGGCCGTTCGAGTTGGGTGAAGGTGGCCCGCTGACCTCCGAAACCCTGGAGGGTGTGGATGTCGTGATCGCCGAAATCTACCCCTCCCTGGTCAAGCCCAAGCCCGAAAAAGGCGAGGTCGCAGATGAGGCGCAGGTTCGTCAGATCGCCCGCCACTACGCAGATCTGGACGAAAAAGGGACGCTTGGCGCGAGTTTTTCCACAGCCAAAGGGCTGTCACCTGACCAAATCGCCATGATTACCGGCGAAGAGGGCTGGATTCTGGGCGTTTAGCCTGTGTTTATGGGGGTTCCGGCGTATCCACGGGATTCGAATCGTGGGTAAGTCGGCCCAATGACGTGTAAGCGTCATTTAATCTAGAGGAGAACCCCTATGAACAAGGGTGAACTGACCAAAGCGGTGGCTACGGCCGTCGGCATTTCTCAAGCGGAAGCCGGCAAGGCTGTCGACGCAGTGTTCGACACCATCGCAAGCTCGGTGAAAAGTCGCGAGCAGGTTGCAATCGCTGGTTTCGGCACGTTCGTCGCCAAGACGCGCAATGCCCGTGAAGGCCGCAACCCGGCCACCAAAGAAGTGATCAAGATTCCCGAAAAAACCGCCGTGGCTTTCAAGCCCGCGACGGTCCTCAAGGACATCTGACCTTCCCGCTCCCTAGTGGGGTACGAAGACAGTTCCGGCGGCGCGTTCCTTGATGGGGCGCGCCGCTTTCCATTCCAGCAGGGCTACCTGCAGGATTCCGGCGACGAACACGCCCACGAATGCCCCCTCGAGCACACCGGCCGCCCCACGCTCCAGCGTGATCGCCAGCCAGTAGGCAACCGGGATCATCACCACGAAGAATGAGCCCAGGTGGATCGCGCTCGGCAGCCACACCATGCCCTGCGCGCGCAGCGCGAACGACGCGGTCGCCTGCACCCCGTCGAACACTGTCGCCAGCGCCGCCAGCCAAAGCAGCCCCGCAATCGCATCGGCAAGGGCGATCCCGCCGATGATGGCATCCTCGCGCACCAGCAGCTTCGAGACCGGCCCGGCAAACAGGATCAGAAGCACGCCGAGCATCACGCCCATAACGATGGTCGCCACGACGCCAAGCCGCCCGGCATTGCGCACCTCGTTCTGGTTGCCCCGCCCGATGGCCTCGGCCACGCGCACGCTGGTGGCTGTCGCGATGCCGAGATAGAACATGAAGCACACGCCCATCACCTGCACCGAATAGCCATAGACCGCGTTGGCCGCGATCGAGACCCAGGTTGCGATGATGTAGGTCAGGTTGAACCCGCCCCATTCGGCAATGTTGCTGATCGCCGTGCCGGTGCCGACATCGAGTTGCTTTCGCGCCTCACCGGCGGGTGCCGACTTTGACGGCCGGAAGCCTGGCGTCAGCCGCCAGACAAGCACCAGCAGCACGACTGCTATCATCGCGCGCGTTATCGAGGTTGCCCACGCGACGCCCTCCGCGCCCATTGGCTCGATACCATAGGCGCCTGCGACCAGCAGGATGTTGAGCACAAGGTTCATCGCCACGCCCACATACATCACGACGGTCACCAGCAAGGGCCGGCGCAGCGCTTCGAGGTAATAGCTGCAGGCCTGCGAAATCATGTGCCCGGTCAGGCCGAGTGCGAGGATCGAGGCAACGATGGCCGTCTGGGAAGCGACCACTTCAGGCGCCATCACCGTGTCTTCGGTCGGCGGCGCAATCTCGACGAACAACCAGTGAAACAGCGGCCCCGACAGCGGCAGCAACACCAGCGTCAGCGCGATGCCCAACACCACGGCCCAGAGCAGGCCCCGGCGGAACACCCGCCCCGTATCGGCCTCTTCGCCCGTACCGATCAGTTCCGAGGTCAGAACCTGCACGCCCAGAAGGATGCCGATTCCGAAGCCGAGCGACACGCCGATCGGCAGCCAGGCCGACAGCACAAACGCGAGCTCTTCCGGTGCAAACTGGCCGAGCACGATGGCGTCCGTCAGGCCCATCAGCATCATTGCCATGCGGCTAACCGCAATCGGCACCGACAGGCGGATCAGGTCCGCCACATCAGAAGGCTTTGCCCACAAGGGCAGCCGGAACGTCGCCATGCCTGCCCTCCCTCATGATTATCTGGTTTCTGAGCAGCCGGGCCGTATGCCTCAACCTGCCTTTTCGGGCAAGTTCGAAACCACCCGATCAGAAGAGGGTCGAGGCGCCATTGGCGATGTTATGGCCGATCACCGGCAACAGCAGACTACCCGTCCGCTCACGGATCCACAGCAGAAGCATGGCCGGAATGCCGGTCATCGCGAAGGTCATCAGGTCGAAGTCGACCGCGCCTGCCTCATAGCCAAGTGCATGCGTCAGCCCGAACAGGACCGACGTCAGCAGGCCGCTATACCCCATGGGCGCCCCCACCACGTTTGCCTTCGTCCGGAACGCCTCGTTCAGCGCCAGCAGCAGCGTGCCGCGATAGAAAAGCTCCTCGTCGAGACCCGGCATGGTCCATTGGAAGGCGATCGTTTCGAGGTCGTCCGGCTTGCCATCCGCGCCGCTGAGCGCGAGGCCGAAGAACAGGACACTGAGCCCCGCAAACATCACAAATGCCCCGCCCCAGCGCGGCCCCTGGTCAAGCGTCATGCCGCACCGCTTCCAGCCAAATGCCGGCAGCGACATCACCAGCAGCGTGCCCGCAATAGCCGCGAGCTTGCCCGCCCAGTTCCAGTCCGCAGACGGAAACGGATCGGAGATCATCCAGAAGCCCCGCGTCAGCAGCGCCTGATAGGCGAGGTTCAAGACCAGCGCCGCCACCAGCCATTTCCAACGGAAGCCCGCGCGGAAAAACACCGCGCCCAAAAGGCCAAGCCCGGCCAGTATCCCGGTCTCGATCAATGTCCGGATTAGTTCGTCCACGCGCGCGCCTCCCGTGCTTACGCACTAGATGCAGCGAGCGGCGCGTCCGGATGCAGGCGGGTGAAAAAAACTACCCCGCCTTGCGGGCGCCTTCGGTGCCGGCTTCCACGGCCTGCAGCTTCTCGGCCAGCAGGAACGCCAGCTCGAGCGCCTGTTCGCCATTGAGGCGCGGGTCGCAGTGCGTGTGGTAGCGGCTCGAGAGGTCTTCTTCCGAGATCGCCTGCGCGCCGCCGATGCACTCGGTGACGTTCTGGCCGGTCATCTCGAAATGCACGCCGCCGGGATAGCAGCCCTCTGACGGCAGGATGTCGATGAACTGGCGCACTTCCGACAGGATGCGGTCCACAGGCCGCGTCTTGAAGCCGGTGCCCGTTTTCAACGTGTTGCCGTGCATCGGGTCGCAGGACCACACCACCGTGCGGCCGGATTTCTTCACCGCCCGGGCCAGCGGCGGCAGGCCTTTGGCCACGCCTTCCGATCCGAAGCGCGAGATCAGCGTGATGCGGCCGGGCTCATCCTTCGGGTTCAGCGTCTCGATCAGGCGCAGCAGCTCATCCGTTTCCATGCCGGGGCCGCACTTGATGCCGATCGGGTTCTTGATGCCCTTGCAGAAGTTCACGTGCGCATGGTCAAGCTGACGTGTGCGATGCCCGATCCACAGCATGTGGGCGGAGGTGTCGTACCAGTCGCCGCTCGTGGAATCGATGCGCGTCATCGCTTCCTCATAGCCGAGCAGCAGCGCCTCGTGGCTCGTGTAGAACTCCACCTGCGCCATCTGCGGCACGGTCTCGGCGTTGAGGCCCACCGCCTGCATGAAGCGCAGCGAGGCCGAAATCTGGTCAGCCAGTTTCTGGTAACGTTCGCCCTGCGGCGAGCGGTCCACGAAGCCCAGCATCCAGCGCTGCACGTTCGCAAGGCTGGCATAGCCGCCCTGGCTGAAGGCGCGCAGCAGGTTCAGCGTCGCCGCCGATTGCGAATAGGCCTGCACGAGGCGTTCCGGATCGGGAATGCGCGCCTCGGGCGTGAATTCCATGCCGTTGATATTGTCGCCCTTGTAGGAGGACAGCGTCACGCCGTTGATCGTCTCGGTCGGCTCCGAGCGCGGCTTGCCGAACTGGCCGGCGATGCGGCCCACTTTCACCACCGGCTTGGCGGCGGCAAAGGTCAGCACCACGGCCATCTGCAGGATCACGCGGAACGTGTCGCGGATATTGTCCGGGTGGAATTCCTTGAAGCTTTCGGCGCAGTCCCCGCCCTGCAGCAGGAAGGCATTGCCGGCCGCAACTTCGGCCAGCCGCTGCTTCAGGCGGCGCGCCTCGCCTGCAAAAACCAGTGGCGGATAGCTCCGGAGACGGTTTTCGACAGCCGTCAGCGCGCCCGCGTCAGGATAGTCCTGCGGGATGTGCAGCGCGGGCAGTTTGCGCCAGTCAGAGGGGTGCCAGGTCATTTCAGGGGTGCTCCAGTTCTGCGGGGCATAAATCACATGGCAGCCCGCTGCTCAAGTTTCACCATAATTTCACAGCAGATGGCTGGCTGTACGGGGGGACCAGCGTCTAAAAGGCGCTGGGGAATCAAGGGTTCAAGACGGGGACGATTGCGCCATGCCGCATGTCTATATCAGCCATTCCGGCGCCGATCCGGATGCCCTGCTGCAGCTGCACGAGGCGCTGCGGGTCGCCGCGATCGCTGATCGCTATTCCGTGGGCGAGCCGGACCGGGCCGCCGCCGACGCCGATATCAACTCGGCTCTGGCCCTCATCGTGCTGGTATCGGCTGCGTCCGTGCGCTCGCGCAGCGTGCGCCAGGATGTCGAGACTGCCAAGGCGGTCGGCATCCCCATCATCCCCTACCAGATCGACAAGGCCCGCCTGAACGGCTTCTTCAAGCAGGAAGTCCAGCCCCTGCTGCGCCTCTCCTCGGCCATGCCGGACGGGATGGAACAGCTCGTCGCCGAGGCACAGGCGGCCTACCGCAAGAAATGCCCGGTGATCGCCGTGATGAATCTCAAGGGCGGCGTCGGCAAGACGACCGTCACCGCCCAGCTCTCAGGCGCCTGGCAGGAGGCGTTCGGTGGCCGAGTCCTGCTGATCGACCTCGACCCGCAATACAACCTGACCCAGACCTTCTTCAGCATGGAAACGGCGGACACTTCCTCCGGCGTGGACCGCTCCGTCATCTCCCTGTTCGAGCGCTCGCGCCTGCACGCGAAGGACGCGGCCTCACCCGCCGAGAACTGGCTGAGCCTCACCATCGCCCCCTTCACGCCGGCTGCGCGCGACAGCTATGTCCACTCCATTCTGGGTACGGACGGTCCGCCCGGCCGCCTCGATCTGATCTCCGGCCAGTTCGAGATTTCGAAATACGCCTTCGCGAACGACCGGGACGCCCTCGCCGCCATCAAGCAACACTTCCTGCGCTCCATCGATCACTATCGAAGCGAATACGATCTCATCGTCTTCGACACCAATCCCAACGCAACCTTCCTCACGCGCTGCGCGCTCGAAGCCGCTGACCGCGTCATCGCCCCGATGCATGCCGACATCTACTCCCTGCGCGGCGTGCGCCTCTTGAACCTCGTGATCCGCGACCAGGTCGAAGAAGGCAAACGCCCGGCCCTCTCGGTCCTCTTCAACGCCGTGAACCGCAACGAGCAATCAACGTTCGAAGGCGACGCGCGCAACGGCGTCTATGACACCATCGCCGGCTTCCCGCTGTCGAAATCCCTGCTTACCGCCGCGCTCCCCCGCTCCGCCCATTTCGCCGTGAAAGCTCCCGAAGACGGCCAGCCCGCCTGGCGCCAACTCCTCGCCCATGCCGGCCGCGGCGGCGGCCTCAAAGCCATCCGCGACAGCCTGAAACAGGTGGCGCTAGAACTGAAGTCGTTGAGTGAGGGCGGAAGCTCTGGGCACTGACTAAGCTAACCGGCGCAGCCGAAACGCCTCTCCAAAGGGAGAGGAGGGGCCCATTGCGAAGCAATGGGGGGTGAGGGGCTTTGTGTGCCCTCCACATCAGCCTGGTTCAGTTTGTCGTCATCCCGGTTTCGCCGCAGGCGAAGACCGGGACTCAGCGCTTAAAAAAAGTCTGGGTCCCGGGCATTTGCTGCGCAAATCCCGGGATGACGACACACGATTGTTGAGAATTAAGAGGCGAGCGACGCTTAAGAAATCCAACAACTCCCGCTAGCCATTTCGTCCGTAGCGTGACGAGTTCCGCAAAACCGAAAACCCGCAGCATCAAGAATCTATCAATCCTGCCCAGCCTTCGCGATCCGGCGCGCAATCTCGCTATACTGCCTCGTCCCGCTGGCGGCATCCGGCTTCGATGCGTAGAGCCCGTCGAAAAACGCGAGGTCCCAATCGGTCATCGATGCCTGACGCTCCGCCTGCGGATTGAACAGGTCGAGGATGCTGGGGAACCCGGTCATGTCCGCCTCCGCGCTGACATCGGCCAGCGTAACGAAGGCTAGATAGTCCGCCACCGCGCCAAGACCCAGACCTGCCGTCTGCCGCGTATCCACAACGGCGACCACGCGGCTGAGTTCGCGGCGCACCATGGACTTCAAACGAGTCGAGTATTCGCGCGCAACAGGCAGGTTAGTGGGAATCATCCCATGGCCAGTGTACGGATCACCATCCAGCGGCATCCCATCCGCACCCACAACCTGGATCACCTGCCGCCAGCGGACCGGCGTGTCTGCTGCAATGAACTGATCAAGCGAGGCTTCGGACCCGCCAGTGTCAACATTCGCATCGCCGGTGAATCCGAACACCGCGCGATGTTTCTTCGCGATCGCCGGCAGCAGGACATCGGGATCATTGGTCACGATCACCAGCAGGTTCGTGTCGCACCCCGGCGCGCCCGCCTCCAGCCCGACATCCATCGCGCGCTGCGAAATCCGGTCCGCGATGAACTGGCCCTGCTCGACCGGCGGGCCGATCACGCTGATGCAGAGTTCGCTGTTCCAGCGCGGCACGCCCTTGACCGCGCCCTCCCAGCCCTTCGGCTGGACACGTTCCACGAAGGCGCGCGCTTGTTCCTCGCGGGTGCCTGTCACGGTCACGGTAGGTTGGCGAAGCTCGGAGTCAGGAAGCGAAGAACCTGATTGGGCCCCGGCGCCTTCCACCAGAATAAGCGCGGCGAGCGCTGTGAAGATTACTTGCAAACCCGTCATCACTGCGCCTCACCTTGTTCGGAACCTTCAGTTTAAAGGTGCCTCACCGGAGCGTGAAGTCAAGTCCCGTCCGCTTCCTCGCAGGCACGGCGTTCAAACCACCTCCGGCACCCATTTCGTCCGTAGCGTGACGAGTTCCTCGGCGGCAGACGGGTGCACCGCGCAGGTGCGGTCAAAGTCCTGTTTCGTCGCGCCCATCTTCACGGCGATGCCCGCCATCTGGATCATCTCGGCGGCGTCTTCGCCGACAATATGCACGCCGAGTACGCGCTGGTCAGAGGCGCGCACGACAAGCTTCATGAAGGTGCGCGTCTGGTCGCCGTTCAGCATGTTCTTCATCGGGCGAAACTTCGTCTTGTAGATATCGATGGCGCCGTGGACTTTCCTCGCCTCGGCTTCCGATATCCCCACCGTGCCGACTTCCGGCTGCGTGAACACTGCCGTTGCGATGTCGGCATAGTCGAAATGCCAGGGCTTGCCGCCGAACTCGGTATCGGCAAAGGCATGCCCCTCGCGGATCGCCACCGGCGTCAGGTTCACGCGGTCGGTCACATCGCCCACCGCCCAGATATTCGCGGCGCTCGTGCGCGACCATTCATCGACGATTACTTCACCGTTCTTGCCCAGCGTCACGCCGGCCTTCTCGCACCCGAGCCCATCGGTGTTGGCGCGCCGGCCGACCGCCATCATCACGACATCGGTCACCACATCGTGCCCATTGGTCATCTTCACGCGTAGCCCTTCCGCCGACTTTTCTATCCGCTCAAAGACGGTTTTCGTGATGACGCGAACACCCGCCTCCTTCAGGCCCTCATGCACGGCGAGGCGCACGTCCTCGTCAAAGCCGCGCAGCACTGTCTCGCCGCGATAGACGAGGCAGACCTCGACGCCAAGGCCGGCAAACACATGCGCAAACTCGACCGCGATATAGCCGCCGCCCGCGATCAGCATCCGCTTCGGCAGCGTCTCCATGTGGAACATCTCGTTGGAAGTCACCACATGCTCGACGCCCGGAAGCTCCTCGGGCGTAGGCAGCCAGGGCCGCCCTCCGGTCGCGATCAGGATCTTCTTCGCCGTGACCGTCTTGCCGCTTTTCGTCAGGCGCAGCGTATGGGCATCGACTAACTCGGCCCGATCTTCGAACACCTCAACGCCGGCCGATCTGAGATTGCGGTCATAGATCGCCGACAGCCTGTCCACTTCGGCATGCATGCCGGCCAGGAACTTCGCATGGTCATAAGAGACCTCGCCCACCGACCATCCGTACCCGGCCGAATGGTCGATCTCCTTGCCATACTTGCTCGCATAGACCATGAACTTCTTCGGCACGCAGCCGCGGATGACGCAGGTGCCGCCCATCCGGTATTCTTCCGCCACGCCCACCTTCGCCCCCGCCTGCGCCGCAATCCGCCCTGCGCGCACACCGCCGGAGCCGCCTCCGATCACGAACAGGTCAAAGTCGTAAGCGGGCTCGGTCATGGGTCTTGTCCTTGGAAATCAGAAAGGGGATGTGAGGCGCGCCGGCCTAGTATTCAATGATCCGCGCACCGGTTTCGGTGCCGAAAATCACCGTGCGGGCAATGCCGATGAACAGGCCGTGTTCCACAACGCCGGGCGTGCCGGAAAGGAAAGCCGCCGCCTTCGGCGGATCGGGGATCAGGCCGCAATGGCAATCGAGAATATAGTTGCCGCCATCGGTCACCAGCAACTCTGCGCTGCCCGGCGCCTTGCGCAGCGCCACGCGAGGGCGCTCCACGCCGGCCGCCACCAGCGCGTCATGCACCTTCTTCGCCGTGATCGTATACCCGAACGGCGTCACTTCCACGGGAAGCGGAAACGCGCCGATCGCCTGCACATCCTTCGTCGGGTCCGCAATCACCACCATGTGATCGGACGCATTCGCAATGATCTTCTCGCGCAGCAGCGCCGCACCGCCGCCCTTGATCAGCACGCCGCCGGGGCCCGCCTCGTCCGCGCCGTCCACCGTCAGGTGGATCCGGTCCACCTGCTCGAACGGGATCAGCGGCACGCCCAGGCTGCGCGCCAGCTCCCGCGTCTGGTTGCTCGTCTCGATGCAGCGCACCAGCAGCCCGTCGGCAATCTCGTCGGCGAGCAGCTCGACGAAATACTTCGCGGTCGATCCCGTCCCGAGGCCGATGGTCATGCCGTCCTCGACAAACTCCATCGCGGCGGCGGCCGCGTTCTGCTTTTCGGTTTCGTAGGCCATGGCCTTCTATTCGCCCTTCTTGCCTTTCGCGGCTTTCTCCGAAGCCTTCCGTGTACGGAACGCCTTCGCCCAGCCCTCGCGCGTCATCTGCTGCGCCCGCGCCACGCTCAGCGCATCTGCGGGCACATCCTTGGTGATCACGCTGCCGGAGCCGACATACGCCCCGTTGCCAATCGTCACCGGCGCCACCAGCGCCGAGTTCGAGCCGACAAAGGCGCCCGCGCCCACATCCGTCTGATGCTTCAGGAAGCCGTCATAATTGCAGAAGATCGTGCCCGCACCGATGTTCGCGCCCGCGCCGATCGTGCCATCGCCCAGATAGGCAAGATGGTTCGCCTTCGCGCCCTCGCCCATTGCGGTATTCTTGGTCTCGACGAAATTGCCGATATGCACGTTCGCCGCCAGCGCGGTTCCGGGCCGTAGCCGCGCAAACGGCCCGACAAGGCAGCCCTCGCCGACCACTGCGCCTTCCAGATGGCTGAAGGCCTTGATGCGCGCACCGCCGGCGACTTTCACGCCCGGCCCGAACACGACATTCGGCTCCACCACGACATCCGCCGCAATCTCCGTATCGTGAGCAAAAAACACGGTCTCCGGCGCCACTAGTGTCACGCCCGCTTCCATCAGCGCCCGGCGCTTGCGTCCCTGGAAAATGCCCTCGGCCTCGGCAAGGTCCGCCTTGGAATCGCAGCCGATCAGGTCATCCTCGGTCGCCGTCACCAGCGCGCAGCGTCCGCCCTCGGCCCGCGCAAGGCCCACGAGGTCGGTCAGGTAATATTCGCCCTTGGCATTCTGGTTGGTGATTTTCTTCAGCAGGCGGAACATGTCCGCCGCCTTCCCCGCCATCACGCCGGAATTGCAGATGCGCACTTTCAGCTGCTCCGGCGTCGCCTCGCGCGCCTCGACAATCGCCTCAAGGTCGCCCGCCGCATTGGTGATCAGCCGCCCGTAAAGCCCCGGCTCCGCCGCCTCGAAGCCCAGCACGCCAAGGCTCGCCCCGCCGGCCACGCGCGTGAACAGTTCCTCGATCACCGAGGCAGGCACCAGCGGGCTGTCGCCATACAGCACGGCCAATTCGCCGCCGAATCCCTCTAGCGCTTCCTCGGCGCAGCGCACGGCATGCCCCGTTCCCTGCGGCGGGTCCTGGAAGGCAATGGCCACATCCGGATGCTGCGCCTCGAGATGCGCGATCAGCACATCCTGCGACGGGTGCACCACCGCCACGATGCGCGCGCAGCCCACTTCCCGCGCCAGCGCCACCGACCAGTCCATCATCGGCCGGCCACCGACGCCGTGCATCACTTTCGGCAGCGCAGACTTCATCCGCGTGCCTTTTCCCGCGGCCAGGATGACAGCCGCACGCTGTTTAAGGGCGTTGGTCAAAGGCAGGCTCCCTCTCGCTTTAAGTCGCCTCATCGCCTAGACGAAACCCCGCAGCTTGGCGAGGGCGAACGCGGTATGGATGAGGCGCAAACCGGCAGCTTTGAAGGCTGGACAATCCTGTTTGATCTGGATGGCACGCTGGTCGATACGGCGCCGGACCTGCTCGGCGCGCTGAACCATGTGCTGACCGGCATGGGCCTCGCCCCGGTGCCGCTGGCCGAGGTCGCCGAGATGATCGGGCACGGAGCCCGAGCGATGATCGAAACCGGCCTGAAGGCGCAAGGCGCTGCCCTTTCCGCCGCAGAGATGGACGCGGCTTTCGAGCGCTTCATCGCCTATTATGTCGCCAATATCGCGGTCCACTCGCGGCCCTTCGAAGGCGCCGCCGATGCGCTGGATACGCTCCGCGAAGCAGGCGCCACGCTCGCCGTCTGCACCAACAAGCGCCAGGACCTCAGCGAGCAGCTGATCGAGGCCCTCGGCCTCACCGACCTGTTCGATGTCATTCTCGGCGCCGACCGCGCGACCAACCGCAAGCCCCACGCCGACCATGTGTTCGAGACCATCGCCGCCTCGGGCGGGGAGCCCGGCCGGGCCCTCTTCGTGGGTGATAGCCGCACAGACGAAAGGGCAGCCCGGAATGCCGGACTGCCCTTCGTATTCGTGACCTTCGGTTACGAGGCGGAACCTGCGGAAGCGATTGCTGCTGATGTCACCATCAGCCACTATGCCCAGCTTGTTCCAGCTTTGTCAGACCTGAGAAATCAGGCCGTTGCTTCGCCCCGGGGACGGTAGGTCGGGCGGGAGGATCCGCCTTCACCAAGGGCACGCCGGCGAGGCATGCCATTGACCATATTGGAACGCACGTCAGTACGGGCGCTCCGCATGGCGGGAACAAAGCCTGCTTCAATCAGGTCGACATCGACCTCATATCCACGCTCTGCCCAGTACGCATTGATTTTTTCGCGAAGGCGCTTGGCGCCATCTTCGTCACACCAGTCTTTCACTCTGCTCTCTCCAGGCTTGTTATCACTATGGCGGCCGGGGCCGCCGTGCCTGTCCTTCTTAGGGTTATACTGCGGACCTTTACTGACCCGTCTCGTATGACCGGTAGATGACAACGTTTGCAGGTTTTCTCAAGGGCAATTTAGGGTGACAGATTGTTAAGCCGGGAACATGAACAACTGTTCATGTTCATAAATCCTTAAGGATTTAGGGCTTTTTCGGGGCACGGCTCCAAAATTGGTCGCGTGTCAGGACATAAGCCCGAACCTGTGATTGCGACGCTCTGTCACAAGATTGCCAAACCCTGTCCCCTGATCCGGGGACGCACAGCGAGAGTGATGCATTTTTGCATGGCTCAATCGCGGAGCCATAACCGCCCAGACCCCGTTAAGATTTGAGTTTAGCCCTCCCGGCGCGCGAATCCAGCGCCGTGCGCAGCGTTTTATGCAGCGTCATATACCGGCTTGACCTCTCCGGGCTTGCCGACTACGCCACCCGCTCGCGGCGGGCGATTAGCTCAGTGGTAGAGCACTGCCTTCACACGGCAGGGGTCGCAGGTTCGAACCCTGCATCGCCCACCATCCCCCGCCTTGCGAATGCCGCACCCACCTGCCGCGTCCTATGGCGCAGGCCCCGAAGCGCAGTATAAGCCGCCCGATGAAATCGCTGCTCCGCTCGCCCCTTGTTGCCGCCGTGCTCGGCTTCCTGATCTGGTCCTGGATGGCGCTTGTGGCCTACACGATCCGCTGGCGGATCGTGGGCGCGGAAGACGCGCGCGCGGCGCTTGGCGGCGGGCCGTCCGGCATTGTGCTCGCCTGCTGGCATGAAACCATCCTGATGATGCCCTCCGGCTGGTACCGCTCGATCCAGGGCTGGCCGGAACGCGGCGGGCACCGGCTGGCCATGATGGTGTCCCTCTCGCCGGATGGCATCGCCGTCGCCAACGCGGTCGTGCGCCTCGATATCGATGTCGTGCGCGGCTCTGCCTCCAACAAGAAGAAGGCCGCCAAGGACAAGGGCGGCGTTCGCGCGATCGCCGAGGCCAGCCGGCGCCTCAAGGAAGGCGGCGTGATCTGCATGACGCCTGACGGGCCGCGCGGCCCCCGCCGGATTGCCACGGCCGGCGCCGTCACTCTGGCCCAGCGGGCCGGCGCCTCGGTCGTGCCCTATGCGGTCTCGTCGAAACCCGCGCCCCGGCTCAACACCTGGGACAAGTTCATCATTCCCCTGCCTTTCGCCCGCGGCGCCGTCGTGTTCGGCCCGCCCATCCCCTGCCCCCGGGATGCCAGCATCGAGGATTTGCAGCAAGCATTGCAAACCGGCATGGATATCGCTACGCGCCGGGCCGAAGAACTGGCCGGATATCCCGTCCGGACTGGCCCTGCCGGAGCTGCCGTCTGAATGACGCCCGCCTTGCATACCTACCGGCTAGTGACGCGCCTTGCGGCGCCGCTGCTCGGCTTTGCCCTGCAGGCCCGCGCCAATAACGGCAAGGAAGACATTCTCCGCCTCAACGAACGCTTCGCCAAACGCCTGCCGCCGCGCCGGCCCGGCCAGCTGGTCTGGCTGCACGGCGCCAGCGTCGGCGAGAGCCGCGTCCTGCTGGAACTTGGCCGCCGCCTGATTGCCGCGCGGCCCGGCCTGATGCTGGTCTTCACCAGCCAGACGCTGACCTCCGCCCGCCTCATGGGCAAGGAAGTGCCCGACAATGCCATCCATGCGATGGCGCCCCTCGATACGCCGATGGCGGCGCGCCGCTTCATCCAGCACTGGAAGCCGGACCTCTGCATCTTCGCCGAGGGCGAGATCTGGCCCAACCTGATCCTCGAAGCCGGCAAGGCCGGCGCCCGCCGCGCGCTGGTCAATGCCCGCATGACCGACGGCTCGGCCGATGGCTGGGCGCGCTTCACCGGCCTCTTCCGTACACTGATCGGCAGCTTCGACGTGATCCTCGCCGCCGACCCCGATACAGGCGCGCGCCTCGAGCGCCTGCTCGGCAGGGCCGTGCGCGTGCCGGGCAATCTCAAGTCGGCGCAGTCCCCGCCGGACGCCAACCCGGTCGAGCTGACCCGCCTTTCAACCCAGTTCATCCAGGGCCGCCGCTGCTTTGTTGCCGCCTCGACACATGCCGGCGAGGAAGAACTCTTCCTCGATGCCACAGACCGGATGACCGACGCCGCCCTGATCATCGCGCCGCGCCATCCCGACCGGGGCGACGCGATTGCCGACCTCCTGAAGGCCCGGCGCCTGCCCTTCGCACGGCGTTCGAAAGGCGATGTGCCCTCACCGCGCGACCGGGTGCTTCTTGCCGATACTATGGGCGAAATGGGCCTCTGGCTGCGCCTTGCAGATGTCGTCTATCTCGGCGGCGGGCATGCGCCGGATGTCGGCGGGCATAATCCGCTGGAAGCCGTGCGCCTTCGTAAGCCTGTGCTGACCGGACCGGACGTGTTCAACTTTGCGACCATGATGGCCGACCTTTCGCAGCGCGGACTCGTCCGTACCGTGAGGGATTCGGGCGATCTGGCGGCTGGCCTTGCTGACCCGCCCGCTGTCTCGGAAGCGCTGATCGCAGCGCTGGAAGCAGACGCCGATGCGCCGATGAACGCGACGCTGGACGCGCTGCTGCCGCTGATACCCAAACCGCTCCTCGATACGTCGGAGCCGCGCCGGTGAAGGCCCCCGCCTTCTGGGCTGCCGGTCTTGACCCCGCGTCGCGCGAAGCTGCGCCCGTCACCCGCGCCCTGCTGACCCCGTTCACCTGGCTCTATCTCGCCGGCCTGCGCCGCAAGCTCGCCAAGGCCGTGCCCGCGAAAGCGGGCATTCCGGTGATCTGCATCGGCAACCTCACCACCGGCGGTACCGGCAAGACGCCGGTCGCCGAGGCCCTCCGGGAACGGATCAACGCCCTCGGCGTGCGCGCCGCCACCCTCTCACGCGGGCATGGCGGCAGCGAGGCCGGACCACTGCGGGTTGACCCGGCCCGCCACACTTACCGTGAGGTCGGCGACGAACCGCTGCTGCTCGCAGCAACAGGCGAAGCCTGGATCGGCCGGAGCCGCCCGGCCGCCGCCGCCGCCATGCAGGCCGCCGGCGTTGGCGCGGTGCTGATGGATGACGGCCACCAGAACCCTTCGCTCGCCAAGGATTTCACCTTCATCGTCATCGATGCGGGCGCGCCGTTCGGCAATGGCCATGTACTGCCCAAGGGCCCGTTGCGTGAACCCATCCGCGAAGGTCTCGCGCGGGCAGACGCCGTGATCCTGATGGGCGACGGCGATGTACCTGCAGAAGTGATCGCCAGCGGCAAGCCCGTGCTGCGCGCGCAGCTCACCGTTCAAGGGGCCGCACCCGGCGGCCCCCTGGTCGCCTTTGCCGGCATCGGCCGGCCGCAGAAATTCTTCGACAGCCTGCGCGAAGCCGGCGGCGATGTGCGCGATGACATTCCCTTCGCCGACCACCATCCCTACACAGCGGCGGACATGACATTCCTGCAAGGTCTCGCCGCCCGCGACGGCGCCCGGCTGGTGACCACCGCGAAGGACCATGTGCGCCTGCCGCCACAAGCGCGCGCCGCCGTGGCCGTGCTGCCGGTGAAAGCTGTGTTCGAGACACCGGAGGCGCTTGACGCCCTGCTCGCGCCGATCTTCAAACGGGCGGCACCATGACCGAACCGAACTCGCCCGACTATGTCCGCCCGAAGGACATTGATAACCGCGCCGGCTTCTGGCAGCGGGTGCTCTGGCGGCTGGAAACCATCGCCTGGGACCTGATCTACTGGGGCCCGATGAAGGCGGTCGGGCCGGACCGGGCCTCGGACCTTGGCGGCTGGCTGATGAAGAAGATCGGCCCGATGCTGTCGCAGCACAAAACGACGCGGCGCAACCTGCGCCTCGCCTTTCCGGACTGGGACGCCGCGCAGATCGACGCCGCCGCGCTGGCCGCCTGGGAGAGCGCCGGGCGGACGGCGGGCGAGATGCCGCACCTGCCCTCGATTGATCCGTACACGAGCGGACGCGTCGAGATCGTCGGCCTCGATGTGCTCGACCGGATCCGCGACAGCGGCAAGGGCGCTGTGTTCATCTCCGGGCATTTCGCCAACTGGGAAATCATGCCGGCGGCCATCACCAAGCGCATTCCGCATGCCGTGATGACCTACCGTGCGCTGAACAATCCACACATCGACAAGCGCGTTGCCGACCTGCGCGCGGCCTATGGCACGACCATCAACGCACCCAAAGGAATTGGCACGCGGGAGCTGATGCGGGCGCTGGCCAAAGGCTCGCCGGTGGCGCTGATGAATGACCAGAAGTTCAATGGCGGCATTTCGCTTCCCTTCTTCGGCCATGCCGCCATGACGGCGCCGGGGCCGACTCGGCTGGCCCTGAGATACAAGGTGCCGATCGTGCCGGTCTCGACCGTGCGCACCGGCCCGGCGCGGTTCCGCGTCACCTTCCACGAGCCCTTTGTGCCGGAAGACACCGGACACACCGAGGCCGATATCGAACGCGCGGTGACGCGCATCAATGCCTTCATAGAGGCGCAGGTCCGCGCCGAGCCCGGCCAGTGGTTCTGGCAGCACCGGCGCTGGCCGAAAGAGGCCTGGCGGGACGCCGGCGTCATCTAAAAAAGTGGGGCAGCTCCCTGAAGCTGCCCCCCGAAGTGTTCGCGAGAGAGCGAAGGGGTTTGGGTCAGCGGGCATCGCGGCGGCGCTGGCGTGCACGGCGGCGCACGAGCAGCGTGGGGCGCTCCGTGACCGGATCATTCGCCGCCTTGGGCGCGGGGGTGCCGGCGAAGATACGGGCGAGGATTTCTGTTTGTGCGGCAGGCTGGGCGGCCGGGCGGATGGCGGTGAGCGTGGTCATGGCAGGGATCCTTCGGGGACTGGCGACCGGAACATCCCGGTCTTTGCTGGTAAGATGCAGCCGGCGGCGGGATCGGATGCAGGGCTTTGTGATTTTTTCAGCACGCGCGGCCGGACACGCCTGATGGGCGGCCGGTTTTTGGACTTGATGACACACCTCTCCGCAGACCCCTCGCGTCCTTCGGCTTCGCTCAGGATGAGCGCAGGGGTCCAGATTCGGATGAGCGTTCTTGCTTGGACTGGGTACCTGCTTTCGCAGGTACCTGCGGGGTGAGCGCAGCAGCAAGGCGGCGTCACTGGGTCCCGGCTTTCGCCGGGATCACACGGAAGTCTAGGAGGTGTTGGGGGGAGAGGTGAGAGGCCCCTTCCTGCTTCGCCTGAAGCTTCGCAGGACGGAGCCGTCTTCAGCCTTCAGGATGAGGGTGTGGATCGCTTCGAAGGGTGAGAGCCGTTCGAGGTTGGTGGGGAGATCGGACGCCCAGCCGTCATCCGTCAGGGGACGGAAGGTTCTGGGGATGGGCCTGTAGGTCCGCGGATCGGGCCGCAGGTCGCCTTCGAAGGCGATGTAGACCTCGCCCCACCAGGTAATGCCGAGCAGGAATTCGGTGCGGTTCGAGGCATCGTACGCGCGGAACACCGCATTCAGCGTCCACCAGATCACCGGCCAGAAAAAGGGATGCACCACTTCGAAGAAGCGTCCGAAGCGCGGATGCTGGCGGAGGGCGATGAGCGAGACCATCCGCGCAGTGTAACCCCGCTATGGATGCGGTCGGATTCGGAATCCCCAAAAATCTGTTATCTTGGCCAGCGGGCGCAGCCCGCGTGAGCCGGGACCTTCTGTGTTACTTGCGGAGAGAAGGTCCCGGATCTCGAGCCGCTGCGCGGCTTTGTCCGGGATGACAGGGGTGTGGGGGTCAGGGAAAAGTGACTGCAGAAAGTTTTCGGGCGGCGGCGTTCTGAGGCCGGATTGGTTGCACAAGGCGCTGCTTGTGCAACCAAATTCAAGGGTCAGACGACCTTGTTCAGCCGGGTTTCGATCTCGTCGAGCAGGTTGCGGATGCGTTTGGCGTTGGCGCCGAGATCCGACAGGCCGACGCGGCTGGTGGAGCGGACATCAATCACGACCTCGTCTTCTCCGCTCAGGATACGGATCATGATGTCATCATGGAAACCGAACCAGAAGCTCGTCTCGGTTGCTTCGATGGTGCCGTCTTCCAGCGAGGCGGTGACAACAGTCCAGCCGCGCCCTTCCACCGCCGCGAGCGCCGCTTCATACGCCGCTTCAACGGTGACCGGCGCCGTGAGCGGGGCGATCAGCGGATAGGGCGTTTCCTTGGGCGACTTGTGAGTCGCGCTGTCGAACTCCGCCTCTTCCTGGACTTCGGCGACGCGGCGCCCGCCCATGCCGGGCCAACGGGCATTGGCGCTCTCGTCGATGACCGGATCGGCCTCGATCGGGTTCAGGGCGCCGGTGAACTCGCGCGCGGTCAACAGCACGTCGCTCGGCAGGATCGGGTTTGACCAGTCGGTCTGGATATCATGCAGCGGCGGCAGGCGGGCAACCTGGCCACCGAAAGCGGCGACGCGGCCGAAGGCGAGGCCGGAGATCAGGAGCGCGGCGAAGGCGAGCATGAAAGCCTGCTTGCGGGGCGACTTGATCAGCGAGACGATGACGGCGAGGACCGAGATGCCGGCCGCTGCCATGAGGAGAAGCGGACCCCAGGTGATGGTCATCACGCCGAGCCCGAACTGCCAGTTCCAGAGGCCGAGCTTGGTGCCGACCGCAGCCGCGGCGAACCAGAGGATAGCGAAGAGGGAGAGCGCGAGCGCGAAACCCGCGAATTTGCCGCGCCAGCCTGCGGTTTGCGCAGGCGCTGAGCTGGTCTCTGTTTCTACGGTCATTCTGGTGCCTCCCGGGTTGCGGCGGAACCTAACCCTTTCTGCGCCGCCTGCAATGGCCCGAACGCGCGGTGCGTCAGGGATGCCGTAGGGGGAAGCCGTGGCGCTGGTGGAGTACATCGAGGAGGACCATGGGGTCGTTGACGAACCCCCTGCCCGCATGGCTGGCCGGGGCCAGACCCGCCGGGGCATCATCCGCGAGGATGAGCACCGGGAGTGACTGGTTGGCCTCGCCGATCAGGGCGATCACGTCGCCGCGCGGCCTCGGAAAGGCAATGCGGCGCACGTCAAGGTTTGCGCCGAGCGCCGGGAAGGAGGCGAGCACACCTTCCATCAGCGCGCAGTGCCAGCAGTAGAAATCCTGTCCCGGCAGGGCCGGATCGGTGAAACCCGGCTTGAGCAGGAACAGGATATCTCTTTGCACGGACGGCCTCAGGCGGTCGGGAGCTTGTAGTCCTTGAAGGTCTCGCGCAGGGCGAGCTTGTTGATCTTGCCGGTGGCGCCGAGGGGGATCGCCTCGACGAACTGGACGTCATCCGGCGTCCACCATTTGGCGATCTTGCCTTCGAGGCTGGCGAGGATTTCTTCCTTGGTCGGCGTTTCACCCGGCTTCGCCTGCACGATCAGAAGCGGGCGCTCATCCCATTTCGGATGGTAGATGCCGATGGCGGCGGCGTTGGCGACTTTCGGATGGCCGACGGCGATGTTCTCGATGTCGATGGAGGAGATCCATTCCCCGCCCGATTTGATCACATCCTTGGCGCGGTCAGTGATGACCATGGTGCCGATCTCGTCGATGGTGGCGACGTCGCCGGTGTCGAAATAGCCTTCGGCGTCGAGCACGTTGCCGCCCGCGCCCTTGAAGTATCCACCGGCGACGGCGGCGCCGCGCACGAGGAGGCGGCCGGACGTCTTGCCATCCCGCGGCAGGACATTGCCGTCATCGTCGACAAGGCGCAGCTCGACGCCGAAGGGCGGGCGGCCCTGCTTCATCTTCTGCTTCATGCGCGTGTCGACATCGGCATTGACCATGTTCGGCGGCAAGGCGCCGAGCGTGCCGAGCGGCGAGGTTTCAGTCATGCCCCAGGCGTGGATCACATCGACTTCATAGTCCTGCTCGAAGGCGCGCAGGATGCGCTCCGGGATGGCGGAGCCGCCGATCAGGACTTTCTTGAGGTGAGGCAGTTTCAGGTTGTTGGCCTGCAGGTGCGTGAGCAGCATCAGCCAGACGGTGGGCACGGCGGCGGTGATCGAGACCTTCTCGCTGTCGAGGAGTTCGTAGATCGAGGCGCCGTCCATCTGGGCGCCGGGCATCACCATGTTGGCGCCGGTCGCCGGGCAGGACATGGCGAGGCCCCAGGCATTGGCGTGGAACATCGGAACCACGGGGAGTACCGAGTCGGCCGAGCCCATGCCCATCGCGTCCTTGCCCATGGTGACGAGCGTGTGGAGCACGTTGGAGCGGTGGGAATAGAGCACGCCTTTCGGGTTGCCGGTGGTGCCGGAAGTGTAGCAGAGGCCGCAGGCGGTCTCTTCCGGGAAGTCGCCCCAGCGGACATTCGTCGAGCGGCCGTCAATCCAGATGTCGAACGGGATGGCGCCGAGCTTGTTCTCGGGCATCGTGTCGGCGCCGGCATAGATGACGAAGGTTTTCACGGTTTCGAGCTGGCCGCGGATGGCCTCGACGATCGGCAGGAAGGTCTTGTCGAAAACGAGGACCTTGTCCTCGGCATGGTTGGCGATCCAGGCGATCTGGTCGGGGTGCAGGCGCGGGTTGATCGTGTGCAGGACGGCCCCGATGCCCATGGCGCCGTACCAGGTGGCCATGTGGCGTTCGGAGTTCCAGCCGAGGGTGGCGACCCGGTCGCCCAGCCCGATGCCGGCATCTTTCAGGGCCGAGGAGACCTGCTTGGCCATGGTGTAGAGCTGGGCATAGGTGGTGCGCGTGATGTTGCCTTCGACGCGGCGCGTGATGATTTCGCGGTCGCCGTGCTGCAGGCGCGCGTGCTCGAGGATCTTGTCCACGGTCAGCGGCCAGTCCTGCATAATGCCTTTCATTTAGTCTTCCTCCGGTTCGGGCGCGCTCCGGGTCCGGGCGGCGCTTGTGATTTTTCGAGCCTCTGTCTATTCGGGCGTGGGCGCTCACGCAAGGAAAGGCCGGGGAATATGAAGCGACTTCTTGTAACGGTGTGGGCAGGTTTCGCGCTGGCCGGGTGTACGGATGCGGCGAGCACACCCGAGGCAGAGGCGCCGGCTGCCGTGCCGGCCGAAGCGGTTGAGGCCGAGCCGGTTGCGGCGCTGGCCCCCTTGCCGGAGATTTTCGATTGCCTGCGCCAGAATGGCGGCGTGCTGGTCGCCTCGCACCGCGGCGGCCCGGCGCCAGGCTATCCGGAGAACGCGCTCGAAACCCTCGAATACGGCTTCGGCAAAGGCATACGGGTGTTCGAGATCGACGTGGCCGAGAGCCGCGACGGCGTGCTGTTCCTGCACCATGACGACCGGTTCGGCCGGACCGTGGCTGCGGACGGCTATGTGTCGGACAGTGACTGGGCCGATATCGCGAAGATGCGCCTGAAGGACACCGAGGGCGATGTGACGGCGTTCCATGCGCCGAAACTGACCGATGTGCTGATCTGGGCGAAGCAGAAGGGCGCGATTGTCGAACTGGACCGGAAGGGCACGACCGGCTTCCGCAACATAATCGAAGCGGTGAAGGCGGCGGGGGCCGAGGGCAACACGGTCATGATCTCCTATTCCGACGAGGAAGCGGGCGCGATCGCGAAGCTGGACCCCACGCTGATGATGACCGCCTCGGCGCGGGGCGACCGGGATCTCGGGCGGCTGGAAGCGCTGGGCGTGGACCGCACGCGCGTGATCGGCTGGACGGGCACGCGCGAGCCGGATCCGCCGGCCTTCGAAAGGCTGTTGGCGGAAGGAGTCGAGCCGGCCTTCGGCACGCTGGGGCGCAAGGGCGAGCGGCTGGACGACCAGTACTGGGAAGACGGCGATGGCAGCGAATACCAGCGCCTCGTCGATGACGGCGTGGTGCTGATCGCGACCGACGAGCCCTACCGCGTGGCCGAGTGGCTGGACGCGGATGATGCCGGTTGGGAGACCTGCGCGGCGCGCTAGGCCGGCTTTTGGCCAGCGCGAACGACAAACCAGAGCCAGATCAGCAGGACCGGCGAGCCGAGCTCGATGAAGGCGCCGATCTGCTGCTGCTCCGTACCCGGACCGACGGCGCCCTGTGACAGGAGGCGGCCGACGCCGCCGATGACGAGGGCGGCGCAGATCATCGCCATGAGCGCGAAATGCTTTTCGATTTGCGGAATGGCATACCAGAGCAGGAACGTGACGAGGATGTAGACCCCGGACATGTAGCGGTACTGGTTGTCGACCGCGGCGGAAAGCGCAGCGGCGGGGTCAGCCCCTGCCATGCCGGAGATCAGCCCCAGCGCAGCGAAGGCGAGCGGGATGACAGAGAAGAGGCCGAGCACGACCTGCAGACCGATTTTCATGGTGGAAATCCCCTATTGAAATGATTTCAGAATAGCCCTTGCCAAAAAATGACGCCTGCGTCATCTTTTTTCTTGGAGGGCCCCGGATGCTCAAGCTTGTCGGACTGATCCTGCAGTACATGCCGCTGATTTTCGGCATCGGGTTTCTGGCGCCCCTGATCGCGCAGGTGATCGAACGGGCGGGCTGGGCCCTGCCCTTTGGAATCGCGCCGCTGGCGGCGGGCCTGGTGATCGGCGGCCTGTGGGGCGCGCACGCGCAGTTCCGGGGGCGCTGGATATGAGCGCGCTGGCGGGAAAGACGGAGGCCGAGCTGATCCGGCTGGAGCGCGAGATTGCGCGGCAGCATCTGGACAAGTTTCCGTATTTCGCCGTGGCCTGGGCGTTTACGAATCTTGCCGTTTGGCTGTCGCTTTGGCCGCTGGTGTTCACCGGCATTCTGCCTCTGTGGGCGGGATTCCTGATTGCGTCGTTCAATGTGGCGGCCTGCTACCTGCCGAGCCATGAGGCGCAGCATGACATCATCGCGAGGCCGGGCACGAAGCTGCGTTGGCTGAACCAGACGGTCGGGCATCTCTCGACCATCCCGCTCGTGCTGCCCTACCGCGTGGCGCGGCTGACGCATCTTGAACACCACACGCATGCGAATGATCCGGCGCTGGACCCGGATCATTCCACGCAGGCGAACGGGCCGCTGCATGCGATCTGGACCAGCATCCTGAACCGGCAGCCGGGCGCAAAAGGCGGCCTCAACAGCTATGCCGAGACGCTGAAGCGGATTGGCCGGCCCGACGTGTTGCTGGACGCCGCACTCTACAATCTGGCCTTCTATGGCATTCTTTTTACGCTCGCGTGGAGTGGCCATGCGATCGAGGCGGCCCTGCTCTGGTGGCTGCCGCGGCATATCGGGATGACCTATATCCAGTATTACCTGAGCTGGGCGCCGCATCATCCGGCCACGGACAAAGGCCGCTACCGCGATACGCGTAGCTTCCGGGCAGTTCTCGGCAACATCGGATCGATGGGGATGCAGTACCATATCGTACACCACTTGCACCCGCGCATTCCGCTTTACCGCACCCCGCGCGCCTACTGGCAGATGCGGGACATCCTCGAGGCGCGGGGATGCCGCGTGGACGAGCTTTGACGCAGGGCGATTGACGGCGATCCGTGTGCGGCGTATGAGGCGCGCGGGCTTTGGGACGCCCGCCGCTCGCAAGGCTTTGGCCTGAAGGTGAAGATCCCCCGGCGCGCGAGCGCTGCGACCTCTCACGGAAACATGTCCTCACCGGCAGTTCCGCGGCAAGGCGAGCCCCGCTGCGAAGTGACTGCCCGGACTGAAGGATAGATCCGATGAAGACCCCTGTGACGAACCGGGACCAGGCGAAAGCCCGGGCCCGCGAACTGCGCGCCGAACTTGGCGCGGGCGGCGCGCCGATTTCCCATGCCGAAGCGCTGGAACGTGTGGCCGCCGAGCTTGGCTACCGCGACTGGAATACCGCCTCGGCGCGCCTGTCGAATGAGCCTGAGGCGCCCTTGCAGGTCGGCGACCTGGTGGCCGGGCGCTACCTCAAGCAGCCGTTCACCGGCCGCGTGCTGGGCGTGCGCGAAGTGGCGGGCGGCGCGGCGTTTGACGTGACCATCCGTTTTGATGCGCCAGTGGATGTGGTGGAGTTCGAGAGCTTCTCGAACCTGCGCACACAGGTGCAGATCACCGTTTCGGCGGCGGGGGTTTCGGCTTTCCGCACGAGCGACGGCGTGCCCCACATGGTGGTGGAACGCACGGGCGTCAGAACCGTGTGAGGCAAGGAAAATTGATCCGTAGACCCCAGCGAAGGCTGGGGTCCAGTTTTTCTTGCGCGGGATACCTGCCTGCGCAGGTATCTGCGGCGCGTTGCGATCCTTGGGGCAAAGGTCCCGGCTTGAGTGCCTAGGGATAAAGCCTGAGGCTCACCCAGCCGTCGCCCTTGCGGTAGAGCTTCAGGCGGTCGTGCATGCGGAAAGCCTGGTCCTGCCAGAATTCGATCTCGGTGGGCGTGAGCCGGAAGCCGCCCCAGAACTCCGGACGCGGAATATCCGGGCCGTCGCCATAGATGGTGGAGAGTTCGGCGATGCGCTGTTCGAAGACGGCGCGGTCAGCCATCGGGCGGGACTGGTCGGAGGCGATGGCGCTGATGCGGCTCTGGGCGGCGCGGGAGGCGAAATAGGCGTCGGCCTCGCCATCGGAGACGCGGGCGACGCTGCCCCGGATGCGGACCTGGCGGCGCAGGCTTTTCCAGTGGAAGCCCAGCGCCGCATTCGGGTGGGCGGCGAGCTGCTGTCCCTTGGCGCTTTCGAGATTGGTGAAGAAGGTGAAGCCGGAGGCATCCACGCCCTTGAGGAGGACAACGCGGACGTCGGGGTTACCGTCCGCGTCCACCGTGGCGAGAGACATGGCGTTGGAATCGTTCAGCTCCGAGGCGCGGGCATCGGCCATCCATTGCTGGAACAGCGCGATGGGGTCGGCGGTCTCCGGGATCAGGGCGCGGTCTCCGCTGTCGGCATAGTCGGCGGCGCTGGGCGTGGGGGGGATCACGGAGGAAGACATCGGGAGGGCCATTTCGCGGTTTGTCAGGCTGGCGATTTCATATAGGACGCGGGGCAGAACCGCGAGGGCGCAGGCTGTCACATGTCGCATAACACGTTTGGCCATCTTTTTCGTGTCACCACCTGGGGCGAAAGCCATGGGCCGGCGCTCGGCTGTGTCGTCGACGGGTGCCCGCCGGGGCTGAAGCTGGACGAAGCCTTCATCCAGCAATTCCTGGACAAGCGCCGGCCCGGCACCTCGCGCTTTGTCACGCAGCGGCAGGAAGCCGATCTCGTGAAAATCCTCTCCGGCGTGTTCGAGGATGACCGCACGGAGGGCCCGGTGACCACGGGCACGCCGATCAGCCTGATGATCGAGAATACCGACCAGCGCAGCAAGGACTACCGCGAGATTCGCGACCGCTACCGCCCCGGGCATGCAGACTATGCCTATGACGCGAAATATGGCGTGCGGGACTATCGCGGCGGCGGGCGGTCTTCGGCTCGGGAGACGGCGGCGCGGGTGGCCGCCGGCGCAGTGGCGCGGCGCGTCCTGGGCGACGGGATCGTGATCCGCGGCGCGGTGGTGCAGATCGGCCCGCACATGATCGACCCCGAGGCCTGGGACTGGGCCGAGACGCAGAACAATCCCTTCTGGTGCCCCGACAAAGCGATGGCCGCGCAATGGGAAGAGTTTCTCGATGCAACGCGCAAGGCGGGCAGCTCTGCCGGCGCCATCGTGCAGGTCGAGGCGAGCGGCGTGCCGGCCGGATGGGGCGCGCCGGTTTACGGCAAGCTGGACGCGGAACTGGCGGGCGCGATGATGGGCATCAACGCGGCAAAGGGTGTCGAGATCGGCGCCGGCTTTGCAGCGGCGGCGATGAGCGGCGAGGAGAATGCCGACGAGATGCGCGCCGGCAATGACGGCCCCTCTTTCCTCGCCAACAACAATGGCGGCGTGGCGGGAGGCATTTCCACCGGCCAGGATCTGGTCGTGCGGATTGCGATCAAGCCGACGTCTTCGATCCTGAACGAAGTGCGCTCGGTGACGCGGGACGGCGAAGAGGTGGACGTGCGCACGATCGGGCGGCATGATCCCTGCGTGGGCATTCGCGCTGTGCCGGTGGCCGAGGCGATGCTCGCCTGTGTGCTGGCGGACGCGAAGCTTCGCCATCGCGGCCAGACCGGGCGCTGAAACGGAAAGAGCCCCCATGCATTCTGCACAGGGGCTCTCGTCATTGATCCGTAAACGGATGCTTAGAAGCGAACAACGCCGCCGATCGTGAACACGTCGGCTTCGCCGTCGTCACCTTCGTAGCGCGAGGCGTCTGCGCGGATGCCGAGGCGCTCGGTCAGGAAGACCTTGCCGCCAACACCGTAGGCGAGACCGTCAATGTCGACAGAAGTGCTGCCCAAGCCCGCGACGCTGCCGGTGAATTCCGACGTGGCATAGCCAGCGCGGCCGAACAGCTCAATACGCTCCGTGACCGGGGCGCGCAGAACACCGAAGGCTCCGAACGATTGGTCGAGTTCGACCGTAATCGGACCGGCGGTTGCGTCGTCGATGCCGATCGACACTTCACCTTCAGCGCCCAGATAGCGGTTGAAGAAGTAGGTGCCGCGGCCCGTGAGAGCGCCGAGTTCGGCGCCGTCTTCGTCGAACTGCGAATAACCGCCGCTCAGCTCGACGTTGCCCTGGGCAACGGCGATCGGCGCGGCGAGGATGGCAGCGAGGGAAACGAGTGCAAGTTTCATTATTTTTTCTCCGTACTCTGTACTTGAGCGCGAATGCGCAGCGCTGAAATAACAACGGAAATGGCCATCGCCAGCTTGCCATGCAGTAAGATCGGATTTTGGAGATCGCCCTGTGGCCGGCAAAGCACAGATTATGAAACTAGTTTAATCTTGACGGTGCGGACCTGTGTCACCAAGGCGAGGACGGCGCCAGATTGTGACTTTTGTGAGAAAAGCGAGACGCTCGCCCTCTTTTACAAACCCCTGCGTTTCAAGGGCTTCCCCGAGATTCCAGCCGAGATAACCCTTGTAATACGGCTCGTGGAACCCATGCGGAAAATACTCCAACAGGCCGTCCATGGCGGGATAGTCTCCGAACTGGACGCTGTCGGCGAGAATGAAGGCGCCACCGGGCTTCAGTGAACGGAATATCTCGGCAAGGACCTTTGGCCGGACCTTCGGCGGCAATTCATGAAAGAGAAAAATCGAGACAACGATGTCTTGCGACTGCGCGTCAACGGGCATGGCCTCGGCGGCGTCCTGGATCACGCTGGCCTGGCGCCAGGGCGCGAGGCGCGCGCGGGCTGCTTCGGTGTAGGAAGGTGAGAGGTCAAGGCCCGTGACGTTCAGTTTCGGATATACCGCGAGCACTTTCTCGAGGAAGCGGCCATTGCCGCAGGCGACATCGAGCAGGCGTTGCGTACGCTGGTCACTGCCCTTCAGCTCGCGGCTGATCTCGGCGAGCGCGGCGCGGCGCATCGCGTCGGCGGTACCGGAGAACAGGGCCTCGACCTGCGTGTCGTAGAGTTCGGCGCTTTCCTCGGTGAACCAGCCGCCCGACTGGTAATGGAAATTCTGCAGGTAATAGGTGGGGTAACGGTTGGTGCCTTCGGGGACCTGGGCGCGGATTTCGGTTCCGTCGCGGGCGAGGCGGCGGCGGTTCACCTCATCGGCGTCGCGCAGGAAGGCCTGGGCGGATTTCAGGGCCTTGGGCAGATCCGCCGGGCGCAGGTCTTGCGGGGGCGGATAAAGGCCGGCTTCGACATTCGCCCGGTCCTGGAGGAAGAGACGGAGATAGGCCTTGCGCAGTTCGCCAAGGTCCGGGCGGCCGCGGCTGGGGCGGAATTCCGGCTCTCCGGGGCGGTCAAAGCCGCCGGAACGGCTGCGGGCAGCCTGCATCTGCGCGGCATACCAGGCGGTGCGAATGCCCTGCCCGGCGGCATAGCGTGCCCGGCTTGCGGTCTTTGCGGCGCGGTCCAGAAGTCCCATGAGGGGAATATGTAGGGCGGATCGCTTAGCGTCCAGCCTTCAGGCTCCGTTCAGGTTGAGACCGGCAGGTTGGGCCCCGAAACTGGCGAAACCTGCCCGTGACGCCAAAGGAGATGTGGTGATGCTCAAGTTCTCGATTGCTGCCGGCGGCCTTGGCCTGATGGCCCTTGCCCTCCCGATGCAAGCGCATGCCCAGTACGGGTACCCTTACCTCGACCCGGGTGTGCGTAATGTGCAGTGCGAACGCCAGCGCGCGGACGATTCGGCCGCCGGGACCGTGGTGGGCGCCCTTGCCGGAGCCCTGATCGGCGGCGCCATCGGCAACAATATCGAAAACGACCGCACCTATACCAGATACAACCGCTGGGGCCGTCCGGTAGGGCGTTACACCGAGGGGCGCAGCGAGTCCGGCAACGTGGCCGTAGGCGCCGTGCTCGGCGCGCTGGTGGGCGGCGCGGCCGGAAACTCCATCGCCAAGGATTCCAGCCCCGGCTGCGCCGTGGCCTACGCGCCGAACAGCTATTCCTATCCGCCGCAGGGCGGCTCGATCCCGCGAACGACCGACGGCCTCTATGGCGGGCCGGAAGTGATGGGCCGCAACTCGTATCCCGAAGCCTATCCGTCCAGCTATCCGGCCGGGTCTGATTATCCGTCCTATCCGGACTACCGTGATGAGCCGCGCTATCAGGAACCCGCGCAGGACTGCCGCGTGATCCAGCGCGAGACGCGGCTGCCGGACGGCGACATTCAGCGCGACCCGGTCACAGCCTGCTGGGATGAACGCTCACGCCAGTGGCGCGTTCAGGACGGCTATTCGGACGGCTACTGACGCCGCGCGCTGACCAGCCATTCCCGGTTGCCATCGCCGCCGGGAATGGGGCTGGGCACCGGCGTATCCGGCTTCCATCCTGCTGATGTCAGATAAGCGAGAAAGCCTTCAAGCGCAGCGCCAGTCGCCGCGTCATTCGTGACGAGGCCGCCCTTGCCGACATTTTCCGGCCCGACTTCGAATTGCGGTTTGAACAGGGCGATAAGGCTGGCGCGCGGTGCGGCAAGCGAAAGCGGCACGCCGAGCACCTTGGCCAGCGAGACAAAGCTGAGATCACAGACAACGAGTTGCGGCGGCGCAGGAAGATGCGCGGCAGTGAGATCTTTCGCGTTAAGGCGCTCAAAGGACGTAACGCGATGATCGCGCGCCATGGCGGGGTGCAGCTGACCGTGTCCGACATCGACGCAGGTCACATGCGCCGCGCCGGCGCGCAGCAGGACATCCGTGAAGCCGCCCGTGGACGCGCCGAGATCGAGACAGGTCAGTCCGGCGGGATCGATGCCGAACACCTCCAGCGCGCGGGCCAGCTTGAGCCCGCCCCGGGACACATAGGGATGCGCCGCTTCCGACTGGACGGCCGCGTCGCGCGACAGGGTTTCGGACGGCTTGGCGATCACCTTTCCATCGGCGATGACGAGACCGGCGGCGATGGCGGCCTGCGCGGCGGCACGGCTGCCGAAATGGCCGAGGGCCACAAGCATCCGGTCGGCGCGGTCGGATTGCGGAAGATCAGCGTCTGACATTCCGGCTGTGTGCCCTATACTCATCCAGGAATCGACAGGAGTATCGACATGCTGAAGCAATTTCTCATCGCCGCCCCCGCCCTTGCGCTCGCTGCCTGCGGACATGCTGGCCATTCCGGGCATGACATGCACGGCGCCGGGCATGGCGAGCACATGATGCACACGCCAGAGACCGGCGCCTCGCCGATGGTCATCGAGCCGGCCACGGCGGCCGCCACGATCCTGGGCGCAGAGGGCCGCGAGATTGGCACGGCCCGGTTCGAGCAGGGCCCGACCGGCGTGCTGATCCGCATGGAAATCGGCGCGGGCGGCCTGACGCCGGGCTGGCACGGGGTGCACCTGCACGAGATCGGCGATTGTTCGGACGTTGGCACCTATCAGCTGTCGGGCGGCCACCATGGCAAGGAGCCGGGCGCCCACGGTCTGATGAACCCTGACCTCGGGCCGGAACCGGGCGATCTTCCCAATGCCTGGGCCGCGGCGGATGGCTCAGCCGGCTATGAAGCCTTCACGATGCTCACCGAACTCGCCCCTGCAATGGGCGCAGATGGATTGTCGATAATCGTGCATGCCAGCGAGGATGATCATCGCTCCCAGCCGATCGGCGGGGCGGGCCCGCGCGTGGCCTGCGGAGTCGTGACACGGACCGACAAGTAAGGCGCTCTTGCGCCCGCCCGGGCTCGGCGCCACGATGCGTCCAAAGACTCCGGGGAGGATGCAACATGCCCAAACTGTCCCGCCGCGCCATGCTGGCCGGCAGCGCTGCAACCATGGCCCTCGCCGCCTGTTCGCCCAAGGCGAAGGATGCGGCGGCGGCCAGGCTGGTGCCGGACTATGCAGACGGCACGGCCATGGCGGCAGGCATCGCGGCGGGCGAAACCTCGGCGCTGGAGCAGGTCGAGGCGGCGATCACCCGGGCCAAGGCGGTTGAAGGGCAGATCAACGGCTTCGCCAGCGAGAGCTTCGAAGTGGCGCGCTCGGATGCGGCGGGGTTGCTCTCCGGGGCGTTTGCGGGCGTGCCGAGCGCGATCAAGGACCTGATCGACTGGCGCGGCGCGCAGACCCAGGCGGGCAGCCGGGGCCTCGCCGGAAATGTTGCAAACCGCGACAATGTCTTTGCCAGCAAGTGGCGCGGCGCGGGCATCGTCTCGCTCGGCAAGTCGGCCACCCCGGAAGCGGGGCTGATCTCCTCGACCGAGCCGCTGTCGAACGGGCCGACGCGCAACCCGTGGGAATTGTCGCGCATCCCGGGCGGATCGTCGGGCGGCGCTGCGGCATTGGTCGCCGCAAGGGTCGTGCCCTTTGCGCATGCCAGCGATGGCGGCGGCTCGATACGCATTCCGGCCTCGAGTTGCGGCGTGTTCGGCCTGAAGCCTTCCCGCGACCGCCTGCCCTATAGCGAGCCGGGCACGGCGCCGCCGCTGCAGATATCGGTGAACCATGCCGTGACGATCAGCGTGCGCGACTCGATCGCGCTGTTCCGCGCAGCCGAGGCGAATGACGGCGCCTTTCCCCTGCTCGGCGATATCCAGCCGCTAAAGCGGCGTCTGCGCATCGGTTTTGCGCCGGAGCCGATCGGCGGCACGATGTTGCATGCAGACACGCGCGCGGCGCTGGAAGATGTTGCGCAGCTGTGCCGCGACCTAGGACACACGGTCGTCGACTACACGATCCCGATGGACGGGCCGAAGTTCACCGACGCGTTCATTCTCTACTGGGCCGCAGGGGCGGCGATGTTCGCCCAGGAAGTGGCGGCCTTTGCCGGCAAGCCGGTCGGGCCGGACATCGTCGAGCCATGGACGCTAGGCCTGGCAGGGATGGCCGCCCGGCGGATGGCCGAAGTGCCAGACACGATCGCCTATTTGCAGGCGTTCGAGGCGCAATACGCCGCGTTCTTTGACTCGCTGGACGTGATCCTGACGCCGGTGACGGGCAGCCCGGCCGTTCCCGTGGGCGAGCAGGCGCCCGATGGCGATTTCGATGCGGTGATGGAGAGCGTGTTGCGCTTTGTTTCCTATACCTCGCCGATGAACGTGGCGGGGGCCGCCTCGATGAGCGTGCCGCTGTCCTGGTCGCCCTCCGGCCTGCCGATCGGCGCGATGTTTTCGGGCAAACGGGGCGATGACGGGCTGCTGTTCGAACTCGCCCTCGAGCTCGAGGCCGCGCGCCCCTGGGCGGGCCGCAGGCCGCCCATAGCTGCAACCTGACCCTGCGCGACGGGCTATTCCTGAAGCCCTGAGAGACCGAAATTAACCAAGTTCAGCTGCTTCTTTGCGGGGCGGAAAGGCCTTCCGGTTTAATTATTGCGGGCGCGAAAGATGACTCTCGCGTCACTCAATACTATCTTAAGCCGCGTATCCTCCCAGGAAAGATCCCAGCCGTGAACCGTTCCGTCATGATCGCAGCCGTCGTTCTGGCTGTAATCCTTGCCTATTTTGGCATCCGCAGTGCGATGCGCGGCAGCCTCGGTTCCGAGGTTGCGCCAGCAGAAACGGCGGGGCCGGCCGAGGTTGCCGAAGCCATCGTCGTGCCTTCCGAGAGCCAGTTGCACCAGGTCAAGGTCGGGGCAAAAGGCCGCACGGCGCCGGATAAGTCTGTGACCGTGAAATCGGGAACGGCCGGCACGGTGATCTCGACACCTGTGCGCGAAGGAACTTTCGTCAAACAAGGTACCCTGCTCTGCGCGTTGGAAGTCGAATCCCGCAGCGCCCGGGTGAAGGAAGCCGAGGCGGCGCGCGATGCGGCCAAGGTCGATTTCGAAGCGGCAGTCTCGCTGGCCGCCAAAGGGCTGACGCCCGCCAACCGCCAGGCGGCCGCGCAGGCGCAGCTTGATGCAGCCGAAGCGGCCGTGAACTCGGCGAAGGTTGAACTCGGGCGCACGCAGATCCGCGCACCGTTCGACGGTGTGTTCGAACAACGCCTTGCCGAAGCGGGTGATTATCTCGGCCCCGGCTCGGCCTGCGGCCTGCTGGTCGACCTCAACCCGGTGATCCTCTCCGCCGAAGTGACGGAAGCTGAAGCCGGCCTCCTGAAACCCGGCATGCAAGCGACAGTGCTGCTGGCGGACGGCAGATCTTTCCCGGCAAAGCTGCGTTACGTGGCGCGCACGGCCAGCGACCAGACCCGCACGTATCCGATCGAGGCCGAACTGGTGACGGGAGACGCTACTGTCGCAGCCGGCGTTACGGCGACGATGACGGTGCCGGCCGGCGATGTGCAGGCGACACTCATTGCCCGCTCGTTGCTGACCCTTTCCGACTCCGGTCAACTCGGTGTGCGCCAGGTGCTGGCAGACGATACGGTGGCGTTTGCCCCGATCCAGGTGATTGACGAGACGCCGGAAGGCGCCTGGGTGACGGGCCTGCCCGAGAAAGCGACTTTGATCGCGATCGGCCAGGACTATCTGAATGAAGGCGTGAAAGTGCGTCCTGTGGCGCAAGGTGGAGCCCGGCCATGACAGGCCTGATTGATGGTGCCATTGGCCGGGCGAGGATGGTGATTGCCGTCCTCATCTGCGCCGTGCTGGCGGGAACTGCGACTTATATCGGCCTGCCCAAGGAAGCGGACCCGGACATACCGATCCCCTTCGTGGCGATCACCGTGCCGCTGGCCGGGGTAACGCCGGAAGACGCCGAGCGTCTTCTGGTGCGCCCGATCGAAGAAGAAGTGCAATCGCTGGAAGGCCTGAAGACGTTCAGCTCGTTCGCGGCTGAAGGCGCCGCGCAGCTGGTGCTTGAGTTCGAGATCGACGTGGATGTCGATCAGGCCGTGCTCGACGTGAAAGACAAGGTCGACATGGCCAAGCGCTTCTTCCCTGCGGAAGCGCGCGAGCCGATCGTCACCGAATTCAATGCCGCGCAATTCCCTGTGCTTGTCGTCAACATCTACGGCGACGCGCCCGAACGCGGCCTCAACCGGATTGCAGAAGAGCTTCGCGAACGCCTTGAGGCGGACCCCGGCATCCTCGAAGCGCGCGTGCAAGGCAAGCGCGAGGACCTGCTCGAGATCGTCATCGATCCGGTAAAGCTGGAAGCCTACAACATCTCGTACCAGGAGATCTTCGCGGTTGTGAACAACAACAACCAGCTGATCCCTGCTGGCCTGATCGATACCGGACAAGGCAGCTTTGCCGTGAAAGTGCCCGGCATCATCCGTACCGGCGCCGACGCGCTCAGCTTGCCGATCAAGCGCACCGCGGACGCAGTGGTCACACTCGGCGATGTCGCCGAAGTGCGCCGCACGTTCAAGGATGCGACGGGCACGGCGACGTTCAACGGCGAACAGGCGCTGCTGATCGAAGTCGTCAAGCGCACCGGCGCCAATATCCTCGACACGGCGAACAATGTTCGCACGATCGTCGATGAGGAAAGCAAAACCTGGCCGGCGACCGTCCGCGCGGAAATCACCTCGGACATGTCGGAGATGATCGGCGACCAGCTTGGTCAGCTCGAAAGCTCGATCATGACCGCCATCGTGCTGGTGATGATCATCGTGGTGGCCGCACTCGGCCTGCGATCGGCGATCCTCGTCGGTATATCGATCCCGTCGACCTTCATGATCGCATTCCTGTTCCTCGGTGCGTTTGGCTACACCATCAACATGATGGTGATGTTCGGCATGGTGATCGCGGTCGGCATCCTCGTGGATGGCGGCATCGTGGTGACAGAGTATGCTGACCGGAAAATGGCCGAAGGCATGAACCGCAAGGACGCCTATTCCCTCGCCGGGAAGCGGATGTTCTGGCCAGTCGTGTCGTCGACGCTGACCACGCTCGCGGCTTTCGTGCCGTTCCTTTTCTGGAACTCGATGCCCGGCAAGTTCATGGCGTATCTGCCGATTACGCTGATCTTCGTTCTGACTTCGTCGTTGATCGCAGCATTGATCTTCCTGCCTGTGCTAGGCTCGGTGTTCGGCGGACGGGCAACGGACGGCAAGGATGAAAATCTGGCTGCGCTCGCCGCTGATGGCGACCCGCGCAAGGCCAAGGGCTGGATTGGCGCCTACGTGAAAATCGTGTCGGAAACGATCCGCCGCCCGCTGATCACGACAGCCGTTGTGCTTGGCAGCACGTTTGCGATCTTTGTCTGGTTTGGCTCAGCCCAGCACAAGACCGAGTTCTTCCTGGATGTGGAGCCAGAACAGGCATTCGTATTCGTACAGGCTCAAGGCGCCCTGTCGGCTGCCGAGAAGGCGGAACTCGTGGGCCGGGCAGAGGAAGCGATTGCCGATATCAACGGAATTACGGCGATCTCCACCCGCACGGGTGTCTCGTCCTCAGGCTTCAGCTTTGACGGCGTGAGCGGCGTGCCGCGCGATACGATCGGCCAGATCCTGCTGGATCTCAACACGACGTCAGACGGTCCTTTCAATGCGCGCGAAACGTTGGCCGAGGTGCGTAACCAGCTCGCCGCCGTCCCGGCGCTCCGTTTCCAGATCCAGGCGCGGGAACAGGGCCCCCCCACCGGCAAAGACGTGCAGGTGGCGCTGCTCGGCAATAACTCTGCCGCGCTCGACAGCACGGCCACTATGATCCGCGACTGGCTGGAAGCGCGTGATGACGTCATCGAGATTGACGACTCGCGGCCGCTTCCCGGCGTCGAGTATCAACTCAGTGTGGACCGCGCCGAAGCCGGCAAGTTCAGCGTGGACGTTGCGCAAATTGGCGCGGCGGTGCAGCTGGTCACCAATGGTGTGCTGGTCGGCCGGTACCGCCCGGATGATGCCAATGAGGAAGTCGACATTCGCGTGCGCTTCCCCGAGGACGAACGCTCTGCCAGCGCGCTCGATGCGCTGAAGATTTCGACACCGCAAGGCAATGTGCCGCTGTCTCTGTTCGTGACGCGCGAAGCAGCCCCCCGCGTTAGCCAGATCGAGCGGCGCGAAGGCAAGCGTGTGATCGATGTGCGCGGCAATGCCCGCGAGCAGGGCACCGGCGGCGCGATCGTCACTGAACTGAAAGCCTTCATCGATGCACAGGCGATACCGCCCGGCGTCGAGGTACGGTTTGAAGGTGCGGACGAGGATACGGCTGAAGCCGGCGCCTTCTTCGCTGGCGCGGCGCTGGCGGCGCTGTTCATGATGGCCGTGATCCTGCTGTGGCAGTTCAACAACTTCTGGCAGGTGGCGCTTACGCTTTCGGCGGTGATCCTGTCGACAGCCGGTGTGCTGGTCGGCGTGAACCTGCTGCTGCCCTATGTCAGTATCCTGATGATCGGTACAGGTATCGTGGCCCTCGCGGGCATCGTGGTGAACAATAACATCATCCTGATCGATACATTCAACCGCCTGCGGGAAGACGGGCGCTCGCCGGAAGATGCTGCGATCGCGACGGCCGCACAGCGCATTCGCCCGATCCTGCTCACGACGGGCACGACGATGTTCGGCCTGTTCCCGATGATCATCCAGATGAACGTCAGCTTTGCCGACGGCGCGATCAACTTTGGCGGCGCAAGCTCCGAATGGTGGGTGCAGCTGGCGACGGCGGTCGTATTCGGACTCGGCTTCTCGACGATGATGATCCTGCTGGTGACGCCCGCCTGGCTGCTGGCGCCCTACCGGATCGGCCGGTGGTCGAAGCGGCAGTGGAACCGGGTGTACGGACTAGTTCGCGGAACTGGCGCTGCAGATGCAGATCCGAGCTACGCGGCAAACGATCCCGGCGAAAAGAAGAGCGTGCTTCCGGCGGCTGAGTAAGGCCGCCTACCAGAGCAGCGTCTTGCCTTTGAGGGCTAGGAAGCGCAGCTCATCGGCCGGGCTTGCCGGGACAATGGACGTGGTGGGCATGAGATGAATCCGGAGGGCCAACTCCGGGTGCCCTCAGCCCTTCGGCGTGATCCGGTAAACGGCGGTGGCGGTCATCACGATGCCCTTCGCGCTTTCGGCCGCGCCGCCGGTGAACAGGATCGTGCGGGTCTTGCGGTCGATGCGGGGCTTGTAGGTGAGGCTGGCCGGTTCGGCGCCGCTTGCCGCAACATCGAAAGTGACGGAGACGAGGTCGACTGCGTCCGGTGCGCAGACCGTTTCGGCATCGGCGCGGATCGCCTGCATCAGGCGCAGGGCAATGGCCTCATCAGCGCGGGTCACCAGCGTGTCGCTCATGGCAGTCTCCTTCAGTGCCCCGCCTCTAGCGGGCCGGAACCCAAATGAAAAGGGCCGCCCCGAAGGGCGGCCCGGATATTCTGAGGCGACGCGAAGACCACAAGGGGTCGGTATAAACAGCGTCAGCTTCGCTTCGCAGGGCCAGTGCGTTACGCGGCGCGCACCTCCTCCCTGCGGGACGGCTCGCCCGCATGGCCAATCAGGTCACCCAAATGGCCAAAGTCTTTGATCCCGTATACGGATTGCATCCAGTTGCCGATGGACGGCAGCAGCGTGCCGATCTGCTTGTGATCAAGCCCGGCCTCCTGGAGTGCGGAAATCATCGAGAGGGCGACGCGGCGGCGTCCGCCCGGGGTCTGCTCAATAAGACGTGCGATCTCGCCGGTCGGGGCGCCGATCTCGTCACCGGTCCGCGCTGCGAGAACGCGCGCGCCGGGAATCTTCTTGAACATGATGTCAGCGAGCGGGCTGCCCTGGCGCTCGGCGCCGTTCAGGACAATACCAAGCGCGCGCTTAGAAACAGTGTCCGCGAGGCCATTGCTTGTAGCGATGTGCGCTATCAGATCAATCATCATTGGCAAAGGCACTCCTAGGGTCAATGGCCTCGGGACAAGGACAACTTCGCCGCCCGTGGTTTCCGGAATCTTACCAGCGTGAACTTTTTTTCACCCCGGATGAAGAAAGCGATTAAGGCGCATTATGCCGGGGTAAACAGACGGTGCGGATTTGTTTACGCTCGGCGTAATGTTGGGCAGGAAAGCCCGTGAAATCAGGAGTTGGCATGATCCGGATCGGCATTCTCGGCGCAGCGAAGATTGCGCCGCCCGCGCTGATCGCACCGGCGCGGAAGCGGGATGACTGCGCGGTCGTGTGCGTGGCCGCACGGGATCACGAACGGGCGCGCGCCTACGCCGCCGAGCATGGCATCCCCGAGAGCCTTGGAAGTTATGACGCGTTGATTGCGCATCCCGGCATTGACCTCATCTACAACGCCCTGCCCCCGCATCTGCACGCGCGCCTGACCATCGCGGCGCTGGAGGCCGGCAAGGCGGTGCTTTGCGAGAAGCCGTTCGCGATGAACGCGCGCGAGGCAGGCGCGATGGTAGAGGCGTCGGTGCGGACGGGCCGGCCTCTGGTCGAGGCGTTTCACTACCGCTTCCATCCGGTGTTCGAAAACATACTGGAGACTGTGCGCAGCGGCGTGATCGGCAAGCTCTGCGCGATCAAGTCTGAATTCTCCGTGGCCATCAAATACAGACCCGGAGAGCTAAGGCATGATCCGGCGCTGGGCGGCGGCGCGCTGATGGATCTGGGTTGCTACGCCTTGCATTGGGCACGGACGATTGCCGGCTCGGAGCCGGTGGTCACACGCGCGGCTAGCGAACTCAGCGAACATGGCGTCGATCTCGTGACCACTGCCGACCTCACCTTCGATGGGGGCGTCACCGCGCAGGTGCGCACCTCGATGGCACCGGGCCAGAAGTTCAAGGCGCTGCTGGCGATCAAGGGAAGCGAAGGCCTGCTTGTGGCGCAGAACCCGCTACATCCCCACAGGGGCCATTCTATCGCCATCCGCAAAGGCCAACAGGTGACGCGCTATACGGTGCCGGGCGAGACGACCTATGATCACCAGCTGACGCACATGCTGGACGTGATGAAAACAAACGCCCCGCCTTTGACGGGCGGGGCGGATAGTGTGGCCAACATGGCGCTGATTGATGCGGTGTATGCGGCAGCGGGCGTTGCCAGACCCTAAGCGGCGTGCTGGGCCATCCCGATCCATTCCTCGACTTCGTCTTCGTGGAGCACCTGGTCATCGCGCAGCACGCGCTCGCCTTCCGGCGTCGACAGGAATTCGGTGGCGAGTTCAAAGATCGTCCGGGCCGAGGCATTGGCGAGCTCTTCGCGTGTGGTGATGCCGGCGCCGACAAGCAGTTGGGCATCATGCACGCGCAGGCCGGGCACATCCATCATCAGCTGCGTCTGGTCCTGCCAGGTGCGGATGGATTCAGAGATGATGTGGCGCACGTTGAGTTCGAGCTCGACCATGTCGGGATCACAGTCGAGGAGATCGCCGATGGTCGTGATGCCCGCGCGGGCGAGTTGCTTGGCGGTCTTGCGGCCGATCGACGGGGCATCAACGACCGGGTCGTCGCGGGTGATGGCGGCGAGACGGCGCGGGGCGGAATCCTCATCGGCGCTCTCGGGCTGAGGCGCAGGCTCAGGTGAGACTTCAGCGGCCATCGGTGCCACGGCGGGCTCAGCCGCCGTTTCCGGTTCGGCGTGAATCTCAGCAATGCGCTTGCGCGTGCCAAGCAGGCCGCGCGCCGGCACGCTCGCGGAATCGCGGCGAGCAATCTGGGCAAGCTCCGTAGGCGGCACATCGTCCACTGGGACGGCGTCTTCCGCCAGGAGCTCCAGTTCTTCCGGGGCGGCGGCGAGTCGGTTTTCGTTCTGTGTGCCGATGGGCGCGATCGGTTCTGCGTTCAGCTGCTTCAGCGGGATGCGCCGCACTTCCTTTGCGTGCAGGGCGCGGATCGCCTTGTCATCCTCCGGCAGGGTCTTGATGACCTTCCCGGTCTTCTGGAACTCGGCATACATGCGCTCCACCGTGCGCTTGTCGGCGGCGTCTTCCAGCTTGGCCGTGACCCAGCGGAGCGGAATGTCCAGCGTCTCGATATAGCCCTGCAGCGTCAGGTGGACCTTGGGCGGCGCGACGGCGGCCTCCTCGAAGGCGCGCGTCAGGATGGCCGCGAAACCGGCCGTGGCATAGGCCACGAGATCGGCAATGGCCGCGCGCATCGTTTCATCAAGGCCCGCCGGCGGATCGGCAACGCCTGCGTCAACGTCATAGTGGTCGATGAATACCTGGTAGAATGGATGGCTGCGTTCGGCTCCGGCGCGCACCATGTCGGAGACGAAGCCCATGCCGTCCGGCACTGCGATCTCCGGATAGCCGTTCGCCTCGATGCGCGCGTCAATCTGGTCCCGGGATTTGGCGATGCTCCACTCGACAGCGCGGTGGATGACTCCCTCGGCTTCGGTCTGGCCGGTGTGGAACGGCTGGATCGGGTCAGCGTAGTAATGGCTCAGCACGCCGAAGGCATATGCCGCTTCGCTCCAGCGCTTTTTCGACAGAAGCTCGACGCCGCGCGCATACCATTCCATGGCCTTGGCACGTGCGCCGCCCCATTCGCCTTCCGCGACATGCAGGACGTGGTTCTTGAAATCCTTGAACTCGGCGTCTGGCGCCTTGGCGCCTTTCAGGAGGTGTTCGTGGTGGACCAGGAACAGCGACTTCCACGCCTCGCCATCGTCCCCGCCGATCAGCGAAAGCGCATCGAAAGCAATGTAGTGATGGGTCGAGCGGCAGCGGTGATTCCGGATCACGCGTTCGAGCAGGGTCATGGCCGGGTCCTTCGGACGGTCTGCGATTCAATCCCGAGAAACTCCGCGAAGATGGTGAATGCGCTGTTAACCCTGGCGGGCCGCTTGGCAGGGAGCATGGCGGCGTGATAGGCGGGAGCCATCGCAACAGGCGCTGAGCGCGGCCGTCTTCCGGCAGACCCCGGAGAGGCAACCGCAGCGCAGGAGTTCCTGTGCGCGGGGCGGCAAAAACCGCTCTTCTCTCAGGGACATCAGCCCGGGAGTGAACCATGAAGACCATCATCGAACCGTTCCGCATCAAGTCCGTCGAACCGATCCGGATGACCACGCGCGAGGAGCGCGAGCGCCTGCTGAAGGCGGCGGGTTACAATTTGTTCAAGCTGCATTCGGACGATGTGATCATCGACCTGCTCACCGACAGCGGCACATCGGCCATGAGCTCAGCCCAATGGGGCGCCGTGATGACCGGCGACGAAAGCTATGCCGGGGCGCCGAGCTTTTACCGCTTCGAGGCGGCGGTGAAGGACCTGATGGACTTTGCCCACATCATTCCCGCCCACCAGGGCCGGGCGGCGGAGCACCTGCTCTTCTCGCTGATCGCCAAGAAAGGCGACCTGATCCCCTCGAACACGCATTTCGACACGACGCGCGGGAATATCGAGGCAATGGGCGCCGAGGCGATGGACCTGCCGATTGCGGAAGGCCGCGTGCCTTCGCTCGATCATCCGTTCAAGGGCAACATGGACCTTGCCGCGCTGGAGCGTGTGCTGCGCGAAAATGGCGGACAGATTCCGGCGGTGATGATGACCATCACCAACAATGCCGGCGGCGGCCAGCCGGTGAGCCTCGCCAACATTCGCGGCGCGGCGGCCCTCGCGAAGGCCCATGGCAAGCCCTTCTATATCGATGGCTGCCGGTTTGCGGAGAATGCCTGGTTCATCAAGCTGCGCGAGGAAGGCCAGATGGACCGTCCGATCAAGGACATCGTGCGCGATTGCTTCGCGGTGGCCGACGGCATGACGATGAGCGCCAAGAAGGACGCCTTTGCAAATATTGGCGGATGGCTGGCGCTGAACGATGACGCCCTCGCCGAGCGCGCCCGCACGCTGCTGATCCAGACCGAGGGTTTCCCGACCTATGGCGGGCTTGCGGGCCGCGATCTCGATGCCATCGCGCAAGGCCTGAAGGAGATCATCGACGAGGATTACCTGCGCTACCGTGTGCGGACGAATTCCTATATCGCTGAGCGGCTGGACGCGATGGGCGTGCCGGTGGTCAAGCCAGCGGGCGGGCACGCCGTGTTCATCGACGCGCGCGCCTTCCTGCCCCACATTCCGCCGCTGCAGTATCCGGGACAGGCGCTGACCTGCGCGATGTATGAAGCGGGCGGCATCCGCGCCTGCGAGATCGGCACGGTGATGTTCGGCCGCAAGCCGGACGGCACCGAAGCGCCCGGCGCGATGGACCTCGTCCGCCTCGCCATGCCCCGCCGCGTCTACACGCAGAGCCATGCGGACTATGTGGTCGAAGTGCTGGAAGAGGTCGCGAGGTCGAAAGACCAGCTGCGCGGCATGCGCATCGTGAAGGAACCCCCGATGATGCGCCACTTCACGTCGGAGTTTGCGAAGCTCTAGGCAAAAAAATGCCGAGCGCGAAGGCCCGGCATCTTCTGCAATTTGCCTGATCCAGACTACCGCACCGCAAAGTCCGTCGGCTCGGCGCTCTTGCCGTCTTTGCCGGTTTCGCCTTTGGGCTGGCCGTGCTTGCCGGGGCCCATGAAGCCGAAGAGGTGGCCGGCGACTTTCCGGATCTGGATCTCCTCGGAGCCTTCGGTGATGCGGTAGCGGCGGTGGTGGCGGTAGATGTGCTCGAACGGCTTGTGGCGCGAATAGCCGATGCCGCCATGCACCTGCATCGCGCGGTCGGCCGCTTCGCAGACGAGCCGGTTGGCATAGTAGTTACACATCGAAACCTTGTCGGAGAGGCGGATCGCCACTTCCGGCTTCGACATCTGGTCCATTTCCCATGCCGTCTTGAAGATCAGCAGGCGGAGCATCTCAGCCTGGGTCGCCAGTTCCACCAGCGGGAACTGGATGGCCTGGTTGGTGGCCAGAGGCTTGCCGAAGGGCTTGCGCTCCTTGGCGTACTTCACGCTTTCATTGATGCAGTAGATCGCCGCGCCGCAGGAGGAAGCGGCCTGGCGGATGCGGTTTTCGTGGACGAAGTGCTGGGCAAGCGCGAGGCCGCCTTCCGGCGGGCCGAACACGGCATCTTCCGGCACCCAGACATCCTTGATGGTCAGGCGCGGGTGGTCCGTCGGCATGTTGAAGGTCCACATGTATTCTTCAATGATCACGCCGGGATCGCGCGCCGGGATGATCAGACAGGTGATGCCTTTCGCGTCGCCGTCAGCGCCGCTGGTGCGGCAGAACAGCATGATGTGGGTGGCGACATGCATGCCGGTGATCCACATCTTCTCGCCATTGATCAGCCAGCCATCCTTGCCGTCTTTCTTGTGGCGCACGGCGCGGGTTTCCATGTGGGTCGCGTCCGAGCCATGGTTCGGCTCGGTGAGGCCGAAGCAGGCAATGAACTTGCCTTCCAGCGCGGCCGTCGCGAGGTGTTTCTGGTCGGGGCGCGCAAAGTCGCGCAGCATCAGGATTTGCGGGAAGTTGCCGACGATCGAGTGTTCGTTCTGGAGGTCGTTGTGCAGGCCGAGGCCCTGCTTGGCGAAATGCTCGCGGATGATCGCCATGCCGAGGTTGGTGCCGTCCTGGCCGCCGAACTCCTTTGGCAGGGCGTAACGCAGGTGGCCGGCCTTGTCGGCGCGTTTCTTGGCTTCGCGCAGCAGCGCCTCCCATTCGGGGCGTGGCAGGCCTTCATTGTCGAAGTCGGTGCGCGCCCATTCCCGGCGGTGGTCGAAGAAGCGCTCGTTATCATCCTGCGCCTGCAGCGGCTTGATCTCGTCCTCGATGAACTTGTCCAGCACGACCAGATAGTCGGCGATGTCCTTTGGGATGTTGAAGTCCATGATTTCCTCCATTGCGTCGCGGCCTGGAGGTCACCATACGCCTGTCAGGCGAGGCGGCAATTTGTGCCGCCGGGGCAAGCCATTTTGCTGCACCGCAGCATGTGGAACGAACCGTTCTCCAATAATTCTGAATTGAGCAGTCTGAACGCTTGACGAATTATTCAGCGTTCTATACTCAACGCTACAGGCACAACGCCTGACCACCAAATGCAGTTTCAACCCCGAACGACAAGGCACCCTCCCATGCTCCGTTCCTTCATCGCCGCTGCCGCTTTCGCAGCCATCGCAGCCCCGGCTTTCGCCAGCAACTCCTACACGTTCGAGACCGTCAACCCGGTCAAGGACAAGCGCGTCATCGCTGAAAGCGTCGTCTGGTCGTGCGAAGGCACGACCTGCAAAGGCGACCTCGACCGCAAAGCCCCGACCGTCCGCATCTGCAAGAAAATCGTGAAAGAAGTCGGCGCCATTTCCGCCCTTCGCAACACGAAATCGGAACTGACTGCCGAGCAGATCGCCGAGTGCAACGCGGCCGCCGCGAACTAAGCTTAGATCTCTTTCCAAGCCTCTCCTCGGGCCGCCAGGGTTTTGCCCTTGGCGGCCTATTTTTTATTGTTTCCGGCCGGGATGAGCCTAGGCTCGGCGGCGATTTCGACAGGCTTGCTCTGGAGACCAGGAACATGACCCTTCAAAAAGTTCGAACCCCGGACGAGCGCTTCACCGGGCTGCCGGGCTTTGATTTCGCGCCCAACTATATCGACACGTTGCCGGGATACGAAGGCCTGCGCGTCCACTATGTCGATGAGGGCCCAAAGGACGCCCAGCACGTCTTTCTCTGCCTCCACGGCCAGCCGACATGGAGCTACCTCTACCGGAAAATGATCCCCGTGTTTCTGGAATCGGGCGCCCGCGTGATCGCCCCCGACTGGCTGGGATTTGGACGATCCGACAAGCCGGCCGCAGACAACACCTACACCTTTCATTTTCACCGCAACATGATGCTGGCGTTCATCCGGTCCTTGGACCTCGGACGCATAACGCTCGTCGTTCAGGACTGGGGCGGTCTGCTTGGCCTGACGCTGCCGATAGAGATGCCGCTGCGTTTCGACCGGCTGATCGTCATGAATACGACGCTTGCGGTTGGCCAATCCCCCAGCGAAGGCTTTGACCAATGGAAGGCTTACGCACGCAGCCAGCCGGATATGGATGTCGCCGCCCTGATGAAGCGGAGTTCGCCGGTTCTCAGCGACGCCGAAGCGGCTGCCTATGGCGCGCCCTTCCCGGATGCTTCCTTCAAGGCTGGCGTCAGGCGCTTTCCGGAGATGGTGATGGTCGACCCTGGCATGGAAGGCGCCGATATTTCGCGCCGGGCGGCAGAGTGGTGGCGCTCTGAATGGAATGGGCAGAGCTTCATGGCCGTCGGAGCCGCTGACCCGGTGCTCGGACCTGCGGTAATGGCCTTACTGCAAGGCCAGATCAGAAACTGCCCGGCGCCGATGGTGGTCGCGGAGGCGGGCCACTTCGTGCAGGAATGGGGTGAACCCATCGCTCGCGCCGCACTCGCGTCGTTCGGCAAGGCCTGAACCGAGATGCAGACCACAACAGACACCCGACGGCCCGAGGCCGGATGCGGCGCCGCGATCCGCGATGACGCCGGACGGATCCTTCTGATCCAGAGGCTGCGCGAGCCGGAAGCCGGGGCATGGGGCCTGCCTGGTGGCAAGATTGATTTCGGTGAACCTGCGCGGGAAACGGCCAGGCGCGAGATCGCCGAAGAACTCGGCATCGAGATTGAGGTGCTCGGACTCGCCTGTATCGCCGAAACGATTGATCAGGGCGACGGCCGCCACTGGGTCGCGCCGGTTTACCATGCGCGCCTCGTTTCCGGCACGCCGCAGATTCTCGAACCGGAGAAGCATGGCGGGTGGGGATGGTTCGAAATTGACGACGTCCCACCCGTGATTACCAGCGCGGCGAAAGCGTTTCTCGAAACGATCCGCCCCCTGAAATAATGACAACGACGGACATTGGTCCGGCGGGTGAAATTCGACCTCAAATCACACAATTCGCCGCGGTTCTTGACCGGCATGGATGTTGCAAAAATCGCCTCTCAGGCGCTAATGGGCGCATCCAGAAGAGGCCGGGGGCGGCCCGTTGTATTCGTGAAGAACGAGGGTGAATATGAGCGATACAGTAGCAATTCTTGCCGAGCTTGGCGTACGTCCGAAGTCAGTCCGCAAGAACTGGAATGAAGCCCGGCTTTACGAGACTGCCGTCGCTGCCGGCGAAGCCCGCGTTGCCAAAGGCGGCGCGCTTGTCGTCGAAACCGGACAGCACACCGGCCGTTCGGCAAAGGACAAGTTCACCGTCCGCGACGCACTGACCGAGAATACCGTCTGGTGGGACAACAATGCCCCGATGTCGCCCGCGCATTTCGATGCTCTGTGGGCGGACTTTAAGGCGCACCTTGAGAAGCAGGACGTCTACGCGCAGGACCTCTTCGGCGGCGCAGACCTCGACTACCGCGTGCCCGTGACCGTGATTACGGAATATGCTTGGCACTCCCTGTTCATTCGCCACCTGCTGCGTCTTCCGACGGCGGATGAAGCGAAATCCTTCCGCACCGAATTCACGATCATCAACTGCCCGAGCTTCCGCGCTGACCCGGCGAAACACGGCACGCGTTCGGAAACGGTGATCGCGGTCAACTTCTCCAAACGCGTCATCCTGATCGGCGGCACCTCCTATGCTGGCGAGACCAAGAAGTCGGTCTTCACGATCCTCAACTACCTCCTGCCCGACCAGGGCGTGATGCCGATGCACTGCTCGGTCAACACCTCCGACAAGGACGACGCCGCCATCTTCTTCGGCCTCTCCGGCACCGGCAAGACAACGCTCTCGGCAGACGCTTCGCGCACGCTGATCGGCGATGACGAGCATGGCTGGTCCGAGAACGGCCTCTTCAACTTCGAAGGCGGCTGCTACGCGAAGATGATCAAGCTGTCGGCCGAAGCCGAGCCTGAAATCTACGCCACCACGAAACAGTGGGGCACCGTGCTCGAGAACGTCGTGATGGATCCCGTCACGCGTGAACTCGACCTCGACTCCGCTGCGCTCGCCGAAAACTCGCGCGGCG
>Ga0315907_10000223_pt1 | contig 84200 bp, 82 predicted proteins | sample LakEriMetagenome_3_FD_203525 | JGI IMG/M metagenome (GOLD analysis project Ga0315907, IMG submission 203525) | Freshwater fungal communities from buoy surface, Lake Erie, Ohio, United States - Buoy 12 MA123 | ecosystem: Environmental > Aquatic > Freshwater > Lake > Lake biofilm | place: USA...
CCGCGGACTTTCATCAGGGCGCGCAGCGATCATGCTGCAAATCAGACGCCGTATACATGGCCGCAGCCGAAATCACGCCAGCATCACCCGAAAAACCCTTGCCCCGCGGGAGCCATCCATACATGGTTCAAGCATGCCCGCGAGGGATCGTGCCGGTACCGCGCAACCACAACGAGCGCGAGGAAGACACGGCGATCAAGGCAGGCGGGACGCCAGAGGGCTGGGCCGGCGAACCTGCCAAGCGGTCGCAGAAGGATGTCGATGCACGTTGGACCAGGAAGCACGGCAAGTCATTCCATGGCTGCAAGAACCATGTGAACGTGGACCGGATGCACAAGCTGGTGCGACGCTGCCATGTTACCGACGCCGCAGTGCACGACTGCCAAGTGGTGGAAAAAATGCTGACGCGGGGCAACACCGGCTCTGGTGTCTGGGCGGATGCCGCCTGTCGGTCGGCCGAGATCGGGACAACGCTGAAAGCCAAAGGGCTGACCAGCCACATTCACCGCAAGGGCAAGCGCGGCAAACCGCTGGCCGAGCAGGCCCAGAAGAGCAACCGGACCAAATCCAGCGTGCGGGTCCGGGTCGAACATATCTTTGGCGCACAGGCCAAAGGCATGGGCGGCACCATCGTGCGAACCATCGGCATGGTGCGGGCCAAGGCCAGGATCGGGATGAAGAACCTGGCCTGCAACATGCGCCGCCTGGGCCAGCTTCGCCGCCTCGACCCGTGCCCGGCCTGATACCGGGGCTCGGAAATCAGGCCGCAAGGCCAGGAACGCTGCGCGTGACAGGCGCAGCACCGAAGGCCGCACAGCGCGCAGCCACGCCGACTGGCGGCATCAAACCCGCATCAAGCAGCCGAGCCCGCTCCCTGCAACCGGGAAAGGGAAAAATCTAGGTGCCCGACAGAGATGTACGCGTCCCCATTGCGAATTCCACTCATTTTCACCGCCCTACCGCGCAAACCGCTTGTACTTCACCCGCTTCGGCTCGATCGACTCCGGCCCGAGCCTGCGCACTTTGTCTTCCTCATAGGCCTCGAAGTTCCCCTCGAACCACTCCACATGCGCATCCCCCTCGAAGGCCAGGATATGCGTACACAGGCGGTCCAGGAAGAAGCGGTCGTGGCTGATGATGATGGCGCAGCCGGCGAAATCCTCGATGGCCGATTCCAGCGCCTGCAGGGTTTCCACATCCAGATCATTGGTCGGCTCGTCCAGCAGCAGAACGTTGCCGCCCGCGCGAAGCAGTTTCGCCATATGCACGCGGTTGCGCTCGCCGCCCGACAGCAGGCCCACCTTCTTCTGCTGATCGGTACCCTTGAAGTTGAAGGCCCCGGCATAGACGCGGGAGTTCATTTCCAGATCGCCCAGGTGGATCACCTCTGACCCGCCCGAGATTTCTTCCCAGGCCGTCTTGTTGGGGTCCAGCGCATCGCGCGACTGATCGACATAGGCCAGATGCACCGTGTCACCCAGCACGATGCTGCCCTCATCTGGCGTCTCCTGCCCGGTGATCATGCGGAACAGGGTGGATTTGCCCGCGCCGTTCGGGCCGATCACGCCCACGATGGCCCCCGGCGGCACGGTGAAGCTGAGATCTTCGATCAGCAGCCGGTCGCCCATATGCTTTTTCAGCCCCGTCACCTCGATCACCTTCGACCCCAGCCGTTCGCCGTTCGGAATGATGATCTGGCTGACGCTGGCGCGTTCGCGCACGGTCTGGCCGGCCATTTCATTGTAGCGCGCAATCCGGGCCTTGGATTTCGCCTGGCGGGCCTTGGCCCCGGCGCGGATCCATTCCAGTTCCTTTTCCAGCACCTTCTGCTTCGACTTGTCCTCTCGTGCTTCCTGCTGCATCCGCTTGGCCTTCTGTTCCAGCCAGGCGGAATAGTTGCCTTCGTAGGGAATGCCCCGGCCCCGGTCCAGTTCCAGAATCCACGAGGTGATGTCATCCAGGAAATAGCGGTCATGGGTGACGATAAGGATCGTGCCCTTGTAATCGATCAGGTGTTTTTGCAGCCAGGCGATGGATTCGGCGTCGAGGTGGTTGGTCGGCTCATCCAGCAGCAGCATGTCGGGCGCCTCCAGCAGCAGCCTGGTCAGCGCCACGCGGCGGCGCTCGCCCCCTGACAGGGTCTCGACATTGGCATCATCGGGTGGGCAGCGCAGCGCATCCATCGCCACACCGACCTGCGCCTCCAGTTCCCACAGGTTCTGCGCGTCGATCTGGTCCTGAAGGCTTGCCATCTCATCGGCGGTTTCGTCGGAATAATTCATCGCCAGCTCGTTGTAGCGCTCCAGAATCGCGGTCTTGGCGGCGACGCCCAGCATCACGTTGCCCTTCACGTCCAGCGCCGGGTCCAGCCAGGGCTCCTGCGGCAGGTAGCCGACCTTGGCCCCCTTGGCCGCCCAGGCCTCGCCTTTGAAATCCGTATCCATGCCGGCCATGATTCTGAGCAGGGTCGATTTGCCCGAGCCGTTCACGCCGACCACGCCGATCTTCACCCCCGGCAGGAAGTTCAGGTGGATGTTCTCGAAGCATTTCTTGCCGCCCGGATAGGTCTTGGACACGCCTTCCATGTGGTAGACATATTGATACGAGGCCATCGGTGTTCTCCGCTGCATCCGGGTTTGGCGCACCATGTAGCCTGTCTGCCTGCCAAGGGCAACGCGGGGAAGGGGGGCTTTCGCTGGGCGACGCACACTAACAATCTGGTATGCGCTCGGGAATGGCGACAAGCTTAATCGTCCGTTGCGGCGCTGTTTAGGGAAGTGTGAATGTCTCAAGAAACTCCGTTAAGGTGTCAGAGAGCCACTTGCGGGGATCTTGGGGCACATGATTGCTCCCTCCAAAGTCGATGTGGAAACTCTCCATGCCGGACGCTTGAAAGTGCACTAGCGAATTCCAGAAACTGTAAAAACGTACCGCTTCAGGATAGGCGGACTCATTATCCCAAGCCACTACTTCCAATCCTGTCATGACATCATGCCCGCTAACGTATCGGTCACGATTTTTCAATCCTTCGTACGTATTTGATTTCAAGACCTTTAGGAATATTCCTCCAATCAGTACGGCTCTGGTTGCGTAAGGCATGTGTTTTAAGTCTGTCGGCAGCAAAGCCGCATAGAAGAAAATTCTTTGGATTTCCCGAAGGTTGATGTCGCGTCGCATTGTCATCGTTCCCAATAGAACGCAAATCTCTTGGGCAATCTCTCTGTCAATATCCATACGTTCAGATATCGCTCTGAGATAGCGAAGTGTGGCCGTATCTTCACTTTTCAATGTTCTTATCTTTGGAAAAGATATCTTTGCATGCAAGAACTTTTGCAAATATTGTGCTGAGTCAGTACTTTCTCCATAACGGACACGTACACAGTTTTCCAAAGCCATCAAATTGACGCCAAGAACGAAGTGAACATTCGGAACGGTGAAGAAATGCTTGATAACCTCCAGCAGTGAAAGCCCATAGTCGGGCCGGCAGCGGTCAAGTTCATCTACGATAAAGACGAGCTTTTGTGGGTTTCCAGTGCCATCTTTTGCAAGTTCAGCCAGCGCCTTTCTGAAATCCTGCATTGCCTGCTTGCGCGAAGCTTCCTTTGCCCATAGGGCGTCTATGGCCTTTTCCGCTTCATCCTCCGTGGCCTGCATGAGGGGATCAAGCGAAGACGCGACCAACTCCGAAGCACCGGCAGTTGCCAAGGCAAGTCCGATCTTGGCAGCCGGACGCAGCAGTTTCGAAGCCGCGGACTTAACCTTGTGCAGTGCCGCATCGCGCCACGGGCGTTCGCCGGGTTCCTGCAGGATCGCCCCGACAAGGCCAACGAGCGGGTCATCAAGATAGTCATGTTCAAAGGCATCGAAGTAAATGACCCTCGCCCGCCCATCGTTTTCTTTTCGGTGCGCGCCTGTCCACAACCTGAGGAAGTGTGACTTGCCACTGCCCCAGTTGCCATCAAGGGCGATCACAAGTGGTTCTTCGATGCGCTCGACCAGGTCGGACAGTCGCCTCCCCACCGCCTTGCGACCAAGCAAGTCATAGGGAAGTCCGGTGGCATCCTTGTCATCAAAGCCTTTGTCTCCGGGCGTGAAGTCGGGTTCTGGTAGCGTAAGGCGCAACTTGCTACTCCTGCAAATGATTAACCGGGTAACAGGCATCTTATGAGGCAAGGCTTCCCCATCGCAATGCCGGGCATGGTCATCGGCCTGCTCGGCGGGTCGTTCGATCCGGCCCATGCCGGCCATGCCCATATCACCCGCGAGGCGCTCAAGCGGTTCGGGCTGGACCGGGTGTGGTGGCTGGTCAGCCCCGGCAACCCGCTGAAAGCCGAAGGCCCGGCCCCGCTGGCGACCCGGATCGCGCAGGCCCGGTCGGTGATCGATGACCCCAGGGTGGTGATCACCGGGCTGGAGGTGCGTCTGGGCACCCGCCACACCGCCGCCCTGCTGGACCGGCTGACGGCGCTGTACCCCGGCGTGCACTTTGTCTGGCTGATGGGGGCCGACAATCTGGTGCAGTTCCACCGCTGGGACCGCTGGCAAAGCATCCTGGCCCGCGTGCCCGTGGGCGTGCTGGCCCGTCCCAGCTTTGGCATTGCGGCGCGCCAGTCGGTGGCGGCGCGGATGTTCCGCGCCGCAGAAGTGCCCCCCGGCGGGCTTGGCCTGCGCGCACCGCCGGCCTGGGCCTTTGTCACGATGCCGCTGGTCGATCTGTCGTCCAGTGCCATCCGCGCGCGCGGCGAGTGGCACCGTTAGGCGGCTGCAAAGAAATTCAATCCTGCCGCCTGCCTGCCGGGAAAACCCTTCCGGTTTGGGGACAGGGATTGCCCCTTTGGGCGGGATCAGGAAACGCGACCCGCGTTTCCCCCGCCTGCGCGGGACGGTGCCCTATGGACCGGCCGGTCCGGGTACAACGCAGGCCAGCGCCCGCCGGGGGCGGGTCGGGCGCCAGCCGGGGGCTGTGGCCCCCCCCCGGCTGGCCAAGGGGGCAGTGTGGCGCTGTGGCAGGGGCGATGGCCCCTGCCAGAGAGACCGGGCATCCCGGAGAACGCCCCTCCGTGCGGGAGCAGGAAACGCAGCGCGTTTCCCCGCCCGCGCGGGACGGTGCCCTGCAGACCGGCAGGTCCGGGACCACCGCAGGCCAGCGCCCGCGACGGGCGGAAGCTGGCCGGCGGCTGTGGCCCCCGGCGGGCCTGTGGCTCGCGCAGCGCGTGGCCGGGGCACTGGCCCCGGCCAGACCGCGCCGCGCGGAAGAGTCTGCTGCGTTGCGGTCAGGCAGCCCACGCGGACGGCACCTTTTCGGCAGCTTCCATGGGGCCGCCGTCCGGTCAACACGGGTCACGGGACTGCGGGTGATCATGCGCCCGGACAGTGGCGCAGGCTGCGCCGGAAGGGTTCCGTGACAGGCGGCAAGGCCCATGTCCGCCAACCGTGCCGCCCGGTCATCCGATATCGGCGCGATTTCGATGATGCCCGTTCCGGTCACGCGCCTTGGGTGTTCCGGTGCCAGCCCGCAGGCCACGCGCGCCCGGTCATGGCCAGGGACCGCCGCCTGCGAAAGGCCCGGTGCCGCCATCCGGGCCACGATACCCTGCGCCGTGGCGCGCCTGGAACAGGTGGTACGGGCGGCATCGTCCGCGAGGGCAACGCTTTGGCCACCGCCGCGCGGATCGGGAATGTTCACACGGTTCCGCGCGGCAAAGGCGGCGGCGGCGCGCCACCGGCACATGCCGTTCTGCGGACGACCGTGCAGCAGGATCAGCGGCGCGCCCAACCCCGCCTCCTGCGCGGACAGGGTGATGCCCTTCCCCACACTGCGCCGCCGGGTACGACCTGCACTCCTGTCGCCGATCACGCCAGATCCCAGGGTTCGGGCTGGCGGGAATAGCCGATGTAGAGCGGATGCTTCGGCTGGCCGCCCTGCGTCAGGCCAAGATGCCACAGCGGGCGGCCCGCGGCGCGCAGGATCAAGGCCACCCGGTGGCCGCGATCCAGATACGCGCCATGGCTGCCCCAGGCACAGATGATCCGGTCGGCCCAAAGCGCACTGTCGGCAATGGCTGCATCATTTCCCGGACCGACCGGATCGCGGTCTGCCCGCATCACGCGGGGGTCGGTGGCGCGGAAGGCGAAGATATTGGTCACGCGGAAGGCCCCAAAGCCCAGCGCCCTTGCCCGGCGTTCGCAGCGTTCCACCGTCGGGTCATTCTGAAGCTCAGTCGCCGTCGATGGGTTCAGCATCACGAACAACGCCTTCGGCCCGGCCCTGTCCCAGGTGCGCGTCAGCAGGTAGCGATACCTTTCGCAGGGCGAATAGACGGCGGTACTGTCCGCATCGCCTTTCAGATGGTGGCGGGTGATCATGGCGGCCTGCCGGAGTGTTGCGCCTCAGCGTATTTTCGCAGGCGGGCCGGGGCAAGGGCGAAGCCGCCCCCTTTTGGCCGGCGTGCCATGCCGGGCCATCAGCCCGCCCCCGCAGCAAACACCCGGCTGGGGTGCAACTCGCCGGCCCTGTAGATGCCCACGGCAACGGCCCGGCCCTGATAGCTGGCCCAGGCTTCGTCGCCGTAGTCGACCGACGAGGCGATGACCATGCCGGGGTTCCCGTTGCGCAGGCGCGCGGCCCCTTCTGGGGTGGCGGGCAGTTCGGGCAGGTCCGACAGCCCCTCTTCCAGCGGGCGCAGCAGGGCGTCGATCTCGGGTGTCCTCGCCAGGGCTTCGATCTGGTCCATCGACACGCCATCGGCGGCATCAAAGGGGCCAGACCAGGCGCGGCGCAGCCAGGCAACATGGCCAAGGCAGCCCAGCGCCGCGCCCAGATCGCGGGCAATTGCGCGCACATAGCCGCCCTTGCCGCAGACCATCTCCAGCTCGACATGATCGGCGTCGGGGCGCGACAGCAGCGTCAGGCTTTCCACCCACAGCGGGCGGGCGGCGATATCCACCACTTCACCCTCGCGCGCCAGATCATAGGCACGTTCCCCGTCGATCTTGACGGCGGAAAACTGCGGCGGAATCTGCTGAATTTCTCCCCGGAACGCGGCCAGAGCCGCCTCGATTTCAGCATCGGACGGGCGGGTATCCGAGGTGGCGATGACGGAGCCTTCGGCATCATCCGTGGTGGTCGACGCCCCGAAACGCACCATGAAGCGGTAGCATTTCGGCGCATCGGTGATGTAGGGCACGGTCTTTGTCGCCTCGCCCAGCGCCACGGCCAGCACGCCGGTCGCCGCCGGGTCCAGCGTGCCGGCATGCCCCGCCTTCTGCGCCTGGAAGGCCCATTTGACCTTGTTGACGACGGCGGTCGAGGTGATCCCCGCGGGCTTGTCCACGATCAGCCAGCCAGAGACTTCTCTGCCCTTGCGCGTCCGCCCCATGATCGTCCCCCCAGCCCGGAAAGCCCGCCTGCTATCGCAGGAAGGGGGGAGAGGGAAGACGGGTTAGGACGAGGGCTTGTCGGACGTGCAGTCAAGCCGCATCCCTACCCCGCCGGAACCACCGTTCCGACAATCGGCCCCATCGGAAAGCCCCGGTCGCGCCGCCCGATGTCCGGGGCAAAGAGGCGCGAGACATTGCCATCGAAATACAGCGCCTGCGGGGTGCGCAGCGCATCGCGGAACACCCGCGCGAATTCGGCAAAGTTCACCCGGCCCTGCGAGATGACGAAATACGCCCGGCCGCCATCCGCGCTGACGCCCACGCCGTTGCGGATGTAGCGCGACGGGCTGTCAGGGATGAACCTTGGGTGCAGGGCACCATCGATCACCAGCATCGGGCCGGACTGGGTGGCAAAGCGGCAGGCGGGGGGCGCTGCCTTGAAGGCGCGCGATTCGATCACCGCAAAACGGTCGCTGATGCAGAACACGCCGTTCGGCAGCAGGCCAAAGTTGCCCGGCCCGTCCGAGGTGACGATCCGGGCGCGTTCTTCGCCGTTTTCGATCATCAGCCCCACCGGCGCGCGGTCGGGGTGGTACATGCCCGCATTCATTGCAAAGCCAAGCGTGGCCCCTTCGCCGGCCAGCGCCGCGTTGATCCGGTCAAAGGTGCCAAAGGGTTCGCCATCGGGCGCGGTCTGAAACAGGCGCAGGTCCTCGGCGGCCGTGACCTCGCAGACCGTGTAGTCGCGGCCTTCATGGACCTGGTCGCGGCAGGCCGCCTCTGCCGCAGCCGGCAGGGCCAGCAGGCCAAGACAGGCGGCAAGGGCCGCGACCCGCACCGGTCAATCCCCGGCCGGGTCGGCACCGTCCCCGGTTGCCTTGATGTCGCGCTGCACGGTCTTGTCCGAAAACAGGCGGCGCGCCTCGTCCAGCCGGTCAAAGGTGTCATCGGCCTGATAGCGCAGTTCCGGCACGTTCTTGAGCAACACATTCCTTGCCACGGCACGGCGCAGCTCGTGATTGTTCCGCTTCAGCGCCGCGATGGCTTCGTCCTTGCCCTGCCCGCCCAGGGGAAGGGCATAGACCGTGGCAATGCGCAGGTCGGGCGACACGCGCACCTCGCCCACGGTGATTGACATGCGGTTCAGGTCGGGGTCATGAATCTCCTGCCGCGACAGTGTCTCCGACAATGTGCGCCGGATCAGTTCGCCGACGCGAAGCTGACGCTGCGAAGGGCCTGTGCCGGGGGAAGATCGCCGCTGTGCCATGCTTTCGCATCTAAGGCCTTTCGCACCGCCCCGCAACGGCGCGCTTGCGCGGGCGGTCAAAGCCGCTAAGCAAGACCGGTCACGTTTGGGGGAACATGCATGTCAGACCTGCCGGGAATCGTTGTGGCCGGGGCATCCGGGCGCATGGGCCAGATGCTGATCCGGACCATCCTGGCCTCCGGCAGGGCGCGGCTTGTGGGCTGCGTGGACCGGGCCGGCGCGCCCTGGACCGGCCGCGATGTGGGCGAGGCGATGGGCGGCGCGCCACTGGGCGTTGTCGTCACCGACGACCCGCTGGAAGCTTTTGCCACGGCGCAGGCGGTGATCGATTTCACCACACCGGCCGCGACCGTGCAGTTTGCGGCGCTGGCCGCCCAGGCCCGCGCCGTGCATGTGATCGGCACCACGGGGCTGGAGCCTGGGCATCTGCGCGCCATCGCGCTGGCCGCGCATCACGCGGTGATCGTGCGCGCCGGCAACATGAGCCTTGGTGTGAACCTGCTGGTGCGCCTGACGCGGCTGGTGGCCGAAGCCCTGGATGCCGACTGGGACATCGAAGTGATCGAGGCGCATCACCGCATGAAGGTGGATGCGCCCTCGGGCACCGCGCTGATGCTGGGCGGGGCGGCGGCCGAAGGGCGCGGCGTGGCGCTGGACGCGGTGCGCGATGCGGGGCGCGATGGCATCACCGGGGCGCGCCTGCGCGGTGCCATCGGATTTTCCTCGGTGCGCGGCGGCGACATCGTGGGCGAGCATGACGTGATCTTCGCGGGCGAGGGCGAGCGGATCGTGCTGCGCCATGTGGCGACCGACCGCGCGGTTTTTGCGCGGGGCGCGCTGCGTGCAGCCCTGTGGGGGCAGTCGCAAAAGCCCGGAGAATATGATATGTTCGACGTGCTGCGGCTGTAGCCGCCGCGCCGATTGATCCGGGGGCGGACAGGTTCCGTACAACTGGAGTATCACAACAGGGAGCGTGACGTGCAATGCGTTCTGTGCTGACAGCCATCGCCTTTACTGCGGCCAGTTTTTCGCCGGCCGCCGCCAATGATTTTGCGCCTGTGCGCGATCAGGAGGCATTCCTCTCGCTGGTCGAAGGCCGCGAGTTGCGCCTGGGCCTGTTCCGGATCACGATCGAAGTCCTTCCCGATGGCCGCATCGAGGGCAGCGCCCTGGGCTGGGACCTGTCGGGAACCTGGGATTGGCAGGACGGGTACTTCTGCCGCGAAATGGACTGGAGCGGTATGGAGATTCCGTTCAACTGCCAGTTGGTCGAAGTGTCCCAGGGTGAAAGGGTCCGCTTCACCGTCGACAAGGGTGATGGTGATTCGGCCTCGTTCAGGCTGCGCTGATCAGAAGTCGACCGCGAGACCCTTCTTTTCCCAATCGCCATAGCGGACCGGCTCCGGCCCGCCGGTGCGCCCCCCGATTTCGGGGGGCAAAGCCTGATCGGTTGCCTTGCGCCGGCGGTCCTGCGCCTCGGCAAGGGCACGACGGGCGGCAGGGGGCAAGTCTGTGGCATCAGACATCGGGGACCGGGTTTCTTGTGTCATCCTGCGGCTTGATATACGCGGGTTGGCCTCGGGAACAAGGGCAGGGGTGTGCGGCATGGCGGCGGACGGTCTGGCGGCACGGGGGGCCGCAGTGGCGCTGCTGGACGCGGTTCTGGGCGAACGCCGGATGTTGCCCGATGTGCTGGCCGATCCTGCCGGACCTTTGGCGGGCCTTGTGCCTGCTGACCGGGGCCGTGCGCATCGCCTGGCGCTTACCGTGTTGCGCCACCTGGAACAGGCAGACCGGGTGCTGGCACCGCATGTGCGGCGCGCCCCCCCGCGCCGGGTTCAGAACGTGCTGCGCCTGGCTGTCGTGGAACTGGCCGTCGAAGGGGCGGCGGCGCATGGCGTGGTCAATGCCGCTGTCGATCTGGTGCGGCACGGCCGCAGGACGGGGCATTCGGCCGGGCTGGTGAACGCGGTGCTGCGCAAGCTGGCCGGGGTGCCCGATCTTTTCGCAGGCCTGTCCCCGCAGAAAATGCCGGTGTGGCTGCGTCGGCCGCTGGTCCACGCCTGGGGACGCGAGGCTGTCACCGGGATGGAAGCCGTACAGGCGCTGGGCCCGCCGCTGGACATCACCCTGCGCGACGGGGCCGAAGCACCGGAAGGGGCCGTGCCGCTGCCGACGGGCAGTCTGCGGCTGTCGGGTGCCGGGCAGGTGTCCGCGCTGCGCGGCTATGCGGCGGGCGGATGGTGGGTGCAGGATGCAGCGGCGGCCCTGCCGGTGCGCGTGCTGGCCCCGCAAGCGGGCGAACGGATTCTGGATATCTGTGCGGCACCCGGCGGCAAGACGCTGCAACTGGCCGCCGCCGGGGCAGAGGTGACGGCACTGGACCTGTCCGGCCCGCGCCTGGCCCGGCTGCGCGAAAACCTGGCGCGCACAGGGCTTCGCGCCGAGGTGGTTCAGGGGGATGCGACCCGCTGGCGCGGCCCTGCCCCCTTTGATGCGGTGCTGCTGGATGCACCCTGTTCCGCCACCGGCACGATCCGGCGGCACCCCGACCTGCCCTTTGTCAGGGATGGCGCAGACATCAGCGGCCTGATCGCGGTGCAGGCCGAAATGATCGATGCGGCGCTGCGGCTGCTGCGTCCGGGCGGACGGCTGGTGTTCTGCACCTGCTCGCTGCTTCCGGACGAGGGCGAGGCACAGCTTGACGCCGCGCTTGCGCGCCACCCCGGCCTGACGGTGGAACCGCCCCAAGGCGTGCCGGGGCTGGAACCGGGCTGGCTGACCCCCGCAGGCGCCCTGCGGCTTCGGCCCGATTTCTGGGCCGGCCGGGGCGGGATCGACGGCTTCTTCATCGCGCGGCTGCGCAAGCCGCAAGATCGGTGACAGGGCCGGATGCGACAGTTAAGGTCGGCCCCCAGACCCGGTCGCGGGCAAAGCTGACGCAGGCAAAGGTGACACAGGCGTGACAGGACAAGCGGGCCTTTCTGCGCGACGCACGCAGGCGTTGCACCGGCTGCATGCCCGCTGGGCCGGGCTGGCGCGGCCCGCGACCGGATTCATGTCGCAGCCCGAGCCGCGCAGCATCGGGCATTACGCGCGGGGCCGGCAGCTTGTTGCGGGCAACTTCCTGTTTTCCGGGTATCTGATTGAAGCCCCCGGTCTGCTGATCTGGGATATCGCCATCCCCGACCCCGCCTTCAAAGACGAGGTGCAGGGCTTTGCCTGGCTGGACGATCTGGCGGCTGCGGGCGATGCTGCCGCCCGCAGGAAGGCACAGGATTGGACCTGGGGCTGGATCGCGCGATTCGGCCGTGGCACCGGCCCGGGCTGGACCCCGGACCTGACGGGGCGGCGGATCATCCGATGGATCAACCATGCGCTGTTCCTGCTTAACGGAATGGACCGGACGGCGACCGAGGCTTACTACCGCGCCCTGTCGCGGCAGACCGTCTTTCTGTCGCGCCGCTGGCATACGGCGGCCCCGGGGCTGCCCCGGTTCGAGGCGCTGACCGGACTTATCTACGCCGGGCTGGCCCTGACAGGGATGGAACGCTACGTGGCTCGCGCCCGCACCGCGCTTGCGCGGGAATGCGCGACGGAAATCGATGCCGAAGGCGGCATTCCAACACGCAACCCCGAAGAACTGCTGGAGGTATTCACGCTGCTGATCTGGGCGGCGCAGGCGCTGGCCGAAACCGGGCGCAGGCCGGGGGAGGCACATCTGGCGGCGATCGAGCGGGTCGCGCCGACGCTGCGCGCCCTGCGCCATGCCGATGGCGGGCTGGCACGGTTTCACGGCGGCGGGCGGGGCCTTGAAGGGCGGCTGGACCAGGCGCTTGCAGGCTCTGGCGTCAAGCCTGCCGCCCTGACCGGGCTTGCCATGGGCTTTGCCCGGCTGTCGGGCGGGCGCACCAGCGTGATCGCGGATGCAGCGCCCCCGCCGGACGGGCACGCCTCGCTGTCGGCCCATGCCTCGACACTGGCGTTCGAACTTACATCCGGGCGGCGCGCCGTGATTGTCAGCTGCGGGTCCGGGGCACCGTTCGGGCCGGACTGGCGGCGGGCGGGGCGCGCCACGGCGTCGCATTCAACGCTGGAGATCGAAGGCTTCTCGTCCTCACGGCTGGGGGGCGGCGGGAACGAGCAGTTGACCGACCTTGCCTGGGTCCCGCTTGCCAAGATGGGGACCGACCCGTCGGCGGCGCGCCTTGCCATGAGCCATGAGGGCTGGATCGAGACGCACGGCCTGACCCATACACGCCATCTGGTCCTGGCCCATGACGGGCGGAACCTGAGCGGCGGGGATATCCTGGAAGCGGTCACGCCGGAGGATCGCCACCTGTTCGAACGGGTCATGAACCGGACCCGCTTTCAGGGTGTGCAGTACATGATCCGCTTTCACCTGCATCCGGATGTCGATGCGGCGATCGACCTGGGCGGGGCTGCGGTTTCCCTTGTCCTGAAAAGTGGCGAGTTGTGGATTTTCAGGCATTCAGGCGGGGCGGACCTGTCGCTTCAACCATCGGTCTATCTGGAACGGGGGCGGCTGAAGCCGCGCCCGACCAGACAGATCGTCCTGTCGGCCATGCTTCAGCACACCGAAGCCCAGATCGACTGGACCTTGGCGAAGGCACAGGATACTCCGCTTGCGATCCGCGACCTTGACCGCGACGATCCCGCCGCGCCGGCCTGAGGCCGGTCCACTGCAAGGGAAACCCGATGCCCAACCTCGTTCACGTTGGCCGCGCACTGATTTCCGTATCCGACAAGACCGGTCTGACCGACCTGTGCCGGTCCCTGTCGGCGCTGGGGATCGAACTGATTTCCACTGGGGGGTCTGCGGCAGGGTTGCGGGCGGCGGGGCTGGCGGTGCGCGACGTGGCCGACGTGACGGGATTTCCGGAAATGATGGACGGGCGCGTCAAAACGCTGCACCCCAACATTCATGGCGGTCTTCTGGCGCTGCGCGACGATGACGAACATCTTCTGGCGATGGCCGCGCATGGGATCGAACCGATCGACCTGCTGGTGGTGAATCTTTATCCGTTCGAGGCCACCGTGGCGCGTGGCGGCAGCTATGACGACTGTGTGGAGAACATCGATATCGGCGGCCCCGCGATGATCCGGGCAGCGGCCAAGAATCACGGATTTGTCAATGTCGTCGTTGATCCGCAGGATTATCCGGCGCTGCTGGCCGAGCTTGCCAGACATGGCGGGGCAACAAGCCATGCCTTCCGCCAGAAACTGGCCCTGACCGCCTATTCCCGCACCGCCGCCTATGATGCCGCCGTGTCCGGCTGGCTTGCCGCTGCGCTGAAGGACCCCGCGCCGCGAAGGCGCTGCTTTGCAGGCACCCTGGTGCAGGGGCTGCGCTACGGCGAAAACCCGCATCAGGCTGCGGCCTTCTACAGCGACGGATCGGGCAGGCCCGGCGTGGCCACGGCCCGCCAGTGGCAGGGCAAGGAGCTGTCCTACAACAACATCAACGATACCGATGCCGCCTTCGAGCTTGTGGCCGAATTTCAGGACGGCCCGGCCTGCGCGATCATAAAGCACGCCAATCCCTGCGGCGTGGCCCGGGGTGCGACCCTGGCCGAGGCCTGTGCGCGCGCCTATGACTGCGACCGCACCTCGGCCTATGGCGGGATCGTGGCACTGAACCGCCCGCTGGACGGACCCGCCGCGGCAGAGATCGCGGAAATCTTCACCGAAGTGGTGATCGCACCCGGTGCGGACGAGGCGGCGCGCGCGGTGTTCGCGGGCCGCAAGAACCTGCGCCTTCTGACGACCGAATCCCTTCCCGATCCGTCCGCACCGGGCAGCGCGTTCCGGCAGGTGGCCGGCGGGTTTCTGGTGCAGGACCGCGACGCGGGGCGGCTGAGGCCAGGTGACCTCAAGGTTGTGACACGGCGGCACCCGACGCAGGCCGAACTGGATGATCTGCTGTTTGCCTGGACCGTGGCAAAGCATGTCAGATCGAACGCCATCGTCTATGTGAAGGGCGGGGCCACGGTGGGGATCGGGGCCGGGCAGATGAGCCGGATCGACTCGACCCGGATCGCTGCGGGCAAGGCGCGGGACATGGCCAGGGCGCTGGGCCTGTCCGCCCCGCTGACAGAAGGGTCGGTGGTGGCATCGGATGCGTTCTTTCCCTTCGCCGACGGGCTGATGGCCGCCGCCGAAGCCGGGGCTGCGGCGGTGATCCAACCCGGCGGATCCCTGCGCGATGACGAGGTGATCGCAGCGGCGGATGCGGCGGGACTGGCGATGGTCTTCACCGGCCAGCGCCATTTCAGGCACTGACCATGCGCATCGCCAACCTGACGGCATTGATTGTCTTTGTAATCGACCAGGCGCTGAAGGTCATCGTGGTCTGGTGGCTTAACCTGGCCGAACGGGGCGAGATCGACGTGATTCCCCCGCTGCTGAACTTCCGGATGGCGTGGAACCGGGGGGTGAACTTCGGCCTGCTCGCGGGCGATGCCGATGCCCTGCGCTGGGGCCTGATTGCCGTGGCGCTGGCCATTTCGGCATGGGTCTGGATCTGGGTGCGCCGCGACGCGCCTTCGGCGCGGACCCAGGTGCTGGCGGGCCTGCTGATCGGCGGGGCGCTGGGCAATGTCGTGGACCGCGTGCTGTACGGGGCAGTGGCGGATTTTCTGAACATGTCCTGCTGCGGCATTGAAAACCCCTTTGCATTCAACGTGGCCGATATCTGCATCTTCGTGGGGGCGCTGGGGCTGGTGATCTTCGCCGGCAAGGACAAGCCGCCGGGACACCCCCGCGGAAACAGCCCGTGACGCGCCCGGTGCTTTGCGCTAAAGACGGCGGAAGAGGCAGGATGGAGACTGACATGCAGGCTGGACGGGGTGCCCTGGTGATCGCGGCCGTTGCGACCCTGGTGCTGTCTGCCTGCAGCAACAGCGAAGGTGTTCCCGAGCTGATGAACGTGGGCCAGCCGGGGGCCGGGCCTGATGAATTCGCGATCCTTCCAACCAAGCCGCTGGTCATTCCGGAAAATCTTGCAGAGCTTCCCGCCCCGACACCGGGTGGTGGCAACCTGACGGACCCCACGCCGAATGCCGATGCCATCGCGGCGCTTGGCGGCCGTCCCGGGGTGCCGGGTGCCGGCATTCCCGCGTCTGACATGGCGCTGGTCGGTTACGCGGGCCGTTACGGGGTGACACCCGGCATCCGCCAGACCCTTGCGACCGAAGACCTGGAATGGCGGCGCGACAACGACGGGCGGGTTCTGGAGCGCCTGTTCAACGTCAACGTCTATTACCGCGCCTATGAGATCCAGTCGCTGGATCAGGTCCGCGAACTGGACCGCTGGCGCGCCCGTGGCGTGCGCACCCAATCCGCCCCGCCGCCGCAACCCGGCGAATAACGGCGCTTCACATCCGCGTTTGGCTGCCCGTTCGGGGATTTGATCCCGCAGATGCATGGAATAGGTCTGCATCAGAAGAAGAAAGGACGGTCCCATGATCCGGGTTCTGCGCGCCGCTGTTGTGTTGTTTTTCGTGGCCGGCCCGGTCATGGCCGAAAAGGTAACCGGCTTCACCCTGCCGAACGGGTTGCAGGTGGTGGTGATCGAAGACCACCGGGCACCGGTCGTGGTTCATATGGTCTGGTACCGCGTGGGTGCGGCGGACGAGCCGCCCGGGCATTCCGGCATTGCGCATTTTCTGGAACATCTGATGTTCAAGGGCACCGATGAGGTGCCGTCCGGCAAGTTTTCGGAAATCGTGCAGGCGCAAGGGGGCAGTGACAACGCCTTCACCTCGCGCGACTACACCGCCTATTTTCAGCGCGTTGCGGCAGACCGTCTTGACCTTGTGATGAAGCTCGAAGCGGACCGGATGCGCGATCTGCGGCTGACGCAAGAGGATGTCGCCACCGAGCGTGCGGTGATCCTGGAAGAACGCACCACCCGCACAGACAGCGATCCGGGTGCCCTCTTTGGCGAACAGACGCAGGCCGCGCAGTATCTGAACCATCCCTACAGCATTCCGATCATCGGCTGGCGCCATGAGATCGAACAGCTGGACCGCGACGATGCGCTGGCCTTCTACGCCAGGTATTATGCCCCCAACAACGCCGTGCTGGTCGTCGCCGGCGACGTGACACCGGACGGTGTAAGGCGGCTGGCAGAACAGCATTACGGGCCCCTTGCCCCGACCGAAGGTCTGCCGCCGCGCATCCGCCCGTCCGAACCCCCGCAACTGGCAGAGCGGCGGCTGTCCATGGCCGATCCGCGCGTGGCCCAGCCGTATGTCGTGCGCAGCTATCTTGCGCCGGAACGCAGCAGCGGCGCGCAGGACAAGGCGGCGGCCCTGACCATTCTGGCCCACCTTCTGGGCGGAAGCGGCACGACATCGGTTCTGGCACGCAAGCTGACCTTCGACACGCAGACGGCAGTTTATGCCTCGGCGTTCTATGACGGCGACACGCTGGATACCGGCACCTTCGGGCTGATCGTGGCCCCGGCATCCGGTGTGTCGCTGCCGCAGGCCGAGGCCGCGATGGACGCGGCAATTGCCCAGTTCCTGAAAGTCGGGGTTGACCCCGTGGCCCTGGACCGGATGAAGACCCAGATCCGGGCAGAACAAATCTACGCCAATGACAATACCAGTGCTCTTGCCAACCTCTATGGCGGAGCGCTGGCAATTGGTCTGACCGTTGCGGATGTGCAGGCCTGGCCGGATGTGCTGCAGGCCGTCACGGCCGAAGATGTGATGGCCGCCGCGCAAGAGGTTCTGGATCGCCGCACGGCCGTCACCGGCTATCTTGAGGCCGCCGGGGAGCAGGGACAGTGACCGTGACCGTGATGAAATGGGCTGTGGTTGCGCTGGTCCTGGCCGCGTTTCCCGCGCGCGCCGAAATCGCCATTCAGAACGTGACCTCGCCCGGCGGCATCACCGCCTGGCTGGTGGAAGATCACAATATCCCGTTCACCGCGCTGGAAATCCGCTTCAGGGGGGGCACCAGCCTTGACCTGCCGGGGTCACGCGGGGCGGTCAACCTGATGGCCGCAACGCTGGAAGAGGGGGCCGACGCACTGGATGCGCAGGGTTTCGCCGAAGCGCGGGATGCGCTGGCGGCAGGGTTCGGCTTTTCCGCCGGGCAGGATTCAATCAGCGTTTCGGCACGGTTCCTGACCGAAAACCGCGATGCGGCGATTGACCTGCTGCGCAGCGCCCTGATCGGGCCGCGCTTTGATGAGGATGCGGTCGAACGGGTCAAGGGGCAGATTCTGGCGGGCCTTGCATCTGACGCGCAGGATCCGGGGGTGCTTGCCATGCGGCGCTTTGACGAGATGGCTTTTGCCGGGCACCCTTATGGCAGCGCCGGCGATGGCACGCCGGACAGTGTGGCGGCCCTGACCCGGGCCGATGTGCTGGACGCGCACAAGGCAACGATGACGCGCGACCGGGTCTATGTGGCGGCTGCGGGCGACATTTCGGCGGCCGAGCTTGGCCCGCTTTTGGACCATCTTCTGGGCGACCTGCCCGCAACAGGCCGACAGATGCCCGCTGTCGCGGGCTGGCATCTGGACGGCGGGGTCACCGTGGTGGATTACCCCTCGCCGCAGTCGGTGATCCTGTTCGGGCAGGAAGGCCTGAGGCTGGACGACCCCGATTTCTTCGCCGCCTTTATTCTGAACGAGGTTCTGGGCGGCGGGCGATTTTCCGCCCGGCTGATGACCGAACTGCGCGAAAAGCGCGGGCTGACCTATGGGGTGTCAAGCTTTCTGGCCCCCATGGATTTCGCCCAGGCCTATATGGGCCAGATGGGCACCGCGAACGCCACCGTTGCCGAATCGATCGCGTTGATCCGTCAGGAATGGCAGCGTATGGCGGCGGAAGGCATCACGGCGGAAGAGCTGGCCGCGACGAAGACCTACATGACCGGGTCCTATCCGTTGCGGTTTGACGGCAACAGCGAGATTGCCGATATCCTTGTCGGCTTGCAGATGGATGGCTTTCCCATCGATTATCCGGCCACGCGGAATGCCAGGGTCGAAGCGGTGACGCTGGACGATGTCAAGCGGGTGGCGGCGCGGCTGTTCCAGCCGGACAAGCTGCATTTTGTGGTTGTGGGCCAGCCGGAAGGCGTGGTTGCAGCGGATCAGCACGGGTCTGAGGACGTGCCCGCCCCATAGTCGGCCAGCAGGGACAACAGCGAAACCTTACGCAACACGCGTTCCTGCCCAGGCCATCGCCCCGGGCCTGGGCGGCGCGTGCAACCGATGCGGTGGGGCCAAAGCCCCCGGCCAGCGCCCGACCCGCCCCTGGCGGGCGCTTCTCGCCCGCCGGGCCGGGCGCTGGCCTTTCGTGGTGCCTGAACCTGCCGGTCTACAGGGCACCGTCCCGCGCGGGCGGGGAAACGCGGTGCGTTTCCTTTTCCCGCCCGTACTAACGAAAGCACTGTCACCGCTTCACTGGCAGGGGCCATCGCCCCTGCCACAGCGCCACGCTGATCCTTGGTCAGCCGGGGGCCAAAGCCCCCGGCCAGCGCCCGACCCGCCCGTGGCGGGCGCTTCTCGCCCGCCGGGTCGGGCGCTGGCCTTTCGTGATGCCTGGACGTGCCGATCTACAGGGCACCGTCCCGCGCGGGCGGGGGAAACGCGGGTCGCGTTTCCTGATCCCGCCCGCTCTGACGAAAGCACTGTCACCGCGTCACTGGCAGGGGCCATTGCCCCTGCCACAGTGCTGCGCCGGTATCAGGACCAGCCGGGGGCCAAAGCCCCCGGCCAGCGCCCGACCCGCCCCCGGCGGGCGCTTCTCGCCCGCCGGGTCGGGCGCTGGCCTGCGTTGTTCCTGAACCTGCCGGTCTACAGGGCACCGTCCCGCACGGGCGGGGGAAACGCGAGTCGCGTTTCCTGATCCCGCCCGGAGGGGCGTTCTCCGGGATGCCCGGTCTCTCTGGCAGGGGCCATCGCCCCTGCCACGACGCTGCGCTGGGATCAGGACCGGCTGGGGGCCACAGCCCCCGGCCAGCGCCCGACCCGCCCATGGCGGGCGCTTCCCGCCCGCCAGGTCGGGCGCTGGCCTCTGTCCTTCCCGGACCTTCCGGTCTACAGGGCACCGTGCCGCGCGGGCGGGGGAAACGCGGGTCGCGTTTCCTGATCCCGCCCGGAGGGGCGGTCCTGTGCATTCCGGGATGCCCGGTCTCTTTGTCAGGGGCCATCGCCCTTGCCCCAGCGCTACGTTGCCCCGTTGCCAGCCGGGGGCCACAGCCCCCGGCCAGCGCCCGACCCGCCCCCAGGGGGCGCTGGCCTCTGTCCCTTCCGGTTCCGCCGGTCCAGAGCGCGCCCGCCCGGCCAGATCCGCCAGATCAGGCTCGGGGCAGGGTCTTTGCCACGGCTTGACCGCGCTGACCGAAGGCTTTACCCGCGCACCCCGGAAAACCGCTGCTGCCAGTCTGCCCGTTCTTCGTCCGTGATCTTGCGGAACAGGTTCTCGGGCACGGTGAAGGCATGTCCCGGCGGCAGGGCGCGCAGCGCCTCGCCGATATGGTCGGGCCAGGTCCAGTCGGCACTGCCCATGGCGGTCATCATCGTGGCGGCGGCATCGGGGATGAAGGGGCGCGACAGGATGGCATAGACGCGGATCAGGTTCAGCGACAGGCGCACGATCACCTCGGCCCGGGCCGGATCGGTCTTCACCGCAGACCAGGGCGCGGCGGCTTGCAGATATTCGTTGCCCGCCACCCAGATGCCGCGCAGCTCTGCCGCGGCCTTGCGGATGTCCATCGCCGCCATCAGCGCCTCATAGTCGCGCAGCCGCGCGCCCAGATCGGCAATCAGCGCGGTTTCCTGCGGGCCGAAGGCACCGCCCGCCGGCACCGCAGCGCCCAGTTTCGAGGCGGCGAATTTGGTGACGCGCGACACCAGATTGCCCAGCACATCGGCCAGATCCTTGTTAACCGAGGCCTGGAAGTTTTCCCAGGTGAATTCGCTGTCGGCATTTTCCGGCGCATGCGACAGCAGCCACCAGCGCCAGTAATCCGCGGGCAGGATCGACAGCGCCTGATCCATGAACACGCCGCGCCCCTGGCTGGTGGAAAACTGGCCGCCGTCATAGTTCAGGTAATTGAAGGACTTGATGTAATCCACCAGCTTCCACGGCTCGCCCGACCCCATGATCGTGGCGGGAAAGCTGAGCGTGTGGAAAGGCACGTTGTCCTTGCCCATGAACTGGACATAGCGCACATCCGCAGCCCCCTTGTCGGTGCGCCACCAGCGTTGCCAGTCGGCTTCCGCCAGGCCGTTGGCATCGGCCCATTCGGCGGCGCAGGCAATGTATTCGATGGGTGCGTCGAACCAGACGTAGAAGACCTTGCCTTCCATGCCGGGCCAGGGCTGATCGCCCTTCCTGACCGGCACGCCCCAGTGCAGGTCGCGGGTGATGCCCCTGTCCTGCAGCCCTTCGCCGTCCTTCAGCCATTTGCGGGCGATGGATGTGGTCAGAATGGGCCAGTCCGTCTTGCTGTCGATCCAGGCTTCCAGCCTGTCGCGCAAGGCACGCTGGCGCAGGTAAAGGTGCCTGGTTTCACGAACCTCAAGATCGGTGGAGCCGGATATGGCCGAACGGGGGGTGATCAGATCGGTCGGGTCCAGCTGCTTGGTGCAGTTTTCGCACTGGTCGCCCCGCGCCCTGTCATAACCGCAGTTCGGGCAGGTGCCTTCGATATAGCGGTCGGGCAGGAACCGGTTGTCGGCGACCGAGAAGACCTGCTTTTCGCTGACCTCTTCGATCAGGCCGTTTTCGGCAAGCTTTCCGGCGAAATGCTGGGTCAGACGGTGGTTGCGCTGGCTGGACGAGCGGCCGAAATGATCGAAGGACAGGCGGAAACCATCGGCAATGCCCTTTTGCACCGCGTGCATTTCGGCGCAGAATTCTTCCACCGGTTTGCCGGCCTTGGCGGCGGCCAGTTCGGCCGGGGTGCCGTGTTCATCGGTGGCGCAGAGAAACAGCACCTCGTGCCCGCGCCCGCGCATGAAACGCGCATAAAGGTCGGCAGGAAGCTGCGATCCCACCAGGTTGCCCAGGTGCTTGATTCCGTTGATATAGGGGATGGCAGAGGTGATCAGAATCCGGGCCATGCGCGCGCCTTCCTGTGACAGTCCGCGCCTGCTTTAGCGCAAGCCCCGGCCAAGGGCCAGAAGGCCGGTGCAGCGCCGCGCGAAGGGGGCTGTCTGCGCCGCCCCCCTGTTGCCCTGCGGGCGCTTCACCCCACATGCGCACAGGTCTGCGAACAGGACCGGGCCGGGGTTCAGCGCTGTCCGCGCCACATCCGTGTCAGGGTGCCGTCGCCGCCGATCTGCCGCTTCACCGCCCCCGCGACGTGCAGCGCGAGCACGCCCATCAGCAGCTTGGTCAGCAGGCCATGCGCGGCCCAGCCTGCATTTTCCGAGGCTTCGGACACCGGGGCGATCGGCGGGATCACCCAGCGGTCGAACAGCATCACGTCAAGACCGGACGCCGAGCTTGCGACCCAGCCCGACAACGGGATGGCCAGAAGCAGGACGTACATCAGCCCATGGGCCGCGCGGGCCATCCGCTGTGTCCAGTCATCGGTCGCGCCCTGCGGGGCGGGGGGCAGGCTGAGGCGGTGCCAGACCAGCCGCACAATCACCAGGCCAAGCAGGATAAGGCCGATGCTTTTGTGCAGCCCGTACATCCAGAGGTTGGCCAGACCCGGCTCCATCGTGGCAATCCGCGTCCCGAAGGCCAGCATCCCGACAAGGGCCAGGGCCATGCCCCAGTGCAGCAGGCGGGTGACCAGGCCGAAGCGGGTGGGGGTGTTGCGCCAGACCATCGGCGTCAGTCCTGCCGCGCGATGCGCGCGAGGATGTCCAGCCGCACCTCGTCGCCCACCAGGTCGGCCCAGCCGACGGCACCGAAGTCGCTGCGCTTGACCTGGCCCACCAGGCGCACCGTCAGCTGGCTGAGATCGCCCGGCTCGCTGCCCGTCTGCCGCCAGATCTGGGCGGCCAGCGTCATGGGCCGGGTGACGCCGCGCATCGTGACGTTGCCTTCGACCGTGGCACCATCGGCCGCCGGGCGGACCGAGGTGGAGGCGAAGGTGATTTCAGGCCAGGTCTGGGCATCCAGCACCTTGGGGCCTTTCATCGCCTGGGCGGCGAAGGGAAAGCTGGCTTCGGCGTTCTGCACATCGATCGTGACTGCGACGGTGCTGTTGGACAGCTGATCAAAGTCAAGCGTCAGGTCGGCGCGGGTGACGGGCATGCGCCCGGTGATGCGGTCGGGGCCGAAATCGGTCTCGAATCCAACGCTTGATGCGGCGGGTTCCAGCACATAGCGGACCGGGGCGGACAGGGCGGGGCCGGCGATGGCCAGCAGCAGGGCAGCGGCAAGGCGATACATGGACAATCCTCCTGCGGCGCAGATAGCACATTGGCGCGCGCCGTCAGGTCAATTCACGCGGAGTTCAGCACGGATCTGCCTGCGGGCTGTGGATCGGGCAGCAGCAGGGGGTGGCCCCGGCTGTCCTGCCCGACCCACCAGTCTGCGGGCGGGGCGTTGCGGGCGCGCAGCCGCGCAAGCTGCCAGCGCGCCAGATCGGGGGTGTGGCGCGGCGTCATCTGCCAGCGGCTTTCCACAGCGGGTGCCCCGCCCTGACCTGGGGTCAGCAAAAGGCCCAGCGGCGGCAGAAGGCCCAGCGCACCCGCTGCCTCTGCCCCGGCTTCGGCGGCCAGGTGCAGGCGTCGCACCGCCGTCAGGCCGGGCAGCACCGGCAGTTCGGCCACAACCAGCGCCACGGCCCCCGAGCGCAGGGTCTCTTCGATGGTCCAGAGCACGTCATCGCCCCGGTGCGCCTGTGCCAGGATCAGCCGCCCCGGATCAGCCAGCGGCGCGATCCCGTCACACATCAGCCGTTCCGTCTGCCAGCCGGGATGCGCCCAGACCACCGGCCCCGAGGTGGCGTGCAGCAGGATCAGGGCCAGCATGTGCCGCGCCGGTCCACAGAATTCATGCACCCGTCCCCGGTCCAGCCGCAGCGGACCAAGCAGCGTCTGGGCCGGGCGGGTCTTGCCGCCAGTGGGGATAAGCAGCGGAATCGGCATGGATGCAGTTTACAGTGTTCTTTTTTCGTTCTCAATCACGCCGCAGCCTTGATCTTGCCAAACCCGCCCTGACCGCCAGGCTTTGTCACAGGGGGCAAGGGATACCCATGCAACAGAGACCGCTTGGCCAGACCGGCCTGCGCGTTTCCGAATTCTGCCTCGGCACGATGACCTGTGGCACACAGGCCGACGCGGCGGGGGCGCATGACCAGATCGATCCGGCGCTGGAGCATGGCGTGACCTTCCGGGACACCGCCGCGATGCATCCGGCGAACCCGGTTCCTGCCGAAACGGCCGGTCGCACCGAAGAGATCATCGGCCGCCGCATTGCCAAGGGCGGGCCGCGTGACCGGGTGGTTCTGGCCACCAGGGTTGCCGGCGCGGGGCAGGGCGCGCCGCGCCATTCTGGCCCCTTGCCGAGGACGGCCGGGCGAGGCGCGGAAACGGCTTGCGCCCGGCGGGGCGATGGGGCCTTGTGATGCCACCGTTCGCCTGATCCTGAAGGCCTGACCTGCCGATGCGCCCGTTTCCGCCCCCTGTCCTGATGGCCCCTGTCCTGCGGGCCGGGCACCTGGCCGCCCGCCCCGGCGGCGGGGCGGGCGCTGCCCCGGCGGTAACCGGGGCTGTCCGGATCCGGCCACCGGGCACCCCGGCTGCGGCTGCGGCAAAGCCGCAGGCTGCCGCGCCTGCCCGCGCCCCGCAAATGTCAGCCGGGGCAGCGGCCGCAGAACCGCAGGCTGCCCCGCCGGAAACCGGCACCCTGCCGCATCAGGCGGTGGCCCCGCCCCCGCCCGGACCGGTGACATCGCCCGGCCGGATCGCCCGCAGCAGATCGGGCGGGCGCTGTGCCAGGGTGGGCGGTTCCACCCCCTTCACCTGTCCGCCCGCGACGCGCGGCGGCGGCGGCGGCACGACCTGCCGCAGACAAACCGGTTGCCCTGTGCTGTGCCAGGGCCGGTCGCGCGGCTTCTGGCGGATCAGGCCGGTGCCGGGGTGCAAGGCAATCCTGATGCGGGACGGCCCCGGAATGACACAATGCGCGCCGTAACGGGACTGGCGCTGCTGGCGCTGCTGGCGGGATGCGCGCGCGCCCCGGCCCCGCAGGCAGGATACCGGGCGGCGGGGACGCCGATCTATTCCAACGCGGTGTTTCTGCCCGACCGGCTTGCGGGGCGCTGGATGCAGGTGGCGGATTTTGCCCCCGCCGGTGCCGGGGCCTGCGCCGCGCGCGGCCTGACGGTGACGCCGGGCGGTGCGGGGCAACTGACGGTGGAGGCGGACCTGTGCCTTGGCGGCGAGACGCTGCGCTTTGCGGGTCCGGCGGCGGTGACCGGGCCGGGCCGGATCCGCCTGGCCGCCGCCGATCCGGCGGGCATCGGCGCGGAATGGTGGGTGCTTTGGGTGGATGCCGATTACCGGACGCTGGTGGTGGGTACGCCATCGGGGTCCTTCGGGATGATCCTGAACCGCACGCGCGATCTGCCGCCCGACCGCCTGGCAGCGGCGCGCGAGGTGCTGGCGTGGAATGGCTATGACCTTGGCCGGATGCGCGCGGTCGGCCCGCGCTGAGCCGGGCGGCATGTCACAGGCTTCTGTCATCCGGTCCCGCCCGAAGGCGGGCTTGACCGCGCCGCGCCGGACTGACAGCAAGGCGCGGCGCAGGCGGGGAGCATCCGGTGGGATCGGCGGCGGTATCGGGGTTTGTGGTCGGGCTCAGCCTGATCCTGGCGATTGGCGCGCAGAATGCCTTCGTGCTGCGCCAGGGGCTGCGGCGCGAGCATGTGGGGGCGGTGGTGCTGACCTGCGGCCTGTCGGATGCCCTGCTGATGACCGCGGGGGTCCTGGGCTTTGATGCGCTGTCCGAAGCGCTGCCCTGGCTGGGGGGCGCGATGCGCTTTGGCGGGGCGGCGTTCCTGATCGTCTATGGTGCGCTGCGCTTTCGCGCGGCGCTGCGCGGGGGCGAGGCGCTTTTGCCCAGCGCCGCCTCGGCGGCCCCGCTGGGCCAGGTGCTGGCAACCTGCCTGCTGCTGACCTGGGCCAATCCGCATGTCTATCTGGATACGCTGGTGCTGGTGGGGGCGCTTTCGGCGCAATATGCGCCCTATGCCGGGTACTTCGGGCTGGGCGCCGTGGTGGCCTCGTTCACCTTCTTTACCGCGCTTGGCTATGGCGCGCGTCTGCTGGCCCCGGTCTTTGCACGGCCACGGGCCTGGGTGGTGCTGGAGGTGGTCGTGGGCTGCACGATGTGGGCGATTGCGGCGGGGCTGCTGCTGAAAGGGTAAGGCGCGCGGTCCGCCGCCTGCCCGCGCAGACGCGCCCCTGCGCCGCCCGCCGCCGGCGGCGGTCTGTGCGGATGCCCGTCGGCTGCCGGCCCGGACCGGCCCGCCAGCCGGGCAGTCCTGCCCGCCCCGGTCCGCCCTTGAACCCGCCCCCGGATTGGCGTCATCTGCGGCAATGACCGGACCTGCCGCCCCTGCCGCGCCGCGTCCTGTCGCGGGTGTCCTGTGGATGCTGGCGGCGGGCCTCAGCTTTGTCTGCATGACGGCGGTGGTGCGGCATCTGGGCACCGGCCTGCCGGCGGCACAGACCGCCTTTCTGCGCTTTGGCTGGGGGGTGCTGATCCTGCTGCCGACGATGCTGCCGCTGCTGCGCGGCGGTGTGCCGCCGGGGACCGCGGGCTTGTTCCTGTGGCGCGGGGCATTCCACACCGGGGCGGTGATCTTCTGGTTCTATGCCATGGCGCGGCTGCCTTTGGCCGAGGTGACGGCGGTGGGCTATCTCAACCCCGTTGCGGTGACGCTGGGGGCGGCGCTGCTGTTTGGCGAAAGGCTGACCGCGCCGCGCGTGCTGGCGGTGCTGGTGGCGCTGCTGGGTGCCCTGATCATCCTGCGCCCCGGCGTGCGGGTGGTGACGGACGGGCATCTGGCACAGCTCTGCGCGGCGATGCTTTTCGCGGGGTCCTACCTGTGCGCCAAGCGGCTGAGCGGCCTGGCAGGTGCGGGCATGATCGTGGCGATGATGTCGCTGACGGTGACGGCAGGGCTGGCCCCCTTCGCGCTTGCCGTCTGGGTGCCGGTCAGCGCGGTGCAGCTGGCCTGGCTGCTGCTGACGGCGGTCTTCGCCACGCTGGGCCATTATGCAATGACCCGCGCCTTCGCCGTGGCCCCGATGTCGGTAACGCAGCCCGTCGCCTTTCTGCAGCTGATCTGGGCTGCGATGCTGGGCACGCTGATCTTCGGCGAGCCGGTCGATCCCTTTGTCCTGCTGGGGGGCACACTGATCATCGGCGCAATCAGCCTGTTGACCTGGCGCGAGGCCGTGATGCAGCGGCGCGGGGCCGTGCCCGCCCCCCGGCAGCCGGAGACGCAGGGGCTTTAACTTGACGCGAGCCTGTGCATAGTCAGCGGCAGGCGGTTTTTTGACCAGGATATGCATCGATGAAGATCGCGATGATCGGGACGGGCTATGTCGGGCTGGTGTCGGGGGTCTGCCTATCGGACTTCGGGCATGAGGTGGTCTGCGTCGACAGGGACCCGGCCAAGATCGAGAAGCTGAACCGGGGCGAGATTCCCATTTTTGAGCCGGGACTCGACGTGCTGCTGGCCAGGAACGTCAAGGCGGGACGGCTGACCTTCACGCTGGATATCAAGGCGGCAGTCAGCGGCGCGGATGCCGTCTTCATTGCCGTCGGCACCCCGGCGCGGCGTGGCGATGGCCATGCCGACATCACCTATGTGATGGCGGCCGCCGCCGAGATCGGGGCGGCGCTAACGGGATATGCCGTGATCGTCACCAAATCGACCGTGCCGGTCGGCACCAACCGGGCCGTGCAGGCGGCGGTCCGGGCTGCCGCGCCTGACGCGCGGTTCGACGTGGCTTCCAACCCCGAATTCCTGCGCGAGGGGGCGGCAATCGATGATTTCATGCGGCCCGACCGCGTGGTGGTGGGGGTGGAATCCGACCGCGCCCGGGCGGTGATGGCGGAAATCTACCGTCCGTTGTTCCTGCGTGATTTTCCGGTGGTCTACACCGATCTTGAATCCGCCGAGATGATCAAATACGCCGCCAACGCCTTTCTGGCGGTGAAGATCACCTTCATCAACGAAATCGCCGCGCTGTGCGAAAAGGTCGGGGCCGATATCAAGTCCGTGTCGAGGGGCATGGGCCTGGACGGGCGCATCGGCAACAAGTTCCTGCATGCCGGACCCGGATATGGCGGTTCCTGTTTTCCGAAAGATACAAAGGCGCTGGCCCGGATCGGACAGGATCATTCGGTGCCGATGCAGATCACCGAAACGGTGATCAAGGTGAATGACGAAATCAAGCGGCGCATGGTGGAAAAGATCGTCGATCTTTGCGGCGGCACGATCAGCGGCAAGACCGTGGCGGTGCTGGGCGTCACCTTCAAGCCGAACACCGACGACATGCGCGAGGCACCCTCGCTGACAATCGTGCCCGCGCTGATCGGGGGCGGGGCCAGGGTGCGCGTTGTCGATCCCGAGGGGTGGCGCGAAGGACCAAGGCTGCTTCCGGGCGTCGACTGGCGCGACAGCGCCTATGATGCGGCGGCGGGCGCGGATGCCGTGGTGATCCTGACCGAATGGAACGAATTCCGCGCCCTGGACCTGCCGCGTCTGGCCGGGTCGATGGCCACGCCGAAGATGGCGGATCTTCGCAATATCTATTCGGCTGAAAAGGCCCGCGCGGCCGGTTTCACCGATTATGTCGCCGTCGGGCGCTGAGCGGCGTGCAGCGGGGCAGGCGGCGTGCCGTGCAGCGCGGGGCGGCGCGCCAGAAGGTCGTGGTCCCGCTCGGCAAAGGCCTCGATCCGGTGGCGGGCGGAGTCGGTGCCAAAGGCTTCCAGCAGGCGCGGCCAGCGCAGATGTTCCGACGTTGCCTCTGACGGCGCGGCAAGCCGCAGGATGACCCCGTAGCGGTCGAGGAGCGCCGCTTCCAGCGGGCGCAGGTCGCTGCAATGGATCACCCCGTCCAGTTCCGCCAGCCCGCGCCGGGCCGTGGCCAGCGCCTCGGCCCGCGGCAGGGCGCGGAAGGCGGCCGTCCCGCCGATGCGCCGGGTGCCGAAATAGGAACAATAGACGTTGTCGCAGACATCGCGGATGCGGGCCTGCCAGTCTGCATCCCCGCCGAAAAAGCAGTCATCCGCAGTCCAGTGCCGTGCACGGGCGAGATGCAGGTTTTCCGGCAGGGCAAGCTCTTGTTCCGTCAGGGCTTCGGCCTGCGCCCGAAAGAAAAAGTAGAGCGAGGCGATGCGTTCCTGCGGATCGCGCAGCACGGTGAAGGTGAAGCGGCCGCGTGGCAGGGTTTCGATCCCGTCCCAGTCCAGCGGGCCGGAGTAAAGCGCATGCCCGGGCGGAAACTGTGCCGCCCCCGGGGCGGCCTGATCGGCGCTGCGCACCGGCGAGACGCGCGGCGCGCCCACCACCCGGGCAAGCGCGGCATGCACCGGCCCGCCGCCGGTGCGCGGCAGGTGCAGGAAGACGATGGGATGGCGGATCAGGTCCATGGCTAGATCGGGTCCGGTGCAGCGGGTCGGTCGGGGTCGGTCAGCCATGTATCCGCTGACTGGCTTAAGACTTGGTTACGCTGATCCGAAACTTTCCGGGCCTGACCCGGTGCGGGCCCTGCGGCATGGGGGCGCGGGGCGGGTCGCCCGCCCGCGCAGGGTGGCCGCACAGGATCGGCGCGCCCGGCACAGGTCCGATCACCCCGCCCGCACGCCGAAGACCGCCCGTTCGCCGGGGCGAACGCGACGTGTTCCCTTTGCGGCCGTGCCACGCTAGCCTTGGCTGTCAGATCGGAGAGATGCGATGTTCAGGGCATTGGTGGTGGAGAAAGACGCGGCGGGGGTTCCCGGCGCCGCTGTGCAGGAGCTGTCCGACAGCCGGTTGCCGGAGGCTGACGTGACCGTGGCGGTCGAATATTCGACACTGAACTACAAGGATGCCCTCTGCCTTGGCTCCGGCGGGGGACTGGTGCGGGCCTGGCCGCATGTGCCCGGCATTGATTTCGCCGGGGTGGTCGAAACCTCGGCCGATGCGCGCTACCGTCCCGGTGACCGGGTGGTGCTGACCGGCTGGCGTGTCGGCGAGGTGCATTGGGGCGGCTATGCCACCCGCGCCCGCGTCAGGGCGGACTGGCTGGTGCCGCTGCCCGCATCGCTGTCCACGCGGATGGCGATGGCCGTGGGCACCGCCGGCCTGACCGCGATGCTGGCGGTGATCGCGCTGGAAAACCACGGCCTGCGCCCGGATCACGGCGAGGTGCTGGTGACCGGGGCCGCCGGGGGCGTGGGATCGGTGGCCGTGGCCCTGCTGGCAGGGCTTGGCCACAGGGTGGCCGCCGTAACGGGGCGTCCGGAAACGGAAGGCTATCTGCGTGATCTGGGCGCGGCGCGGATCGTGCCGCGCGCCGACCTGGCGGAAACCGTGAAGCGCCCTCTGGAATCAGAGACATGGGCGGGTTGCATCGATTCGGTGGGCGGGGCGATGCTGGCGCGGATTCTGGGCCAGATGAAGATGAACGCCAGCGTTGCCGCCGTGGGGCTTGCGGGCGGGGCTGACCTGCCCGCTTCGGTGGTGCCGTTCATCCTGCGCGGCGTGAACCTGCTGGGCATCAACTCGGTCTTCGTGCCTTACGCGGCGCGGGTCCGGGCCTGGGACCGGATTACGGCCGACCTGCCGATGGACCGTCTGGAGGCGATGATCCGTCCTGCCGGCCTTGCCGAACTGCCCGCGCTGGGCCGGGCGATCCTTAAGGGCGAGGTCCGGGGCCGGGTTGTCGTGGACGTGCGGGCCTGACCGGTGCGGTGCAGGCTTGCAGGGCCCCGGCGCGGGACGCGGCCATGTTTGCGCTGTCTTCCGATGGCACGGCGGCGGGGGTGATGACCGAAGCGGCACCGCAGGATTTATGACAAGACGGAGACAAACCAGCGGGTTTGTCCCGCAAGTGTATTGACATCGAAACCAGCCTCGGTGAGCAGTGTTGCGGTGTTTTCGCGTCAACCGACGCGCCATACTGGCCCGGATCGGACGCTCCTGCGGGCTTTGAGGTTTGGCCGAAATGAAGATACTGATCGCAGACGACCAGGAGCTGGTGCGAGAGACGATTGCGGCATTCCTGCGGCAGGAGTCCGGTTTTACCGTGGATATCGCAAAGGATCTTGGCAGTGCTCTTGTGGCTGTGAAGGCGCATGGCCCCTTTGATCTGGTGATGCTGGACTACATGATGCCGGGCATGAACGGCCTCGAAGGACTTGCCGCGATGCGCGCCGCCGTTCCGGGAACCGCTGTTGCGATCCTGTCGGGCACGGCGTCGCGCGCTGTTGCCGAGCAGGCCCTGGCCGAGGGTGCGGCCGGATTTCTGCCCAAGACGATGTCCACCAGATCACTGATCGCCGCCGCCCGCTTCATGGCCGCGGGCGAGGTCTATGCCCCGATGATGCAGACGGCAGACCGGACCGGGAGTTTTGGCACCTCTGCCGCCAGCCCGCTGACCCCGCGCGAACTGGATGTGCTGCGCCGCCTGTGCCGGGGCATGGCGAACAAGGAAATCGCCCGCGACCTTGATCTGCAGGAAGTGACCGTCAAGCTGCACGTCAAGACGCTGTACCGCAAGATCAATGCACGCAATCGCACCCATGCGGCAATGATTGCCAGGGAAGGCGGCCTGTGCTGAGCATATGTCCGTTTGGGCCAGCCGACCTATACCGATGGGCAGGCGACCGTCCGGAATCCGCCATGTAGGATGTGATGGTTGAAGGATTGGCACATCGCAGGACATGACATGAATTCCATACGACGTTTCAGTGCGGCTCTGATGATTGCCGCCGGACTTCTTTCGGCGGTGGTGGCACGGGCCGAAAGCCTTCCCGCACCCCAGGGCGACGTGATCCTGACCGTGTCGGGCGCGATCACAAACACCAATGACGATGGCCTGGCCCGTTTCGACATGGCCCTTCTCGATGGTCTTCCCCGGCACAGTTTCGCCACGTCGACCATTTGGACCGAAGGCGTGGACACCTATGAAGGCGTCCTTCTGACCGATCTTCTGAAGGCCCTTGGCGCGACCGGAACGAATGTTCTGGCCAAGGCCCTGAATGATTACGAGATCACCTTCCCGGTGGCAGATGCGACAGCCGAAGGTCCCCTGCTGGCCTATCGCGCGAACGGCAAGCCCATGTCCATCCGCGAAAAGGGCCCGATCTGGATGATTTTCCCCTATGATGATGTGGAGGCATTCCGGACCGAACAGACCTATTCCCGTTCGATCTGGCAACTCGACCGCATCGTGGTTATCGAGTAGGCCTGCGGCCGCAGGTCTGGGAAGGGCTTGGGATGCCGTCAGTGCTTCGATCCCGGCCGCGCTATCTTCGCAACGTTCTTTTCGGCTTCATGGCCATGGCCGTGGGCGTTCTTGCGGTCCTGTCCGCCGAAGTCCGGCATGAGATGCGGCTGTTCCAGGAAGAACCGGTCGACAACGTCCACTGGAACCTGACGCAGCTGGAACTGGACCTTGTCCTGCTTCTGTCTGCGGCGGAACTTGCCCTGGAACGGGATGAGCCGCCGCTGGACGAGCTGCGCAAGCGCTTCGATTTGTTCTACAGCCGGACCGATCTGGTCCGGCAGGGGGCAATGTTCGAAAGACTGGACCTTGAAATGATCATCCGGCCACTGATCGCGCGGCTGGACGGCTTCCTGCAGCGGGCCACGCCCCTGATCGACGGCAGTGATGCGTCTTTGCGCGCCGCGCTGCCTGCCCTGGTGGAAGATGTTCAGACCCTGCGGATGGACCTGCGGTCCCTGTCGATCCGCACTGTGGAACAATATGCCACCCAGGCGGACCTGCGCCGTGCCGAACTTGCTCGGCTGTTGCGCCAGGTTGCGGCAACCTCTGCCGCACTGCTGATTCTTCTCGTCGCACTGCTGGGGTCCGTGCTGTACCTCAACCGGCAGGCAGAACGCAAAACCGCCGAGGTGCTGCGGGTCTCGTCCCGATTGCAGGCCACCGTGGCGACAGCGCTGGACGGTGTGATCGTTGCCGGATTGGACGGGCGTGTCCTGGATTTCAACCAGGCGGCAGAACGCATTTTCGGCTTCACCAGGGACGAGGCGATCGGCCAGGGTCTGGACCGGCTGATCATTCCGGCGCGCCATGTGGCCGCGCATGAGGCCGGCATGGCCTGGATGCGCGACACCGGCAAGAAGAAGGTGGTCGATGCCGGCCGCATCCAGATCACCGCCATACGCAAATCCGGCGAGGAATTTCCGATCGAAATGTCGATCACCAGCAATTCCGGCCCCGACGGGATGATCTTCATCGCCTTTCTGCGCGACATTTCGGAACCTGTGGCCAATGAACGCGCCCTGCTGGCCGCCCGCGACAAGGCGCTGGCCGCAGAGCAGGCCAAGACGAACTTTCTGGCGGTGATGAGCCACGAGATGCGGACACCGCTGAACGGGGTGATTGCAGCCATCGAAATTGTCGGGCGCAAGGCCGTCGATCCGTCGCAGGCAAAGTTTGTCCGTCTGGCGCAGTCTTCGGCCAAGCTGCTGCTGCGCCACGTGAACGACGTGCTTGACATCTCAAAGGTCGAGGCCGGACATCTGGCCCTGTCGGATTCCCCGTTCGAACTGGCACCGATGCTGGCCTCTCTGACCGATGTGCTGCGTCCGGTTGCGGCGCAAAAGGCCACCGAGATCGAACTGGACATCGGGCCTGACCTGCCACCGGTACGGGGCGATTCCTTCCGCCTGGGTCAGATCGTGCAGAACCTTCTGTCCAATGCCGTCAAGTTCACCGATGGCGGCAAGGTGGTGCTGAAGGCTGTCCTGCACCCGCAGGGTGCCGGAATGGCGCTGCTGGACCTGAGCGTGACAGATTCCGGCATAGGAATAGCACCCGAAGACCTGGAGCGGGTCTTTGAGGATTTCGTGATGCTTGATCCGTCCTACGGACGCACCGATGCGGGAACGGGCCTGGGCCTTGCCATATCGCGGCGTCTGGCAGAGGCCATGGGGGGACAGATCGGGGCGGAAAGTGAAATCGGCAAGGGCAGCAGGTTCTGGCTTCGGCTGCCGATGCGGACAGCCGATCCTGCCGCCCCGGCACCCGCAGAGTCGGCCAGAACGACGGCAAAGCCCGGTGCCGATGGTCCGTTCCTTGATCTTCTGGTGGTCGAAGACAATGCCACCAACCGGACTGTCATGGAAGAGATGCTGCGGCTGCTGGGCCATCGGTCCACACTTGCGGTCGATGGCAGGGAAGGGGTCACGAAGGCCCGCGTACACCGCTATGACGCCATCCTGATGGACATTTCGATGCCCGTCATGGACGGGATGACGGCAACCGGGCTGATCCGGGCCGAAGGGCTGTCAAAGGACAGCCGCATCATCGCGGTCACGGCCCATACCATGCCCGAGGAACTGGAAAGGTTCCGCGGCGCAGGCATGGACGATTGCCTGACAAAACCGATGACGATCCGCGATCTTGCCCGCACGCTGGCCGCCATTTCTGCCCCGCCTTCGCCGCCGCCGCCGGCTGCTTCGCCCCAGCCTGCGGATGCCGTGCTGGACGCCCTGCGGATCGAAGAGCTGCGGCAGGCCCTGGGGGCCGACGGGATCAGGCGGACTGTCGCGCAGTTCCTGCGCGACACCACCGCCACGATCGACCGGCTGCGCAGCACCGCGTCTTCCCCGGTTGAGGCGCGGGCGCTGTGCCACGAACTGGCCGGGGCAGCCGCCATGGTGGGTGCGGCGCATCTTCACCGCCATTTCGCCGGTCTGGAAGCACAGTTGCGCAACGGCGATGCCAAAGCACTTGCCGCCGCACAAGCCGACACGGACCGTCTTTGGGCAGATGCAGCCGCTGCGCTTGGCGCGCTGACAAAGGCCTGACCGGCCCGCGCCGCGCCGGTGCCCGGGGGATCAGCGGCTGCCCGTCCGTCACCGCCATCCGGGAAATGGCTGCCCCGGACGGGATGACAGAGGTTCCCGTCAGCCCCCGGCCAGGGGTCGGCGGCGGCAGGCGCGCTCTTTGCGGGGCGGCGCGGATAGGGTAGCCTGCGGCAAGGCAGATCAGGAAACGGCGGGCAGAATGCAGGTGACACGGCGCGCGGTGACGGCGGGACTTTCGGCCTTGCTGCTGGCGGGCTGCGGCGGCGGCATGGGCGGCGGGGCCGGGGCTGGCCCGGCGCAACCGGGGATGCGCCCGGTCCCGGACGCAGGCTATGATGCCTGGGTTGCGGCCTTCCGCCCCCGCGCCGAAGCCAGGGGCATTTCCCCTGCAACGCTGGACACAGCGTTCCAGTCTGCCGGATTCCTGCCCGATGTGATCGACAGGGATCGCAACCAGACCGAATTCACCCGGTCACTGGAAGATTACCTGGCCATCGCCGCTTCGGAAGAACGGGTCAGCAAGGGCCGCGCGGCGCTGCGCGCCTATGGGCCGGTGCTGTCAGGGATCGAGGCGCGCTATGGGGTCGAACCCAATGTCGTCGTCGCCGTCTGGGGCCTGGAAAGCTTCTACGGCGAAAGGCGCGGCGACGTGCCGGTGATCTCGGCCCTGTCGACCCTGGCCTATGACGGGCGGCGCGGTGAGTTCTTTGAACAGCAGCTCGTCGCCGCCCTGAAGATTCTGCAGAACGGCGATACCGTGCCTGCCAACATGACGGGAAGCTGGGCGGGGGCCATGGGCCATACGCAGTTCATTCCAACCTCGTACCTTGCCTATGCCGTGGACTTCACCGGCGACGGGCGGCGCGACATCTGGTCGGACGATCCGACCGATGCGCTGGCCTCGACCGCCGCCTATCTGTCGCGGTCCGGCTGGACGCGGGGCCAGCCCTGGGGGGTGGAGGTGAGGCTGCCCGCCGGGTTCGACATGGGTCAGACCGGGCGCGGGCGCACCCGCAGCCCCGCCGACTGGGCGGCGCGGGGCGTGCGCGACATGTCGGGGCGTGCGGTTCCAAACCACGGACCCGCCGCCATCATCGCGCCCTCCGGGGCCGGCGGCCCGGCCTTCATGATCTTCGGCAACTTCGGTGTCATCGCGCGCTACAACAACGCCGAAAGCTATGTGATCGGGGTTGGCCACCTGTCGGACCGGCTGGCGGGCGGCCCGCCCATTCAGGGAACCTTCCCGCCCGATGCCCAAGGCATGACCATTGCCGACCGGCAGGACTTGCAGCGCAGGCTGACCGCCGCAGGGTTTGACACCGGGGGCACCGATGGCGTCATCGGACCAAAGACGCGCGCGGCGATCAGCGCCTGGCAGCAGCGCAACGGCATCACCGCAACCGGTGAGCCGACCCTTGCCCTGCTGGAGGCGCTGCGCTGACCGGCGTCAGATCGCGTAGCGCAGGATCGCGGCCAGCGCGCCGCCACCCGGCACATCATCGCGCCGCGCCGAGACGATGCGCGCGCCGGACCGCAGGGCGCGGCTGACGATTTCATCGACAACGCCGTAGGTGGCAGCACTTTCGGTTTCGGCGAAGGTGACGGTCCCGTCGCTGTCCGACACGGTGCCTGGAAGCACCACGTCGATATCGACGATCAGGGTGTCGACCGCGCCGAAGGTCGCCGCCCGTGCCGCCTGGGCGACATCGGTCGTGGCGCGCCCGTCATTCGCGCGGTCGGCGAAAAGCCGGGCAAGGGCCGCGATGTCTTCGGCATAGATGCCGTCCAGAATGCCCCGCGCCGCGTCGGCCAGATCATGGTCGGGGGTGCGGTCCGGTGACCCGGCAATTCCGGCGGCGGCAACGTGCCCATAGCTGCTGACCGACCGGAAGACCGATGCCAACGGTTCGCTTGCCGCCACGATCAGCGGGCGGTCCTGACCTGCCAGCACCGGGCGCAGCGCGGCATCCACGGCGCGGGCATAGCGCGTCAGCAGCGCGTTTTCGCTGCCCGCTTCGGCACCGTGCAAGCCGCCGCTCATGGCGCCATGCGTGCGGCGCCCCAGCGCATCGGCCATGTCCTTTGGCAGGGCCGGGACCGGCACCCTGTGCGCGGGAAGGTCGGCGGAAACCTCGACAAGGCGCACATCGCCCCGGCTGATGGCCAGGACATAGGCGTTCTGCGGAAAGGTCACGGCGCGCAGCAGCGGCTTGATGTGAAACCGGTCAGACACATGCACCTGGCTGTGCAGCCGGTTCGGCAGGCGAAAGGTGGTCACGCCCTGCGGGGTCAGGAACAGGGCAAGGCTGTTGGCCTGATGCGCCCAGAACGCGTCATCGGCGACGATTTCCTCGACGGCATCTTCGATCGGCTGGATGCTGCGCTTGGGCGTACCGGCGGCCACAAGCTGCTGCACGGCGGATTTCAGCAGGGTCTTAAGCTCGATCCGGTCGATCTGCGCCTGTTCGGTCAGCGGGGTGGTCGCGACATAAATGGTCACGCAGGGTGTGGCGCGGGTCTCGGTCAGTTTTGCAATTTCTGATCTGGTCGGCAGGTCAACGTGCAACACGGTGCAATTCTCCGGAACTTGGGGGTGTTATTGCCGGGCCCAGGCTGTCGTGACTGGCCGCGGCTGGCAAGAGGTTTCCCGGTGAACAAGGGGGCGGGTCGCCCCGGCGTGACATCGGGCAGAAGGATCGGGGGCGGCCATCGGCACCCTGACGGTTGCAGGCCGGGGCAGGGCGGGGCGGCAGGGTGGCGCAAACTCCAGCTTGTCGGGTGCCGGACTCCGGCCTTGGTGCTCAGATCGGCTGACGGGCGAAGACACGGGTTCTGTTCCGGTTCCAAAGCCGCCCCGTCACGCGCAGACGACGGATCAGACCGCTGACAGACCCCTGATTCCCACCCCTCAGCCCAACGTTATCCCGGCTGTGTATCCCCGTCTGACCAAGAGGCGCAAGGCCCCCTTGCCAATCTGCGGTTCGTGACGCATCACTCCGCCGGTCAATCAGGGGGCCTGCCATGACCCAGTCCATCGCCGTTCTCGGGGCGTCCGGCTATACGGGGGCCGAACTGGTCCGCCTGCTGGCGACGCACCCCCGTTTCCGCATCACCGCCCTGTCCGCCGACCGCAAGGCGGGGCAGCCGATGGCCGAGGTCTTTCCCTTCCTGCGCCACCTGACCCTTCCCGCGCTGCAAAGGATCGACGACATCGACTTTGCGCAGGTCGATCTTTGTTTCTGCGCCCTGCCGCATGGCACCAGCCAGGCCGTCATCGCCGCCCTGCCGCGCGATCTGAAGATTGTGGACCTGTCCGCCGACTTCCGCCTGCGCGACCCGGCGGCCTACCAGACATGGTACGGCCAGCCCCACAGCCAGCCAGAGCTTCAGAAGGAAGCCGTCTATGGCCTGACCGAATTCTACCGGGCCGGGATTGCCGCAGCGCGCCTGGTTGCCGGCACCGGCTGCAACGCGGCGACCGGGCAGTATGCCATTACCCCCCTGATCGAGGCGGGGGTGATCGACCTTGACCGCATCGTGATCGACCTGAAGGCCGGGGTCAGCGGGGCCGGCCGGTCGCTGAAGGAAAACCTGCTGCACGCCGAATTGTCCGAAGGCACCCACACCTATTCCGCCGGCGGCAGGCACCGGCATCTGGGCGAGTTCGACCAGGAATTCAGCCGTACGGCGGGCCACCCGGTGCGGGTGCAGTTCACCCCGCACCTGCTGCCGATGAACCGGGGCATTCTGGCGACCGTCTATCTGGACGGCGATCCGGCGCAGGTCCATGCCACGCTTGCGGCCCGCTATGGGGCAGAGCCGTTCTTGCAGGTGCTGCCTTTTGGCGCACTCCCCTCGACACGCGATGTGCGGGGGTCCAATTTCGTGCATATCGGCGTCGTGGGCGACCGGATGCCGGGCCGCGCCGTTGTGGTTGCGGTGCTGGACAACCTTACAAAGGGGTCTTCGGGTCAGGCGATCCAGAACGCCAACCTGATGCTCGGGGTCGAGGAAACCGCAGGGCTGCTGCTGGCCCCGCTCTTTCCATGAGGACAGAATGAAGGGCCTGAAGAAGAAACGCCGCATCCAGATCATCGTGCTGGCCTTTGCGGCACTGGCCCTGTCGACGGGGCTGATCGGCTATGCCATGCGCGACGGGATCAATTTCTTCCGCACGCCCAGCCAGGTTACCCAAAGCCCGCCGCCCCCGACCGAAACCTTCCGCATCGGCGGGCTGGTGGTCAAAGGGTCGCTTCAGCGCGGGCAAAGCGAGACGGTGACCTTCCGCGTGACCGATACCGCCACCGAGGTGCCGGTCAGCTACACCGGCGTCCTGCCCGACCTGTTTGGCGAGGGCCAGGGCATGGTCGGCACCGGGCGCCTGGTGGACGGGGTGTTTCAGGCCACGGAAATCCTTGCCAGACATGACGAAACCTACATGCCAAAGGAAGTCGTCGATGCCCTGAAGGAACAGGGTGTCTATGTTGATCCCGATACCCCACCGAACGGCTGATTGCCGGAATCTTAACCCCGGCAGCCCGAACTGACCGATCCGGAAACCTGCGATCGGAAGAGGGGCATGACCACAGTTCAGGACCTGGCCGAAGAGATTGTCGCCCGCGAGGGCGGTTTTGTAAACGACCCTGCCGACCCGGGCGGGGCCACCAACCATGGCGTGACCCTTGGCACGCTGCGCCGCCTTGGCCTGGACCTGACCGGTGACGGCCGGGTGACCGAGGCGGATGTGCGCCGTCTGACGCGCGCGCAGGCGGTGACGATCTTTGTCGATCATTACTTTCACAAACCGGGGCTCGAGCGGCTGCCAGAGTGCCTGCACGCATCGGTCTTTGACATGTATGTCAATGCGGGGGCCAATGCCGTGCGGCTTTTGCAGCGTCTGTTGGGCCGGATGGGCTTTCCCTGCACCGAGGATGGCGTGATCGGCCCGGCCACCTGCGAGGCCGCCCGCCGCGCAGCCGGGGCGGCCCCGAACCATCTGGCCGATGCCTATGCCATCGCCCGGCGCAATTACTACTACCGGCTGGCCGATGCCCGGCCCGCCAGCCGCCGCTTTGCCCGGCGGCGCGACGGCGGCAAGGGCGGCTGGATCACCCGCGCCGAAGAGTTCATGGCCGACCGGTACCGCCTGACGGATGCGGACCATAACGCAAGGGTGGCATCATGGGGCTGATCGGCAGAATCCTGGGCGGCCCCGGCATGATCTCGTCCCTGGGCGCGACGGCGCGCGATGTGTCCGAGGTGTTCACCGAAAACGCCACCCGCCGGATGGAACTGGCGGCCGGCGCGCAGGCCGCCGCCCTGGCCCAGCACAGCGCCGAGTTTGCGGGCGCAGGGACAGGCTGGTTCGACCGGCTGGTCAACGGGCTGAACCGGCTGCCGCGCCCGATGCTGGCCTTTGGCACGCTGGCGCTGTTCGGCTATGCCATGGTGGATCCGGATGGGTTTGCGGCGCGGATGACCGGCCTCAACCAGGTGCCGGAACCGCTGTGGTGGCTGCTGGGGGCCATCGTCGGCTTCTATTTCGGCGCGCGCGAGGCGCATCATTTCCGGGCCCGCGCCCCGGCCTCTGGCACCCCTGTCGCGGCGGGGCCCGCCCGGCGCCCGCGCCAGCCATCGCGCGGACGCGGCGCGGCACCGAAAGCCTCTGCGCCCGAGGACGAGCCGAACGCGGCGCTGGACGACTGGCGCAGGTCGCTGGCCGTGCCGCCTACAGCGGGCGCACCCGAAGCTTCGTGATGCGGTTTTCCCGCCGCGTCACCACTTCGAACCGGAAGCCGTGAAAGCTGAACGCCTGCTTTTCGTTCGGGATCATCTGCGCTTCATGGATGACGAGGCCGGCAATGGTATTGGCCTCGTCATCCGGCAACTGCCAGTCCATCGCGCGGTTCAGATCGCGGATCGTCATGGACCCTTCGACAAAGTAATCGCCGTTTTCGGCGCGTTTCAGAACCGTATCGTGGGCCAGATCGAACTCGTCGGCGATTTCGCCGACGATTTCTTCCAGGATGTCTTCCAGCGTGATCAGGCCGCGCAGCGCGCCGTATTCGTCGACCACCAGGGCGAAATGCGTGTGGCGTTTCAGGAACTGGCGCATCTGTTCGTCCAGCGGGGTGGTGTCGGGCACGAAATAGGGCTTCATCGCGATCTTGAGGATGTCCAGATCGGCCAGCGCCCCTGCATTTCCCTGCGGCCCGCGCACCAGCCGGTCAACCTCGCGCAGCAGGTCCTTGGCGTGGATCACGCCCAGGATATTCTCGTCGCTGTCCCGGTAGACCGGCAGCCGGGTGTGCGAAGAGGCCAGGATCTGCGTCAGGATTTCGTCAGGGCTGCGGTCGGCATCGATCATTTCGATCTGGCTGCGGTGGCGCATGACCTCGTCCACCGTGCGGTCGTTCAGATCAAGGGCACCCAGCAGGCGGTCGCGGTCTTCTTTTTCCACCGCACCGCCCGAGTGGCCAAGCGCGATGGCCCCGACAATTTCCTCGCGCAGCGACAGGATATGCCCGTCCGGGTCGGCGCGCACGCCGAACAGCCGCAGCAGCACCCGCACCAGCGCCCGCACGACCGAAACGACGGGCGAAAAGACAAGGATCACCACCCGGATCAGCGGTGCCACGCGGGATGCCGCCACTTCGGCATTGGTGATGGCATAGGTCTTTGGCAGCACCTCGCCAAAGATCAGCACCAGGAACGTCATGACAAAGGTGGCCAGGGCAACGCCGCTGTCACCGAACATGCGGGTCAGCAGGGCCGTCGCCAGAGAGGCCGAGGTGATGTTGACGATGTTGTTGCCCAAAAGCAGCGCACCGATCATCCGTTCGTTGTCTTCGGTCACCTTCAGCGCCGCCGCCGCCCCGGTTGATCCCTTGTCGGCCTGCGCCCGCAGCTTGCCCCGCGAAGCCGCCGTCAGCGCGGTTTCCGACCCGGAAAAAAGCGCCGACATCACCAGCAGAAGAAGGATGGCCCCGACAGTCAGCCAGAACGCTGCATCCAAAGCAGAATCTTCCATCCCGTACCCTTTCCCGTGCTGCGCCGCTTATGCGTGCCGTCCGGTGGCGGTGCAAGCACCGGTCAATCCTGCCGGGCCAGCGGGTGATGCGTCAGGACAAGCTGGCGCAGCCGGTCATCGATGACATGGGTGTAGATTTCCGTGGTGGCGAGGTCCGCATGACCCAGAAGGGCCTGGATCACCCGCAGGTCTGCACCGCCTTCCAGAAGGTGCGTCGCAAAGGCATGGCGCAGGGTATGCGGTGTCACCGCAGCCGGGTCCAGCCCCGCGGCCACGGCCAGGGATTTGACAAGAAGATGAAAGGCCTGCCGTGACAGGTGCCCCTCTTTGCCCCGGGACGGAAACAGAAACCCCGACGCCGGCCTGCCGGCGGCCCGCGCGGCATCCTCCTGCGAATCGCGGGCGGCAAGCCAGGCTGCCAGCGCGTCTTTCGCCGGCCCGGACAGCGGCACCATGCGTTCCCTGCCGCCCTTGCCCCGCACCAGGATCATCCGGGGGTCACCGCGCACCGCCGCCACCGGCAGTTCCACAAGTTCCGACACGCGCATGCCCGTGGCGTAGATCAGTTCCATCAGGCAGCGGTTGCGCAGCCGGTCAGAGGCGGGGCCATGGGTCGCGGCGGCGTCAAGCAGGGCGGCAACGTCTGACCGGCCAAGGGTGCCGGGCAGCCGCTCTACGCGCCCCGGCCCCCGGATTGGCAGGGCGGGATTGTCGCTGCGCAGACCCTCTTCATGGGCAAACCGGTACATCTGCCGGATCGCCGACAGCCTGCGGGCCCGCGTGGCCTTGGACAGGCCCAGCGATTCGGTCCAGACCAGATAGGTTTCCACATCGTGCCGGGTGGCACCGGCAAAACCGGCACCGCGCCGGTCAAGCCAGCCGGCAAAATCCTTCAGGTCCCGGCCATAGGCCAGAAGGGTGTTGCGGGCCGCCCCCTGTTCGGCCGCCTGAGCATCGAGAAAGGACGAAATCCAGCGGTCCACCGGTCAGCCGCGCCGTTCCAGCAGCATCATCTCCAGCGCCGTGCGGCGCGCGGCATCTTCCAGCCCGACGATCCGCAGCAGCGACAGCCCCTGCGTCACCAGCGGAAGGTCGCCGCGCAGACCGGCCCCGATCTGGTCGACGGCCAGCAGAATCGCTTCGCCGATGCGCCCGTCCTGCAACAGCGCCTGCGCGTCAAGGCCGGGCGACGGGTTGCGGAATGCGGGTGCGATGGCGCGGCCCAGACTGTCGGGTGCCGTGCCGTCCGCCGCGCCACGCGCAATGCCGATCAGAAATCTTTCGGCCGCATCCGCAGGCACCCGCGCATCTGCCGCCGCCCGGTAGCCGGGTGACAGCAGCGCAATGCGGAACGCCAGGGCAGACACCGGCGCGGGCAGGGCAAGCTTGCCCAAGGGGTCGGCAAACAGGGTGGCGAAGGGCACTTCCAGTTCGGCCGCAACCATCCGGTCCCAGACGCCGGGCAGGACCTGCGCCACCGTCTGCGCATCGCCGGCAGCCAGCGCGGCATCAAGGGCCTGCACATCCGCAACCCGGTCCCAGACCCCGCCGGACGCGGGCGGCTTGCGGTCGGTGTAAATGCCCAGCAGGCGGTTCGGGGCGATGGCCCCGGTGCGTGCCAGCCGTTCCGCCGCCTCGATCTGTGATTTCCAGCCTGCCGTGTCCCGCAGTTCGGCCTGCGCAAAGGCCAGCGGCAGGGTGTTGGTGGGCAAGGGTTCCCCCACGGCTTCCAGCATCCGCCAGACCAGCGGGGTGGGGCGCGCGGGCCTGGCCAAAGGCGGATCGCCTTCGTACAGTTCCGGGTCGAGGAACCGCGACAGCAGCGCATCTTCGTCTTCGGTCACAAACCCAAGCGCCTGCGCGGTGCGCAGGGTCAGCGCCGCCGCGTTCCAGTCGCCCGACCGGGCAAGGCAGAAGATGCGGGCGGGGAAGGTCGGTGCCAGCTGCGGGTTTGCGCGCATCTGCGCGCAGGCCCGGTCCTCGGTTCCGGTCAGCAGGGCAACGTCGAAGCTGCGGCGGAACAGCTCCGGCTGGGCAGAGCCTGCGGCATCAAGAAGGGCTGCGGCCTGCTCCAGCGCGCCGACATCCAGCAATTCGTCGATCCGCGCCAGCAGAAGGGTGCCGCGCCCGCCTGCATCGGCGGGGGGATCAGCCTCGACCAGCATCAGCGTGGTCAGAAGGGCCTGCAGGGCCGGAAGCGTCTCGATCCGTTCGGTGCGGATCAGGGCCACAATCTCTTCGGTGCGGCCCAGTCCCCAAAGCGCTTGCGGCAGCCCGGTGACCTGCGGGGCAAGAAGGCCCGTCGCATCGGGCGAGGGGCCGTCAAGCACGGTCACCGCGATATCCTCATACGCGGCCCCTGCGGTAATGGCAGGCTCGAACCGGCCGGAGCCGGGCAGGGGTGCGGGCACGGCCACCGATTGCGACAGCCAGTCGATGGCCGACATCGGCTCTTGCGCCCCTGCCTCTGCCCCAAGGCCAAACAGGGCGGCCAGCGCCAGTGCCGGGGCAGGGCCGGTTCTAGTCGACATTCAGCGTCACGGGCTGCGTCACGGCGGTTTGCGGCGGTGTCATGTCACCCAGATAGGCGTAGCCTGCCAGGCCGATGACCCCAAGCACCGCAAGTATCAGTCCTGCCATCAGGATGCGTCCCATGCCTGCCCAGCCTTCCTGTTCTATCCGGTCCTGCACCGGCCCGCCCCGCGCAGTGCCATCCCGCGCAGATTGTATATGGCATTCCTGCCAAGTTCACGCCATTCAGGACGTCACTGAAAGATAATGTGAGACCCTGTCGAACGTGAGCTGGCGTCTGAAGAAAACCGTTGTGATGGTGGGCATGATGGGGGCCGGGAAGACGGCCGTGGGAACCCAGCTGGCCCGCCTGCTTGGTGTGCCGTTTCTTGATTCGGACGAAGAGATCGTCCGCGCCGCCAGCCGATCGATCGCCGAGATCTTCGAGCGGGACGGCGAGCCTTTTTTCCGGGCACGCGAGACAGAGGTGCTGGGCCGCCTGCTGCGCGGTGTGCCTTGCGTGCTGTCGACGGGCGGGGGGGCCTTTCTGGCCGAACCGAACCGCCGGATGATTGCGGATCACGGCGTTTCGGTCTGGCTGCGCGCCGAGCCTGATCTGCTGTGGCAGCGGGTGCGCCACAAATCCACCCGCCCGCTGCTGCGCACCGCCAGCCCGCGCGAGACGCTGCGCAGCCTGTACGAGGCGCGCCTGCCGGTCTACGGCCTGGCAGACCTGGCGGTGGACAGCCGGGCAGAGTCTTCCGTGGAAGACATGGCAGATCGGGTGGTCGCGGCCCTGCTGGCGCGGCCCGACGTGCTGGAAAGGAAGTAAGATGACGGTCGATGCGGTTCCTGTCGCCCTGGGCGCGCGGTCCTATGAGGTGCGCATCGGGCCGGGGCTGATCGAACGGGCGGGGGCGCAGATTGCGCCGCTGCTGCGCCGCCCGCGCGTGGCGGTGGTCACCGATGAAACGGTGGCGCGGCTGCATCTGGCGCGGCTGGCCGATGGACTGGCGGCGGCGGGCCTTGCCCATACGGCCCTGGCCCTGCCTGTCGGGGAAAGCACCAAGGGCTGGGGGCCGCTGGCGCGCTGCACGGAATGGCTGCTGGACCAGAAGGTCGAGCGGCGCGATGTGGTGGTGGCGCTGGGCGGCGGCGTGATCGGCGATCTGGTGGGGTTCTCGGCGGCGATCCTGCGGCGCGGGGTGCGCTTTGTGCAGGTGCCGACAACACTTCTGGCCCAGGTCGACAGTTCCGTCGGCGGCAAGACCGGCATCAACACCGCCCAGGGCAAGAACCTGGTGGGCGCGTTTCACCAGCCCAGCCTGGTGCTGGCCGATATCGGCGTGCTGGCCACATTGCCGCGCCGCGACTTTCTGGCAGGCTATGGCGAGGTGCTGAAATACGGGCTGCTTGGCGACGCCGCCTTTTTTGACTGGCTGGAGGTCAACGCGCCGGGCATGGTGGCGGGGGACGCGGGCCTGCGCCAGCACGCGGTCGGGGTTTCGGTGGCGATGAAGGCCGGCATCGTGTCACGCGACGAAACCGAAGAGGGCGAGCGGGCGCTGCTGAACCTGGGCCATACCTTTTGCCACGCGCTGGAAGCGACCACGGGCTTTGGCGACCGGCTGCTGCATGGCGAAGGCGTGGCCATCGGCTGCGCGCTGGCGTTTGAGCTCAGCCAGCGGCTGGGCCTGTGCGCGCAGGAGGTGCCAAGCCGCCTGCGCGCCCATCTGCGTGCCCTGGGCATGAAGACCGACCTGCGCGATATTCCGGGCGACCTGCCGGGGGCGGACGGGCTGCTGGACCTGATGGCGCAGGACAAGAAGGTGGTCGATGGCCGGTTGCGCTTCATCCTGGCGCGCGGCATCGGCCAGGCCTTTGTCGCCGATGACGTGCCGCCCGACGCGGTGCGCGGCGTTCTGGCCGAGGCGCTGGCAGCGCGGTAGGGGAAAAAGCCAGCCAAACCCGTTCCCGCATCGGGCAAGGTCTTGACGGGATCGATCCCGCCTAGGGTCTGCGCCTGTGAACGAGGGTCCGGTGCTGCATCCCCCGGCAAGATGGCTTCAATCTTGCGCTTGGCGCTTTCAGGTCCGGCGCTGGCTTTCTGGCGCATGGCACGGGCGGCTGACCTTCGCCTCAGAATTCCGGCGGCGATCCTCTGCTGTGTGGCCATGTCAGGAAGCAGGACTCAGGCCCGCTTCAGTTCCGAAGGCGCTATGGCCGGATCGTTGCCACGATCACCGCCGCATGCAAACCACCCGCCTGACGCGGGGCCGCGCCACCGGCGGCACCGGCCCCCCATCAGCGCCCCATGCAGCGCCGCCGCCACGCCCGCCGCCTGCGCATGGTCCGCATTGAACCGCAGGGACGCGCCGTCGGTCCCCGCCCGCGCGCCGGCCCCGGTCATGCGGGCTCGCAGGGACCTGCAAGGCCCCGGTCGCCATGGGCGGGGAAAGGCGATGCCCTTCCTGATCCGCCCGGCCCGGCAGGTGCTGGCATGGCCGGGTCAGACATTGCGCGCCAGCCGCAGCATGAGATACCGGTTAAGGCGTTGGAAAGCCGCAGCGGTGCGATCGGTTCCTGTCAGGCGCTGCATCAGGTTCCGGTGCCGTTTTTCGGGCAGCAAAAGCCCTGTCAGGCGACCCAGCGCCCAGTGGACAGCGGGTTTGCTGGCCCTGATTTCGTCCGATACCCGGGTAACGCCATGACCGATCACGTTGAAAAACTGTTGTTCCAGGTCGATCGACGGGGCGACGGCGTCTGTGATGTCTTCCTCTGCCACCACCACAAAGGCGGATTGGTCAAGAACCGTGCGAAAATGCGACAGGTGATGCCCGCCACCGGGCTGCGGACCCTGTGCGGCCCGGCCGGTGTAGGCCTCGGTCCGGAAGCAGTCGGCGATCAGCACCTGCCCGCCGGGGGCCAGCAGGGCGGCGCATTTCGGCAAGCTGTCCGTCACCGCGATATACTGGAAGCTTTCGGAGAAAAGGCAAAGGTCGAAGGGACCCTTGCCCGTGAAATCCTCGAACGTGCATTCGTGGACCACTGCGCCAGGCGCCGCGTCACGGCAGCGCGCCGCAAGAAAGGCCGAGGGGACGACGATCTCAACCTCGTGTCCAAGCGCCAGAAGCTTTCGCGCCGTCTCGCCGGCGCCGCCGCCGATGTCCAGGATGCGCAGCCTGCCCGGCGGCAGGTACCCCAACAGCTTTGCGGTATAGGCCTCTTGCGCCGCGCGCAGGTTGCCTGCGGTCACCTCGAGCCCGGTCCAAAGCCCGTAATGCAGGTTCTCGGCCCCGGTCAGCCAGCGGATGAACTCCAGCCCCACATCCAGGCCCACGGCCCGCGTATCGATCTTTTGCGCCATTGTGTACCTCTGGCCGCTGCCTTAGCCGCTTGCTGCCGGATCGGCAACGGTTTCGCCCGATGCGGCGTTCGGCGCTTGCCATCGCAGGAAAACGGATCAACTCTGTCGCCTCCCCGACTCCGCCAGGAAGGCCGTGGCCGATGCCGCACAACAACGCCAATGCGCCAGCCCCCCGCCCCGAGGTGCTGACCCGGCCGAAGCTGGAGGGTGGCCGCCGCTTTGCCCTTTCCACAGCCTTCCGGCCGGCGGGCGACCAGCCCAACGCCATCCGGGAACTGGCCGCAGGCGTGCTTGCCGGGGACCGCAACCAGGTGCTGCTGGGCGCGACCGGCACCGGCAAGACCTTTACCATGGCCAGGGTGATCGAGGAAACCCAGCGCCCGGCCATCATCCTTGCCCCCAACAAGACGCTTGCCGCGCAGCTTTACGGCGAATTCAAGGGGTTCTTCCCTGACAACGCCGTCGAATACTTCGTTTCCTATTACGACTACTACCAGCCCGAGGCCTATGTTGCCCGGACCGACACCTATATCGAGAAGGAATCCCAGATCAACGAACAGATCGACCGGATGCGCCATTCGGCCACAAGGGCGCTGCTGGAACGCGATGATGTGATCATCGTCGCCTCGGTCTCGTGCATCTATGGCATCGGGTCGGTGGAAACCTATTCGGCGATGACGCAGGATCTGCTGGTGGGGCAAAGCCATGACATCCGCAAGATCATGGCCGAACTGGTGGCCCAGCAGTACCGGCGCAACGATCAGGCGTTTCAGCGCGGCAGTTTCCGCGTGCGCGGCGACAGTCTGGAAGTGTGGCCCGCCCATCTGGAAGACCGGGCCTGGCGCTTTTCCTTCTTTGGCGATGATCTGGAAGCGATCATCGAATTCGATCCGCTGACGGGCGCGAAAACCGATACGTTCAGGCAGATCCGCATCTATGCCAACAGCCATTACGTCACCCCGCGCCCGACGATGCAGCAGGCGATCCAGGGGATAAAGCGCGAGCTGCGCGTCCGCCTTGATCAACTGGTGAATGAGGGCAAGCTGCTGGAGGCGCAGCGGCTGGAACAGCGCACATCCTTTGATCTGGAAATGCTGGAGGCGACAGGCGTCTGCAACGGGATCGAGAATTATTCGCGCTACCTGACCGGCCGTGCGCCCGGAGAGCCGCCGCCGACCCTGTTCGAATTCATCCCGGACAATGCCATTGTGTTTGCCGATGAATCCCATGTCTCGGTTCCGCAGATCGGCGGCATGTACAAGGGCGACTACCGGCGCAAGTTCACGCTTGCCGAACATGGCTTCCGCCTGCCGTCCTGCATGGACAACCGCCCGCTGAAGTTCGAGGAATGGGATGCGATGCGCCCGCAGTCGGTCTTCGTTTCCGCCACCCCGGCGGCGTGGGAGCTGGAGCAGACGGGCGGGGTGTTCACCGAACAGGTGATCCGCCCGACCGGCCTTGTCGATCCGCAGGTCGAGATTCGCCCCGTGGACATGCAGGTGGACGACCTGCTGGACGAGGTGCGCAAGGTGGCGGCGGCGGGCCTGCGCACGCTGGTCACCACCCTGACCAAGCGCATGGCCGAAGACCTGACCGAATACATGCATGAACAGGGCATCCGGGTGCGTTACATGCATTCGGACATCGACACGATGGAGCGGATCGAGATCTTGCGCGACCTGCGTCTGGGGGCCTTTGACGTGCTGGTCGGGATCAACCTGCTGCGCGAGGGGCTGGATATTCCCGAATGCGGGCTTGTGGCCATTCTCGATGCGGATAAGGAGGGGTTCCTGCGATCCGAAACCTCGCTGATCCAGACCATCGGGCGCGCGGCGCGCAATGTCGAGGGGCGGGTGATCCTCTATGCCGACCGGATCACCGGCAGCATGGACCGCGCGATCCGCGAAACCGACCGGCGGCGCGAAAAGCAGGTGGCCTATAACCTGGAACACGGCATCACGCCGCAAACCATCCGCAAGAACATCGCCGATGTGATGGCCGGGCTGTTTCAGGCCGATACCGACATGGCCCGCGTCACCGCCAGGGTGGACAGCCCGATGGTTGGCCCCAACCTGGCCGCCCATCTGGAGGCGATGCGCCAGGCAATGCGCAAGGCCGCCGAAAACCTGGAGTTTGAGGAGGCTGCCCGCCTGCGCGACGAGGTGCGGCGGCTGGAGGCGGTGGAACTGGCGGTATCGGATGACCCGATGGCGCGCCAGTCTGCGGTGGAAGAGGCGGTTGAAGCCTCCTCGGCCCGGTCCGGGCGATCAACCGGCGGGCGCGGCGGGATGCGGGGCGGGAAGCGGTCACGGGGGGGACGGCGTTGACAACATGGATGGTACGATCCGAGGGCGGTGCCCTGTACGACCTGTTCCGCAGCGAGGGCGTCGTCGCCTTGGGCTGGGGATTCCTTCCGTCACTGACAGAGTTTCCAAGCCGCGATGCATTGGTCGAAGCAATTCGCCAGCATTCACCTGAAGAGAAACCACAAAAGCTGCTGGTCCAAGGTGCCCAGCTTTGGCGCTTTGCGACGGAAGTGAAGGTTGGCGATGGTGTCGCAACCTATGATCCTGCCCGCCGCGTCTATTCTCTTGGAAAGATCACGACTGCCTATTCCTTTGACAAGGCAATCGGCGAACGGCTTTTGTTGTCTGACGATCTGTACCCCCATGTGCGGCATGTTGAATGGCAAAGCGATGTGGTTTCACGCGATTCGTTGTCGGTTGGCGCGCGCAATACGCTTGGATCAACGCTTTCCTTCTTTCGTATTCCCGAGAATGTTGCGTCCGAACTCACTTCTGCCCCGGTTTTGGGTGATCTGAACTCGGTAATCGAACCAATACCGGGGCCTGAAAGCCCTGAACCGGAGGTCGATCCTTTCACCGCAGACGAACTTGCCGGTCAATCCCGCGAGCGGATCAAGGACATGGTTGTCAAGCTTGACTGGAAAGCCATGCAGGAACTGATAGCCGGACTGCTGCGCGCCATGGGCTATCGCACCCGTGTATCACCAGAAGGTGCTGACCGAGGCAAAGACATTGTCGCGTCACCCGACGGACTCGGCTTCGAAGACCCCCGGATAGTTGTCGAAGTAAAGCACCGCCCGAAGGAATCGATGGGGGGGCCGGCGGTGCGCAGTTTTCTGGGTGGGAGGCAGACCGGCGAAAAGGGCCTTTATGTGTCCACAGGTGGGTTCACAAAGGATGCGCGCTACGAGGCCGAACGTGCCAATGTTCCCTTGACGCTGCTGACACTTGATGAGGTGGTCGATCTGCTGATTGAAAACTATGATCGCCTTGATGACTCAAGCCGTATCCTGATCCCCCTGCGCCGGCTTTATTGGCCGACGACGTGAGTGCGCCGACCTGTCCGAAAGGAAAGGTCGGCATAACTCGATTGCCGGACGTGGTGCGCGCACTCAACCACCCTTCAGGCCGCCCCGCACCCCCCGTCAGGCCCGCTTCACCAGCCGGATCAGCACCAGCAGGATCACGGCACCCAGGGTGGAATGGATGATGGCCGAAAACAGACCACCGCCCACGCTGAAGCCGATGCGCGGCAGGATCAGGCCGGCGATGAAGGCCCCGACGATGCCGACCACGATATTGCCCGGCACGCCAAAGCCGTAGCCTTCAACGATGCGCCCCGCCAGCCACCCGGCAATGCCACCGATGACCAGCATGATCAGCAAACCTTCAATTCCCATGTCCTGTGTCCTGTTCTTTATTGGCGCAAGTGGCGCGGGTTTCCCTGTTGTTGCGACGCTATACGTCTGGGTGCCAAAACACAACAAGGCCGCTTGCAGCATGCCCCTGCGGCATGGCATCGTCACATCATGACGCCTTTTGCCCCTGTTCTGCCGATCCCGGCTGGCCTTGCGCTGGCGAAGTCCGGCCATGCCCGGGACCAGTTCCGGGTGGATACGGGCGCGCCCCGCCTTGTGCTTGTCCAGGGGCCGGGAGCCGCCACGGTCGGGGTAAACCCCTTCGGATCGGACAGGTGCGGCGCGGCTTTGGTGAGGCTGTCCTCCGGGGCCGACAAGGGCCGGATGATGTGCATCCCTGACAAGGCCCGCAAAACGGCAAAGCCTTGCGCGCAGTCCGACGGGTGACCCATGGCCTCCAAGTTCCTTGACCCCGACCATCCGTTCTTCAAGCCGGTCTGGCGGCGCTGGCTGACGGCCGTTCTTCCGCTGGCCTGGGCGATCGTCGAACTTGCCACGGGCAATGCCCTGTGGGCGGTGCTGTTCGGGGCCGTCGGGGTTTACGCCTTCTGGGTTCTGATCGTCAAAGGTCCATCGGCCTGAAGCAGCACCAGAATCTCGTCGGCCAGCGCCTGCACTTCGCTGCCGGCGGCGGATCTGCCCGCTTCCTGCACGCCCAGCCCGGTTCCCATGGTTTCGGCAAAGGCCACGCGGTGGCCAAGGCGCGCCCCGGCCAGTCCGGCATCCAGCCCTGCCGCCGCCTGCGCTACCTCTCCGGTCAGCCGCGTGCCCGCCTTTGTCCGGTTCAGCACGATGGTGGTGCGCCTGCGCTCGCGCGCGGCAAGGTCAATCACCCCTTCGACCGCCCAAAGATCGATGTGGCTTGCCGCCACCGGGATCAGGATCAGGTCCGCCTCGCGCAGGGCAGGCCGAAGATCGGCATCAACCTTTGGCGGGGTATCGACAATCACGATATCCGTCGTCCTGCGCAGCTTTTCGCATTCATAGGTCACGCCCCAGGCGCTTGCCGTTGACAACTCCATCCCCGGCACCGCCATCCGCGCGCGCCGCGCCAGAAACCAGCGGCCCAGGCTGCCCTGCGGATCAGTATCCAGCAGGGCCACGGAATGGCCCATGCGGACAAAGGCGACAGCCAGGTTCACCGCCAGCGTCGTCTTGCCGGACCCGCCCTTCTGTTGCGCGATTGTGATGACTTTTCCCATGCGCCCCTCTTTCTGCGACGCAGCATAGCGGTGATCGCCCGCGATTGCACGGAAATTGGCGGCGGCCGGAAGACCTGCGCGCAGGGGTGTCAGGTGACCGCTGCGGGGCCTTGCCCCGTGCGGTCTGGCCGGGGCCAAAGCCCCCGGCCCGCGCCCGGCCCGGCCCGGCGGTTGCCGGCCATTCGTTGCGCCTGCGGGACCGGTCCAGCATGACGGTGGCCCCCCGACCGGGCCGGGAAACGCGATGCGTTTCGGGGTCCGCCCGGAACGGGAAGGTTTTCCCGCCCGGCAGGCGGTCGCAATGCTGTTTCGGCACCCTGTCAGGGATGGGGGGGAACGCGGGCGCTGAGGGTGCCCGCGTCATGCCGGGGGAAACTTTGTCCGAAGCCATTTGAGCACTTCAAGCTGATCCTGCGCCGTGGCACGGCGGACCTGCACCAGCAGTTTGTGCAGCGACGGTCTGTCAAGCGTCAGGTTCGCGGCCCCTTCATTGCAGACGGAACATAAGGCACGCAGGTTCCCCGGTTCATCCGAACCGCCTTGCGATTTGTCGATGACATGCCCGATCTGCAACCTTGTCTTGCGCGTGGCGTCATAGGGATGCTGCTCTCCCGCCACCGCACCGCATTGCTGGCAGGTAAAGCCGTTCCGGTCCAGCACAAAGGCACGCGTTTCCTTGGAAATGGATCGTTCAAAGGCCGGGACAGGTTTGGGATTCTCAAGCAGGTACTCACCCGGCCTCAGGTCGCTTCTGTCGTGATGCGTCAGAATCCGGAACCCTTCTTCGTTCCGTAACTCCCGCACCCGGCGAGCCCATTCGCTGATGCCACCGGACACCGCCCGAAGTTCATCCGATGTCAAGATGACGCCGATGTTGCCAAGGAAGTGGGCGCGCAGTTTTGCCCGTGCGCCCTTACTACTACCCATCTGCAAACCCTTTGCGCTGCCCGCACCACTAAAGGATCGCGTAGTGACGGTTTTCGTCAAGGCTTTCCGCCTGTTCCAGTGCCAATCTGATCTGCACCCCCAGCGCCCGAGCAACCGGCGGAGGAAAAGCATTGCCGATCTGGCGGTGCGATGTGGTTTTGCGGCCGTGGAAGGCCCATGTATCGGGGAAGCCCTGAATCCGGGCGACCATCCGGTTGGTCAGGCGGGGAAGGTCGGCAAAACCGGGGGGCGGCGCGGCATCGGCGATGGTTGATCCGTTCACGCCCAGCTTTTCCCAGGCCTTGCGGGCGCGGGTTGGCCCAAGGTCGGGGCCGCCATGTTTTTTGGACCCGCCGACGATGGTCGGGGCAATGTCGGACGCGGTCTGCACCCAGTCTTCCAGGTGCATCCAGCCGTTTTCACCCATCAGGTCACGCAGCAGAACACCAACGCTGGGCGGTACATGCCCGCCGGGCTGCGGAAAGCTGAAATGCGGCCAGTACCGTTCCTGCGCCGCGACGATGGCCACCCTCGGGCGCAATTGCGAGACGCCGAACTGCGAGGACTGAAGCAGCTTCCAGTCCACATGATACCCCAGATTTTCAAACCGGCGGCGCAGGAACGTCCGGTAGTCCGCAAACACCGGATCAAGAAACCCGCGCACGTTTTCGATCAGCACGAATTTCGGTTCCGCCTCGGCAATCAGGCGCAGGGAGTCGGCGAACAGGTTGCGGTCATCCTTTTCGCCAAGCTGTTTCCCGGCAACCGAGAACGGCGGGCAGGGCAGACCCGCCGCAAGCAGATCGACATTGCGGAACGCCCGCACGGACACATCGCGCATGTCGGCCTGTTCAACCCGCCATTCCGGCCTGTTGAGGCGCAGCGTGCGGACACAGTCAGGATCATTGTCCACCAGAAGCTGATGCGCAAACCCCGCCGCCTCCAGACCAAGCGCCTGCCCCCCGGCACCCGCGCAGAATTCGATCGAGGTCAGCCTGTTCATCATCACCGCAGGTCCCTTTGCACGATAGTGTATCCCACAGTCTGCCACGGGCAAGATATGGTTTCATATGGTTTCCGGGCGCAGAATGCGCTGCCATGGTAAACGGGTCGTTAAACCCGGCGATTCAGCCCGTTCCCTGCCCCTAGCCACATCCCGCAAACTCCGCTACTCTGCCCCGCAGACCCGGAGAACGGGCGGATCGGGGCAGCAAGCCGGGCGGGCAGGCCCGGCGCAAAAAAAACAGGCGTTATCCATGACTGAGATGGTCTATGGCTCCATGCCCGCACGGGTGGGCGAGCCGGTGTTGCCGCGCTGGTGGCGCACGATCGACAAATGGTCGCTGACCTGCATCCTGATGCTGTTTGGCATCGGCCTGCTGCTGGGTCTGGCGGCCAGTGTGCCGCTGGCCACGCGCAACGGGCTGGAGCCGTTCCATTATGTGCAGCGGCAGGTGGCCTTCGGCGGGCTGGCCATTCTGGCAATGCTGGGCACCTCAATGATGTCGCCCCATCTGGTGCGAAGGCTGGCTGTGCTGGGCTTTGTGCTGGCCTTCGCCGCGCTGGCGCTGCTGCCGCTGTTCGGCACCGATTTCGGCAAGGGCGCGGTGCGCTGGTTCTCGTTGGGTTTCGGTTCGGTCCAGCCTTCGGAGTTCCTCAAGCCGTTCTTCGTGATCCTTTGCGCCTGGCTGATCTCGGCCAGCGCCCATCCGAACGGGCCGCCGGGCAAGACGGTTTCCTTTGTGCTGGCCGTGGTGATCATGGGCTTTCTGGCGATGCAGCCGGATTTCGGGCAGGCTGCGCTGGTGCTGTTCGGCTGGGGGGTGATGTATTTCGTGGCCGGTGCGCCGATTGTGCTGATTGCAACGATCCTGGCGCTGACCGGTGCCGGGGCGATGTTTGCCTATTCCGCATCCGATCACTTCGCGCGGCGCATCGACGGGTTCCTGACGCCGGACATCGATCCGCGCACGCAGCTGGGCTATGCCGCCAACGCCATTCAGGAGGGCGGCTTCTTTGGCGTCGGTGTCGGCGAGGGGCAGGTGAAATGGTCGCTGCCCGATGCCCATACCGATTTCATCATCGCGGTTGCGGCCGAAGAATACGGGCTGATCCTGGTGCTGGCGATCATCGCACTTTACGCTATGGTCACCGCACGCTCGCTGTTCCGGCTGATGAAGGAACGCGATCCCTTCATCCGGCTGGCGGGCGCGGGCCTGGCCTGCATCTTCGGCGTGCAGGCGATGATCAACATGGGCGTCGCCGTGCGGCTGCTGCCGGCCAAGGGCATGACGCTGCCCTTCATCAGCTATGGCGGGTCTTCGGTGATTGCCGCCGGCATCACGGTGGGCATGTTGCTGGCCTTTACGCGGGCGCGGCCGCAGGGGCAGATCGGCGATATCCTGTTCCAGCGGGGGCGATAGGGCGTGGCCGCGCCGCTGCTGCTGATCGCCGCCGGGGGCACCGGCGGGCACATGTTTCCCGCGCAGGCGCTGGCCGAGGCGATGATCGCCAGGGGCTGGCGGGTCAGGCTTTCGACCGATGCGCGCGGCGCACGCTATGCCGGGGGGTTTCCCGGGGCGGTGGCGGTGGATCAGGTGGCATCGGCCACCTTCGCGCGCGGCGGGCTTGTGGCAAAGGCGCTGGTGCCGTTTCGCATCGCGGCGGGGGTGGGCGCGGCCGTTCTGGCGCAGCTGCGCGACCCGCCCGACGTGGTGGTGGGGTTCGGCGGCTATCCGTCGATCCCGGCGCTGGCGGCGGCGGTGATCCTGCGGCGGCGGCGGATGATCCATGAACAGAACGGCGTTCCGGGGCGCGTCAACCAGGTCTTTGCCCGCCGTGTCGATGCCGTCGCCTGCGGCATCTGGCCCACCGCCCTGCCTGCGGGGGTCGAGGGGATTCACACCGGCAATCCGGTGCGGGCGGCGGTGCTGGAGCGTGCCGGGGCAGGCTACATGCCGCCGGGCGACTATCCGATGGGCATTGTGGTGATCGGCGGCAGCCAGGGCGCGAAGGTGCTGTCGGATGTGGTGCCTGCGGCCGTTGCCCTGCTGCCGGGGGACATCCGCCGTCACCTTCGCCTGTCGCATCAGGCACGGACCGAGGATATCGCCCGCGTCGAAAGCGCCTATCAGGCAGCCGGCGTCATGGCCGACGTGGTGCCTTTCTTCACCGATGTTCCGCGCCGTCTTTGCGAAGCGCAGCTGGTGATCTCGCGGGCGGGTGCCTCTTCGATCGCGGATATCTCCATCATCGGGCGGCCGTCGATCCTGGTGCCGCTTGCGGCAGCCATCCGTGACGAGCAAACGGCGAACGCAAAGGGCCTGGTCGATGCCGGCGCGGCCATTCTGGTGCCCGAGGCGCAGCTTGACGCCGCGACACTGGCGGGCCACATCGCGGCGGTTCTGACCCGGCCTGAGGTGGCGATGCAGATGTCGCAGGCCGCCCTCGGGCAGGGGCGGGGCGATGCGACCGGGCGTCTGGTGGCCGTGGTGGAACGTCTGGCAGGAAAAGAGGCGCCATGAGTGCGGCAACAAAACTTCCCCGAGGGCTTGGCCCGATCCATTTCGTCGGGATCGGCGGCATCGGCATGTCGGGCATTGCCGAGGTGCTGATGACGCTGGGCTACCGCGTGCAGGGGTCGGATACCAAAGCGTCCGGCATCACCGACCGGCTGGCGGGGCTGGGGGCCACGGTCTTTGAAGGGCAGCGGGCGGAAAATCTGGGCGCGGCCGCCGTGGTGGTGGTGTCATCGGCGATCAGGCCGGGCAACCCGGAACTGGAAGAGGCGCGTCGCCGCAAGCTTCCCGTCGTGCGCCGGGCGGAAATGCTGGCAGAACTGATGCGGCTGAAATCCAACATCGCCGTCGCCGGCACCCATGGCAAGACCACGACGACGACGATGGTTGCAACCCTGCTGGACAAGGGCGGGTTTGACCCCACGGTGATCAACGGCGGGGTGATCCATGCCTATGGGTCGAACGCGCGGGCCGGGGCGGGCGAATGGATGGTGGTCGAGGCGGATGAAAGCGACGGCAGCTTCAACCGACTGCCCGCGACCATTGCGATTGTCACCAATATCGACCCCGAGCATATGGACCACTGGGGCACCTTTGAGGCGCTGCGCAAGGGGTTCTTCGACTTTGTCTCCAACGTGCCGTTCTACGGGCTGGCGGTGTGCTGCACCGACCACCCCGAGGTGCAGGTGCTGGTGGGCCGTGTCACCGACCGCCGGATCGTGACCTTTGGCTTCAACGCACAGGCCGATGTGCGGGCAACGGGGCTGAGGTTCGAAAACGGCAAGGCTTTCTTTGAGATCCAGCTTCAGAACGAGGGGCAAGGTTCGAAGATTGAAAGCTGCACCTTGCCGATGCCGGGCGACCATAACGTGTCGAACGCGCTGGCGGCGGTGGCGGTGGCGCGCGAGCTGGGCATGACGGCGACCGACATCCGCGCGGCGCTGGCGGCCTTTGGCGGGGTGAACCGGCGCTTTACCAGGGTGGGCGAGGTGCTGGGCGGGGTGACTGTCATCGATGATTACGGGCACCACCCGGTGGAGATTGCCGCCGTGCTGAAGGCGGCGCGGCAGGCGACGGCAGGCCGGGTGATCGCCGTGCATCAGCCGCACCGCTATACCCGGCTGTCCAGCCTGTTCGAGGAGTTCTGCACCTGCTTCAATGAGGCCGATGTGGTGGCGATTGCCGATGTCTATGCCGCCGGAGAAGACCCCATTCCGGGGGCCAGCCGCGATGATCTGGTGGCCGGGCTGATCGCCCATGGCCACCGCCATGCCCGCGCGGTGGTGGATGAGGCTGATTTGGCCCGCCTGGTGCGCGAACAGGCGCGGCCGGGGGATATGGTGGTGTGCCTCGGGGCGGGCACGATTTCGGCCTGGGCCAATGCCCTGCCGCAGCGGCTGGCGGCACCGGGTTGACCGGGCGGCCCTGTCCAGAAAGACCGGTCGCCCGCCCGGTGCCCTGTCGGCCAGCCTGCCCTGCGGGGGGGCTGATGGCATGACCGCATCGCTGACACTGGCCTGTCTTTGGGCGATCATCGCCAGCGGCATCGTGACGGTGCCGCGCCGCTTTCACTGGCCGGGTGTTGTGGCGCTGATCGCCGCCGGCATTCCGCTGCTGGGCTGGCTGACCTGGCAGAACGGCCCGCTGTGTGGGATGCTGGCACTGGCCGGGGGGGCGTTGCTGCTGCGCTGGCCTGTGGTGCCCCTTGCACGCCGCCTGTGGCGGCGGGACGGCGCGCAGGAACCGGCGGAATAGCGCGGGTTTGCGCTTGCCTTGGGCGCGGGCTGCGGTGATTTTGGTGGCATGGCTGAAGTGGCGGATATCAAGGACAGGCAAACGCTTGAGGCCTGGCTGAAGGGCCGGAGCCGTGAGGATGCAATTTGCATCGCGCACCGGGCCGCGATGCGGGTGGCCCCTTTGTTCTGGATCAGGCTGGGCGAGGACCGGGCGCGTGAACGTGATTTGACAGCGGTTGTTACACTGTGGCCTTTGCTGACCTCGGGGGTTGCGCGTGCTGATCCAACGCCCAAGGTCAGGGCTGCGGCTGCGGCTGCGGCTGCGGTCGCCCGCGCCGACCGCTCCGGCTACCGTGGCCGAGTCGATTCCACCGCCGGTGCCGCAGAAGTCGCCAAGGTCAGGGCAGCTGCTCGCGAGGCCAAGCCAGTCGAAGCCGAGTTAGTCACCAAAGCTCTCGCCCTCTTGACTGCTATTGCTTCCGTCTTCCCCAAAATCGGGGACGCTGCACTCGGTGCCGCAGCCTTCGCCGCCTTCGCCGCCACCCCCGAAGGTTTCGCCGCCGCCCCTGCGGCAGCCCCCGAAGTTTTTGCAGCCTTCGCCACGCACGCCGCTTCCTTATGCCTGGCCGCCGCCTCTGAGTTTTGGCCGAGTGTCAGAATGGACTGTGCGGCGCTGGACGCGAGCCGCGATCCATTTGCCCTTCCGCTGTGGGACGGCCCTGTCCCGGAACCGATTGCGGATGCCTGGGCACAGACCCGTCAGGAGTGGGCGAACGCAGGTGGGCCCGTCTGGGCCTTCTGGACGCAGTTCTACGAAAACGCTCTTGCAGGCCGCCCGCAGGACTGGGCGCTGCTGCACGACATCGCCCTGATCCCGGCAGAGGATTGGCAGGGCGGGCCGGAAAGGGTGCATCCGATTATTGAGGTGATGCTGCTGGAGCGGGCGGTCAAGGCAACGCCCAATGCAGAACGCATCACGCTGAACCCCGAAACCGGCAAACTTCGGGTCGAAACGATCTCTTCCTTGCCACCCAAATATCTCCACGATGCCGTGGACAGTTTGCGGGATGCCGCTGCGATTTTCGATGCGACCGGCAGTGGCAACAACCCCTACGCCCTGATCCTGCCGGACGTGGCGCTTTTGCGGAACGGGCTGGACCGTTACGGCACCCGCCCGAACATGCTGGTGGTCACCTGCAGGCGCGTGGTCCAGCGGGTGGAGACGAAAGTCGCGTCTGGCGATTGCCCGCGCAACGATGCGCTGGTGGAGGATTTCCTGGGTGAGGTGGCGAGGGTCATCTCGGACCTGCTGATCTTTGATCCGGAGGTGCGGGAGGCGGCATCGGCCCGCGCTGCCTTCCGTCTGGGCGAGGTATCGCCACAGGATGCAAAGACCCTTGACCGGGCGGCAAGCGAGATTGCGCTGGCATCCGAGGGCGCTCTGGCAGACGAAGTGCCAAAGGATGCAAGGATGGTAAGCGATCCGACCCGCAGCGCAGCGGAACGGCACGAAGCGTTGTTCCAGACGGCAAGCCGGTTTTTCAGGGTGCAAACGCTGGTAAAGGGTTACAAGGCCGTCAGACCTGCGATCAAGGAAGCTGCCGATGTGTCAAAGGACATCGCTGTTGTTGCCGGGACCTGGACCGGGCTTCCTGCTGCTGTTGCGCTCCTTCTCAAGCTGTTTCTGTAAGGCATGATCCTGCACCATTCCGTTCCTTGCCAAATGGCGCGCCCCGCCTTTCTTGCCGGATTTGTCCGTCGACAAATCCGGCCGCGCCTGCCTGCCCCCTGGCAGGCGCGTTCCGCGCCCGCCCAGGCAGGCGCGGCCGGATTATCAACGTCAGCCTCGTGGAGGGCCCCTTGCCTGCGGGCTTGCGCCCTGCGGCAATCGGACCGTGAAAACGCTCCCCCGGAGCGTTTTCAGGCGGTCCTCCGGGCGCGCAAGGATGGGGGGCGTTGCGGGGTGTTTGCGGGCGACCGTTCTTCAGGGACGTCCTGCGGCCTTGCGAACAGGCGCACGCCTGCGGGGCCGGTCACATGACCCCCCTTCCCACCCCGCGCGGCACGCTGACCGCCGGCCGCCCCCTGGCCGATCTGACCTGGCTGCGCGTCGGCGGCCCGGCGGACTGGCTGTTCCAGCCGGCGGATGAGGCCGATCTTGCCGGTTTCCTGCACGATCTCGACCCGGCGGTCTCCGTCTTTCCCATCGGCCTGGGCAGCAACCTGATCGTGCGCGATGGCGGTATCCGGGGGGTGGTGATCCGGCTGGGGCGGGGCTTCAACGGCATCACTGTTGACGGCGACCTTGTGGTGGCCGGGGCGGCGGCGCTGGATGCGCATGTGGCGCGGGCGGCGGCAGAGGCGGGGCGCGACCTGACCTTTCTGCGCACCATCCCCGGCAGCATCGGCGGTGCGGTGCGGATGAATGCCGGGTGCTATGGTTCCTATGTTGCCGATCACCTGACCGAAGTGCGCCTGGTCACGCGGGCGGGCGAAACCCTGACCCTGGCGGCACAGGACCTGCACCTGGGCTATCGTCACAGCACGCTGCCAGAGGGCGCGGTTCTGGTGCAGGCCACCTTTCGCACTGCCCCCGGCGACCCGGCGGCACTTCAGGCGCGGATGGCAGACCAGGTCGCGCGGCGCGATGCCAGCCAGCCCACCAAAGACCGCAGCGCGGGGTCCACATTCCGCAATCCGGCGGGGTTTTCCAGCACCGGGCAGCCCGGAGACAGCCAGGACCGCAAGGCATGGGCGCTGATCGATGCAGCCGGGATGCGTGGCGCGCGGCTGGGCGGGGCGCAGATCAGCGAACAGCATGCCAATTTCCTGATCAACGCCGGGGGGGCCACCGCCGCCGATCTGGAAGAATTAGGGGAAAGGGTCAGAAAAAGGGTTTTCGATCACAGCGGTTTCACATTAGAGTGGGAAATCATGCGCGTCGGTGATCCGGCGACGCAAGACCAAGAATAACGGGCCAAAGGCCCGGGCAGAGGCGGTGGGCATGTCGGGCAGGGCAGCCCCCACAGTGGCGGTGTTGATGGGTGGGCTTTCCGCAGAGCGGGAGGTGTCGCTGGTCACGGGGCGCGCATGCGCCGCCGCCCTGCGGGAGGCAGGGTATGACAGGGTGACCGAGCTGGACGCAGGTCCTGACCTGCCCGCGCGTCTTGACGCGCTGAAGCCCGATGTCTGCTTCAACGCCCTGCATGGCCGCTGGGGCGAAGATGGCTGTGTGCAGGGCATTCTGGAATGGCTGCGCATCCCCTATACCCATTCCGGTGTCCTGGCTTCGGCGCTTGCCATGGACAAGACACGGGCGAAAGACGCCTATGTGGCCGCCGGTCTGCCGGTGGTGCCCAGCCGTCTGGCCCGCACGTCAGAGGTGCGCGCGCACCATGTGTTGCCGCCGCCCTATGTGGTGAAACCGAACAACGAAGGATCATCGGTCGGGGTCTATATCGTGCAGCAGGCGGCCAATGCGCCGCCGCAGCTGTCTGCCGACATGCCCGATGTGGTGATGGTCGAGGCCTATGCGCCGGGGCGCGAACTGACCGTTTCCGTCATGGGGGACCGCGCGCTTTGCGTGACCGACATCGTGACCAGTGGCTGGTATGACTATGACGCCAAATACACGCCCGGCGGGTCGCGCCATATCCTGCCCGCAGCACTGCCTGCCCCCGTCACCGAGGCCTGTCTGGACTATGCGCTGCGCGCCCATGCCGCGCTGGGCTGCCGGGGGCTGAGCCGCACCGACCTGCGCTGGGACGAGACGCGCGGGCTGGACGGGCTGATCCTGCTGGAAACCAATACCCAGCCCGGGATGACGCCGACATCGCTGTCACCCGAACAGGCGGGGTTTGTCGGCATCCGCTTTCCCGACCTGTGCCACTGGATCGTGGAGGATGCCTCGTGCGACCGCTGAAATCCGATGCGGCGCTGCCGCGCGATCCGGCCCCAAGCCGCACCGCCTACCGGATGCACCGGCTGTGGCTGACCCCGCTGTTCCGCTCGATGCTGCGCATCGGCCTTCCCGTCTTCACGGTGACTTTCAGCGCCGGGCTGTATCTGTCGGACGACACCCGGCGGGCCGGACTTGCCGGGATCTGGGAAGGCGCCTGGACGGCGGTGGAGGAACGGCCCGAGTTTCTGGTGAACCTCATGGCAATTGATGGCGCCTCGCCCGCGCTGGCCGAAGCGATCCGGTCCAAACTGTCGCTGAGGTTTCCGCTGTCGTCCTTTGACATCGACATGGCGGCGACGGCGGCAAGGATTGAAGAGCTGGACGCCGTGGCAGACGCCGACCTGCGGGTGCGGTCCGGCAACGTGCTGCAGGTGACAGTCACCGAACGTTTGCCCGTGGTCATCTGGCGGACGCCGGCGGAACTTTCGCTGCTGGACATCGAGGGCCGCCGCGTGTCGCGGGTCTTTTCCCGCATGGACCGGCCCGACCTGCCGCTGATCGCCGGGGAAGGGGCCAATGCGGCTGTCCCCGAGGCGCTGGCGCTGCTGGCCGCCGCCGGGCCGATCCAGCCGCGTCTGCGCGGCATGGTGCGCATGGGCGAGCGGCGCTGGGACATCGTTCTGGACCGCGACCAGCGCATCCTGCTGCCCGAAGCTGATCCGGTTCCGGCGCTGGAGCGGGTGATTGCGCTTGACAAGGCAGAGGCGCTGCTGGCGCGCGATGTGATCACTGTCGATCTGCGCAACAAGGACCGTCCCGTGCTGCGTCTGGCACCGGATGCGATGACCATTCTGCGCGCCTCGCAAGGCGTTGAAACCGGAGCGAGTTCCCTATGACCGACCTTTACCAGTCACAGCGCGCCATGCGGAACATGCGCCGTGCTGCCATGCAGCGCGGCGTGATTGCCGTTCTGGATGTGGGCACATCGAAGATCGCCTGCCTGATCCTGCGCTTTGACGGGCCGGACCGTCTGCGCGAGGCGGATGGCGTGGGCCCGATGGCGGGCCAGTCGGGCTTTCGGGTGATCGGCGCGGCCACCACACGGTCGCGCGGCGTGCGCTTTGGCGAAATCAGCGTGATGAACGAGACCGAACGCGCGATCCGCACCGCTGTTCAGGCCGCGCAGAAGATGGCGAATGTGCGGGTCGATCATGTGATTGTCTGTTTTTCGGGGGCCGAACCGCGCAGCTACGGTCTGGCCGGAGAGTGGGCGTTGCAGGATTCCGTCGTGACCGAACAGGACGTGGCGCGCGTTCTGTCCGCCTGTGACGTGCCCGTTATCGGGGAGGGCCGCGAAGTGCTGCACGCGCAGCCGGTGAACTTTGCCCTCGATCACCGGTCCGGCCTGGGCGACCCGCGCGGGCAGATCGGCAACCGCCTGGCCTGCGACATGCACCTTCTGTCGGTCGAAGCTTCGGTCATCCGCAACCTGCTGTACTGCATCAAGCGCTGCGACCTGGAATTGGCCGGCATCGCCTCGTCAGCCTATGTCGCGGGGGTTTCCTCGCTGGTCGAGGACGAGCAGGAACTGGGGGCGGCCTGCATCGACATGGGGGGCGGGTCCACGGGCCTGTCGATCTTCATCAAGAAGCACATGATCTATGCCGATGCGGTGCGCATGGGCGGCGACCATGTGACATCGGACATTTCCAAGGGGCTGGAGGTGCCGGTTGCGGTGGCAGAACGCATCAAGACCCGGCACGGCGGCGTCCAGGCGACGGGCATGGATGACCGTGAGATGATCGAAACAGGCGGCGAGTCCGGCGATTGGGAAAAGGACCGCCGGTCCGTCAGCCGCACCGAACTGATCGGCATCATGCGCCCGCGCGTCGAGGAAATCCTGGAAGAGGTGCGCGTGCGGCTGGATGCGGCGGGCTTTGATTGCCTGCCAAGCCAGCAGATCGTGCTGACGGGCGGCGCAAGCCAGATTCCGGGGCTTGACGGCCTTGCCGCGCGGATTCTGGGCCAGCGCGTCCGGCTGGGGCGGCCGCTGCGGGTGCAGGGGCTGCCCCAGGCAACGACGGGTCCGGCCTTTGCCGCCGCAGTCGGCCTGTGCCTGTTTGCGGCCCATCCGCAGGACGAATGGTGGGACTTTGACATTCCCAGCGAACGCATCCCCGCACGGTCGCTGAAGCGTGCAATCCGCTGGTTCCGCGACAACTGGTGACACCCCGACCGCAGGCACCCGGAAAAAGCCGATGAATACCCTGAACCTCGGCCCATATTTTATGGACATTGCGCGTTTTTCTCGTGACCTCACGCCCATCTGTGGGTAGAATCGGCCAATTTCGGGGAAAACCCGTGAAGGGCACTGGCAGAAGCGCCCGAAAGTCGCGACCGGGGCAACAGGAACAGGCGGATTTGCAATGCCACTGAACTTTGTGATGAATGCGGAAAGGGAAGAGCTGAAGCCCCGGATCACGGTCTTCGGCGTCGGCGGTGCGGGCGGGAATGCCGTCAACAACATGATCGACAAGAACCTTGAAGGCGTCGAATTCGTCGTTGCCAACACTGACGCGCAGGCGCTGACGCAAAGCCGCGCCAATGCGACGATCCAGATGGGGCTGCGGGTCACCGAAGGTCTGGGTGCCGGGGCGCGCCCGACCGTGGGGGCCGCCGCCGCCGAAGAATCCATCGAACAGATCGTCGACCATCTGGCGGGGGCGCATATGTGCTTCATCACAGCCGGAATGGGCGGCGGCACCGGCACCGGGGCTGCGCCGATCATCGCGCAGGCGGCGCGCGAATTGGGCGTGCTGACCGTGGGCGTTGTGACCAAGCCCTTCCAGTTCGAGGGTGCCAAGCGGATGCGGCAGGCCGAAGAGGGCGTAGAGGCGCTTCAGAGGGTTGTCGATACGCTGATCATCATTCCAAACCAGAACCTGTTCCGTCTGGCCAACGAAAAAACCACCTTCACCGAAGCCTTCGCGATGGCTGACGATGTGCTGTATCAGGGCGTCAAGGGCGTGACCGACCTGATGGTGCGCCCCGGCCTGATCAACCTTGATTTCGCCGATGTGCGCGCGGTGATGGACGAGATGGGCAAGGCGATGATGGGGACCGGCGAGGCGCGCGGCGAAGACCGGGCCGTGCAGGCCGCCGAAAAGGCCATTGCCAACCCGCTGCTGGACGAGATCAGCCTGCATGGTGCCAAGGGCGTTCTGATCAACATCACGGGCGGCTATGATCTGACCCTGTTCGAGCTGGACGAGGCCGCGAACATCATCCGCGAAAAGGTCGATCCGGATGCGAACATCATCGTCGGATCGACACTGGACACCACCATGGAGGGGGCGATCCGCGTGTCGGTGGTGGCAACCGGCATCGATGTCGCTACGGCGGGCCGCGCCGATGCGCCCGTGCCGCGCCGGTCGATGGCGGCCCCGCTGCCCCCGGCGCAGCCGGTGCAGCCGCCGGTTGCGGCCCATGCGCCAGACGCGCGCCGGGAGCCGCGCATGAGTCTGCGGCAGGATCAGCGCCTGGCACCGCCTGCCGACCCCGGGCCGTCGCTGTTTGACGCCGGAGGCGATGATCGGGCAGAGGAATACTTCGACGGGGCAAGTGGCGAAGATCTGCCGCCGCCCGCCTACCGCCCGCAAGCGGCACAGATGGCACCCAAAGCCCGTGCATCCGCCCCGGCCGGACCCGAAAGTGACCCGACCTCCTTTGTCGCCCCCCGCGCGCGCGGTATCGGACAGCCTTCGCCCGAGGCTCTTGCGCGTTTGCAGGCGGCGGCCAGCAGATCTGCCGTGCGTCCTGCGGCTGCTGGCGGTGCCGCGCCGCAGGCCCGTGCGGCGGCCGCCCCGAAAGCGGCCGAGAAGCCGCGTTTCGGGATCGGATCGCTGATCAACCGCATGTCCGGCAATTCCGAAGCCGCAGCACCCGCCCGCCAGAAGCCGCCCGTCAGCGGATATGATGACGAGGCAGAGCCAGGCGCGGATGACGAGCGTATCGAAATTCCCGCCTTCCTGCGGCGCCAGGCCAACTGATCTGCGGTAACAAATCTGAAACAAAGGCCCGGCTTGCCGGGCCTTTTTTCTTTCAGGAACAAATATTTAAAGGTGTGGTGGCGGAAAGGTGCCAAGCGCGGCAGCGCATGTTACAGGCAGTCACAAAGAGTGAATTGTGATTGACCGGACCCGTGCTTAGCTGACCGTGGTGAACCTGTGCGGGGCCTTGTCCCGCATCGCTGTAGGGGAACGACGTGCAACACACGCTGAAATCTCCGGTTGTCTTTACCGGTGTCGGGCTTCACTCGGGTGCCGTGGCGCGCATGGTGGTGAATCCGGCTTCGGCTGACTACGGCATCTGGTTCCGGCGGACCGACCTTGTTGGCATTGACCCGCTGGTTCCCGCCCGCTGGGATTGTGTGATCCCGTCACGGCTTTGCACGCTTCTGGGCAATGCGGCCGGGGCGACCGTCTCTACCGTCGAGCATGTTCTGGCGGCGCTGGCGGGATGTGGCATCCACAATGCGCTGATCGAGATTGATGCCGGCGAAGTCCCCATTCTGGATGGCAGCGCCGAGCCGTTCGTGAAGGGGTTTCTGGCGCGCGGTCTGCGGGAACAGACCGCCCCGGTCCGTGCCGTGCGGATTGTGGAATCTGTCGAAGTGCGCGACGGCGATGCGGTGGCCAGGCTTGATCCCTCGGATATGATGGAGATTGATTTCCGTATCGACTTTGCGGATTCTGCGATCGGGACCCAGGCCAAATCACTGCGCATGGCGAACGGGGCCTTCGTGCGCGAACTGTGCAACAGCCGCACCTTCTGCCGCCAGCAGGATGTTGACGCGATGCGTGCGCGCGGGCTGGCTCTGGGCGGAACGCTGGACAATGCCGTGGTGATCGAAGGCGACCGGGTTCTGACACCGGGCGGTCTGCGCCATGAAGATGAGCCGGTCCGGCACAAGATGCTGGATGCGCTGGGGGACCTTTCCCTGGCGGGGGGACCGATTCTGGGCCGTTACACCGGCATCCGTGCGGGACATGCGCTGACCAACCGCCTGTTGCGGGCGCTGTTTGCGCGCCCCGAGGCATTCCGGGTGGAGGATTGCGGCGCCCAGGCCGGACGGAAGCTGCCGGGGGCCGGGATGGCCTGGCTTGATCTTCCGACACGGGCCTGAGCGGGCAGCCACGGCTGTAACACTGCGGCACATGGCATTTTGCGCACCCCGAACAACTGTGCTAGGACACGGCAAAGAAAGCCGGGACGCGCGCCGTTCCGGACAGAACGGATCGGTTGAGGTGAGCGCAGATGACAGGCGGTACTTCCGGGGCGCGCTGGATAGGTGCGGTTCTGCTTGCCGGTTCGCTTTCCGCCTGCGCAGGCGGCCTTGGTGGCAACAGGGAACCGCCGCTGGAGAATTTCACCCCCGAGGAAATCTACAAGCGTGGCGAGTTCGAGCTTGAGAATGACCGCAGGCCCGACCAGGCCATCAGGTATTTCTCGGAAGTGGAGCGGCTTTATCCCTATTCGGAATGGGCCAAGCGCGCCCTGATCATGCAGGCCTTCGCCAACCACCAGAGCGGGGCCTATGAAGAGGCGCGCGCAGCCGCGCAGCGCTATCTGGACAGCTATCCAACCGATGAGGATGCGCCCTATGCCCAGTATCTGCTGGCGCTGTCCTATTACGACCAGATCGACGAGGTCGGACGCGATCAGGGGCTGACCTTTCAGGCGCTGCAGGGCATGCGCGAGGTGATCGAGCTGTATCCCGACAGCGATTATGCGCGTTCGGCGATGCTCAAGTTCGATCTGGCCTATGATCATCTTGCCGGCAAGGAAATGGAGATCGGCCGCTATTACCTGAAGGGGCAGCATTACGCGGCGGCGATCAACCGGTTCCGCGTGGTGGTGGAGCAGTATCAGACCACGACCCATACGCCCGAGGCGCTGATGCGGCTGGTGGAAAGCTATCTGGCCCTGGGTCTGACGGACGAGGCACAGACGGCCGGCGCAATTCTTGGCTACAACTTCCGTTCCAGCCCGTTCTACGACGATGCCTATCTGCTTCTGACCGGCAAGGGCCTCAGTCCGCAGGCACAGGGCAACAGCTGGCTCAATTCCGTCTACCGCCAGGTTATCCGCGGCGAGTGGCTTTAGCGCGGCGGGGCGCAGGGAATGCTCCGCGGGCTTCACATCCGCGACATGCTGATCATCGACCGGCTGGACCTTGGGTTCGAGCCGGGGCTGAACGTGCTGACCGGCGAGACCGGGGCGGGCAAATCGATTCTGCTGGATGCGCTGGGCTTCGTGCTCGGCTGGCGGGGCCGGGCCGAGCTGGTGCGCGCAGGCGCAGCACAGGGCGAAGTGACCGCCGTCTTCGATCTTTGGCCCGGTCATCCGGCGCGGGCCGTGCTGGACGATGCCGGGATCAAGGCGCAAGACGAGCTGATCCTGCGCCGGATCACCATGGCCGATGGCCGCAAGACCGCCTTCATCAATGACCGCCGCGCCACGGCAGAGGTGCTGCGCGCCCTGTCCGATACGCTGGTGGAGCTGCACGGCCAGCAGGATGACCGGGGTCTTCTGAACCCGCGCGGGCACCGCCAGCTGCTGGACAGCTACGCCGGACTGGATCCTGGGCCGCTGCGCGCGGCCTGGGCGGCGGCGGGGCAGGCGCGGCGGCGGCTGGCCGAAGCCGAAGCGGCGATCGCGGCAGTGCGCGCCGAGGAAGACTATCTGCGCCACGCCGTGGCCGAGTTGGACAGGCTCGATCCGAAACCGGGCGAGGACGCCACCCTGGATGCGCGCCGCCGCCTGATGCAGGGGGCGGAAAAAATCCGCCAGGATATCATGCGCGCGCACGCGGCACTGTCAGACGAAGGGGCCGAACGGCTGATGATCGATGCGCAGCGCTGGCTGGATGCGGCGGCCGGCCGCGCGGGCGGCGCACTGGACAGGCCGCTGGCGGCGCTTGGCCGGGCGTTGACCGAACTGGGCGAGGCACAGGCAGGTGTCGAACGCGCGCTGCGCGGGCTGGATTTCAACCCCGCCGATCTGGAGACGGTGGAAGAGCGGCTGTTCGCAATCCGCGCGCTGGCGCGCAAGCACGGCGTGCCTGCCGATGATCTGGGCGGCTTCGCCGACGGGCTGCGCGCGCGGCTGGCCGCCCTGGACGGGGGGGCCGGGAACCTGGCGGTGATGGGCCGCGCCGTGGCCCAAGCTGACGCAAGCTACGCCGCCGCAGCCGCTGCGGCAAGTGCCGCCCGGCGCGAGGCGGCAGGGCGGCTGGATGCGGCGATGGCGGGAGAGCTTGCGCCGCTGAAGATGGAGCGTGCCGTCTTTACCACAGAGGTAACGGCGGGCGAGGCGGGGCCAGAGGGGCAGGATCAGGTGACCTTCGCCGTTGCGACCAATCCGGGCGCGCCCGCCGGGCCGCTGAACCGCATCGCTTCGGGGGGCGAACTGTCGCGCTTTCTGCTGGCACTGAAGGTGTGCCTGACGCGCGGCAATGCCGGGCTGACGCTGATTTTCGACGAGATCGACCGGGGCGTGGGCGGTGCCACCGCCGATGCCGTGGGCCGCCGGTTGCAGGCGCTGGCCAGCGGCGCGCAGGTGCTGGTCGTGACCCATTCCCCGCAGGTGGCCGCCCTCGGCGCGCATCACTGGCGGGTGGAAAAGCGGGTGGCGGATGGTATGACCACGTCCACCGTCACGCCGCTTGGCCCGTCGGACCGGGTGAACGAGATTGCCCGCATGCTGGCGGGCGATACGGTGACAGAGGCCGCGCGTCAGGCGGCACGGGCGCTGCTGGGCGGCTGATCAGCCCGACAGGGCCACGAAATGCAGCGTGGCTGCCTGCCAGCCTTCGGCACGCGCCAGCAGGACGGCGCTGAGCACTGCCCCGACACGCCCTGCATCGCGGCCATCGGCATCCACAATACCGCTGAGCACGAAGTGCTGCGTCAGCACGGCCGCGCCGGGGCCAAGCGGGCGCAGCCGCCCCTTGCCGGTCACAAGCCGCGACCGGACAAAGGCCCCGTCAAGTTCAGCCTGCAGGATTTCCTGAATGCGCGGCCGCCCTTCGCACCACAGGCCGGTGATGGTCAGCATTTCGGCATCCTCACTGCAAAGCGCCGCAAGGGCTGCGGCATCGCGCCCGCCCCAGGCCAGCACGAAGCTGCGCGAAAAGCCGTCAGGGGAATTCAGCATCGGTATGGCCCCTGGCCGCTGAAACCCCTGTCTGACGGGTCAAGACCGCCGGATCGGCTCAAAGCTGTTCGACCGTCACTTTGTCGGGGTAAAAGGCCAGGTGGCCCGCGATAGCCTCCATCCCGGCCTTCGGGGCCTCATAGGACCAGGCGGCATCGCGGATGGTTCCGGATTCCGTGACCATGGAATAGTAGCTTGCCTTGCCCTTCCACGGGCAGGTCGATGTGGTGGGGCTGGCATCCATCATCGCCATCGCCAGATCGGCGCGCGGAAAGTAGATGACCGGCGGGCGCGAGCCTTCGGTCAGTTCCAGGGCATTGCGGCTTTCGCCCAGAACGGCCCCGCCTGCGCGGACGGTCCAGGTGCCGCCCGGTCTGCGGATTCGGATGTGATCGGCCATGGGGGTGTATCCTTTTCCTGCTGCGCGGCCAGACTGCCCCGCGACCGGGGGGATGTCAAAGCGGTGCTGCCGCCTGCTCCAGCCAGGCGCGGGCATCTGCCGGCAGGCGCGGCGACAGTTTGACCAGCGTTTCGGCGTGATAAGCGTTCAGCCAGCCCCGCTCGGCAGGGGAAAGGGCCGCCGTCACGATCAGCCGCCGGTCAATGGGGGCGAAGGTCAGCGTTTCAAAGCAGTACTGCCTGCGGTTATCGCCGCCGGGAAGGGCAGGGGCCGCCTGCACCACGATCAGGTTTTCAATGCGGATGCCGAACTGTCCTTCGCGGTAATACCCCGGTTCATTCGACAGGATCATGCCGGGTTCCAGCGGCACCTCGGACATGCGGCTGATCCGCTGCGGCCCCTCATGCACCGAAAGAAAGGCCCCCACGCCATGCCCGGTGCCATGGTCATAATCCTGCCCGGCCAGCCACAGCGCGGCGCGGGCCAGCGGATCAAGGTCGCGCCCGGCAAGGCCCCTGGGAAAGCGGGCGCGGGAAAGGGCGATCATCCCCTGCAGCACGCGGGTAAAGGCCATGCGGGCCTGATCCCCCGGATCGCCCAGCGCAATGGTGCGGGTGATGTCGGTGGTGCCATCCACATATTGCCCGCCGCTGTCCACCAGCAAAAGCTCGTCCGTGCCCAGGCGGCGGTTGGTGGCTTCGGTCACGCGGTAATGGATAATCGCCCCATGCGGTCCGGCCCCGCAGATGGTGTCAAAACTGATGTCATGCAGCGCATTGGTGGCGCGCCGGAACCCTTCCAGCGCCCGGACCACGTCAATTTCGGTCAGGGTGCCCTTGGGGGCCTCAGTGTCCAGCCAGCACAGGAATTCCACCATCGCCGCCCCGTCGCGCAGATGCGCCTCGCGCGTGGCGGCAATCTCGGCCTCGGTCTTGCAGGCTTTCGGCAGACGGCAGGGGTCATCGCCCCAGGCAATGGCGATGCCCGCCGCCTCCAGCCGCTGGCGCAGGGCGACGGGGGCAAAGCTGCGGTCCAGCCGGACGGGGCCGGTCAGGGCATCCAGTGCGGCAGGAAAGGCATCGGGCGGCGCAAGGGCCACCCCGGCACCAAGATGCGCCATTGTTTCGGCATCGAATTTTGCCGGGTCCGCAAACAGGCTGACACGGGCATCGTCGTGCAGGATGCCGTAACCGTGCAGCACCGGGTTGCGCGGCACATCCGCGCCGCGGATGTTCAAAAGCCAGCACAGGCTGTCAGGCAGGGTCAGCACCGCCGCACGCTGGCCTTCGGCGCGCAGCGTGGCGGCAAGGCGGGCGCGTTTGGCGGCGCTGGTTTGCCCCGCAAGGGCGACCGGATGGGCAAAGGCGCGGCCCTTGGGCGGGGCAGGCTGATCCGGCCAGATGGCATCCACCGGGTTCTGTGCCACGGGCTTGAGGGTGATGCCGGGTCCGGCCGATTCCGACAGACGGGCGATTTCGTCTTCGCTGTGCAGCCAGGGATCAAAGCCGATGATGCCTTCGGCCAGATGGTCCCTGATCCAATCCCCGGGTTTGGTTTCCGGCCAGTTCACCGGGGTGAAATGTGCCAGATCGACCTGTGACTTGACCTGCGTACGATAGCGCCCGTCGATGAAGACCCCCGCCATATCCGGCAGGATGATGCAGAACCCCGCCGATCCGGTAAATCCGGTCAGCCATTGCAGGCGTTCGTCGCGCGCGGCCACGTATTCGCCCTGATACGCGTCAGCGCGGGGCACAAGGACGCCGTCAATGCCCAGCCGCGCCAATTCTGCGCGCAACATCGCCAGCCGCGCCGCACCGGCGGCGGGGTTGGAGGTGGTCTCGAAGGTCTGGAACATCCCTGCAGCCCCGTTTCGGCGATTGTCTTGACATCTGTCCTTGGGATCACCCCAAACCGCTACCGGCGCCCCACCTTGCGCAGGCCCAGAACTGCGGCGCGCTTGCGCGGGTCACTGTCAAACAGGCCGGCCAGTTGTTCGGTCATTGCCCCGGCCAGCTGTTCCACATCGGTTATGGTCACGGCGCGGTTGTAATAGCGTGTCACGTCATGGCCGATGCCGATGGCGATAAGTTCGACCTGCCTGCGGCGTTCGACCATGGCAATCACATCGCGCAGATGCTTTTCCAGGTAATTGGCCGGGTTCACCGACAGCGTGGAATCATCCACCGGCGCACCGTCGGAAATCACCATCAGGATGCGCCGCGCCTCGGGGCGCGCGGCCAAACGGCGATGCGCCCATTCCAGTGCCTCGCCGTCGATATTCTCTTTCAGCAGCCCTTCCTTCATCATCAGCCCAAGGTTGGGCCGGGCGCGCCGCCAGGGCGCATCGGCGGATTTGTAGATGATGTGGCGCAGGTCGTTCAGCCGTCCGGGCTGCTGCGGGCGGCCCTGCGCCAGCCAGCGCTCGCGGCTTTGGCCACCCTTCCAGGCGCGGGTGGTGAAGCCCAGGATTTCCACCTTGACCGCGCAGCGTTCCAGCGTGCGCGCCAGCACATCGGCGCAGATCGCGGCGATGGAAATCGGGCGGCCCCGCATCGAGCCGGAGTTGTCCAGAAGCAGCGTCACACAGGTATCGCGGAATTCGGTATCCTTCTCGACCTTGAAGGACAGGGGCGTGGTCGGATTGGCCACCACGCGCGCCAGACGGCCCGCATCCAGGATGCCTTCCTCGCGGTCAAACTCCCAGCTGCGGTTCTGCTGGGCCTGAAGACGCCGCTGCAGCTTGTTGGCCAGGCGGCTGACGGCCCCCTTCAACGGCTCCAGCTGCTGGTCCAGATAGGCGCGCAGCCGGTCAAGCTCTGCCGGTTCCGCCAGGTCTTCGGCGCGGACTTCCTCGTCGAATCCGGTGGCATAGACGACGTAGTCCGGGTCGGCATCGGAATGGGGGGCGGGGGGCGGCGGTTCCTGCGGGGCCTCGCCTTCGGGCAGGTCGGCCTCGTCGCCCTGCTCCATCTCGGCCGCATCCTCCATCGCGACCTGGGCCTGTGCGGCGTCCTGCTGTTCGTCCTGGCTTTGTTCCGGGCTGGCCTCGCTGTCCTCTGGCTGCTCCTGCTCGTCCCCGGCAGACTCGGGGCTGTCAGGGTCCTGTTCGGCGTCGTCACCGCCCTCGTCCTGATTGTCCATATCCGGGTCGTCGCCCAGCTGATCGCCATAGCCAAGGTCCGCGATCACCTTGCGGGTCAGCCGGGCAAAGGCCGCCTGATCGGCCAGCACATCGCCGATGGTCTCCAGCCTGGGGCCGGCCTGCTCTTCGATGAAGCCGCGCCACAGCCCCATCACATTGGCGGCCCCCTTGGGCAGCTCACGCCCGGTGGCCAGATGGCGCACCAGATAGCCGGCGGCGGTGGCCAGCGGCGCGTCTGCGGCCAGGGTGACCTGGGAATAGCCCCTGCGGTCGGCGTCATGGCCGATCCTGGCATCGATATTGCCGGCGGTGCCGGGCATGGCGCGCGCGCCTACCGCCTCGCAGCGCGCGGTTTCCATGGCCTCGTAGATGTCGCGCGCCATCTGCCCGGTGGGGGCATAGCGGGCACTGGTGGCCGGGTCGTGGAATTTGTGGCGCAGCGCAAAGGCATCGGCCGTGCCGCGCGCCAGCAGCACCTCATCGCGCGTCATGCGGCGGCTGACCTGCGGCAGGCGGACGCCATCCCTGGTCATGCCCGGCGGATCGACCGAATAGGTCACCGTCAGCTCGGGGTCATCTGCGATGACCCTGGTCGCCTCGGCCAGGGCCTTTTTGAACGGATCGGCAGGGTTGTCTGTTGGCTTGGTCATTGCCCAGATAGATCACCGGCATTGCCCGGCGGCAAGGGGCCGGGCGGCACTTTTGCAGGGGTGCAGCGCAGGCCTTTGCTGCCCCGGCACCACAGCCACCCCAAAGACTGACCCCGCCCGCATCCTCCGTTCCGAAATTTCCCCGGGGGGAACGGCCGCAGGCCGTGGGGGGCAGGCAACCCCGCGCAAGGCAGGTCTCAGCGCAGGTCGCGGGTTTCGGGCTGTCTGGCGGCGAAATCGGAACACTCCTGCATCAGGCTGTCATACAGATCACGGCTTTGCCGGTCGCCGCCAAAGAGGAAGGCTTCGACCAGAAAGCGCATCTGCCGCCGCTGCGCAGCGATGAAGGCATCAATCGCGGCGGGCCCCTGTGTGGTCTGGCGCAGCGCCACCTGCCGGAACGCCCTGGCCAGTTCCAGGTCTTCCGGATCACTGTCGAGATAGGGGGACACCACGGCATAATCAGCCTGCCCGAACCAAAGCGCCGCACATTGCGCCGCCGGAAACAGCGCGGGGTCATCGGCAGCCAACACCTGCCCCGCAAGGCCCGCAGCAAGGGCAAGCCCTGCTGCGGCGCGGCCCTTCACTTCATCGCCATGCTTGCCGCACTTTCCGGAAGCTCTTCGGCAAAGCAGCGCTGATAGAATTCGGCCACCGTCTGGCGTTCCAGCTCATCGCACTTGTTCAGGAAGGTCAGGCGGAAGGCATAGCCGACATTGCGGAAAATCTCGGCGTTCTGCGCCCAGGTGATCACGGTGCGCGGGCTCATGACGGTGGACAGATCGCCGTTCATGAAGGCGGTCCGCGTCAGGTCGGCGATGGTGACCATCTGGTTGATGGTCTTGCGGCCCTTTTCGGTGTTGTAATGCGGGCTTTTCGCCAGAACGATGGCGGCTTCGGCATCATGGCTGAGGTAGTTCAGCGTGGCCACAAGGCTCCAGCGGTCCATCTGTGCCTGGTTGATCTGCTGCGTGCCGTGGTAGAGGCCCGTGGTATCGCCCAGGCCCACCGTGTTCGAGGTGGCGAACAGCCGGAAATAGGGGTTCGGCGTGATGATCTCGTTCTGGTCCAGCAGGGTCAGCTTGCCGTCATGTTCCAGCACGCGCTGGATCACGAACATCACATCGGGCCGGCCGGCGTCATATTCATCGAACACGATGGCAACCGGGTTGCGCAGCGCCCAGGGAAGGATGCCTTCGTGAAACTCTGTCACCTGCTTGCCGTCGCGCAGCTTGATCGCATCCTTGCCGATCAGGTCGATGCGGCTGATGTGACTGTCCAGGTTGACGCGCACGCAAGGCCAGTTCAGCCGGGCGGCGGTCTGTTCGATATGGGTGGATTTCCCGGTGCCGTGATAGCCCTGGATCATGACGCGGCGGTTGTACTGAAATCCCGCCAGAATCGCCAGCGTGGTGTCGGGATCGAATTTGTAGGTGGGGTCGATGTCGGGCACGCGCTCGGACCGCTCTGCGAACCCTTTGACATGCATGTCGCTGTCGATGCCGAAGACATCGCGGACCAGGATATCCTCGGTCGGTTTCATGTTTCTGTCCAAGACACCGTCTGCCATGTTTCGTCCCGCCCCGCGCTGATCCGCCGTTTGATGGAGCATAACGCGCGGGGGTGCAAGGGGAAGGCGGGACGTCACGGCACCGGCCGCTTGCGACAGGGCCGGGGTCCGGCCGGACGGCAGGGCACCCTTGCGCCTGTGCTGTGGTGTGACCGGGATCAGGGCAGGCATGACGCGGGCGGTCTTGCGTTCCAGGGGCCGTGTCGCGGCGGCGGGCGCGTGTATCGGGGGGGGCATCTGCCCGACAACGGGGCCAAAGCCTTGCCGCCGGACCCATCGCAGAACCGGGGCGCTGATCGCCATGGTCGCTGCGGGCGGCCACAGGGTGCCGGATCAGTCGCGGAAGAAGCGGCTTTCCTTGATCTGGTCCCAGGCCCAGACGACTTCCTGCAGGCGGTCCTCGTCCGCGCGGTTGCCGCCGTTCATGTCGGGGTGAAGGTCTTTGACAAGCGATTTGTACTGGCGGCGGATTTCGGTGCGGGTCCAGGTGTCGCGCGCATCCAGAATCTCCAGCGCCTTGCGTTCGGTCGATGGCAGCCTGCGGGTGGCAGTGCCGCTGGGCTTGCCGGGGTTCTGGGTGGCTTTTTCGCCCAGGATCGACAGCGGATCGCTGACGCCAAGGCGCGACCAGGCCCGGCCTTCGTCCGGGCGCTTGCCGAAGGGCTGGGTTTCCCGCCCCCAAAGCCGGTCCTTGTCCAGAAACTTCTGGAATTCATCATCGGTCGTGCCCTGGAAGAAATTCCATTTCAGATTGTATTCGCGCACGTGATCGCGGCAGAACCAGAAGAATTCATCCAGAAGGTCGGGCGATTTCGGGGCGCGGTACTGGCCTGCCCGGGTGCAGCCCGCATGGTCGCAGCCCCGGTCAGACGTGTCAAAGGCCCCGGACATGCCGCGACGACCGGTCTTGCGCCGTTTCTTGTCGGACGACACCCGGATGTCGAACTCGAAGGGGGGGCGGTCTGCCATCGGTGTTGCCTTTCTGACTCGGACGCAAGAGTTTAGGGTTTCCGCCGGGGGATAGAAGGGGTGAATGGCTGAAAATGCGGATAACGGATGAAATTCATGCGCGCCTGACTGCGGCCTTTGCGCCGACGGTGCTGCAGATTGTCGATGAAAGCGATCAGCATCGCGGCCATGGCGGCTGGCGGGAGGAAGGCGAAAGCCACTTCCGGGTGGTCATCGCATCGCCCGCCTTCGCGGCGATGGGCCGGATTGACCGTCACCGCGCGGTTCATGCCGCCCTGGGACCCGGCCTTGTCGGCCGCATTCACGCCCTGGCGCTGGAGATCAGCGCCCCCGCCTCAGCCTGACGCCGTCTCTTCGCTGCGCGCCGGGCCAAGGGGCGGGGCCTGCGGCGCAGCCTTGGGGTCCACGACCAGCCTTGGTGCGGCACCCTCTGCTGCGGCTGCGGTCAGGACCGGCGCGGCAAGCTGCTGTGGCGCAACCGGTTCGGCGGCGCGATCCGCCTGCAGCGGCCGGCGGAAGACCAGCATGTGCTGGAATGCGGTTGTCCTGCCGGTCAGGCCGGCCCGTTCCTCGCAAGGCAGGGTGTCGGCGCGCAGGTATTCCCAGCCGTCGCGGCCCAGGTCATTCATCAGCCGCGTCAGGGCCACCGCAAAGCGGTCTGCCGTGGTTTTCGCATCCCGCGCCTTTTCGCCCCGGCGCGGCGCAGGAACCACATGATATTCGTACCTCTGCATGTCCGTCCCCTTGCAGATCCAGGGTACAGACTAGCGGGATTCGGGGGCCAGGGCCAAGGGAAGAAAGGCGTTCCGGGCCGGCGGGGGGGGCCGCCACCGGGGGCCATGGGCGGCGCTAGCGGCTGCAGGCGGCGCAAGGCCCGGGCCGGGGGGTCAAAGGGCGGCGAGTTGGGCGAGGAGGGCGTCGCGCAGCCGGGTGGCCGTGCCGTGGTTATACGGCATATGGTCAGGGTCAAAAACCGTCAGCGCCGCCGTCACATGATCCAGGGCTGCACGCAGATGCGGGGCAGGGTCGGTGCAGGTGTCATGCGCGGCGCGGGCCTGTTCCAGCAGCGCCATGTTTTCCTGCGTCATGGCCCACTGCACCGGATGATCCGCGCGGGTGCGCACCTCCAGCGCCGCGCGATAGGCCTCCGCCGCCTGCCCCAGCATCGCGGCCCCCGCCGCCCCCTCGGTGCGGCTGCCTTGATTTTGCAGGGCACGGGCGAGGTTCTGCGTCGTCATGGCCCAGTGCACCGGATGATCCGCGCGGGTACGCACCTCCAGCGCCGCGCGGTAGGCATCCACCGCCTGCCCCAGGAGGGCGGCCCCCGCCGCCCCCTCGGTGCGGATGCCCTGGTGTTGCAGGGCACCAGCGAGGTTCTGCGTCGTCTGGGCCCAGTCCACCGGATGATCCGCGCGGGTACGAACCTCCAGCGCCTTGCGATAGGCATCCACCGCCTGCCCCAGCAGCGCCGCCCCCGCCGCCCCCCCGGTGCGGCTGCCCTGGTCTTGCAGGGCACTGGCGAGGTTCTGCGTCGTCATGGCCCAGTCCACCGGATGATCCGCGCGGGTGTGAACCTCCAGCGCCGCGCGGAATGCATCCACCGCCTGCCCCAGCAGCGCGGCCCCCGCCGCCCCCCCGGTGCGGCTGCCCTGTTGTTGCAAGGCAACGGCGAGGTTGTTCTGCAGGCTGGCCCAGAGCGTGGGTTCGGTGGCTTGCGGCAGATCAGCCAGCGCGTCCTGGGTCATCCGGGCCGACAGCGCCAGACTGGGGCCGCTATAGCGCAGGCCGTGGGAGTAAAGCCGGTCTTGATAGCCATTCCGTCGCCGCGCCGGTTCGACCGGATCAATCCCTGCGAAACTGTCGGCGGCGGCAGAAAGCAGGCGGTACGCCTGGTCGACCTGGCCGCGCAGCAGGGCGTTGGCGGCGCGCGCCTCGGCCGTTTTGGCGGCGATGTCGGTTTCCACCTCGTGCACCCGGCTGAGCAGCGCCTCGACCTGGTCGAAATCCAGCCGCTCGGCTGCATCTTGCGCGGCCGCCTTCAGGTTGCCCAGCCCGGCGATGCGTTCATCCAGCGCGTCGATCTGGATGCGGTAGGCGCGATATTCCTCGGCCTTCTTGGTCAGGAAGCTGCGCAGGGCGGGGTCGGGCAGGGTGTAGGCGTCAGGCAGTTCGAACTGGGTGGCCAGCGCGATCAGATAGGCGCGGGTCAACTGGCCAAGGTTATCAAGCGCGTTTTGCAGCGTGCCACGCTCGTGGCGCAGGGTCGCCAATTCCTCCGTCACTTCTTGCGCAGGTGGTTGGGTGACGCCGAGGAGCGAATCGATGTCAGCCTGCGGGATGTCCAGCGCGCGGGCGATTTTCTGCAGGGTCAGCGCGGTGATGTTGGGAAGCTTGCCGTTCTCAAGCTGCGAGATATAGCCCTTGCGGTCGGGATTGCCGAGGGCGGCTGCGGCAAGTGCCTCTTGCGACAAACCTTTTTCGGTGCGTCTGGCGCGCACCAGTTTGCCGAATTCGGCCAGAGAAAATTCCGGCATAACTTTACGTAACTCTTTGGTAACCCAAAAGAAACGTTACTCGGGCGTTTAGACGGTACTCTCTCAGCATGTGACCCATCCTTGTCGGATTTATTGTGTTCTGTTTGAGAGTGGGAAGGGCCGTTTCCGGCCCCTCCCTGTTTTTACAGGATCCCAAGACCCTTAAGGATCGTGAGGTAGCCAACTAGCATGGTAAGAGCGCCTATCACAACGCTCACTTCCAATTGCATCTGAACCTCCTTTCAAGGTCCATCTGTCAGCGTCGGAACCGCTGACAGATGTGATGACCGTAGCATCTCTTTTGAATTGCGTCAGCTGATTTCGGCCGCGAGGCATGTGGCCGTACGTCTTGAAGCCTGTTCTAAAGTCTATATATCGCCAGTAGGGCGTAAGGAACTTTTGCGCAGCGCCACAAGATTGAATGTGATGCCAGCTGTTTCGGTGTGGAAAAAGAGGCGGTGCGTATGGCCGCAACCGCCCTTTACACGGCGCTGGTGATGGCGCGGCACTGACAGTCTGCCGAAAAACTGCCAGCCGCATGGGCCGATGGCCGGAAGACCGGACCCTCTTTCTCATGCGCCCTGCACGGTCTGGCCGGGGCCATCGCCCCGGCCACGCGGTACGTGCGCAGCCCGCCCGCCGGGGCTTTGGCCCCCGGCGGGCCAGGGGGGGCAGCGTGGCGCAGCGGCAAAGGCGATGGCCTTTGCCACTGCGGCGGTGGCCGGGGACACGGGCACATTTTCAGCCCCCGTCTCCGGGCGGAAACAGGAAACGCGACCCGCGTTTCCCCCGCCCGTGCGAGACGGCGCCCCACGGACCGGCAGGTCCGGGACCAGCAGAGGCCAGCGCCCGACCCGGCGGGCGAGAAGCGCCCGCCGGGGGCGGGGCGGGCGCTGGCCGGGGGCTGTGGCCCCCGGCTGGTCCTGATGCCAATGTAGCACTGTGGCAGGGGCGATGGCCCCTGCCAGAGAAGCGGTGAAACTGCTTTCGCCCCTCCGGGCGGGAACAGGAAACGCGACCCGCGTTTCCCCGCCCGCGCGGAACGCTGCCACCAAGACCCGTGAAACCCGCACCAACAGAGGCCAGCGCCCGACCCGGCGGGCGGGAAGCGTCCGCCGGGGGCGGGTCGGGCGCTGGCCGAGGGCTTTGGCCCCCGGCGGGCCAAGGGGCAGTGTGGCGCTGTGGCCGGGGTCATGGCCCCTGCCAGGATGCGCAAGGCGCGCGCAGGCGGAAGAGGTTCCCGCTGTTCGGTCAGGCAACCCCTGCGGCTGGCACTTCTTTCAGCACCCGACTAGAACCGTTTGCGGGCGCGCAACGCGGCACCGATGGTGCCATCATCCAGATAGTCCAGCTCGCCGCCGATCGGCACGCCCTGGGCCAGCGATGTCACGCAAACACCGCTCTGTGCCAGGGCATCGGCAATGTAATGGCCGGTCGTGGCCCCTTCGACCGTGGCGTTCAGCGCCAGGATCACCTCTGAAATCTGCCCCTCGCCCACCCGCGCCACCAGACCGGGAATGCGAAGCTCGTCCGGCCCGATGGCATCCAGCGCCGAAAGCGTCCCGCCCAGAACGTGATAGCGGCCCTTGAAGGCCTTGCCCCGTTCCATCGCCCACAGTTCCGATACCGTTTCCACGACACAAAGCTCTCCCGTCGCGCGGCGCGGATCGCGGCAGATCTCGCAGGGATCGACGGTGCCGATATTGCCGCAGATGGTGCAGTCGCGTGCCGTGATCACCACCTGCGCCAGCGCCTGGGCCAGCGGGGCCATCACCGCCTCGCGCCTGCGCAACAGGTGCAGCACCGCGCGCCGGGCCGACCGCGGGCCAAGGCCCGGCAGGCGGGCCATCAGGTCCATCAGGCGTTCGATTTCGCGCGGGGCATCGGTCACGGTCAGAAGGGCAGTTTCATGCCGGGGGGAATGCCGAAGCTTTCGGTCAGCCGGGCCATTTCATCGGCCGTCAGCCGGGCGGCCCGCGCCTGGGCATCCTTGATTGCGGCAAGGATCAGGTCTTCGGCAATCTCTTTCTCTGACGGCACAAAGATCGACGGATCGATCGTCAGTCCGGTCAATTCGCCCCTGGCCGTTGCCGTGGCGCGCACCAGACCGGCCCCGGATTCGCCCGTGACCGTGCGGCTGGCCAGCTCTTCCTGCAGCTGGGCCAGCCTGACCTGCATCTCCTGGGCCTTCTTCATCATGCCGGCCATGTCACCAAGACCGCCCAAACCCTTCAGCATCCTGTCATCCTTTCAGTTGTCCTCAAACGGGTCCCATTCATCCCCGACCCCGGGCAGCGCATCGGCGGCCGCATGGGCGACGCGGGAAGCGGGGGTGCGGATTTCGGCGATCTGCGCGCCGGGGAAAGCAGCCAGAACGGCCTGAACCAGGGGCAGCCGGGCCACGTCGGCCTCAGCCTCAAGGCGGTCCCTGTCGCGGGTTTCGGCGATGGTCGCCGCCCCGCCGAAGCCGGTCACCGAGACGCCCCAGCGTGCGCCCGTCCAGCTTTGCAGGCGCTGCGACAGGCGTGCGGCAAGGTCGGGTGCGGCATCTGCCGCAGGCTGGAATTCGATGCGGCCGGGGGCGTAATGGACAAGGCGCAGGCTGGTCTCGACCTCGACCAGCAGCTTCATGTCGCGCTTTTCACGGATCAGGGCCACGACCTGGTCGAATGTCGAAAGGTGCCCGACAGCGTCGGGTGCAACCGCCACGGCGGTGGCCGCCCCCCGCAGGGTGACGGCACCCTTGCTGCTGACCTGCGACGCGCTGGCCATGCGCGGCCCGGTCTGGGGGGTGCCGTGGGCCGAGGGTGCCGCGATTGCCGCAGGCTGCGGCTGCGATTGCAGGCGGCGGATCAGGGTTTCAGGATCGGGCAGGTCGGCCACATGCGTCAGCCGGATGATCGCCATTTCGGCGGCCATCATGGCATTGGGGGCCAGGGCCACCTCTTCCAGCGCCTTGAGCAGCATCTGCCACATCCGGCTGAGTGCCCGCATCGGCAGGCGCTGTGCCATGTCCAGCCCGCGGCTGCGCTCGTCTGGCGGCGTCGTCGGGTCATCCGCCGCATCCGGGGTGATCTTGACGACGCTGATCCAGTGGGTGATTTCCGCCAGATCGCGCAGCACCGCCATCGGGTCTGCCCCGCCGGCATATTGTGACGACAGTTCCGCAAGCGCACCGGCGGCATTGCCCTGCATCACCAGATCGAACAGGTCGAGCACCCGGCCCCGGTCGGCAAGGCCCAGCATGGCGCGGACCTGATCGGCGGTCGTTTCGCCGGCCCCATGGGCAATCGCCTGATCCAGCAGCGACAGGGCATCGCGGACCGACCCTTCGGCGGCGCGGGTGATCAGCGCCAAAGCGTCGTCGGCCACGGCGGCGCCTTCGGCGGCAAGGATGCCGCGCAGATGCGCCATCATCACCTCGGGTTCGATGCGCCTGAGGTCGTAGCGCTGGCAGCGCGACAGGATGGTGACCGGCACCTTGCGGATCTCGGTGGTGGCGAAGATGAACTTGACGTGTGCGGGCGGTTCTTCCAGCGTTTTCAGCAGGGCGTTGAACGACCCTGTCGACAGCATGTGCACCTCGTCAAAGATGATGATCTTGTAGCGCGCCTCGGTGGGCCGGTACGGGATCGACGCCAGGATGTCGCGCATCTTGTCGACCTGGGTGTTCGAGGCCGCGTCATATTCCAGCACGTCGACATGGCGGCCTTCGGCAATGGCGCGGCAGGGGCCGCAGTCGCCACAAGGCTCGATCGTGGGGCCGTCAGCCCCGGCGGGGCCGGTGCAGTTCAGCCCCTTGGCGATGATCCGGGCCGTCGTGGTCTTGCCCACACCGCGCACACCGGTCATGACGAAGGCATGTGCGATGCGGTTCGCCCCGAACGCATTGCGCAGGGTGCGCACCATCGTCTCTTGTCCGATCAGGTCGGCAAAGGTCTGCGGCCGGTATTTCCGGGCAAGAACCTGATAGGCGGGGCTGTCGGACATGCGGGCCTCGGACGGGGTCGGGGCAGTCTAGTGGATCGAATCCAACAATTGGAACCCCCGATTTCTGGCGGCGATGATTTTGTCTGGGTCTGCACGCCAGGTGAAAGGCCTGGCTTCGCTGGTGTTGTGCTGTTCGATGAAACGGGTGATCG
>Ga0315907_10000224_pt1 | contig 84105 bp, 79 predicted proteins | sample LakEriMetagenome_3_FD_203525 | JGI IMG/M metagenome (GOLD analysis project Ga0315907, IMG submission 203525) | Freshwater fungal communities from buoy surface, Lake Erie, Ohio, United States - Buoy 12 MA123 | ecosystem: Environmental > Aquatic > Freshwater > Lake > Lake biofilm | place: USA...
GCCTTGCTCTTCGATCTGCCCTTGATGCAAAAAGATCAGGTGCGAGGCCACTTCACGGGCAAAGCCCATTTCGTGGGTGACCACCACCATGGTGCGGCCTTCTTCGGCCAAGAGCTTCATGACGCGCAAGACCTCACCGACCAATTCGGGATCCAGGGCGCTGGTGGGCTCATCGAACAGCATCACGGCCGGCTCCACGGCCAAGGCCCGGGCAATGGCCACGCGCTGTTGTTGGCCACCACTCATGTGCGCGGGGTAACGGTCCTCGACACCGCGCAAGCCCACCCGATCCAAATACCGGCGCGCCGTCTCGACCGCTTGATCCTTGGGCACACCCAACACGTGCACCGGTGCTTCGATGATGTTCTCCAGCACCGTCATGTGGGCCCACAGGTTGAAGTGCTGGAACACCATGGCCAGCTTGGTGCGCAGGCGTTGCAACTGCTCGGCCCGCACGGCTTGTAACTCGCCGTGACGATCGGCCCTGAGGGCCAAGCTTTCGCCGTTCAAGGTGATCTGACCTTGGTTGGGTTTTTCGAGCAAGTTGATGCAACGCAGCAGCGTGCTTTTGCCCGAGCCCGAACTGCCAATGAGGCTGATCACATCGCCCGCGAAGGCCTGCAAAGACACGCCTTTGAGCACCTCGTTGCTGCCGTAGCGCTTGTGGATGTTGTCGACCTGGAGCAGGGGCGTGCGATGAGAAGAGGGGGCGTTCATGGGGACAACTTCGAAGGTTCAGGCACCGAGCAAGTCGCCGGTGCGAAAGGCGTGGGCGCCCGCGATTTTGCCGACTTCGGCGCCGGCCACCAAGTAGCGGTGACCCACCCTGGCGTACAAAAGTCCGGCGACGGCGGCGCGCACCACGTGCACGCGCGATGCATCGGGCGCGGTCGGATCGATGACATGGGCCACCGCATCACCCACGTTCAGTGGCGCACCAGTGGGCACCAAGTACACCAACACGCCGGGCACCGGGGTTTGCAGGGTTTGTGAGCCGGCCAAGGGCGTGGCCTCACACGCCATGGGCGGCAAAGGCGCTACAGCGCCTTGGGCTTGAAGCGCACCGAGATGCTGCAAGTAATGCAGGACGCCCTGGGCATCGTTCTGCGCATGGGCGTGCTCCACATCGGCCTCGCCGCGCAATTCCACCGTGGTGCTGGCGCAGCCTTGAGGCAAGGGGCGGTCCACACCCGCTGCGAGCAGTCGCTCGCGCAACTGCCACCACAAGCCCGATAGCCGCTCGTCAAAAGGGCCACCGCCCGAATTTTTGGCCAACAAAACGGCGCGGCAGCCCAAGGTCGCGGCCAAAGGTTGGATGGTCGACCAGCAGGCTTCCTCGCTGTAGAGGTGCATGACGGCTTCCCAGTCGCAGTGCAGGTCGATCACCACGTCGGCGTCGTGCGAAAGCTGCAAGAGGCAACGGCGCTGGCTCTCCAACTCGGTCTGCGGCGTCCATTGGGAAAGCCATTGCCCCACCCATTGGCGCACCAGCGAGACGTTGGCTTCGCCGTCTTGCCCCAGGCCGGTGCGGGCTTGTTCGAACACCGCTTGCGCCAAATCGGGGTAATGGCGGTTGAAATTCTCTCCCGTGTCCAACTCAAACCGACCCATGGCTTTGTGGTCCAGGCGCTGCGCCAAGCCAATGGGGTTGGCCGCCGGCACCAGCACCACGCAGCCGCTCAAGCGGCCTTCGCGCTCGGCCGCGTCCAAAGCGCTGCGCAGGTGGTGCGAAACCAGCATGCCGGGCAACTCTTCGGCGTGCAAACTGCCTTGGATGTAGACCTTGGGGCGTGCTTTCGGGTCACCGTAGGTGAAGCTGACCAAGTGTTTTTGGTGGCCCAAACTCGGGCTGAGCAAAGCGTGTTCGGTGCGGATCATGCAGGGCATTCAATGGGTACGTGGAGCCAAGTGTGCCAAAAAGCGGCGTTCAGCGCTTCGAAACATGCCGATGAGTGCAAAGGTGATGCACAGGTAAATGCCTGCGGCAAACAAATAGGCTTCGAAAGGCAGGTAGTAGTCGGAATAGATGCGACTGGCCGCTGCGGTCACATCGAGCATGGCGGGCACGGTGCTGGCCAAGCTGGTGCTGTGCAGCATCATCACGACTTCGTTGCTGTAGCCGGGTAATGTGCGGCGCAAGGCGCTGGGCAACACAATGCGACGCAAGACCTGCCAACGGCTCATGCCCATGGCTTGAGCGGCCTCGATTTCACCTGGTGCTGTTTCGCGCATGGCACCGGCCAACATTTCGGCGGTGTAGCCAGCGGTGTTCAAGCTGAACGCCAGCAAGGCGCAGAAGAAGGCGTCTTTGAAATACGTCCAGGGCCAAACGTCGTCCCAACGCGCTTGGATCCACTCGAGCTGGGCCAAGCCGTAATAAATGAGGTAGAGCTGAATCAGCAAGGGCGTGCCACGGATCACATAGGTGTAGGCCCCGACCACCCAGCGCAGCAGCGCGATCTTGCTGATCAAGGCCAAGGCAAACACCAAAGACAGCACCGCCCCAATGGCCAACGATGACAAGAGCAGCGACAGGGTGGTGATCAGGCCCTCGCCATACAACTGCAGGGTTTCGGGCTGGGCAATGACCGACCAATTCATGTCAACACACCTTCAAGCTTCGGCGCGCGTGACGCCCAAGCTGTACCGGCGCTCAACTCGACGCAAGACCCACAGAGAGGCGGAGGTGTAGAGCAAAAACAAAACGGCAACGAACACAAAAAAAGTGAAGGGCTCGCGCGATGCGGCGCTGGCTTGTTTGGCCAAGTAGGTCATGTCTTGCAAACCAATCAGGCTGACCAAGGCGGTGGCTTTGATCAACACCAACCAATTGTTGGTGAAACCGGGCAAGGCATAACGCACCATCTGCGGCAGAGTGATACGCCAAAACGTGCGAAAGCGGCCCATGCCAAAGGCCCAAGCGGCTTCCATTTGACCTTTGGGAATCGACAAAATGGCACCCCGAAAAGTTTCGGTCATGTAGGCGCCGTAGATAAACCCAATGGTGATGACACCGGCTATAAATGGATTGATGTCCACCGTTTCTCGGCTGCCCAGCCGTTCCATCAGGTGGTTCAAGCCAATGGTGCCACCGTAGAAAATCAAGAGCATCAAGACCAACTCAGGCACGCCACGGATCACCGTGGTGTAAACGTTGGCCAAAGCGACCCACATCGGTCGACCGGATAGCTTGGCCGCAGCCCCCATAAGCCCCAACAAAATGGCCACCCCTAGGGCGGCCAATGAGACGCCCACCGTGAGGAGGGCGCCTTGGAGAATCGAGAGGTAATAACCGCTCACGTTGGGGCCAACTTATTGGCCGTAGACGTCGAAGTTGAAGTACTTCTTGCTGACGGTGTCGTAAGTGCCGTTGGAACGAATGGCCTTGATGGCGGCGTTGAGCTCGTCCTTGAGTTGGGTTTCGCCTTGACGCAAGGCCACACCTGCGCCGTAACCGAAGTACTTGACGTCAGCCAAGACGGGGCCCACGAAACCGTATCCAGCGCCTTCGGGCTTGCTCAAGAAGCCACCGTTGACTTCAACCGAGTCTGCCACGGTGCCATCCAAACGACCCGATTTGATGTCGAGGTACACCTGGTCTTGGGCTTCGTAAGGCACCACTTTCACGCCAACACCTTTTAGCTCACCCATGGCGTATTTCTCTTGGGTGCTGCCTTTGAGCACGCCAATTTTTTTGCCTTTGAGCGAAGCCAAGTCGGTGAAGGGTGTATCGGCCTTCACAACGATGCGGCTGGGGGTGTTGTAGTACTTATCGGTAAAGTCAACGACTTTTTTGCGCTCGTCGGTGATCGACATGGAGCTGATGATCACATCGTATTTTTTGGCCTGCAAGCCGGGGATCATGCCGTCCCAAACCTGTTCAACGTAGACGCATTGGCGCTTGAGTTGAGCGCACAAGGCTTCAGCGATGTCCACGTCAAAACCGGTGGGCTTGCCGTCGGCGGTTTTGAAGGTGAAGGGCTCGTACGTGGGGTCGATGGCGACCTTGAGTTCGGGCAATGCAACAGGTGCTGCAGGAGCGGCAACGGGCGCTTCGGTTTTACCGCAGGCGACCAAGGCGGCGGTGGCCACGATGGCCAGGGTGAGTTTGATGGTGTTCATGACAGATGAGGGGTTGGTTGAAAACAAAGGTCTGCGGAACGTTGCCCCGCAAAGGCCGTCAAAACGATACCAGAGTGCCCTGCATCATTGTTAACATAATATACATCGTAGAAGCTTAAACACAGTTCAATCCGAAAAGTCGCGGGTCGCTGCCTGACCTTTGAATTGACGTCTCAGGGAGCTCAACAAGGTCCACGCAACCAAGGCAGCACCAAAGGCCAGGACGCCCGCACTGATCGGTCGATCGATGAAGGTGTACAAGTCACCACGCGACAACAGCAAAGCGCGGCGCAGGTTTTCTTCCATCAAGGGCCCCAACACAAAGCCCAGCAACAAAGGCGCGGCATCGAACTTGAGCAAGGCCATGCCGTAACCCAACGCACCAATCACGGCCACGATGAGCACGTCAAAGGTGTTGTTGTTCACGCTGTACACGCCCAAACTGATGAAGACCAAAATGGCTGGATACAGGACGCTGTAAGGGATGCGCAAAATCGCCACCCACAGGCCGATCATGGGCAAATTCAGCACCATGAGCATGACGTTGCCGATACCAAAACTCACGATCAGGCCCCAGAACAACTCGGGCTGCTGGGTCATGAGCAAGGGGCCCGGTTGAATGCCGTGAATGATCAGCGCGCCGAGCATCAAAGCCATCACAGCGTCACCGGGAATGCCCAAAGACAGTGTAGGCACGAAAGCGGTTTGTGAGGCGGCGTTGTTGGCGGCCTCAGGCGAAGTGATACCTTCAATCGCCCCTTTGCCAAAGCGGCTGGGATCGGTGGCGACCTTTTTCTCCACGGCGTAGGCCATGAAAGAAGCTATTGAGGCACCCGTACCCGGCAAAGCCCCAAAAAAACTGCCGATGCCCGTGCCCCGCAGCATGGGCATGATGGACTCACGCACGTCTTTTCGCGTGGGCATCATGGTGCGCATGGTGATCTTTTCTTTGACCTCGTTTTCACGAGAGACATTGATGCTGGACATCACTTCTGAAACACCGAAAACGCCCATGGCCAGTGCCACCAAGTTGATGCCGTCCATCAGGGAAGGAATGTCGAAGTTGAACCGTGACACACCCGAGTTGATGTCGGTTCCGATGGTGCCGATCAACAAACCCAACACGACCATGGCCAAACCCTTGACTGGAGAACCGGTGGCCAAGGTCGACGCGGCGATCAGCCCCACCAACATCATGGCGAAATACTCTGCCGCACCGAACTCCAAACCAATTTCAGCGATGGCGGGCGAGAACAAAATCAAAGCCAAAATACCCAGCATGGAACCCACGAAGGAGGCAATCGTCGTCATGAACAAGGCCACGCCGGCCCTGCCCTGTTTGGCCATGGGATAACCATCCAAGCACGCGACGGCCGATGAAGGTGTTCCCGGCAAGTTGAGCAAAATCGACGCGGTGGAGCCACCGTATTGCGCTCCGTAGTAAACGCCCGCGAGCATCACAATCGCCGCCGTGGGGGGGATGTGGTACGTGATGGGCAACAGCAGCGAAATGGCTGCGAGCGCGCCAATGCCGGGCAAAACACCGATCAGTGTGCCTAAAAACACACCAATGAAACAGTACAACAGCGTGATGGGTTGAAGAGCTGTTTCTAGGCCGAGCAGCAAACCGTTGAGGGTGTCCATTTATGGGCTCCAAGGCCAAAGAGGCAAGAGCATGCCCAGGCCCATGATGAAAATAAGGTACGTCACCACCGACACCCCGATGCACAGCAGCCAGCGGTTTTTCCACTGAATGCCCCGATCGGGGATCGATGACAACAAGACCGACAGTGAGGTGGCCACGATCAAACCCAAGGTTTTCAAGGTGAGCGAAAACACCACCAAGCTCAGCGTGACCAAGCCCAAGGTTTTCCAAGCGGGTTGAATGACCGGGCCTTGGCGAAACCAAGCTGGCAGAGCCACCAAAATGCCCAGCACCGCCAAGGTCAACCCCAAAGAAACAGGGAAAAATCCAGGGCCCATGCGGCGCAAATTGCCGATCTCATAGTGCTCATGAGCGTAATAAGCCGCGAACAGACCCAATGCCGTCAAGGCCAGGCCGCCCACCAAATCTTGTGTGTCGCGGTGTCGCATGCATCCTCCGAAAGATGCATTGATTTAACCTGCAAAAACCGCCACAAAATTTAAGTAATTGCACGTAGCGTCGACTAGGGGTAAGCACGCTAACAGGGCCACAGTCCACCCGAGCAGCCTCACTCAATAAAACAAATAAATCATATAAATCATATAGATTTTTGGTTTTATTAAAGTGATTTATTGAATTACGTTGGCCGTACCCGATCAAACAGGCGGTCGAAATTTTCGCTGGTGGCCTGCGCAATGGCCTCAACCGACACCCCTTTGACCTCGGCGATTTGCTGCGCCACCAAGGGCACAAACGCGGGGGTATTGGTCTTGCCCCGGTGTGGAGCTGGTGCCAAGTAAGGGCTATCGGTCTCGATGAGCAAGCGGTCCATGGGCACCAGACGAGCAACGTCGCGCAATTCGGTGGCGTTTTTGAAGGTCACGATGCCGGAGAGCGAAATATAGAAGCCCAAATCCAGCGCGGCACGGGCCACGGCTTGGGTTTCGGTGAAACAGTGAAACACCCCTTTGGAGATCGGCGCGCCGCCCGACGAGGCAAAACCGCCCTCTTCTTTGAGCATGGCCACGGTGTCGTCCGAGGCGCTGCGGGTGTGGATGATGAGTGGCAAATCGGTTTGACGCCCCGCTTGGATGTGCACCCGAAAACGCTCGCGCTGCCACGCCATGTCGGCCACGCTGCGGCCATCGAGCCGGTAGTAGTCCAAGCCGGTCTCGCCAATACCGACCACGCGCGGCAAGGCCGCACGACGAACCAGGTCGTCCACGCTGGGCTCGGGCGTGTCTTCGTAATCGGGGTGCACGCCCACGGTCGACCACAAATTGGGGTGATCCAGCGCCAATTGGTGCACAGCCTCAAATTCGTCCAATGTGCAGCAAATGCAGAGCGCGCGATCGACTTGGGCGGCTTGCATGTCGGCCAAGATTTGGGGGAGCTGGCTTCGGAGTTCGGGGAAATTCAAGTGGCAATGGGAATCGGTGAACATGGCGGTCCTTGTCAACGTCGGGCACTGAGCGCTTGTTGCGCTTGAGACATCCAAGCCTCCCAACGCAAACCGGCGTTGACGGGGTGCTCCACGCTGCGCGCGGCGTGCATCAGGTCTTGGCTCCAACGCTGCAAGCGAAACAGGTGTGCCTTGGCGGGTAAATGGTCGATTTCAAAAAAGCGCGGTGCGGCACCACTGGCCAGGGCCATCAGGTCGTGACAGACTTTTTGCATCACCTCCAACTGCAAGGCGGGCTCCCAATCGGCCATGGCCTGGGCTTGGCCTTTGGCCAAGGCCTTGGGCAACTGGCTCCAGGTTTGGGCGCTCAAGCCCATGGCCGCCCAGCGCAGGGCGTCATCAGGTCGCCCGCCCGCGGCACGCCAGACCACGAGGGCTTGCTCGGCGCTCATGGGGGTATTGGCTTGTGACATGAGCCACGGCAGGGCCTCGTCTTCGCTGGGCCACTGCAGGTGGTGTGTGAGGCAGCGGCTGCGCACGGTGGGCAGCAATTGGTGTGCGGCCTCGGTGGCCAAGACAAAACGCACCGAGCCCACGGGTTCTTCCAGCGTTTTGAGCAAGGTGTTGGCCGACTCCATGTTCATGCGCTCGGCGGGGTACACCAAAACGACCTTGGTGTCGCCGCGCGAACGCGTGAACTGGGTGAAGATGACGGCTTGCCGAGCGGCCTCGACCTTGATGAGCTTGCTGGCTTTTCGGTCTTTTTCGTCGATCTTTTTTTGCGTCACTTCGTCCAAAGGCCAGCCCAACTCCAAGCTCAGCGCTTCGGGCATGAGCATGCACAGGTCGGGGTGGGTGTGGACATCGACCGCGTGGCAGCTGCCACATTGGCCACAGGCGCCCTGTTCGGTTGGCGTCTCGCACAACCAGCTGCGCGCCAAGGCCAAGGCCAATTCGTATTGGCCCAAACCCGAGGGGCCGGCCAAAAGCAAAGCGTGGCCGCGTTGTTGGCGCAGCTCGTTGAGCTGGCGTTGCAGCCAAGGGGCCAAGGCGGTGGCGCTCATGGGCTGGGCGGCAACCACGAGCGATCCGCCAGCGCGGCAAGCACCGCTTGGCCCACCTGCTCAGGGGCTTGGTCGGCGGGGATGCGGGCAAAACGCTGGGGGTCGGCTTTCATGCGTGCGGCGTAACCGCCGGCCACGCGTTCGAAAAAGGCTTGTGACTCGGACTCGAAGCGGTCCGGTGAGCGGGCGTTGGCCAATCGGGCGGCAGCCACGGTCGGCGGTAAGTCGAACCACAAAGTCAGGTCGGGCTGACGAAGACCGTCGCCGGTGTCTTGTACCCACCGCTCCAAGGTGCTGAGCACCGCGAGGTCAAAACCTCGGCCATGGCCTTGGTAAGCAAAGGTGGCGTCGGTGAAGCGGTCGCACAGCACCACGTCACCCCGCGCCAAGGCCGGTTCGATGACTTGCTGCAAATGGTCGCGGCGCGCGGCGAACATCAAGAGGGCTTCGCACAGCGGGTCCATGGCGTCGTTGAGCACCAACGTGCGCAGCTTTTCGGCCAAGGGCGTGCCGCCGGGCTCTCGCGTCAGTGTCACGCGCCGACCTTGGGCCTCAAAGGCTTGGACCAATGCGCTGATGTGGGTGGACTTGCCCGCCCCATCGATGCCCTCAAAAGAAATGAACAAACCCGTCATGGTCTCAACGATTCAAAAGGTAACGGCGCACAGCCGAGTTGTGCTCGGCCAAGGTCACGCTGAACTGGCTGGTGCCATCACCGCGGGCCACGAAATAAAAGGCTTTGGTGTCCGATGGCTGCACAGCAGCCAACATCGAAGCGTAACTGGGCATGGCGATCGGCGTCGGTGGCAAACCGGCTCGGGTGTAGGTGTTGTAGACCGTGTCGGTTTGCAAATCGACCTTGCGCAAATTGCCGTCAAAGCGCTCGCCCAGGCCATAAATCACCGTGGGGTCGGTTTGCAGTCGCATGCCGATGCGCATGCGGTTGATGAACACGCCGCCGATGTCCGCACGGTCTTGCGGTGCACCGGTTTCTTTTTCGATGATGCTGGCCAAGATCAAAGCCTCTCGGGGCGATTTCAAAGGCAAGCCGTCGTCACGCTCGGCCCAAGCCTGGGCGAGCTTACGGTCCAAGGCCATGCTGGCAGTACGCAAAATACTGGAGGCTTTGGCGTTTTTGGGGAATCGGTAGGTGTCGGGGAAAAACTGCCCCTCAGGGTGCACACCCGATTTGCCGATCAGGACCATGACCTCAGACACGTCCATGGCGGCCGTGTCTTGCTGCACGTCGCGCGCCGATTCGATGGCTTGGAACACCTGGCGGTAGTTCCAGCCTTCGATCAGGGTGATTTGCCGAAAAGCTTGGTCGCCCCGAACCAATTTGTCGAGCAAGGTCTTGGGGGTCAGGCCCGGCGTGAATTCGTAGCTGCCGGCTTGGATGCGGCGCGAGTCGCCCGAGAGTCGGAAATAGGCAAACAAAGCCCAGTCGGGCGCGTCGATGCCAGCACGGGTGAGTTGCTTGGACAAGGCGCGGGCCGATGTGCCGGGCGCAATGGCCACGTCCAACGGTTGTTGGACCGTCACGGTTGCGGGCATGCCCAAGGGACGGTCCATCCAAAGCCACACGCTGCCGGCCAGCACCAACACCGCCAGCAAGCTCAGGGTCAACAAGCCCATCAGCACACGTTTCACAGGCATCATCCCAGTGAGGTCAAAGGCGTGCCGAGACCCGGCACGAACGACTGATGATCATAATTCAGGCCATGAGCACCGAAACCACACCCCACACGGCATCCCCCCTTCCTCAAAGCCAGAGCCTGAGTGGCGTGGCGGCCCTCCCCGCATGGGGCGTGATCCGAGCCCAAGGTGCCGATGCGCCGAAGTTTTTGCACGGCCAACTCACCCAAGACTTCAGCCTGTTGGGGCAAGACCAGGCCCGACTGGCCGCGTTTTGCTCGCCCAAAGGCCGCATGCTCAGCAGCTTCGTGGGCCTCAAACTCGCCGCGGACGATGTCTTGCTGCTGTGCCCGGCCGACACTTTGGCTGCCATGCTCAAGCGCCTATCGATGTTTGTCATGCGCGCCCAATGCCGCTTGAGCGATGCCAGCGCCGATTGGTCGGTGTGGGGCGTGACCGGTGAACCGGCCAGCGGCCCCAGCTTGGCCCCCAGCCCTTGGCAGGTGGCCCGCGCCCAAGAACAAACATGGGTGCGTTTGTACCCCGCGGCGGGTGTGGAGCGTGCCTTGGTCGTGACGCCCGCAGGCTCGGTGGCCCCCGCCGGCCCTGCCCTGGCCTTGGCCGTTTGGGATTGGCTGGAGGTGCGCAGCGCCGTGGTGCCCGTGACGGCGGCCTTGACGGAAGCCTTGGTGCCGCAAATGCTCAACTACGAATCGGTGGGCGGTGTGAACTTCAAAAAAGGCTGTTACCCCGGCCAAGAGGTGGTGGCGCGCAGCCAATTTCGCGGCACGCTCAAACGCCGCGCCCACCTGTTCCACAGCGGCAGCGCCCTGGCCGTGGGTTCAGAGGTGTTCCACAGCGACGACGCCGAGCAGCCCTGCGGCACCGTCGCGGCCTGTGCGCCGCACCCCAGCGGCGGCTTCGATGCCTTGGTTTCGCTGCAGCTCAGCGCACTCCAAAGCGGCTCGGTGCACGCCGGTTCGGTGCAAGGCCCGGCCCTGCGCCACGACCCCCTGCCCTACGAACTCTTGGCCGACGTCTGAGCCATGTGTTTGGTGGCGTTTGCCCTGTCGGTGGACCCATCGCTGCCCTTGTGGCTGGCCTCGAACCGCGACGAGCGCTGGGACCGGCCCACCACGCCCTTGCACCGCTGGACCCTCGCCAACGGGGTGTCGGTGATTGGCGGGCGTGACGAACAAGACGGCGGCACTTGGCTGGCCGCGTCGGAACACGGTCGCATCGCTTGGCTGACCAATGTGCGCGAAGCCGATCGGCCCGCCGCCGAGCGCTCACGTGGCGGCTTGGTGACCGACTGGTTGGCCAGCGACGAACCGTGGGCCACATGGCAAACACGCCACGACCCGCGTGCTTTTGGTGGCTTCAACTTGGTGCTGGGTGACCTGCGTCAAGGCGCTTGGGCTTGGCTCAGCAACCGCAACCCCGTGCGGGTGCACCACGATCCGCAGCCCCAATGGCACAGCCAAGCCTTGGGCCCTGGGGTCTACGGCCTGTCCAACGCCAGCCTGAACGTGCCCTGGCCCAAAACCCAGCGCTTGTTGGCCGAGGTGCAAGCGCACCCACCGCGACCGCCGGGCGATTGGCCCGAATCGGTGTTGCAGGCGTTGGCCGATCAACAGTTGGGCGCGGGTCTGGCCGACCCAGCACTGCCCGAGACGGGTTTGCCACTGAGCACCGAACGCGCCTTGGCCAACCCCTTTGTGCAATGGCCCGAGCACCGCTACGGCACCCGCAGCAGCACCCTGCTCGCCCTCAGCGCCACCGAAGGCGCTTGGCAACTGCGCCTGAGTGAGTGGACCCACCCCACCGACCAGCCCCCGTTCACCGCCTCCCCCCGCCGCGACCTCGAACTGAATTGGGGTCAGATCCCAAATACCTGACGCAAGGCGCGCGCGGCGTCTTGGTGGGCGGTCAAGGCCAAGGGTATGGCGCGGCCAAATTGAATGAAGCCATGCACGACGCCGGCGTACACCTCCAAGTCAACCGCCACCCCAGCCATGCGCAAACGGTCGGCGTAGAGCATGCCCTCGTCGGTCAGCGGGTCGCACTCGGCCAAGCCGACCCACGCGGGCGCCACGCCGTCCAAGTCGCGCACCGCACCCGTTTCGTCCACACCGTCGAGCGGTGCGAATCGCCAGTCGTTTCGGTCGTGCGGGCCGCGCAGGTAATGGCCAAAGAAATAATCGATGTGCGCGTCTTCCAGCAGAAAACCTTTGCCGAAGCGGTGGTGGCTGTCGGTGTTGCCGTGACCGGCGCAGCCGGGGTAGAACAAGATCTGCAAGGCCAGCGGCCAGCCCGCATCGCGCGCGGCGATCGCCGTGACCGCGGCCAAGGTGCCGCCGGCGCTGTCGCCGCCCACCGCGATGCGCTGTGGGTCCAAGCCCCAGTCCGCGGCGTGTTCGCGCAGACCCGCCAAGCTGTCCCAAGCGTCAAACACGGCTGTGGGGAATTTCCAATCGGGCGCGAGCCGGTAGGCCACCGACACCACGGCGCACTGCGCCAAATAGGCCAAGTGGCGGCACAGGGGTTCGTGGGTGGCGATGCTGCCCACTGTGAAGCCGCCACCGTGAAAGTAGAGCAAAACCGGCAGGGGCTGCGCCGCGTCCTGAGGCGTTGGCGCGTACAAGCGCACGGAAATCGTGTGGCCATCGCGGGCCCTGAGCGTGTGGTCTTCCACCCGCGCCAGGGCTTGCGGCGCGATGTCCAACACACCCGCACCCGCTTCGTAAAACGCCTTGGCTTGGGCCGCGCTCAGTGCGTGCATGGGCGCGTGACCGGCACGCGCCATGCGGTCGAGTACACCGCGCATCTCGGGCAACAACAGGCATTGGGGGTGACGTGGGTGACTCATGAGGCTTGGTTTTTGTGGGGGTCGCTTTTATAGTGTGCCATGGCCCATATTCAATACATCACCCAAATACAGCTGGACTTTGGTGTGCTCAAGACCTTGGCGGCCGAGTGCGCCAAGGCCAACATCCAGCGCCCGCTCATCGTCAGCGATCCCGGCATCCGAGCCGCAGGGCTGTTGCAACAGGCGCTGGACGTGCTGAAAGACCTGCCCGTTGCGGTCTTTGACCAAACCCCGTCCAACCCCACGGAGGCCGCGGTGCGTGAGGCCGTGGCGATGTACCGAGCCCAAGGCTGTGATGGTTTGGTCGCGGTCGGCGGTGGTTCGGCCATCGATTGCGCCAAAGGGGTGGCCATTGCGGTACACCACCCTGGACCACTGAAAACTTACGCCACCATCGAAGGCGGTGCGGCTCGCATCACAGACCAAGTCCCGCCCTTGATCGCCGTGCCCACCACGGCTGGTACCGGCAGCGAAGTGGCCCGTGGTGCCATCGTCATCGTGGACGACGGGCGCAAGCTCGGCTTTCACTCTTGGCATTTGGTGCCCAAAGTGGCGCTGCTCGACCCTGAGCTCACCCTAGGTTTACCGCCCATGTTGACGGCAGCCACTGGCATGGATGCCATCGCACACTGCATGGAAACTTTCATGGCCGCCCCATTCAACCCACCGGCCGATGGTATTGCCTTGGATGGATTGGCACGAGGTTGGGCCCACATTGAACGGGCCACCCAACAAGGTCAAGACCGCGAGGCCCGTTTGAACATGATGAGCGCCAGCATGCAAGGAGCCATGGCGTTTCAAAAAGGCTTGGGCTGCGTGCACAGCCTGAGTCACAGCTTGGGCGGCGTTAACCCGCGCCTGCACCACGGCACCTTGAACGCGGTGTTCTTACCGGCCGTCGTTCGCTTCAATGCCGAGGCCGAATCGGTGCAGCGCCACGACCGCCTCAACCGCATGGCCCATGCCATGGGTTTGCGCAGCGGCAGTGACATCCCCGAAGCCATCCTGGACATGAACGCGCGTTTGGGGCTGCCCAAAGGCTTGCGCGCCATGGGCGTGGATGAATCGGTGTTTGATCAAGTGATATCGGGGGCCTTGGCCGACCATTGCCACCAGACCAACCCGCGCATAGCCAGTGCTGACGATTACCGAGCGATGTTGCTGAGCGCAGATTGAGCCCGCGCTCAGAGATGTGAGTCGGGCTGGGGCATCTTCGCCCCAACATGCAACTCACCACGCGCCTCGGCCATCTCCACTTGGCGCTGACGCTCGGCGAGTTTCTCTTTTTGCTCGGGTGTGCGCTGATCGTGGCAGTGCGCGCAGCTCACCCCCAAGACGTAATGAGGCGACAACTTGTCTTGCTCACTCAAAGGCCAGCGGCAAGAACGGCACAGCTCGTGGGTGCCCACGCCCAGGCCGTGGCCCACGCTCACGCGCTCGTCGAACACAAAACACTCGCCCTCCCAGAGGCTCTGTTCGGGAGGGATTTCTTCCAAGTACTTGAGGATGCCGCCTTCGAGGTGGTAGACCTCGTCAAAACCGCGCATTTTCATGAGCGCGGTGGACTTCTCACACCGAATGCCGCCCGTGCAAAACATGGCGACCTTGGGTTTTTGGGCCGTGCTGGTTTTCAGCTGGTCTTGCTGCTCCAGCCAGGCCGGCAATTGCACGAAGTTTTTGATGTTCGGGTTGACCGCGCCCTTGAAGGTGCCGATGGCCACTTCGTAGTCGTTGCGCGTGTCGATCACCACCACGTCCGGGTCCGCCAACAAGGCGTTCCAATCGGCCGGTTTCACGTATTGGCCCACGGTTTTGTTCGGGTCCAACTCGGGCACGCGCAAGGTCACGATCTCTTTTTTGAGCTTGACCTTCATGCGGTTGAAGGGCGGCTTGGGGCTCCAAGATTCTTTGCATGGCAGGTTCGCCAAACGCGGGTCGGCGCGCAAAAACGACAGCACCTCGCGCACACCGGCCTCAGGCCCGGCGATCGTGCCGTTGATGCCCTCGTGCGCCAAGAGCAGCGTGCCCTTGACGTCATGGGCGTCGCAACAGGCTTGCAAAGGGGCCTGCAACTCAACATAGTCGGGCAGGTCAACGAATTGGTAAAGGGCTGCGGTGAGGTAAAGACTGTCGTTCTGCATGCCTTGATTATCCACGCGCAAAACAGGGTTATGCGCGGTAGGTCGTCAGCACCACCTCGGCTGCCGATTGGCGCAGGGGCACCAAGGCTTGATAGGCCGCCGACCGGTGCCAGCCATCGGCCTCCTCCAGCGAAGGGAAACGGATCACCACGATGTCGGGGTGTGGGCAAACCCCAGACAAAGCCTGGACCTGCTCGCCGCGAAACACCAGTTCGCCGCCAAAGGGCAGCAAGGTGGCCAACACTTGGCCACGGTACTCGGCCCACCGTTCGGCGTGCTTGACGGTGATTTGACCGACCACATACGCGTGTGACATGTGAACTCCTTACAAAGCTTGAATCATCGAGGGTTGGGGGTCGTTTAACCAAGCCCCAAACTCATCGGCCAGTTGCTGACTCGCTGTGGCCGCGGCCGTCCACACCTTCACCCGCCCCGCCCAATCGGTGGCGTAGCGCGTGAAATCGCTGCGGTCGGGCAGTTTGCCGTTGGGCAAGGTTTTGGGCCACTCGGGGTTGGGCGCGAGCACGATCGTGTGGTCCAAAAACGCCGTTGCGCCATGCCGCCACTTCAGCGCTTTGTCGAGCCAGCCAGGCACCACGTTTTGTTGGAAATGCGGGTACAGCACGATCGAGCCCGTGCTGCCGGGCGGGGGCGAGCGCCAGTTCAGGTGCAGGTGGTAATCGGTGATGCCGCCGTCCCAGTAAGCGCCGCGCGGCGCGCCGGGGATGTCGTGCACGGCTTGCAGGGCAAACGGGATCGAGCAGCTCGCTTGCAGCGCGGGCATGAAGTTGCCTGCGTTGAGCGCCACAGCGCGGCTGTTCAAGTCGCTGGGGTCAAAGGGCAGCGCAGCGCCCTGCCCCGAAAACACCACCCGCTCAAACCAAGCGCCCAAAGCACGGCGCGAGAGCACGTTGCTCAAAAAGGCCCCGGCATAACCCAACGGTGTGCCCACAGGGTGTTCACGGTGCAGCACATGGCGCCCGCGCGAGGCGACGACGTGCAAGCGGTAACGCGGGTGGCTCAGCAACTCGTCTACGCGCCCGCCGTAAAACGCTTGCAGGCTGTGGCCGAAGGACTCGCTAACCTGTTGCGCCGTCACGCGTTTTTGGCCAGCCAAGGGTTCGTAGCGTTGGGCGATGTAGTCGCGCTCCAGCCGCTTAAAGGCCGCGACCGGGTCGTTCAAACAGGCGGTGGCCATGCGCCACGCACCAATGGACGCGCCCACCAAGTGCACCGGCTGGCTCGACTGCGGCAACCACTGCCCAAAAATAAAACGGTCCAGCGGCCCCAAGATCAAGCCCTTGGGCCCACCGGCCGCACCGGGAATGGCGCCGATGTGTTCGGGCTTCAGGCCATGGGCGCGGATGTGAGCCAGGGCTTTGGGGCCCGCGTGGATGTGCAGGGCCTTCACTTCTTCAAGCCTTGCAGCTTGGCAAACGCACTGGCCATGGCCGAGCCGGTGGCCGCAGGCGCGGCTTGTGGGGCGCGTGCTCTCTGGCCTTGAGCGGCGCCTTCAAAGCGGTTTTCGCGCGGGCCGTCGCGGCGCGCGGGGGCGGCGTCGAGCTTCATGGTCAGGCTGATGCGGTTGCGGCCCAGGTCCACTTCGAGCACCTTGACCTTGACGATGTCGCCGGTCTTGACCACTTCGCGGGCGTCTTCCACGAACTTGTTGGCCAACTGGCTGACGTGGATCAGGCCATCTTGGTGCACACCCAAATCCACAAACGCGCCGAACTGCGCCACGTTGCTCACCGTGCCTTCGAGCACCATGCCGGGTTGCAGGTCTTTGACGTCTTCCACGCCCTCGTTGAAGCGCGCCACCGCGAAGTCCGGGCGCGGGTCGCGGCCGGGTTTTTCCAGTTCCACAAAAATATCGCGGATGGTGATCGGGCCAAAACGGTCGTTGGCGAACTGTTCGGGCTTGAGGGTTTTGAACAGCTCGGGGCGGCCCATGATCTCTTGGATGGGCTTGGCCGTGCTCACGATGATCTGCTCGACCACCGGGTAGGTTTCGGGGTGCACGCCGGTCATGTCCAGCGGGTTCTCACCACCGCGGATGCGCAAAAAGCCCGCGCTTTGTTCGAAGGTTTTGGCGCCCAGGCCCGTGACCTTCAGCAGGTCTTGGCGGCTCTTGAACGCGCCGTTGGCTTCGCGCCAGCGCACCACCGACTTGGCCACCGTGGCAGACAAACCCGAGACCCGCGAGAGCAGCGGCACGCTGGCGGTGTTCAGGTCCACACCGACCGAGTTCACACAATCCTCCACGACCGTCACCAAGCTGCGCGCCAACTCGCTTTGGTTCACGTCGTGCTGGTACTGGCCCACGCCGATGCTCTTGGGGTCGATCTTGACGAGCTCGGCCAAGGGATCTTGCAAACGCCGCGCGATGCTGGCCGCGCCGCGCAGGCTCACGTCCACATCGGGCATCTCTTGGCTGGCGTATTCGCTGGCGCTGTAGACCGAAGCGCCCGCCTCGCTCACCACCACCTTGGTGATGCTGTGCTCGGGGTGCAGCTTGGCCAGCTGTTTGATCAGCTCGCCGGCAAGCTTGTCGGTTTCCCGGCTGGCTGTGCCGTTGCCGATGGCGATCAGGCTCACGCCGTGTTTCTCGCACAACTTGGCCAAGGTGAAGAGCGAGCCGTCCCAATCGCGGCGCGGCTCATGCGGGTAGACGGTGGCGGTGTCGACCAGCTTGCCGGTGGCGTCGACCACGGCCACTTTCACGCCGGTGCGGATGCCCGGGTCCAAGCCCATCACAGCCTTGGGGCCGGCCGGAGCGGCCAAGAGCAGATCGCGCAGGTTGTCGGCGAACACCTTGATGGCCACGGTCTCGGCCTGCTCGCGCAAACGCGAGAACAGGTCGCGCTCGGTGGAGAGGCTGAGCTTGACGCGCCAAGTCCATGCCACGCACTTGCGAAACAGGTCGTCGCAAGGCCGCGCTTGGTGGCGCCAGCCCAGGTGCAAACCGATTCGACCTTCGGCCAAGGACACTTGGCCGGGCTCGGGCATCACGGGTTGCAAGAGTTTGGCGTCCAACACGTCCAAGCTGCGGCCACGGAACACCGCCAAAGCGCGGTGCGAAGGCACACGCGCCATGGGTTCTTCGTAATCGAAGTAATCGCGGAACTTGGCGATGTCGGGCGCATTCTCGTCTTTGCCGGCCAAGAGGCTGCTCTTGAGCAAGCCTTCTTGCCACAGCCACTCGCGCAGCTGCTGGACCAAGACCGCGTCTTCGGCCCAGCGCTCGGTAAGCAGGTCGCGCACGCCGTCGAGCACGGCCAAGGGGTTCGAAAAGTCGGCGCCGATTTTGCCGTCGTCCAGCACCTCGGGCGGCTGCACAAAGGCCGCGGCTTCTTGCATGGGGTCGAGCGTGGGGTCGGCCCAGAGGCGGTCGGCCAAGGGCTCGAGCCCAGCTTCGCGCGCCATCATGCCCTTGGTGCGGCGCTTTTGTTTGAAGGGCAAGTACAGGTCTTCCAAGGCCTGTTTGGTCTCGGCCAGGGCAATGGCCTCGCGCAACGCGGGCGTGAGTTTGCCCTGCTCGTCGATGGCTTTGATCACCGCGGCGCGGCGGTCTTCGAGCTCACGCAAATACGACAAGCGGGCCTCCAGTTCTCGCAGCTGAATGTCGTCCAGCCCACCCGTGGCCTCTTTGCGGTAACGCGCAATGAAGGGCACGGTAGCACCACCATCGAGGAGTTCGACGGCAGCTTGCACTTGCTCGGGACGGATGCGGATTTCAGCGGCCAGTTGGGCCAGTATGGTTTGCATGTAACGGGGCAGTTCAAGAATAGGGAAGCGGGCATTTTGCCGCAGAGCACGCAGGGCCTCAGACCGAACGCAGGCCTTTCACGACGCGACCAGCCGGCAATCGCGGCACGAGTTTGAAGGTGCCGCTGCCGTGTGAAACGCGTGCGCCCTTGGCGTTGAACACGCTGCCCTCGGTGAACACCAAGGTGGACGTGCGGTGCAGCACCGAGGCTTCGCAGCGCAAACGGCCTTGGGACGCTTGCATGAAACTGGTTTTCATCTCCACGGTCACAGCGCCCATGCCCTCGGCCAGGCTGCGCGCGGCGTGGGCCATGGTCACGTCCAAGAGCGTCATGGTGACGCCGCCGTGCACCACGTCAAACGAGTTCAGGTGCTCGGGCGCGGGCGCGTATGTGATTTCGGCGTGGCCGTCGGCCATGCGCTGCAGTTCAAAACCGAGCAGCGACACAAAGGGAATGTTGACGAAAAAGTCCATGCTTCAGGCCTCCAGCCATTGCTGGCGTGTGCGGGGGGATTGGTCGAGTTCTTGGGGGGTGCCGTCAAAGACGATGCGGCCCTGCCCCAGCACGAACACGCGTTGGGCCAAGCGCCAAGCGATCTGGCGCTTGTGTTCGATCAGCAGCAGGCCCACGCCCTCGCGCTGCAAGGTCTGGCAGCAGCGGGCGACCTGCTCGACCATGTGTGGGGCCAAGCCTTCGGTGGGCTCGTCGAGCAGCACCAGGTCGGGGTTGCCCATGAGGGTGCGGCACAACGTGAGCATTTGCTGTTCGCCCCCCGACAAGCGACCCGCTGGGGTGTGGAGGCGCTCGGCCAAGATGGGAAAGTGGGCCAAGCCGGTGTCAAAGTCCCAATAGCGGCGCTGCGCCGAGGCGCGCAGGCCGAGGGTGAGGTTTTCTTGCACGCTCAAGGCAGGGAAGATGTCTTTGTGTTCGGGCACATAGCCCAAACCCGCGCGGGCGATGGTGTGCGTGGGCTGGCCCAGCCAATCTCGGCCTTGCCAATTCACCTGTCCTTGCGCTCGCACCAAACCCATGAGGGCTTGGGCGGTGGTGGAGCGTCCGCTGCCGTTGCGTCCGAGCAAAGCCACGGTTTGGCCCGCGGCCACCGTCAGGTTCACGCTGCGCAGGACCGGCGTGGTGCCTTGCCAAGCGTGCAGGTCGCGCACCACCAAGTCATTGGACGGCGTCATGTGCGGGCCTCCGCTTGCCAATACGCGGCTTGCACCACCGGGTCGGCACGCACGGCCTCAGGGCTGTCCAGCGCCACGACCTGCCCGCGCACCAAGACCGCCACGCGATCGGCCAAGGCCATGACCACGCCCATGTCGTGCTCCACCGTGACCAAGGTTTTGCCTTCGGTGAGCTCGCGGATCAGCGCGGTGAAGCGCTGGGTGTCGTCCGCGCCCATGCCGGCCGTGGGTTCGTCGAGCAAGACCACGGGCGCGTCGCCCACCACGGCCATGCCCAATTCCAAGGCGCGTTGGTCGGCGTAGCTCAGGGCGCGCGCCTGGGTCTCGGCCTGTTCGTTCAGGCCCAAACGCGCCAAGGTCTCGTCCACGCGTTGGCGCACCGCACCCAAGCCGCTCAAGGCCCGCCACCAGGTGCGGCTCTCGCCCATGGCCGAGAGCGCGGCGCAGTTCAGGTTGTCTCGTACGCTCAAGGCGCCAAAGAGTTGGCTGATCTGAAAACTGCGCGCCAAGCCCCGCCGCGCCACGGCGTGCACCGGCAGGCCCTCGATGCGCTGGCCGTTGAGCGTCACCGTACCATGGCTGGGGGCTTGTTCGCCCGCGATCACTTTCAGGAGGCTGCTCTTGCCCGCGCCGTTGGGCCCAATCAAGGCCAAGCGTTCACCCCGGCGCACGGACAGGTTCACGCCGTCGAGCACGGTGGTTTCGCCGTGGCGCAACACCACCCCCTCCACAACCAAGGCCGCTGCGCCGTTCATGCCGACACCTCCGGCTTCGGCCGCAGCCACCAGCCCAGCCCGGTGCCCAACGCGGCCACGGTCAGCAAGGTCCACCAGCTGCGCGGCGCGGCCACGTCCACCGACCACGCCCACGCGTGCTCGGGCCACCAGGTCATGAGCGTGCCTTGGCTGCTGCTGAGCTGCCAGAAATACAGCATCTCCACGCCCACCACGGCAGCGACGATCACCACGGCCCACGACAGACCACAGGCGGTTTGGCGAGCCACGCACAGCCATTCGTGGCCTCCGTTTGGCACACGCGCGGCCATTGCCCAACGCCAGACGCGCATCAGGGCGCCCGCCAAACCACCGGGCTCGACGAGCAGCAAGACCACAAACAAGACCCCCAAATACAAAAGCCAAGCGGGCGTCCACGACGAGCCCACCACGAGCGCCACCACCATGAGCACCGCGCCGAGCAGTGGCCCGGCGAGCACGGTGGCGCCGCCGATAAAGGCGAACAAGAGATAAGCGCCCGATCGGTGCGTGCTGAACACCTCGGGGCTGACCCGTTCGAACCACAGCGCGGCCAAACCACCGGCCACACCGGCGAAGGTGGCCGAGACGACAAAGGCCGCGTGGCGGATGCGGTGCGGGTTCACGCCCACACTGGCCGCGCGCAAGGGGTTGTCGCGCACGGCGTTGAGCAAGCGACCCATGGGCGTGGTGGTCCACGCCACCATCAGGCCCACACACAGCACGGTGTAAATCGAGACCAAAGCGGCCACATGCTGCACCGGGCCCCAAGACCAAGCGCCGGCCTCAGCGCCAATGCCGCGGTCCAGCCCCAAGCCGCCTTCACCACCAAACCAGGTCGGCAGCATGTGCGAGAGCGCCCACACCAGTTCGCCCACACCCAAGGTGATCATGGCAAAGGGCATGGCCGCGTGGCGCGTGCTCACCCAACCCGTGAGCAGCGCCAAGGCCCCCGCCACCAAGCCGCCGAAGAGCGGCACCAGCGCCACGCCCCACGCGCCGCTCACGCCCCAGGCCATGGCGTGGGCCACCGCATAAGCCCCCGCGCCCACGTAGACCGCATGACCAAAACTGAGCAAACCGCCTTGCCCCAAGAGCAGGTGGTAACTCATGAGCACGGTGGCGGCGATGCCGATTTGGGCCAACAAGCCCAGCCCCGCGCCGCTGGACAAACACCACGGCGCGGCCGCCCACAGCAAGCCCAAAGCCCAGCCTGTCGAGACCTTAGACATGGCGCGATCCCATCAAACCTTGCGGACGCCAAATCAGGACCAAGACCATCAACACAAAAGGCAAGATGGGCGCGAGCTGGCTCAAATGCCAACCCCAAATGCTCCAAGGCGCGGCGATGGCGAACGCTTGCAAAAGGCCCAAACCCATCGAAGCCGCGAAGGCCCCCGCCAAAGAGCCCACACCACCGACCACCAAGACCACGAACACCACCGAGCCCATGGTGGCCGCCATGCCAGGCTCGGTCACGAAGGCGTGCCCGCCCATCACACCGGCCGCCGCGGCCAAGGCGGCACCGGCACCAAACACCCAACGGTAAACCTGCGGCACGTCGTGCCCCAAGGCTTGCACCGCTTGTGGGTGCGTGACGGCCGCGCGGATCACCAAACCCCAGTGCGTGCGCCGCCACAAGCCCGCCAACACCAGGAGCATGAGCACGGCCATGCCCATCATGACCACACGGAAGACAGGGAACTGCGTGCCCCACGGCGTGAGCCAATGGCCTTGGAGGGATTCGGGCAGCACCATGGCCACCGGGCCTTTGCCCCACACCAATTGCACCAATTCAAACGCCACATAGGCCAAACCAAAGGTCACCAAGAGCTCGGCCACGTGGCCTTGCGCGTGGACGCGGCGCAGCACCACCTCCTCAAACCACGCGCCCAAGACACCCACCATGAGCGGCGCCAAGCACAAGGCACCCCAAAAACCGACATAAGGCGACAGGCTGTGCGCCGCGTAAGCACCCAACATGTAAAAACTGGCGTGGGCGAAATTGAGCACGCCCATGAGGCTGTAGATCAGCGTCAGCCCCGCGCTGAGCATGAACAGCAAGAGCCCGTGGCTCACGCCATTGAGCAATGAGAGGGCCAAGCCATCCATCAGGGGCGCTGCATGGAGCAGGTGCTGGGCTGGGCCAAACGTTCGGCGGGCACAAAAGCCACCGGTGCAAAGGCAAAGCCACGGTTATCCGGGTTCACGTCCGTCGCCGGTTTCACCGCTTGCCAACGGGACAACCACAAGCCGGTTTGCAACTGGTGGTCATCGCGCCGCATCTGAACGGGACCGTGCAAAGCCGCCAAACCCAAGCCCGCCAACACCGGCCCCACACGGGAGGGCTCGGTGCTGCCCGTGCTCTCCATGGCTTTGGCCAAGAGGTGCAGCCCGGTGTGCGGGGCCACGCCCGCCCAGTTTTCACCATGGGCGTCGTGGAATTCCTGCATCAAACGGCCCAAATCGCCCCCGTGCTGTTGGTGGTGGGTGGCCACCATGTAGACCTTGGCTTGCGACAGCTGCGCCAGGGCTTGCGGCGTGTCGCTGAGCGCCGCGTAATAGGTGAACAGCGGCAGGTTCAGCTCGGCGGTGCCCATGGACCGCACCAAACCCGTCAGGTCGGGGCCCCAATTGCCCGTGACCACGGCTTGGGCCCCCGAGCTGCGAATGCGGCCCACATGGGCATCAAAGGACTGGACCGTGCCCAAGGGGTGCAACTCATCGCCCACGATGTTCACATCCGGCCGGTGGCGCGCCAAAGCGGCTTTGAAGAACGCCGACACTTGCTGGCCATGCGCGTAGTTTTGGTTGAGCAAAAAGATTTTTTTGATCTGGGGCTGATCGAGCAAATACAGGGCCAAGGCCTCGACCTTCATGCTGGTGTCGGCGTCCACCCGAAAGTGCCACAGGCTGCACTGCTCGTTGGTCAGTGCGGGGTCCATGGCCGCGTAGTTGAGGTAGAGCACCTCGCGCCCCAAAGACCGACCGTTGTGCCGGTTGAGGGTTTCCACGATCAGGTGGGCCACGCCGGAGCTGCTGCCTTGCACCACGTAGCGAAAGCCTTGGTCGATGATGACTTTGATGGCGTTGACGCTTTCTTGGGGTGAGCCGCGGTTGTCAAAACCCACCACCTGGAATCGCATCGCGCCAGGGGCGGCTTGGGCGTTGTGCCGCTCGGCCACCCACTGCCAGCTGCGCAATTGGTTGCGCCCGACCTCACCAAAGGTCCCGCTCAAGGGGTCAACAAAGGCGATTTTGACCAGGGGGGTCGCAGGCTCGCTGGGCGAACACGCGGCCAAGCAAGCAGCCGCACAAACCAGCCCCACAGCGCGCACGCACCTTGCCCCAGCAGCCCAGACGGTTGAATTCTTCAACGCACGCATCCCAGTCAAGAAAACCCCATTTTAGGGGCCGCCCAGCAGCAACCCGACACCCTGTGGGTGGATCGCGGCTGGTCCACAATCGCCCCATGACACCTCTTGCCAGCACTTGGACGCACCGCTTTGCCGATTTGGGCGATACCTTTGCCACGCCCCAGCGCCCCACCCCGTTGGCGGCACCAGCCATGGTGGCCGTGAGCGAAACCATGGCCGCCGAGCTGGGCTGGTCACCGAGCGACTTGCGCAGCGAAACCGCCACCCAAGTCTTGGCCGGCAACGCCATTTGGCCGGGCACCCGCCCTTGGGCGGGCGTCTACAGCGGCCACCAGTTCGGGCAATGGGCCGGTCAATTGGGCGATGGCCGAGCCATCACCTTGGGCGAGTGGCCCAGCGCCAGCGGCCCACTCGAGATCCAACTCAAAGGCGCGGGCCCCACGCCATATTCGCGCCGGGGCGATGGCCGCGCGGTCTGGCGCAGCGCCATCCGGGAGTTTTTGGCCAGCGAAGCCATGCACGCCTTGGGCGTGCCGACCACCCGCGCCCTGTGTTTGGTGGCCTCGCCCGAACCCGTGCGCCGCGAAGCTTGGGAGGCCGCGGCCGTGGTCACGCGCGTGGCCCCGAGCTTCATCCGCTTCGGGCACTTTGAACACTTCGCCCACACCGGCCAACACGCCGCGTTGCGCCAATTGGCCGATTTTGTGATCGAGCACTTCTACCCCGACTGCCGCGCCGCGGACGGCAACCCCTACGCCGCCTTGCTGGCCGCGGTGACCGAGCGCACCGCCGACCTGACGGCGCATTGGCAGGTGCTGGGTTTTTGCCATGGCGTCATGAACACCGACAACATGAGCATCTTGGGCCTGACCATCGACTACGGGCCCTTTCAGTTCATGGACGAGCACGACCCCGGCCACATCTGCAACCACAGCGACCACCAAGGCCGCTATGCCTTTGACCAGCAGGTGTCGGTGGCGCACTGGAACCTGTTTTGTTTGGGCCAAGCGCTGCTGCCCTTGATGGACAGCACCGAGCCCGCCTTGGCCGCGCTCGCCCCGTATGAAGCACGTCAAGCCCTCACCGAGCAGCGCCTGATGGCCCAAAAACTCGGCTGGCTGGGACAAGAAGATGGCGACGCCGCCAGCATCGCCGCTTTGCGCGCCCTGATGGCGCAGCAGTCGGTGGACCACACGGCGTTTTTCTGGCGCTTGGCCGACGCCTTGAGCAACGACGGCGCGGCCGTGCGCGAGTTGTTCGTGCAGCCCCAGGCTTTTGATGCCTGGGCCAGCGCTTGGCGTGCCCGTGCGCTGAGCCAAGGCCACACCGTGACCACCTCCCAAGCCCAGATGCGCCGACACAACCCCGCGGTGGTGCTGCGCAACCACTTGGGCCAACAAGCCATCGAGCGCGCCGAGCGCGGCGATTGGTCCGATGTGCACCGCTTACAAACCGCCTTGGCCAAGCCCTTTGAGGTCTTGCCGGGCTGTGAAGACCTCTGCGAGGTGGCGCCCGACTGGGCTTCCACCATCGCCATCAGCTGCTCATCTTGAACCAAGGCGACGACATGACCACACCCAAACAACGCTTTCCCATCGAAAAAACCGAGGCGCAATGGCGCGAGCACCTGGCGCAAACCGGCGCCGAGCCACTGGCCTTTGAGGTCACACGCCACGCCCTCACCGAGCGCCCACGCACCGGTGCCCTCGACCAACATTGGGACGCGGGCCATTACCACTGCGTGTGCTGCGACCAGCACCTCTTCGACTCCGACGCCAAGTTCGACGCTGGTTGCGGCTGGCCCAGCTTTTTCCAAGCCCAGCCAGGCGCTATTTTGGACATCGCCGACCACAGCCACGGCATGCGCCGCACCGAATCGGTGTGCAGCCAATGCGGCGCCCATTTGGGCCATGTGTTCGAAGACGGCCCAGCCCCCACGGGCTTGCGCTACTGCATGAATTCGGCGTCGCTGCGCTGGCGCCCCTAACAAGCCCTGGCCAACACGAGATAATCCTCCTATGCGCTTTCTCATCGATTTCTTCCCCATCGTTCTGTTCGTCGTGGCTTACAAGCTCGAGGACATCTACACCGCCACCGCCGTTTTGATGGTCGCCACCCTCGTGCAAAGCGCCATGCTCTATTACATGGAGCGCAAGTTGCAAACCATGCAAAAGGTCACCCTCATCTTGATCTTGGTCTTCGGTGCGCTCACGCTGTATTTGCAAGACGAGCGCTTCATCAAATGGAAGCCCACCGTTTTGTACGCCGGCATGGCTTTGGCGTTGGCGCTGGCCTTGTGGGTCTGGAAGAAGAACGTGCTGCACCTGCTCTTGGGCTCACAGCTGAAAATGAGCGAAACCGTGTGGGCGCGCTTGGCGGTGGCTTGGATCGGCTACTTTGTCTTCATGTCGGCCATCAACGGCTATGTTGCGCTCTACTACTCCACCGAAGACTGGGTGAACTTCAAGATCTGGGGCTATGTGTTCCCGGTGGTCTTCATCTTGGGTCAAGGCCTCTACATCGCCCGCCACATACAATCCGACGACCCACCCCAAGGCTCCGCATGAACCCCATGGACATCACGGCCGAGGCCATTGAAGCCCAGCTACACCGCGATTTGTCGCCCACCGAACTTTGGGTGATCGATGAAAGCGCCGACCACGCGGGTCACGCCGGCACGCAAGGCGCGGTCGGTGGCACACACTTCCGTGTTCGCCTGGCCTCCCCCCGTTTTGCCGGTTTGAGCCGCGTGGCCCAACACCGCCTTGTGTATGATTCGCTGCGAGCTTTTACCGACGCGGGTTTGCACGCGTTGGCCATCGAGGTGTTGGCCGCTGCCCCCACCCCAAACCCTGTCCATCCCTGATCTCTTGAGGAAACCCATGAAACCCGTTTTGTCCGTGCTCGGCGCTGTCGTCTTGTTGTCCGTGAGCACCTGGGCTTCGGCCCAAAATTTGGCCATCGTCAACGGCAAACCCGTGCCCAGCAGCCGCGCCACCGCCTTGATCCAACAGCTCGAGCGCTCGGGCCGTCCGGTGGACGAATCCATGATGGGCCAAGTCAAGGACGAGGTCATCATGCGCGAGATCTTCATGCAAGAAGCGCTCAAACGCGGCGTGGCCAAGACCAGCAAATACAAAGAGCAAATGGAACTCGCCCGCCAGTCCATCCTCATCCGCGAGCTGTTCACCGATTACCAAGCCAAGAACCCCGTCACCGACGCCCAAATAAAAGCCGAATACGACAAGTACGCCGCGGCCAATGCCGGCCAAGAGTACCGCGCACGTCACATTTTGGTCGAGGATGAAGCCAAGGCCAAAGCCTTGATCGCCTCCATCAAAGCCGGTGCCAAGTTTGAGGCGGTGGCCACCAAAGAATCCATGGACAAAGGCTCCGGCGCCAACGGCGGTGACTTGGATTGGGCCTCCGCCACCACCTTTGTGGCCGAGTTTTCCAACGCCATGGTCAAGCTCACCAAAGGTGACATGACGGCTGCGCCGGTGCAGTCACAATTCGGCTGGCACATCATCCGCTTGGACGACGTGCGCCAAGCCGCCCTGCCGGCGTTCGACGAGGTCAAGGCCGAGTTGGGACAGCAAATGCAACAGCAGCGTTTGACCGAGTTCCAAGCCGAGCTGCGCGCCAAAGCCAAAGTCCAATGAAGGTTGGCGCTCAGCGCCTTTATTTGATCAAAGACGGCCCCTTGTGGGCCGTTTTTAATGGCTCTTTTTGAATGACTTGTCAAATCCTTTGATCAAATATTGAAAATCCAAGCCGATTGTTCGACAATCCCAGCCATGAACTCGACCCGAAACGGCATCGACTGGCCTCGCGCCCAAGCCTTTGCCCAAGCCGAGCGCGAGGCCTTCACCCGCGCCAACCCGACCTCGGCCGCACTGGCCGAGCGGGCCAAGCAACACCTGCTCTTTGGCGTGCCGCTGCACTGGATGCGCGACTGGGGCACGCCGTTCGCCCTGCACGTGGCGCAGGCCAGCGGCGCGCAGGCCACCGACGTGGACGGCCACCGCCGCGTGGACTTCTGTTTGGGCGACACCGGCGCCATGTTCGGCCACTCGCCTGAGCCGGTGGCCCGCGCCCTGACCCATCAGGCCACGCGCGGCTTCACCACCATGCTCGCCAGCGAAGACGCGGCCGTGGTCGGTGAACAGCTCGCGCAGCGTTTTGGCTTGCCGTTGTGGCAATTCGCCATGAGCGCCACCGACGCCAACCGCTACATCGTGCGCTGGATCCGAGCGGCGACCGGGCGCAGCAAGATCCTCGTGTTCAACGGTTGTTACCACGGCACCATCGAAGAGGTGTTCGTGGACTTGGTGGACGGCCAACCGGTGCAGCGCAACAGCCTGCTGGGCCAAGTGCACGACCTGACCCAACACACGGTGGTGGTGGAGTTCAACGACCTCACGGCCCTGGACGCCGCCTTGGCCGCGGGCGATGTGGCCTGTGTGTTGGCCGAGCCGGTCATGACCAACATCGGCATGGTGCTACCCGCGCCGGGCTTTTGGGCACAAGCCCAAACCACCATCCGCCGCCACGGCGCGCTGTTGGTGATGGACGAGACCCACACCATCAGCACCGGCCCTGGCGGCTACAGCCGCGCCCACGGTCTTACTCCCGACGCCTTGGTGTTGGGCAAGCCGGTGGGCGGCGGTGTGCCTTGTGCGGTCTACGGCATGAGCGCCGAGCTGGCCGAGCGCGCCGTGCACGCCAAACACATCGCACCCCCCGGCCACAGCGGCATCGGCACCACGCTCACAGGCAACATGCTGGCCATGAGCGCCATGCGCGCTGCCCTCACCGAGGTCATGACCGAGGGTGCATACGCCCACATGCTGGCCTTGGCCGAACAACTGGCCGAGGGTTTGCGCCAAACCATCGCCAGACATGCCCTGCCTTGGTGTGTGACGCAGGTTGGTGCGCGCATCGAGTTCCAGTTCACCCCCACGCCGCCCACCAACGGCAGCCAGGCCGACCGGATCTTGGACGGCGAACTCGAGCACATCATCCATTTGGGGCTGCTCAACCGCGGCGTGATGATCACGCCCTTTCACAATATGATGCTGACCAGCCCCGCCACCACGGCCGAGGACGTGCAGCGCCTGTTGCACGCTTTGGACGCGGTGTTGACCGAAATCACCACGCCCAAACCATGAAACCCACGCCCGCCCTGCCCCAACAAGACAGCACCTACCAGCAGCTGCGCGAGTGGATCAGCGTGGGCCGCTTTCTGCCGGGGCAGCGCCTGAAAATCCACGACCTGGCCGCGCAGCTGGGCACGGGCGTCATGCCGGTGCGCTCGGCCCTTCAACGCTTGTCGGCCGAAGGGGCGCTGGTCAATGTGCCACACAGCGGGGTGACGGTGCCCAAGCTCTCGGCCGCCGAATTTGACGACGTGTTGCAAATGCGTTTGTTGCTCGAAGGCGAAGCGGCCGAGCGCGGCGCGCACCGCATCGACGAGGCCGGCATTGCCAAGTTGCGCGAACTCGACCACGCCATGGCCGAAGGCCTGGAGGCCGGCGACGCCGCGGCGTATTTGAGCGCCAACGAGGACTTTCACCGCCGCCTTTACCTGGCCGCCGCATCGCCCACGCTGATGGGTCTGATCGAAACCGTGTGGCTCAAGATCGGCCCTCTGTCCAATCGGCTCTTTGAGGTGCAAGCGGCCCAAAACGTCATCAACCACGCCCACGGCGAGGCCATGAACGCCTTGACCCGCCGCGACAGCGCCGGCGTGCGCCGCGCCATCGAGCAAGACCTGTTCGTTGCGGGCCAGTTCCTGCGGCCCTTCTGCACCGCCTGAAACACGCCCATGTTGCCCCACCACCTCGAACTCCTCGCCCCTGCCCGCGACGCCGACATCGGCATCGAAGCCATCAACCACGGTGCCGACGCGGTCTACATCGGTGGGCCTTCGTTTGGCGCTCGCGCCGCGGCCGACAACTCGGTGCAAGACATCGCGCGTTTGGTGCAATACGCCCACCGCTTCAACAGCCGCATCTTCGTGACGATGAACACCATCCTGCGCGACGACGAGCTGGAGCCTGCCCGCCAACTGGCTTGGCAGTTGTATGAGGCGGGCGTGGACGCGCTCATCATCCAAGACATGGGCTTGCTGCAAATCGACATGCCGCCGCTGCAACTGCACGCCAGCACCCAAACCGACATCCGCACGCCCGAAAAAGCCCGGTTTTTGCAAGACTCGGGTCTGTCGCAAATCGTGTTGGCGCGCGAACTCACGCTGGCACAAATCGCCGACATCGACCGCGCTCTGGGCCCACACGACGCGCCGGGTCGCGTGGTCATGGAGTTTTTTGTGCACGGCGCGCTGTGCGTGGCCTACAGCGGCCAGTGCTTCATCAGCCACGCCCACACTGGGCGCAGCGCCAACCGCGGCGACTGCAGCCAAGCTTGTCGCTTGCCCTATGAGGTCAAAGACGCGCAGGGCCGCATCGTGGCGCACGACAAACACGTGCTGTCCATGAAGGACAACAACCAAAGCGACAACCTGCGCGAGATCATCGACGCGGGCGTGCGCAGCTTCAAGATCGAAGGCCGTTACAAAGACATGGCCTACGTCAAGAACATCACCGGTCATTACCGCGTCTTGCTCGACGAGATTTTGGAAGAACGCCCCGAGCTCGCGCGCAGCGCCAGTGGCGAATGCACCCTGCACTTCCAGCCCGACCCCAAGCAAAACTTCAACCGCGAATTCACCGATTACTTTGTGCAAGGGCGCAAAGAAGACATCGGCGCGTTTGACACCCCCAAAAACCCCGGCCAGCCCATCGGCTGGGTCAGCCGCGTGCACGACGACCACTTGGAGCTCACCGTCGACGACCCGGCCAGCGAACTGCACAACGGCGACGGCCTGTGCTACCACGACCTGCAAAAAGAACTGGTCGGTTTGCAAATCAACCGCGCCGCGCCCGCTGCGGCCAAGGGCGTGTGGAAGCTGTGGCCCAAAGATCCCATGGACGGCTTCAAAGACCTTCGCAAGGGCGTGGTGGTCAACCGCAACCGCGACATGAGCTGGGTGCGCACCTTGGAGAAAAAATCCGCCGAACGCCACATCGGTGTCTGGGTCAGCTTGAACGAGGTCGATGGCGGTTTGCAACTGAGCCTGACCGACGAAGACGGCCACAGCGCCAGCGCCCTGTTGGCTGGTCCACTGCCACTGGCCAAAGACCCCGGCATGGCCGAAACGCAACTGCGCAAACAACTCGACCGCTTTGGCGACACCATCTTTGCGCCGCACCACATCGACCTGCACCTGAGCCAGCCTTGGTTCGTGCCCGCCTCGCAGCTCAACACCTTGCGCCGCGACGCCGTGGTGGGCTTGGAAGCCGCGCGCGCCGCCGCTTGGCAGCGCCTGCCGCGAGCCACTCCGGTGGTCCCACCCGTGCCCTACCCCGAAGATTCGCTGAGCTATTTGGCCAACGTCTTTAACCACCAAGCGCGCAACTTCTACGCTGAGCATGGCGTGAAGGTGATCGACGCGGCCTACGAAGCCCAAGAAGAGCTCGGCGAGGTGAGTTTGATGATCACCAAACACTGCGTGCGCTTCTCGCTCAGCCTGTGCCCCAAACAAGCCAAAGGCGTGACCGGCGTGCAAGGCACGGTCAAGGCCGAGCCCATGCAGCTCATCAACGGCAAAGAAAAACTCACCCTGCGCTTTGACTGCAAACCCTGCGAGATGCACGTGGTGGGCAAGATCAAAAACCGGGTCTTGCAAGCGGCCAAAGAAAGTCCCCTGACCTTCTACAAAACCCGCCCCGGCGCCACCGGCGCCCACTGAAGCCCAACCGAAAGCCCCTCATGCGCAGCCCCATCAGCGTGGTCGACGTCGACCGAGTCGACACCTGGACCCGTTACAAAAAAGGCCTGTGCAACACCTGCCAGGCCAACTGCTGCACCATGCCCTTGGAGGTCAAGCTCAGCGACCTCGTGAGACTGGGTTTGGTGGAAGCCTTTGAAGCGCAAAACTTCGACCCCAAAGCCATCGGCCTCAGGTTGCACAAAGCCAAGGTGGTGGAGCGCTACACCGCCAAAACCGAGAAGTTCACCATGCGCCGGCGCGCCGACGGCGACTGCCAATTTTTGGACGAGCGCACGCGCCGCTGCACCGTCTACGCCGATCGCCCCGACACCTGCCGCCTGCACCCCCAAGTGGGGCCGCGGCCGGACTTTTGTCCTTATGGCACGCATCGACCCACACGAAATGCGACCTGAGCATGCCCAGTCGCGTCAAAGTTACTGAATGGAGGCAATTTTGTAATTGAACATGGTGCTTTCTGAGTGGAATTAATTTGATGGTTGTACAAAACGGTATAAAATGATGTTCATCTTTTATCCTGCGGTGCGTCGAATACATGGGCACCAGCTGGAGAGGGGGTATGTTGCCGACCCATTAAACCCATCATTGGAGATTTGAATGAAATCAGTTTTCGCTTCGAAACACCTGAGAGCCGTTGCCGTGGCTGCTGCCGTCTCAGCCTCGTTTGCCCCCACCATGGCACAAGCCCAAGTGTCTTACAACATCGGTGTTGTCTCCTTGTATAAGGCCAGTGGCAATGACCAAGATGACAAACAAGGCAGCGAAGCGACCGCCAAAAACTTCCGTCCCGCCCTGCAAGGTGGCGTGGACTTCAGCTTCGGTAACGGTTTGTACATCGGCAACTGGAACTCCACCGGTTCTTTCGGTAATGGCAGCATGGAAATTGATCTCTACGGCGGATACGGTGGTGAAATCACCAAAGGTCTTTCATACGACCTGAACTTGGCCACCTACATCTACCCAGGTTCCGATGACGGTTGGAACGGCAGTGAAGCTGCCCTCAAATTGACCTACGAATTCGCTTCCATCAAGTACGTCCGCGGTCTGGGTGACTACGACGGCAGCAACAAAGTGGTGTTGGGTGTGAAGATGTCGGCTACAGACGACCTGTCCCTGTCTGCCGATTACCACATCCGCAACAACAGCGGCCCTAAGAGCTTTGTTCTGGGTGCCAGCTACAACATGGGCAATGCCTTGACCGCATCGGCGACCGTCTCGGGCACCGACAACGACTCGACCAGCGGCAAAACCCGCTTGGTCTTCGGTCTGAGCAAAGGCTTCTGATCGCGACGGACTGGGCTGGCCCGGTCCGCTCGGCTCAAGTCAGCCCCAAGCCAAGTCCTCACGGGCTTGGCTTTTTTTTCATGGGCTTTAGGCCACCCAACGGCGCGCGTTGCGCCACAGCCGCATCCACGGGCTGTGCGCGTCGATGCCGCCCGAGGCAATCAGGTCGGTCCAGCTGAGTTGCACGTTGCGGAACACGCGCTCGGGGTGCGGCATCATGGCCGTGAATCTGCCGTCGGCGGTGGTGACCGCCGTCAAGCCACCGGGGCTGCCGTTGGGGTTGAGCGGGTATTGCTCGGTGGCCGCACCGAAGTGGTCCACAAAGCGCATCGCGCCCATGGCTTGCGCGGCATTGCCGCGGTGCTTGAAGTTGGCGTAGCCCTCGCCGTGCGCCACCGCGATCGGCAAGCGGCTGCCCGCCATGCCTTGCAAGAACAGGCTGGGCGACTCCAACACCTCGACCATGGACAAGCGCGCTTCGAAGCGCTCGCTTTGGTTGGTGGTGAAGCGCGGCCAGGCTTGTGCGCCGGGAATGATATCGGCGAGTTCGGCGAACATTTGGCAGCCGTTGCACACGCCCAAACCAAAGGTGTCGGTGCGCGCAAAAAAGCGTTGGAACTGCTCGGAGAGTTGCAGATTGAAGGTGATGGAGCGCGCCCAACCGATGCCCGCACCCAAGGTGTCGCCGTAGCTGAAACCGCCACAGGCCACCACGCCTTTGAAGTCGCCCAATTGGGCGCGGCCGCTTTGCAAGTCGGTCATGTGCACGTCGTGCGCTTCAAAACCGGCCTCGTGGAAGGCGTAGGCCATCTCGACGTGGGAGTTCACGCCCTGCTCGCGCAGGATCGCCACTTTGGGGCGCGAGAGGTTCAGGTAGGGTGCTGCCACGTTCTCGGCAGGGTCAAAGCTCAGCGAGACGTGCATGCCCGGGTCTTGAGCCAAGCCCGCCGCGGCGTGTTCGGCATCGGCGCAAGCCGGGTTGTCGCGTTCGCGGGCGATGCGCCAGCTCACGCTGTCCCACACTTGGTGCAGGTCGAACAGGTCGGCGCTGAAAATCGCTTGGGTGTCGCGCCAAATTTGCAACTGGCCTTTGCCCGCGTCCATGGTCGAACTGGTGGGACGGGTTTTGCCGATCACGTGGCTGTGCTGGCTCAGGCCGTGCTCGCGCAGGGTCTGCATGACCTCGCTGCGCACGGCGGTGGGCACTTGCAAGACCACACCGAGTTCTTCGTTGAACAAGGCCTTGAGCGTGCGCTCGTGGCGGCGCACGCTGACCTGCTTGGCCCAGTTCTTGGCGTCGCCGTGGTCGGCGCGGCTGTCGCTGATGCCGTCACCTTCGGTGACCAACATGTCCACGTTGAGCGCCACACCCACGTGGCCCGCAAACGCCATCTCGGCCACCGCGGCCAAGAGGCCGCCGTCGCTGCGGTCGTGGTAGGCCAAGAGGTGACCTTGGGCTCGCAAGGCGTTGACCGCGTTCACCAAGGAAATCAGGTCTTGTGGGTCGTCCAGATCGGGCACACCGTCGGTGCTGGGGCAACCGCTTTGGCCCAAGACTTGGCCCAAGAGGCTGCCGGCCATGCGTTGGCGGCCACGGCCCAAGTCCACCAAGATCAGGCTGGTGTCGTCCAAGCTGGCGTTGAGTTGGGGCGTGAGGGTGCCGCGCACATCCGGCAGGCTGGCAAAGGCGGTGACGATCAGGCTGACCGGCGAGACCACTTTGTGCGCTTGGCCTTCGTGCTGCCACTGCGTGCGCATGGACAGGCTGTCTTTGCCCACGGGGATCGAAATGCCCAAGGCGGGGCAGAGTTCCAAGCCCACGGCTTTGACGGTGTCGAACAGCGCGGCGTCTTCACCGGCTTCGCCGCAAGCGGCCATCCAGTTGGCCGAGAGCTTGACGCGGTCCAGCGCCATCGGCGCGGCCAAGAGGTTGGTGATGGCCTCGGCCACCGCCATGCGGCCCGAGGCCGGGGCGTCCAGCGCGGCCAATGGCGTGCGCTCGCCCATGGCCATGGTTTCGCCCGCAAAGCCTTGGTGGTCGGCCAAGGTCACGGCGCAATCGGCCACCGGCACTTGCCATGGGCCGACCATTTGGTCGCGGTGGGTCAGGCCACCCACGGTGCGGTCGCCGATGGTGATGAGGAAACGCTTGGACGCCACGGTGGGGTGGCTCAGCACCCCGATGACGGCTTGCTGCAAGTCCACGCCATCCAGGTTGAGCGGCGTGAAGGTTTTGGCCACGCGCTGCACGTCGCGGTGCATTTTGGGCGGCTTGCCCAAGAGCACGTTCATGGGCATGTCCACCGCCGCCGCTGCGTCATCCGCGGACAAACGCAAGTGCCGCTCTTCGGTGGCCACACCGACCACCGAGAAGGGGCAGCGTTCGCGTTCGCAGAAGGCTTGGAACTGGGGCAGCGACTCGGGCGCGATGGCCAAGACGTAACGCTCTTGGCTTTCGTTGCACCAAATCTCTTTGGGCGCCAAACCGCTTTCTTCCAAGGGCACGGCGTTGAGGTCAAAACGGGCGCCGCGTTCGGCATCGTTGGTCAACTCGGGGAAGGCGTTGGACAAGCCGCCGGCACCCACGTCGTGGATGGCCAAGATGGGGTTGGCCGCACCTTGGGCCCAGCAGTGGTTGATGACCTCTTGCGCACGGCGCTCGATTTCGGGGTTGCCTCGCTGCACCGAATCGAAGTCCAGGTTGGCCGCGTTTTGGCCGGTGGCCATGGAACTGGCCGCGCTGCCGCCCATGCCGATCTTCATGCCGGGGCCGCCGAGTTGGATCAGCAAGGAGCCAGCGGGAAACAGGATTTTGTGGGTTTGGGTCGCGTCGATCACGCCCAAACCGCCGGCGATCATGATGGGCTTGTGGTAACCCATGGCCTGACCGGCCACGGTTTGTTCGTATTCGCGGAAATAGCCCAAGAGGTTAGGACGACCGAATTCGTTGTTGAACGCCGCACCACCCAAAGGGCCTTCGGTCATGATTTGCAAGGGGCTGGCGATGTGCTCGGGCTTGCCGCCGGCCTGGTCACTTTGGCCGCCCCACAAGCGCGAGACCGTGAAACCGGTCAAACCGGCCTTGGGCTTGGAACCCCGGCCGGTGGCGCCTTCGTCGCGGATTTCACCGCCCGCGCCGGTGGACGCACCGGGGTACGGCGAAATGGCGGTGGGGTGGTTGTGGGTTTCCACCTTCATGAGCACGTGGTGCAAGGCGGTCTCTTTGACGTAGGCTGCACCTTGAGGGTTGCTGCGGGCCACCAAACGCTCGACCGTGTGGCCGGCCATGATGGAAGCGTTGTCCGAATAGGCCACCACCGTGTGCTGCGGGCTGGTTTGGTGGGTGTGCCGGATCATGCCAAACAAACTCTTGTCTTGCGCCACACCGTCGACGGTGAATTGGGCGTTGAAAATTTTGTGGCGGCAGTGCTCGCTGTTGGCCTGCGCGAACATCATCAACTCCACATCGGTGGGGTTGCGCTGCAAGCCCACGAATGCTTTGAGCAAGTAATCGATTTCGTCGTCGGCCAGGGCCAAGCCCCAGTCGCGGTTGGCGCTGACCAAATCATCGCGTCCGCCGCCGATCACGTCCACATGGGCCATGGGCGCGGCTTGCAATTCGGTGAACAGGGCTTCGGCTTGGTTACGTTCGCGCAAGACGTTGTCGGTCATGCGGTCGTGCAAGATGGCCGCGATGGCTTGCCACTGGCCTTCGCTGAAGGACGCACTGCGCAGCCAGCCCGAGGCGCACTGCACACGGTATTCGACCAAACGCTCGACGCGCTTGACGCTCAGACCGCAGTTGTGGGCGATGTCGGTGGCTTTGGACGCCCAAGGCGAGACGGTGCCCAAACGCGGCACCACCAGCCACTCACCGGCCACCTCTTTGGCCGAGTGCACGGCCGACACGGGTTCCCCGTAGGTCAGCAACTGGCCCAAACGCTCGAGCAGCTGGGCATCGGGCGCGTCGGTAAAACCCGCCAAGTGCACAAAACGGGCGCTGATACCGGTGATGCTGGGGTGAATCGCCGTCAAACGCGGCAACCATTGTTGGACTTTGAAGTCGCTGATGGCATTGCCGCCATCAAAAAAGCGCAGGTGCAAGGACACGTTGAGGGCCTGGGATAGCGTTGACCCAGTCACTGGGTGGAAAGCTGGGGATTTTACCTGCCCAAGCCCTGCGCCTTGGGGCTTGCGGTGGGATAATGCGGAGCATGAGCACCACCTACAAAGACGAAGCCGGCGTTGCCGCCATGCGCGTGGCCTGCCGATTGGCCTCCGAAGTCCTGGACTACCTGACGCCGTTCGTGCAGCCCGGCATCACCACGGGTGAAATCGACCGTTTGGCGGCCGAGTTCATGGTCAAGCAAGGCACGGTCTCGGCCACCATCGGCTACCAGCCCAACGGTTACCCGCCCTTCCCCGCCCACCTGTGCACCTCCGTCAACCACGTGGTGTGCCACGGCATTCCCGGTGACAAGGTCCTGAAAAAAGGCGACATCGTCAACATCGACGTGACCGTGATCAAAAACGGTTGGTTCGGTGACACCAGCCGCATGTTCATGGTCGGTGGCGAGGCCGCCGCCTCGGTGCAGGCGCGCCGCCTGTGCGAGGTGACCTACGACGCCATGTGGAAAGGCATTGAAGTGGTCAAACCCGGCGCCACGCTGGGCGACATCGGCTACGCCATCCAAACCTTTGCCGAAGGACTGGGCTTCACCGTCGTGCGCGAGTTCTGTGGCCACGGTATCGGTCAGCGCTTCCACGAAGACCCCCAAGTGCTGCACTACGGCCGCCCCGGTACCTTGCAGGTGCTCAAAGAAGGCATGACCTTCACCATCGAGCCCATGATCAACGCCGGCAAGCGCGACATCAAAGAAATGGGCGATGGCTGGACCATCGTCACCAAAGACCGATCGCTCTCGGCCCAGTGGGAGCACACGGTGCTCGTCACCCCCACCGGCTACGAGGTGCTCACCTTGTCGGCCGGCAGCCCCGCTACCCCCGACTTCGTGCGCGGCGCCGCCGTCAGCGCCTGATGGCCGTGCCCGACCTGTCCGCGCTGCGCGAACAGGTTCGCGCCAACAAGGCCGATGTCTTGGCGCAGCTGCGTGCGCTCAACTCGGAGCGCCGCGTGAAGTCGGTGTTGCGCCAGATCACCCAACACACCGACGAGACCCTGCGCCAACTCTGGCAAGACTGCGAGATGCCACCCGACTGCGCCTTGGTCGCCGTGGGCGGTTATGGCCGTGGCGAGCAATTTCCTCAGTCCGATGTGGATGTCTTGGTGCTCTTGCCCAACACCACGCCCAACGCCTCGCATCAAGCCCAGTGCGTGGAGCAATTCATCGGTGCTTGTTGGGACTTGGGTCTGGACATTGGCTCGAGCGTGCGCACCCTCGATGAGTGTGTGCAAGAGTCCAGCGCCGATGTGACGGTTCAAACCGCCCTGCTGGAATGCCGATGGGTGGCGGGCCCAGAACAGGCCGTGGCTGTTTTGCAGCAAGCATTACAAGCGGCCATGGACCCCAAGGCCTTTTTTGTGGCCAAGACGCTGGAGATGCGCCAGCGCCACCAAAAGTTCGAGAACACGCCCTACGCGCTGGAGCCCAATTGCAAAGAGTCGCCCGGTGGCCTGCGCGACCTGCACATCATCTTGTGGGTAGCCAAAGCCGCGGGTTTTGGGGAAAACTGGGACGACTTGGCCCGCCACGGTCTCGTCACCCCACTTGAAGCGCGCCAGATCAAGGCCAACGATGCCACCTTGTCCCTCATGCGTGCGCGGCTTCACGAGCTCAGCGGCCGGCGCGAAGACCGCTTGGTGTTTGACTTGCAAAACACGATGGCGCAAGCCTTTGGTCTGAGCACGTTGGTGGCGGGAGAAGACGCACCCACCGCGCGCGGCGTGCGCCGCGCCAGCGAAGCGCTGATGAAGCGCTACTACTGGGCGGCCAAGGCCGTGACGCAGCTCAACCAAATCGTTCTGCTCAACATCGAGGCGCGCTTGTACGGTGAAGACCTGAACGTCGTGCCGCTGCGCCCCATCAACGAACGTTTCTTCGACAACCGCGGCATGATCGAGGTCGCGCACGACCAGCTCTACACCGAGCAGCCGCACGCCATTCTCGAGACTTTTTTGCTCTACCAACAAACCGTGGGCATCAAAGGTTTGTCCGCGCGCACCTTGCGGGCCTTGTACAACGCCCGCCCCGTCATGGACGCGGCCTTTCGCCGCGACTCGGTGAACCGCGCCACCTTCATGGCCATCTTGCAGCAGCCCCAAGGTATCACGCACGCGCTGCGCCTGATGAACCAGACCTCGGTGCTGGGCCGCTATTTGTGGGTGTTTCGGCGCATCGTCGGCCAAATGCAGCACGACCTGTTCCACGTCTACACGGTCGATCAGCACATCCTCATGGTCTTGCGCAACGTGCGCCGTTTTTTCATGGCCGAGCACGCACATGAGTACCCGTTTTGCTCACAACTGGCCGCCGGCTGGGACAAGCCTTGGGTGTTGTACGCGGCCGCGCTGTTCCACGACATCGCCAAAGGCCGCGGCGGCGATCATTCGCAGCTGGGGCAACAGGAGGTGCGCAAGTTCTGCCGAGAACACGGCGTGAACGCCACCGATGCTGAGCTGATCGAGTTTTTGGTCAGCGAGCACCTGACCATGAGCCACATCGCGCAAAAGCAAGACATCAGCGACCCCGATGTCATCCGCGCCTTTGCCAAGCGCGTGGGCAACGAGCACCACCTCACGGCCTTGTATTTGCTCACTGTGGCCGACATCCGAGGCACCAGCCCCAAGGTGTGGAACGCTTGGAAAGGCAAGCTGCTGGAAGACCTTTATCGCACCACGTTGCACACGCTGGGCGGTCACGCGCCCGACCCCGACACCGTGGTGCAAAGCCGTAAACGCGAAGCCCTGAGCTTGCTGGCTTTGCACGCGCAACCGTTTGAGGCGCACAAGCCGCTGTGGGACACGCTGGACGTGAGCTACTTCATGCGCCACGACGCCAACGACATTGCATGGCACACGCGCCAGCTCTCACGGCTGTTGTCGCTGGCCAAACAAGATGGCAAGCCTTTGGGTGTGACGGTGCGCGCGCGCGTCTCATTGGCTGGCGAAGGCATGCAGGTTTTGGTCTATGCGCCCGATCAAGCCGACCTCTTTGCCCGCATCTGTGGTTACTTCGACCAAACCGGCTTCAACATCTTGGACGCCAAAGTGCACACCGCTCTGAATGGCTACGCGATCGACTCTTTCCAAGTCATCGCCACCCACCAAGAAGGCCACTACCGAGACTGGCTCAACATGGTGGAGTCGGGACTGACCCAAGCCATCGCACACCCGCAAGCCTTGCCCACGCCCAGCAAAGGCCGCGTCTCGCGCCGCGTCAAGAGCTTCCCCATTGCGCCACGCGTGTCATTGCAGCCCGACGAAGGCGCCCAAAAATGGCTGCTCAGCATCTCGGCCAGTGACCAAGTGGGCCTGCTCTACCGCGTGGCCAAGGTGCTGGCACAGCACCAGGTCAGCGTGCAACTGGCCAAGGTCTCCACACTGGGTGAACGGGTGGAAGACAACTTCTTGATCTCAGGAGCGGCCTTGCAGCACAACAAAACCCAACTCGACATCGAGACCGAGCTGCTGCAAGCGCTCACGCCTTGAGCAATGCCGTACTGGCTCTCTGCGGCCTTTTGGTATTGGGGCGCGACTGACGCACCAAACGAATTTCCAGCTTGCAACCCAAAGCGTCAGCGTACTTGGTGAGTGTGGCCAAGGATGGCGAATGTTTACCGCGCCCAGATTCCATGCGTGCCACCGCCGATTGGGTTGTGCCAATTTTCTCAGCCACCTCGGCTTGCGTCAGGCCTTCGGCTGCTCGTGCTTTCAAAAACTCGTCGAGCAAGGAGAACTCTTGGCTTTGCTTTTCGAACTCAGCCATGACCCCTGGATTCGCCAATGCTTTGGCTCGCAATTGTTTGTGTGTCAGCATCATTTCCACTCCTTCATCCGTTTTCGAGCCAAGGCCAATTCTTTGGGCGGTGTCTTGTCGGTCTTTTTCACAAACTGGTGAAGCATGACGATCTGGCGCTCTACCACCGTGCAATAAAAAACCCGAGCAATGCCTTCATGAGATTTCAAACGCAGTTCAAACAAACCCATGCTCAAAATATAGCATGTTTGAGATATTTTAAGTGGGCTTTTGATTCAAGAGCGCCAGCATCCCCGCCTCATCGATCACCGCCACGCCCAGCTCGCGTGCTTTCTCGAGTTTGCTGCCGGCATCGTCACCGGCCACGACGTAGTCGGTTTTTTTGCTGACCGAGCCAGCGACCTTGGCGCCCGCGGCTTCGAGCAGGTCTTTGGTTTCGTCGCGTTTGAGCGTGGGGAAGGTGCCGGTGAGCACAAAGGTTTTGCCAGCCAGGGTTTGCGGGCCACGGGCGGCGGGCTCGCCCTCTTCCCATTGCACACCACAGGCACGCAACTGCTCCACCACCTCGCGGTTGTGGGCTTGTTCAAAGAAGGTGCGGATGCTCGCAGCCACGATGGGCCCCACATCGGCGACTTGCAAAAGGGCCTCTTCGCTGGCGGCCATGATGGCGTCGAGCGTACCGAAATGCCGCACCAGCTCTTTGGCCGTGGCCTCGCCCACGTGGCGAATGCCCAAACCAAATAAGAAGCGCGGCAAGGTGGTTTGCTTGGACGCTTCGAGCGCGGCCAACAGGTTGTGCGCCGACTTGTCGGCCATGCGGTCCAGGGTGGCCAGCGCGGTGAAGCCCAAACGGTAAAGGTCGGGCAAGGTCTTGACCGCGCCGCTGTCGACCAGCTGCTCGACCAATTTGTCGCCCAAGCCCTCGACCTCGACGGCGCGGCGCTGGGCAAAGTGCAGGATGGCTTGTTTGCGCTGAGCGCCACAAAACAGCCCACCGCTGCAGCGGTGATCGGCCTCGCCCTCTTCGCGCACGGCCACACTGCCACACACCGGGCAGTGGCTGAGCATGGTGAAGACCTCGCTGTGTGCCGGGCGCTGCTCCAACACCACCGAGACCACCTCGGGTATGACGTCGCCCGCGCGGCGCACGACCACGGTGTCGCCCACGCGCACGTCTTTGCGGCGCGCTTCCAACTCGTTGTGCAGCGTGGCGTTGGTGACGGTCACGCCACCCACGAACACCGGCGAGAGTTTGGCCACGGGCGTGAGTTTGCCGGTGCGCCCGACTTGCACGTCAATGGCCTGCACGGTGGTTCGTGCTTCTTGGGCGGGGTATTTGTGCGCCACGGCCCAGCGCGGCTCGCGGCTGACAAAGCCCAAGGTGCGTTGCAAAACCAAATCGTTGACCTTGTAGACCACGCCGTCGATGTCGTAGGGCAGTTGCTCACGCAGCTTGCCCATGCGCTGATGAAAGTCCACCAAGCCGCTGGCGCCGAGGGCCACCGCGGTTTGTTCGGCCACCGGAAAACCCCAGGCCTTCAGGCGCATGAGCACAACCATGTGCTGCGTGGGGGCGTTACCGCCCCATTGCACCTCGCCCAGCCCATAAGCAAAAAAGCTCAAAGGGCGCTGCGCCGCGATGCCCGAATCGAGTTGGCGCACCGCACCGGCCGCGGCGTTGCGCGGGTTCACAAAGGTTTTGTCGCCCGCGGCGGCTTGGCGCTGGTTGAGGGCATCGAAGTCCGCTCGGGCCATGTAGACCTCGCCGCGTACCTCCAGGACCGCGGGCACGTTCGCACCCAACAGCCGCAAGGGGATCTGCCCGATCGTGCGCACATTGGCCGTGACGTCTTCGCCGGTTTGTCCATCACCGCGCGTGGCGGCTTGTACCAAGATCCCGCCTTCGTAGCGCAAGCTCATGGCCAGGCCATCGAATTTCAACTCGGTGACGTAGGCCACTGGCGGGTCTTGCGGGCCCAAGCCCAGCTCTTTGCGGATGCGTGCATCGAAGGCTTCGGCACCGCTGGCCTCAACATCGGTCTCGGTGCGGATGCTGAGCATGGGCACCGCGTGGGTGACGCTGGCAAAGCCGTCCAACACCGCCCCCCCCACGCGCTGCGTGGGCGAGTCGGGTGTGAGCCATTCGGGGTGCGCAGCCTCTAAGCGCTGCAGCTCTTGAAACCACGCGTCGTATTGCGCGTCCGATACCTCGGGCGCGTCGAGCGTGTAGTACAGGTGCGCGTGGTGGTGCAGGGTCTCGCGCAATTGGGCGAGCCGCTGGGCATCGCTGTCAGGCGCCGCAGCGCCTGCGAACAAATCGGGTTGACCGCCAGAGGCCATGGTCAAGCAAACAAACGGCGGGCTTGGTCGGAGCCGGCCGAGAGGTCGCGTGCGGCGAGCTCGTCGTAAATGCCTTCGAGGTCACGCCCAATGGCCTCGATGGTCTCAGGGGCAAGCAAGCGGCCATTGTCGTCCGTCACTTGGCCTTCCATGGCCGTGGCCAAGGCCCGAGACACTTGGCACAACTGCTCAAAAGGCTCGTCCTCGCGCGGCACGCGGGTCACGTCGAGCAGCAACTGCACTTCGCGGATGGCGGCTTGCTCAGACTCTTCGGCCATGGCAATTTGAGAGTCGAAGGACAAAATGAGCACGGGTGCATGGCCCACGCGCTGCGAGGGCAAGACCATACGACCCGGGACCACGCCAGCCACAAAGCCCATCTGCCCAGCGGTTTGAACCACGAAGCCGGGGCTCCAAGCCGCGCGACCCGCGCGCAGCACAAACCCAAGCTGCGCGTCGTGTTGGTTGGCGAAGGCGTCGAGTTCGCGGGCGCGCGACACCTCGGTGCGCATGTCGGGAAAATCCACCGCCGCACCAATGGCATCGGCATACGCCTGGGTCTTGACGACGAATTCAGAAAACTCGATTTCGTTCAGCGGGCCCGAGCGGTTGGCCAACTGGATGCCCACTTGCAAAGCGCTGTAGCGCTCACCCGCGCGGGGTTGTTCCCACGTTTGCGAGTCGTCGTTCAATCCCTCCACCGCGAAGGGTTTGCTGCCCACGCGGCGCGAACCCGGCAGCGCTGCCAACAAGGCGTCGCCCGAGACGGGGCTGTCGATGATGAGCGGCGCGATCGAGTCGATCAGGTCGTCCAAGCCCAAACGTTTTTCCGGCACGATCACGGGCAAAGGCTCTGGGGCCATGGGCGGTTCAGCGGATTCGGCTTCTTCAGCGCCCTCAGTCAAGGTCGGCTCTGCGCCTTCAAGCCGCGGCTCTTGGCGCGGGCCCGTGGGGCGCTCGCGCATGGTTTTGGGCAAGCTTTGCCGGGTGCGCCAGGCGTTGTAGCCAGCCACCGACCCCAAGGCCAAGAGGCCCAAGATCAAGAGGCCCAATTGCAGGTCGCTCATGCGGCCTCCACCATGCTGGCGGCCGAATCCATGTCCACCGCCACGATGCGCGAGACGCCCTGCTCTTGCATGGTCACGCCGATCAACTGCTCGGCCATTTCCATGGCGATCTTGTTGTGGCTGATGAACAAGAACTGTGTGCCTTTTTTGCTCATGCTGATCACCAGCTTGGCGTAACGCTCGGTGTTGGCATCGTCCAGCGGCGCGTCTACCTCGTCAAGCAAACAAAACGGCGCGGGGTTGAGTTGGAAGATCGCGAACACCAGCGCAATCGCGGTGAGCGCTTTTTCGCCACCGGAGAGCAGGTGAATGGTTTGGTTCTTCTTGCCGGGCGGCTGCGCCATGACCTGCACGCCCGCGTCCAAGATCTCTTCGCCCGTCATCACCAACTTGGCGTTGCCGCCGCCGAAGAGCTCGGGGAACATCTTGCCAAAGTGCCCGTTGACTGTCTCGAAGGTGTTGCCCAAGAGGTCGCGGGTTTCGTTGTCGATTTTTTTGATCGCGTCTTCCAGCGTGTGGATGGCATCGAACAGGTCGGCCGACTGTGCGTCCAAAAAGGTTTTGCGTTCGCGCGAAGCGATGAGTTCGTCGAGTGCGGCCAAGTTGACGGCGCCCAGCGACTGGATCTCGCGGTGCATGCGGTCGATCTCGCCTTGCAAGCCACCCATGCGCACATGGCCCTCGGTCACGCTTTGGGCCACGGCAGCCAAATCGGCTTCGACCTCGGCCAACATTTGGCTGTACTGCTCCACGCCCAAACGCGCCGCTTGTTCTTTGAGCTGGAAGTCGGTGATGCGCTGGCGCAGCGGGTCGAGCTCGCGCTCGAGCTGCAAGCGGCGTTCGTCGCTGGCGCGCAGCTTGAGTGTGAGGTCGTCGTAGGTGCTGCGCATGGCGCCTAAGGCCTGCTCGCGCTCCAACTTGACGGCCAATACCGCTTGCAAACCCGCTTGGGCCGCGGCGTCGCTGAGTCGGGTCAGCTCTTCACTGGCGCGGACCTGTTCGTCGCGCAAGGCTTGTTCTTGGCTGGCGGCGGTCTCCAGCGTGCGCTGCAGTTCACCCTGACGCGCTTGCAGGCTGCGCAGTGCGAAGGTGGCTTCCTGGGTATTGCGCTCGATGGCGCGCTGCTGTTCGCGGGCTTGGTTGAGCACACGCTCGGCCTCAATGACCTTGTCGTCGAGCTGGGCGTGGCGGTCTTGGCTGTCGGCGAGCTGCAAGTCCAGCTCTTCAAAGCGGGCCTCGGCCTCCAAGGTGCGGCCTTGCAAGGACTCGAGCTGGGCGTCGACCTCCACCAAATCGCCGCCGAGTTGTTCGCTGCGGGCACGGGTTTGTTCGGCCAATTGGCTCAGCCGCAAGACCTCGACCTGCAACTCATGGGCACGGCCACGGAATTCGGCGGCTTCGCGTCGGGCCACCGCCAAGCGCTGCGACGCTTCGGCATAGGCCGACTCGGCGCGCACCAAGGCGCTGCGCGCTTGCTCAGCGATCAGGGCCTGGGCCTTGACCTGTTTGTCCAGGTTCTCGATCTCTTGGGCGCGGGCGAGCATGCCGGCCTGCTCGGAGTCTGGCGCGTAAAAACTCACGCTGTGGGCGGTAACGGCGTGACCGGTGGGCACGTAAATCACCTCGCCGGCTTGCAAACGCTGGCGCTGGGCCAAAGCCTCTTCCAAGCTGGGGGCGCTCAAGCAGCCGTGCAGCCATTCGCCCAGCAAGGCGCGTTGGGCCACATCGTTCGGACGCAAACAATCGGCCAAGGGCTTGAGGCCACTGGGGCTGGTCCAAGCGGTGGGCGTGGTGGGTGGGTTGTAAAACGCCATGCGCGCGGGCGGCGCGTCGCTGGCAAAGGCACGCACCGTCTCCAAACGCGAGACTTCCAAAGCGCCCAGGCGTTCGCGCAGCGCCGACTCCAGCGCGCTCTCCCAACCGGGCTCCACCTGCAAACGGTTCCACAGGCCAGACATGCCGTCCAAGCCGTGCTTGCTCAACCAAGGGTTGAGTTTGCCGTCGGTTTTGACCTTGTCTTGCAAGGCCTTGAGCGCCTCCAAGCGTGCCGACAAATCGGCGTTGAGACTTTGTTCGGTGTTGACGGTTTGCTGTGCGGCTTTGCGCGCCTCGTCCAACTGCGGCACGCTGTCTTGCAGCTCGTGCAGTTGTGCCTCACTGATGACGGCCTGCTCGGTGACGCCCGCGAGTTGCTGCTGCAACTGGCTGAGCGCAGTCAGATCGGGCGCATGGAGCGCACTGCGGTCTTGGTCCAAACGCTCGCGGCGCTGTTGTAAGGCACGTGTTTGTTCTTGCAAGCTGCGCTGCTCGGCGGCCAAGACCTGAATTTGCTGTTGCACCTGCGCGACGCTGCTGCGCTGCTCGTTGGCGCGTTGTTGCGACGCGCGCAAAGCGTCTTCCAAGGCCGGCAATTGGGTGGCTTGGTCTTCGGTTTGCGCGGCCAACAACACCGATTGTTCTTCGGCTTGGAGGGCCTGCTCGGCCAAACGCTCCAGCTCAGCGGCGGCATCCGTTCTGCGTGTGCTCCAAGAACCCAGTTGCTCGGCGAGTTGTGCCAAGCGCTGCTCCGCGCGTTGGCGGCCTTCGACCACAAAGCGGATTTCGGCTTCCAGCTTGCCCACTTCGGCGCTGGCCTCGTACAACTTGCCTTGCGCTTGGTTAACGCCATCGCCTGCGGCGTAATGCGCTTGGCGGATGGTTTCCAGCTCAGACTCGATGCGGCGCAGGTCGGCGGTGCGCGATTCCAAGTCGGTCACGGCCTGTACAGCCTCGGTCTTGATGCGCACCTGATCGGTCTCGGCCTCGGCGCGTTTCAAGAACCACAGTTGGTGCTGCTTGAGCTGCGCGCTGGACTGCAAGCCTTGATAGCGCGCGGCGACCTCGGCTTGTTTTTCGAGCTTGTCCAGGTTGGCGTTGAGCTCGCGCAAGATGTCTTCAACGCGGGTGAGGTTTTCACGCGTGTCGCTCAAACGGTGAGCGGTTTCGCGGCGGCGCTCTTTGTATTTGGAAACGCCCGCGGCCTCTTCCAAGAACATGCGCAGCTCTTCGGGCTTGGACTCGATGATGCGGCTGATCGTGCCCTGGCCAATGATGGCGTAGGCCCTGGGGCCCAAACCTGTGCCCAAGAACACGTCTTGCACGTCGCGGCGACGCACCGGTTGGTTGTTGATGTAGTAGCTGCTGGTGCCGTCGCGCGTGAGCACGCGCTTGACGGCAATTTCAAGGAACTGACCCCACTGGCCACCGGCGCGGTGATCGGCGTTGTCGAACACCAACTCCACGCTGGAGCGGCTGGCCGGTTTGCGGTGGGTGGTGCCGTTGAAGATGACGTCCTGCATGGACTCGCCACGCAGCTCAGAGGCCTTGGACTCCCCCAGCACCCAGCGCACGGCGTCCATGATGTTGGATTTGCCGCAACCGTTGGGGCCCACCACGCCCACCAGTTGACCGGGCAACAGGAAGTTGGTGGGTTCGGCGAAGGACTTGAAGCCCGAGAGCTTGATGGAATTGAGTCGCACGGTGTGTAAAACGCTGGTGCTGGGCCGCCCCAAACGGGCTATTCCAGCAAAACCTCCATGTTAACCGAGCGGGGTGGCGGTTTTGTCAGTTAAACGGCTTCACTGGGGGTCAAACGCCCCTCTTGCAAGGCATGACAAGCCACCTTGATGCCCCGAAAGGCCACCATCTCAGGCCGTTCGGCACGGCAACGGTCGTTGGCGTGCGGGCACCGGGGGTGAAAGGCACAGCCCGTGGGCGGGTTCAGGGGGTTGGGCACCTCGCCTTGCACCGGCGTTCTTGCATGGCCGGTGTTGTGCATCTTGGGGATGGCGTCGAGCAGCATGCGCGTGTACGGGTGCGCTGGGGCCGAGAACAAGGTGGCTTTGTCCGCCAATTCCACCAACCGCCCCAAGTACATCACCCCGACTTGGTCGCTCACGTGGCGCACCACGGCCAAGTTGTGGCTGATGAACAGGTAGGTCAAACCATGCTGGCGCTGCAAATCCTTCATGATGTTGAGGACCTGGGCCTGCACGCTCACGTCGAGTGCCGAGGTCGGCTCGTCGCACACCAAAAATTCGGGGTTGGAGGCCAGGGCCCGCGCAATCGAAATCCGTTGTCGCTGGCCCCCCGAGAATTGGTGTGGGTATTTGTTCATGTCCAAGGGACTCAAACCCACCGAGCTGAGCAACTCACCGACGCGCGCTTGGACCGCGGCGTCATCGCTCAAGATGCCGTGCTCGCGCAAGGGCTCGGCCACGATGTCGGCCACCCGCCAGCGCGGATTCAAGCTGGCGTAGGGGTCTTGAAAAATCATCTGGATGCGCCGGCGCAGCAAATGTCCTTCGGACTGGGCATAGGTTTGGTGCGCGTCTTGCCCATCAAAGGTAAAATGGCCTCGGGTGGGCTTGTACAAGCCCACCAAGAGCCTTGCCACGGTGCTCTTGCCGCAACCCGACTCGCCCACCAAGGCCAAGGTCTGGCCTCGGGGAATTTCAAAACTCACACCATCGACCGCGTGCAAACGTTGACGAGGCTTGCCTTCCAAGACCCGGTTGAGCCAAGGCGCCGACACGTCGAAGCTGCAAGCCAAGTCATCGGCGACCACCAAGGGTGGCTGAATGGAACGGTCGGTCATGCAGACACCTCGGCACGCGTGGCGGTGCGGTCGTTGAACCAGCAGGCCGAATGGGTGGCGCGTGCGGCCATCAGTTCGGGGCGCGCTTGGCGGCATTGCTCAACCGCGTGCGGGCAACGGGGATTGAAGGCACAACCCGAAGGGATGGCGTTGAGTCGGGGCATGGCGCCGTCGATTTGGTGCAAGTTGTCGCGGTCCTGTGACATGTCGGGGATGCAATGCATCAAACCGCTGGTGTAGGGGTGCGAGGGTTGGTTGATGACATCGTGCACCGGGCCGATTTCGGCCACCCGCCCCGCGTACATCACCGCCACGCGATCGCACGTTTCGGCGATCACGCCCATGTCGTGGGTGATGAGCATGACGGCCGCACCGCGCTCTTTGCATATGCGTTTGAGCAAGCTGATGATCTGCGCTTGGATCGAGACGTCCAAGGCCGTGGTCGGTTCATCGGCCACCACCAGTTGCGGGTCGGCCGCCAAGGCCAAGGCGATCACCACGCGTTGGCGCATACCGCCGCTGAACTGGTGCGGGAAATGGTCGATGCGCTCCTCGGCCCCCGATATACCGGTGTCTTTGAGCAATTCGATGGCGCGCTGACGGGCTTGCGCCGGGTTGAGCGGCAAGTGCGTGGTGATGGTCTCGATCAGCTGCTGACCGATCGAATACAAGGGGTTCAGCGAGGTCAGAGGGTCTTGGAAAATCGCACCGATCTGTCGACCCCGGATGAGCCGCATCTCGTCGTGGGGCAGGTTGTCGATGCGCCGACCGTTGAGGCGGATTTCGCCGCTGGCGATTCGCCCGGGCGGCTCCAACAAACCGATGATGGACGCGCCGGTCAGGGACTTGCCCGCGCCCGACTCGCCCACGATGCCCAAAATTTCGCCAGGGGCGATGTCAAAGCTCACGCCATCGAGCGCGCGCAAGGTGCCGCGTCGACCGGGGAATTCGACCACCAAGTTCTGCACAGACAAGAGACTCAAGAGGGGCTCCTCAATTCAATCGGGGGTTCAAGGCGTCGCGCATCCAGTCGCCCAGCAAGTTCACGCTCAAGGCAATCAGGATCAGGACCACACCAGGGAACACGGTGATCCACCACTCGCCTGAAAACAAGTAGTCGTTGCCGATGCGAATCAGCGTGCCCAAAGACGGCGATGTGGGCGGTGCGCCCACGCCCAAAAAGGACAAGGTGGCTTCGGTGATGATGGCCGTGGCCACGTGGATCGTGGCCAACACCAAGACCGGGCCCAGCACATTGGGCAAGACGTGTTTGCGCATGATGCGCAGCGGCGACACGCCGATCACCCGCGCCGCTTGCACGTATTCTTTTTGACGCTCCACCAAGGTCGACCCGCGCACGGTGCGGGCGTACTGCACCCAACCGGTCAAGGAGATGGACACGATGAGCACACCAAAGGCCAGGCTTTCGTGCGCGTTGGGGAACAAGGCACGCCCCACTCCCGCGATCAGCAAGGCCACCAAGATGGCGGGGAAAGACAGCATCACATCGCACAAGCGCATCAAGAAGGCATCGATCCAGCCACCCCAAAAACCCGCCAAGAGCCCCAGGGTCACACCCACGATGACCGACAAAATGACCGAGGCCAAACCGACCGCCAAGGAAATGCGCGCGCCATAGATCAAGGCGGACAAGATGTCGCGGCCCTGGTCGTCGGTACCGAGCAAAAAAGCCGTTTGCCCATCGGGCAACCAGGCGGGCGGCAGCCGCGCATTGGCCAACTCCAAGGTGGCCAATTCAAAGGGGTTGTGAGGCGCCACCCACGGCGCGAACAGCGCCGCGATCACGAACACCAAGGCCAGCAGTGCAGCCAAGATGGCCGCCGGCGATTGTCGAAAGCTGTAGGCGACATCGCTGTCCCACCAAGCAAAACCCATTTTGTTCATCTGTGTCGTCCTCAATGTCCGCCAGCGGTGTTGATTCGCAGCCGCGGATCCACCACGAAATACAGCAGATCCACCACCAAATTGATCACCACAAAAATCAAAGCAATGACACACAAATACGCAGCCATGACGGGGATGTCTGCAAAGGTCACGGCTTGGATGAACAGCAAGCCCATACCAGGCCACTGGAACACCGTCTCGGTGATGATGGCAAACGCGATCAGGCCACCGAGCTGCAAGCCAGTGATGGTCATGACGGGCACCAAGGTGTTTTTAAGCGCGTGGCCGAAATGCACGGCGCGGTTGGTCAGGCCACGGGCCCGCGCGAACTTGATGTAGTCGGTGCGCAGCACCTCCAACATTTCCGAGCGCACCAAACGCATGATGAGCGTGAGCTGAAAAACAGCCAGGGTCACCGCTGGAAGGGTGATGTGTCGCCAACCATTGAGCGTGAGCAAGCTGGTGCTCCAACTGCCCCATTGCACCACCTCACCGCGACCAAAGCTGGGAAGCCAACCCAACTGCACGGCGAACAACAAGATCAGAAAAATGCCGATCAGGAACGTGGGCAAGGACACGCCCAGCAAAGACACCATCATGAACAACTGGCTCATGTAGCTGCCACGGCGCAGCGCGGCGTAAACGCCCATGGGAATGCCGATCAAGAGCGCCATGACCGCCGCCACCAGCGCCAATTCCAAAGTGGCGGGAAAACGCTCAGCGATGAGCTGCGACACTGGCGTGGCTTGCCGCAGGCTGATGCCGAACTCACCTTGCGCAGCGTTGAACAAAAAGTGTCCGAACTGCACAAAAAACGGCTGGTCGAGCCCCAGGTCGGCTCGCATTTGCTGAACCTGCTCGGGGGTCGCGTCTTGCCCCAACAAAAACACCACAGGGTCGCCGACGTATTGAAACAAAACGAAGGACACCAAGGCCACCGTGGCCATGACCAACAAGGCCTGCCAAAGCCTACGCAAGACAAATGCCAACATAAGAACCCAATAAAGAAGTGGGCATCGAACGCCAAGCGCTCGATGCCCTATTGCAGCAAAACCGGGATCAGTTGACCTTGATCAAACGCCAATCCAAACGGTTGTCGGGGCGGTGCACCACCTCGATGTTCTTCTTCATCACCCAAGGAATGACTTGGTTGTGCAGTGGGATGTGCGCGACATCATCGTTTTGCAACTGCAAAGCTTGGGTCATGAGCGCGGTGCGCTTATTGGGGTCCAGCTCCACCTTGATTTGGTCGACCAAAGCGTCCATCTTGGGGTTGCTGTAGCGGCCAACGTTGTAGTTGCCATCACCGCCCGTGCCTGGGGTGCGCACCAGCGACTGCAGCGAATACAAACCATCAAAGGTCGGCACACCCCAGCCCAGCATGTAGATGCTGGCTTCGTTGCGCTGGATCATGGGGAAGTAGGTCACCAAAGGCAAGGTGCGCAGCTTGGCTTTCACACCGATGCGCGCCCACATGGCCGTGACGGCTTGGCAGATTTGCTCGTCGTTGATGTAACGGTTGTTGGGGCAAGCAAAGTCCACCTCAAAACCGTTGGGGTAACCGGCTTCGGTCAACAGCTTTTGGGCCGCGGCGGCGTCAAACGGGAAGCGCTTGTGCACGGCTTCGGTCCAGCCCGCCACCTGAGGCGCCACCAAGGCACCGGTGGTTTGGCCCAAACCACGCATGGTCACGCGGCCGATGGTGTTGGCGTCGATCGCTTGGTACAGCGCTTTTCTGACGCGAACGTCTTTCAGGGGGTTTTTGCCTTTGACATCGCTGCCCACCAGCTCTTCGCGGTGTTGATCCATGCCGAAGAAAATCGTGCGGTTTTCAATGCCATCGATCACTTTCAGGCCGTCGTTGGAGCGGATGCGGGGCAAGTCTTGTGGGCTGGGGTCCAGCACAAAATCTACCTCACCCGAGAGCAAAGCGGCCATGCGCGTGGCTTCGGCACCCACGGGGGTGTAGACGATCTCGGTCACGTTGGTGGGCGCTTTGCCCCACCACTTGTCGTTTTTGGTCAACACCAAGCGCTGGTCTTGCTGCCAGGCCTTGAGAATGAAAGGACCGGTGCCGTTGGCATTGCGGTGAGCGAAGTTCTCGTCTTTGGTTTTGATGTCCTTCGGCGCGGTCGAGTTGTTTTTCTCGGCCCAAGCCTTGCTCATCATGCGCAACTCGGTCATTTGGTTGAGCAAGACGGGGTTGAAGGCCTTGGTGAAGATGTCGATGGTTTTGGCGTCCACCTTCACCACACGCTCGATGCCCTGGATGTAGGGGGTGAAGTTGGAGGACGGCGCCATGGCGCGCTGGATAGAGAACACCGCATCGTCGGCCGTGAAATCGGCACCATCGTGGAACTTCACGCCGGTGCGCAAGGTCACGCGTAACTGGGTCGGTGTGACTTGCTTCCAATCGGTGGCCAAAATGCCTTCAACCTTAAAAGTGTTGCTGTTGTAGTAGACCAAGCTCTCGTACACCGAGGCGTGAATGCCGTTTTGCAAGGCGTTGTTTTGTGAGTGAATGTCCCAGGTCGCGATATCGCTGGCGCTGGACCACTTGAATGTTTTGGCGTGCAAAGGCGCGCTGCCCAAAGCCAACACCGCCGACAAAGCCAAGAGTTGCAATTTCATAAGGTCAAACCTCCAAAAGTTGAGGCCCTGACTATGCATGATCCGCGTGATCGATTTGGTTGGGGTATTCCCGATGTCCCTTAGAACCCATAGGACCCAGCGCACACAGACCGTCAGGGCATCCGGGATAATCCCAGCCATGAACCCTTTGCTCAGCCGACTGCAGCCCTACCCCTTCGAGCGACTCAAACAGTTGTTTGCTCGCACCACCCCCTCGGCGGCGCACCGCCCGATCAGTTTGGGCATTGGTGAGCCCAAACACGCCACCCCGGCGTTCATTCAAGAAGCGCTCAAAGCCTCGGTGGCCCATGGGCTGTCGGCTTACCCAGCCACGGCGGGTGAGCCCGCGCTGCGTCAAGCCTGCGCGCAATGGATCCAAACCCGCTACGGCCTGAGCCTGGACCCCGCCACACAAATCCTGCCAGTCAACGGCTCGCGCGAAGCGCTGTTTGCCCTCACGCAAACCCTCATCGACCCCACGCGAGCCGGCGCTACCGTGGTCAGCCCCAACCCCTTCTACCAAATCTACGAAGGCGCGGCTTTGCTGGCCGGGGCCCAAACCCATTACGTGCCCAGCGACCCCGCGCGCAACTTCGCCATCGACTGGGACCGCGTGCCCGCCGAAGTTTGGGCGCGCACGCAGCTGCTGTTTGTGTGCTCGCCAGGCAACCCCACAGGCGCAGTCATGCCCCTGTCCGAATGGGCCAAGCTGTTTGCGCTGTCGGACCAACACGGTTTTGTCATCGCCTCGGACGAGTGTTACAGCGAGATTTACTTCCGCGACGAAGCCCCGCTGGGCGGCTTGCAGGCCGCGCAGCAACTCGGCCGCAGCGACTTCAAGCGCCTGATCGCCTTCACCAGCCTGTCCAAGCGCAGCAACGTGCCCGGCCTGCGCAGTGGCTTTGTGGCCGGCGACGCCGCGTTGATCAAACCCTTTTTGCTCTACCGCACCTACCACGGCAGCGCCATGAGCCCCGTGGTGCAAGCCGCCAGTGTGGCCGCTTGGGGCGACGAGGCGCACGTGGTTGAAAACCGCCGCCTGTACCGCGAAAAATTCGAGCGCGTCGGGCCCATGCTCGCGCCGCACCTTGATGTGCGCTTGCCCGATGCCTCGTTTTACCTGTGGGCCGGTGTGCCCGAGCACCACGCGCAGCGCCACCCCGGTCTGTCGAGCGACGAGGCTTTCGCCTTGGACTTGCTCACTCAATACAATGTCACGGTCTTGCCCGGCAGCTACTTGGCCCGCGAGGTCGATGGCCACAACCCGGGCCAAGGCCGCATCCGCATGGCCTTGGTGGCCGGTACCGACGAATGCGTCGAAGCCGCTGAGCGCATCCAAGCCTTCATGGCCTGATTTTTAATTTGAACCTGACCCCGATTTTTATGACACAACAACTGCAAACCATCATCGACAACGCTTGGGAACAACGCGCCGAACTCTCGTCCGCTGGGGCGCCCAAAGAGGTCATGGACGCGGTTGAGCACGTGATTGCTCAACTCAACAACGGCCACCTGCGCGTGGCCAGCCGCGACGGTGTCGGCCAGTGGACGGTGCACCAGTGGCTCAAAAAAGCGGTGTTGTTGTCCTTCCGTTTGAACGACAACGTCCCCGTACACGCCGGTGACTTGGCCTTTTACGACAAGGTCAAAACCAAGTTCAGCCATTTGAGCGAAGCCGAACTCAAGGCCACGGGCGTGCGCGTGGTGCCCCCCGCTGTGGCCCGCCGCGGCAGCTTCATCGCTTCGGGCGCCATCCTCATGCCCAGCTACGTGAACATCGGCGCTTATGTGGACAGCGGCACCATGGTCGACACCTGGTCCACCGTCGGCTCTTGCGCGCAAATCGGCAAGAACGTGCACCTCTCGGGTGGCGTGGGCATCGGCGGTGTGTTGGAGCCCCTTCAAGCCAACCCCACCATCATCGAAGACAACTGCTTCATCGGCGCACGTTCCGAAGTGGTCGAAGGCGTGATCGTCGAAGAGAACTCGGTGCTGGGCATGGGTGTTTACATCGGCCAATCGACCCCCCTCTTCGACCGCGCCACCGGCGAAATTTCATACGGTCGCGTGCCCAGCGGCTCGGTGGTCGTCAGCGGCAACCTGCCCAAGAAGGCCGCCAACGGCGCCGACTACAGCATGTACGCGGCCATCATCGTCAAGCGCGTGGACGCACAAACCCGCTCCAAAACCAGCATCAACGACCTGCTGCGCGACTGACCGGGCCCGCCAAGATGTCCGACCCACACACCACCCTGCGACTGGCCGAGGCGCTCATCGCGCGGCCTTCCGTCACCCCCAACGACCACGGCTGTTTGCCGCTGATCGCGCAGCGTTTAACGCCGCTGGGTTTTGTGTGTGAAGCCATGGACAGCGGCCCAGCCGAGGGCCGCGTGAGCAACCTGTGGGCGATCCGCCACTGCGGCCGTGCGGACGCCAAGGTCTTGGTGTTTGCTGGCCACACCGACGTGGTGCCCACCGGTGACTTGGCCGCTTGGACCAGCGACCCCTTTGTGCCCACGCACCGCGACGGCCACCTGTTTGGTCGCGGCGCGAGTGACATGAAAACCTCGCTCGCCGCCATGGTCGTGGCCTGCGAAGAATTTTTGGCGCAGACCCCGCAGCCCAACATCGACATCGCGTTTTTGCTCACCAGCGACGAAGAAGGCCCGGCACGAGACGGCACGGTGGTGGTGTGCGAGGCGCTGCGCCAGCGCGGCCAGCGCTTGGACTGGTGCATCGTGGGCGAGCCCACCTCGGTCGAGCGCACCGGCGACATGATCAAAAACGGCCGACGCGGCACCATGAGCGGGCGCTTGACGGTCAAAGGCATTCAAGGCCACATCGCTTACCCGCAATTGGCCAAAAACCCCATCCACATGGCCGCACCCGCCTTGGCCGCGCTGGCCGCCGAGGTCTGGGACGCCGGCAACGAACACTTCCCGCCCACGAGCTGGCAGGTGAGCAACATCCACGGCGGCACGGGGGCGAGCAACGTCATTCCCGGCACGGTGGTCATCGACTTCAACTTTCGTTTCAGCACCGAGTCCACTCCCGAGGGTTTACAGGCGCGGGTGGTCGCAATCTTGGCTACACACGGTTTGTTGCCCGGCGCGGACTTTGACCTGACGTGGACGGTGGGTGGCTTGCCCTTTTTGACGCCCTTGGGCACGCTGGTCACTGCGGTGCAACAAGCGATTGCCGACGAAACCGGCATCACCACCCAACTCTCCACCACCGGCGGCACCAGCGACGGGCGTTTCATCGCCGCGGTGTGTCGCGAGGTCATTGAATTTGGCCCACCCAACGCCACCATCCACAAGATCAACGAATGCGTGCGCGTGGCCGACATCGAGCCGGTAAAAAACATTTACCGCCGCACCTTGGCGCTGCTCTCAGCTCAGACCTGAACAGCCCACAAAAAAGGCCCTGACGGGCCTTTTTTTATTCCTCAGCTTTGCGCCCCACGACCATCTGCCCCTCGGCATCCGGCTCGTGCGTGTAAGCGGCCTTGCCGTTGATGCGCAGCACGAAAACGTCCTTGGTGCGCAGCACCTCAATGCCCTTGGACTCGTTCTTCATGACCACGGGGCTGATGTCGCCCTCTTCGGCTGGCTGCACATCGAGCACGGCGCGCTGATCGCCCCAATACAGTTCGGCCAGGGGCTTGTCGTCGCTGAAGACCACAAACGCCCATTGGTCGGGGTCGGTGGTGTCCACGGGCTCAAAGGCCACGCTCTCTTCCCAGATGCGGATGCACTGCTGTTTCATCTCGGACCAGGTGTAGCCCGCCGAAGCCTTACAGCCCTTGGCGTCCACGTCCGCACCGGCCTTGACGGCTTCAGCCGGTGCCGGCGTCTTTTCGCAACCCACGACCAAGAAGGCCGCCACGATCAACGACAATAGCGGGTTGCGCGCTTGGCGCCCTGTGGCCCTTGCGCCGTCCATTGATTGTTGTGTCATGACCCCATCCTCTGTTTCGTCCACGCCCACCGCAGGCGTGTCTTTGAGTGCCTATCTTAGCCAAGCCAGTGAACGCCTCACCCAATCGGGCGTCAGCTTTGGCCACGGCACCGCCAACGCCCACGACGAAGCCGCTTGGTTGGTCCTGTGGGGCCTGGGTTTGCCGCTCGACACCGACACCACCGAACACAGCACCGCACTCACGCCCGAGCAGTGCCAGCGCTTGGACGCCTTGATCAGCGAGCGCATCACCACGCGCCGCCCCGCCGCCTACATCACCCAAGAAGCTTGGTTGCAAGGCGTGTCGTTTTACGTGGACGAGCGCAGCATCGTGCCGCGCAGCTTCATCGCCGAGCTGATCGCCGAAGGCACGCTGGACCTGTGGCTCAGCGACCGCACCAAGCGCGTGCTCGACCTGTGCACCGGCAACGGCAGTCTGGCCGTGTTGGCCGCCTTGGCTTGGCCACAGGTGAGCGTCACCGGTGCCGACCTGTCCACCGATGCTTTGGCTGTGGCCACCATCAACGGCGAGCGCCACGGTTTGGCCCAGCGCATCCGCTGGTGCGAGAGCGATGTGTGGTCGGGCTGCCCCGGCCCATGGGACTTGGTTTTGTGTAATCCGCCCTATGTGAACAGCCAAAGCATGGCCGAGCTGCCCGCCGAATTCCGCGCCGAACCCGCGCTGGCCTTGGCCGGCGGCAGCGACGGCATGGACTTCATCCGCCAACTCTTGGCCGCGGCCCCGCAACACCTGAGCGCACACGGCGTGTTGGTGCTGGAGATCGGCCACGAACGCGAACACTTCGAAGCCGCCTTCCCGCACCTGCAACCGGTGTGGCTGAGCACCAGCGCGGGCGACGACCAGGTCTTGCTCTTGACCGCCGACGCATTGGGGGAGCGCGCATGATCACCATCAAAAACGTCACCCTGCGCCGCGGCGTGAAGGTCGTGCTCGACGGGGCCAACGCCACCCTGAACCCCGGCGAAAAAGTCGGCCTGGTTGGGCGCAACGGTGCGGGCAAGTCCAGCTTGTTCGCCTTGCTGACCCAGGTGCTGCACGAAGACAGCGGCGACTTCAGCATCCCCGCGCAATGGCAAATGGCGCAGGTCGCTCAAGACATGCCCGAGACCAGCCAAAGCGCCACCGAGTTCGTGATCGAAGGCGACACGCGTTTGGCGCAAGCCCAAGCCGAGGTACACGCGGCCGATGCCAGCGGCGACGGCGAGCGCATGGCCATGGCCTACATGGCCTTGCACGACGCGGGCGCGCACGACGCCCCATCGCGCGCCCAAGCGCTGATCTTGGGTTTGGGCTTTGGCATCGACGAGCTGGAGCACCCGGTCAACAGCTTCTCGGGCGGCTGGCGCATGCGCTTGCAGCTCGCACGCGCGCTCATGTGCCCGAGCGACTTGCTGCTGCTCGACGAACCCACCAACCACTTGGACTTGGACGCCTTGGTGTGGCTAGAGGCTTGGCTCAAGCGCTACGAAGGCACCATGCTCGTGATCAGCCACGACCGCGAGTTTTTGGACGCCGTGACCGACGTCACCCTGCAAATCGAAAGCGCCAAGCTCAACCGCTACGGCGGCGGCTACAGCCGCTTTGAGACCATGCGCGCCGAACAAATGTCGCTGCAACAAACCGCGTTTGAGCGCCAGCAAGACAAGATGGCGCACCTGCAAAAATTCATCGACCGCTTCAAGGCCAAGGCCAGCAAAGCCAAGCAAGCGCAAAGCCGCGTCAAGGCGCTGGAGCGCATGGAAAAAATCGGCCCCGTCTTGGCAGAAGCCGACTTCACCTTCGAATTCACCGAACCGGCCAACCTGCCCAACCCCATGCTCGCGCTGCAAGGCGTGGACTTCGGTTACCCCGCGGCCAGCGCCGACGCACCGCCCACCACCATCGTGCGCAACGTCACCCGCTCCATCTTGGCCGGCCAGCGCATCGGCATCTTGGGCGCCAACGGCCAGGGCAAGTCCACGGTGGTCAAAACCATCGCGCGCGACCTGCAAGCCATCGCCGGTCAGATCACCGAAGGCAAAGGCCTGAACATCGGCTACTTCGCGCAGCAAGAACTCGACGTGCTACGCCCCTCTGAGAGCCCGCTGGAGCACATGAACCGCTTGGCCCGTGAGAGCACGGCCGCGGGCAAGCTCAGCGGCCAAGCCACCCGCGAACAAGATCTGCGCAGCTTCTTGGGCCAGTTCAACTTCACGGGCGACATGGTCAAACAAGCCGTGGGCAGCATGAGCGGCGGCGAAAAAGCCCGCTTGGTGCTGTGCATGATCGTGTGGCAGCGCCCCAACCTGCTGCTGCTCGACGAACCCACCAACCACCTGGACTTGGCCACCCGCGAAGCGCTGAGCGTGGCGCTCAACGAATTCGAAGGCACCGTCATGCTGGTCAGCCACGACCGCGCCTTGCTGCGCGCCGTGTGCGACGAGTTCTGGTTGGTGTCGCACGGCGGCATCGACCCCTTCGACGGTGACTTGGACGACTACCAGCGCTACCTGCTGGACTTGGCCAAGACCTCGCGCCAAGTGCAAAAAGACGCCCAGCGCAGCGCCAACAGCGCCACGCCCGTGGCCGCCGCGCCCAACCGCAAAGGCGTACACGCCGCACCGGTGGCCGCCCCCGTGGGCGCCAGCACCACGGCCTCACAAATGGCGCAGTCCATCCGCAGCCCCGAGCAGCGCAAACAAGACGCCCTGCGCCGCCAACAAATTGCCGACAAGGTGCGCCCGTTCAAAAAAGAGCTGGACCAAGTCGACAAGCGCATGGCCTTGCTCAACACCGAACGCGAAACCTTGGAGGCCCGCCTGAGCCAGCCGCTCAAGCCCTACGAGATCGCCGAAGCGGGCAAACGCCTGAAGGTGGTGAACGACGAGCTGGAGACGCTGGAAGCGCGGTGGTTGACGCTGTCTGAGGCCATTGAAGAGGCCAGCGTTTGATAGCGCAGGCCGAGCTTTTGCTGCGTCAGGTGTTCGGTTCAGTTGATTTCAGGAGTGATCAAACGCACCGTCGGAAAGTAGCCTGCATAGCGCCGCACATCACGTGTCAGCACCGGCAGACCCGCTACCGCAGCATGGGCCCCAATGAAGAAGTCCGCCAGCACGTTCGTCTTGGTGCCACCCTGCCGGCGGTATTGCACAAAGGCTTTACCCGCCAAGAACAGCGCGGGCTTGGGCGTCTCGATCACCGGGATTTGTAAGTCGGCCAGCGTGGCGTCCAGCGCCTCTACCGTGCTGAAGGTCAGCGAGAGTTCGGCGTAAATCACGGGGTTGATAACCAAGCGGTGGATTTGCGACTGGGCGCGAAGCTGCGCGATGGACCAGTCGGCCCAAGTGGGATCGTTTCCAAGCACGTCCACGAGGACGTTGGTATCGACCAGCATGCGAGGTGTTGGCTCAGCCGCGAAGCAAGGCCATCAGGTCTTGCGTTTTCCAGGCCACGTCGGCCTTACCTCGGGCGGCTTCAAAGCGGTCGACGGGTAGCCGCTTATTGCGCGCAGTGGACACCTTGGTGACTTTGTGGAGCACCACTTCGCCTTCTCGGTTGACAGCAAAGTCAATGGTGGTGCCCGGGGTTAAACCCATCGCATCGCGGATGGTTTTTGGGATCGTGACTTGGCCTTTGATGGTCAGGGTGGTGCTCATGTTGTGGCTCCTGTTTTATTACCAATTTTACAGTAGTAATACCTGAAAAGTCTGCCTGACTTTCATGCAGGTCAACGCTCATCCACCCCGAGGCTTAACAAACCCCGCATCCACCCAAGCCTGCGCGCTCTGGCGGTTGAGCTTGAACCCCGCGCCCACCTTCAACTCGGCCAGCGCATCACCGCCCTCGTCTTGCGCACTCAGCGTGGCGTAGGGGTTGTCTTCGTCGGGTACGATGCGCAGGCACACGGTTACCCGGCCGTCTGGGCCGTTGACGGTCACGCTCTGGTTGAGCTGCGCGTGCAGCTGCTGTTCGCTGCGGCGCACGAACTCGCTGGCGGTCTTTACCAAGGTGATGAAGGCTGAGCCGTCCAGCGGCTTGGGGTTATTTTTGTCGCGGCCCATGGTCCAAGGGCCGACCAGCGCTGGCTCAGCCTCACCCGCGCGGTACATGGCCACGGCCCAGCCGTCGTCGTCTTCGTTCTTGATGACTTGGGCGGTCCACAGCCCGTCTTGCCAGCGGCGGGCTTCTTGAACGGTGCTGGTGTCCTTGGCGTGTTCGGTCATGGCTGGGGCTCAGGTGATGCGCGTGTCCACCACCCGCCGCTCCAGCGCCAAGAACTCGGCCGACTGCATCTCGTTCAAGCGCGAGACGGTGCGGGGGAATTCGTGGGCCAGGGGGCCTTCGGTGTAGAGCTGCTCGGGCGGCACTTCGGCCGACATCACCAGCTTGACGCGCCGGTCGTACAGCACGTCGACCAACCAGGTGAAGCGCCGCGCCTCAGAGGCGCGGTTGACCGGCATGTGCGGCACGCCGCTGAGCATGACGGTGTGGAACTGGCTGGCGATTTCCAGGTAGTCGTTTTGTGAGCGCGGTCCGCCGCAGAGGGCGCGGAAGTCGAACCACACCACACCGCCAGCGCGGCGGCGCGCTTGGATGGTGCGGTTTTCAATATGCAGGGCCGGGTCTTCGTCGTGTGATTCGGCCAAGCGGTTGAAGGTCTCGGTCATGGTCGCGTCGGCCTGCGGCCCATTGGGCGTGAGGTAGAGCGGCACTTGCTCGAGCGTGCGGCGGCGGTAGTCGGTGCCGTTGTCCACGTTGATCACCTCAAGCTGCTGGTTGAGCAAGGCGATGGCCGGCAAGATGCGGTCGCGGTGCAAGCCGTCGGGGTACAGGTCGTCGGGCTTGAAGTTGGAGGTGGTGACAAAGCCCACGCCGTTGGCGAACAGCGAGTCGAGCAGGCGGTGCAAGATCATGGCGTCGGTGATGTCGGCCACGTGGAATTCGTCGAAGCAAATCAGCTTATAGCGCTCGGCCATGCGCTTGCCCAGCACGTCCAGCGGGTTGACCGTGCCTTGCATGTCGCGCATTTCGCGGTGCACCTCGCGCATGAATTCGTGAAAGTGCAAACGGGTTTTGCGTTGGATGGGCACCGCATCAAAGAAGCAGTCCATCAAAAAGCTTTTTCCGCGCCCCACCCCGCCGTACATGTACACGCCGCGCGGAATGTCGGGTCGGTTGATGAGTTTTTTCAGGCTGTTGGAGCGCTTGGCTTTGTAGGCCGCCCAGTCGTTGGCGCAGCGCTCCAGGGCATCGATGGCGCGCATTTGCGCCGGATCGGTGGTGAAGCCGCGGGCTTGCAGCTCGCGTTCGTAGTTGGCTTTGACGGACATGAAAGGGATTGTGCCTTGCAGAAAAAAAACCCGTCATCGCTGACGGGTTTGTGTGAAGCGCTGAGCCAGGCTCAGAAGTTCAAGGTGCGCTTGTCCACCGCCAGCGCCGCTTCTTTGGTCGCTTCGCTCAAGCTGGGGTGAGCGTGGCAGATGCGGGCGATGTCTTCCGACGAGGCCTTGAATTCCATGGCCACGACGGCTTCGGCGATCAGCTCGGAGGCTTGTGGGCCCACGATGTGCACGCCCAAGATTTCGTCGGTGGTGGCGTCGGCCAACATCTTCACCATCCCGGTGGTGTCGCCCAAGGCGCGGGCACGGCCGTTCGCCAGGAACGGGAACGAGCCGGCTTTGTACGCCACGCCATCGGCCTTGAGCTGCTGCTCGGTGCGGCCGACCCAAGCGATCTCGGGGCTGGTGTAGATGACCCAAGGGATGGTGTTGAAGTTGACGTGACCGTGTTGGCCCGCGATGCGCTCGGCCACCGCCACGCCCTCTTCTTCCGCCTTGTGCGCCAGCATGGGGCCGCGCACCACGTCACCCACCGCCCACACGCCGGGCAGGTTGGTTTTGCAGTCGCCGTCCACCACGATCGCGCCACGCTCGTCGAGCTGCAAGCCCACGGCCTCAAGGTTCAGGCCGTTGGTGTTGGGCACACGGCCGATCGAGACGATCAGCTTGTCGGCGTCCAGTTTGATGGCTTCGCCCTTGGCGTTGGTGTAGTTCACGACCACGCCTTTTTTGCCGTTGACGATCTCGCCGACCTTCACGCCCAGCTCGATCTTCAAGCCTTGCTTGTCGAAGGCCTTCTTGGCTTCTTTGGCGATTTGCTCGTCCACCGCACCCAAGAACGTGGGCAGCCCTTCGAGGATGGTCACGTCGGCACCCAAACGGCGCCAGACCGAGCCCATTTCCAAACCGATCACGCCCGAGCCGATCAGCACGAGCTTTTTGGGCACCGCGCCGACGCGCAATGCGCCGTCGTTGGACAAAACGTTGACTTCGTCAAACGGCGTGCCGGGCAAAGCGCGGGCGTTGGAGCCCGTGGCCACGATCACCTGTTTGGCGCTCAAGGTTTCGTCGCTTTTGCCCTTGACCTGAATGGTGTAGCCGCCATCGGCTTGGCCAGCAAAGCTGCCACGGCCGTGGAAGAAAGCGACCTTGTTCTTTTTCAAGAGATACAAGATGCCGTCGTTGTTTTGCTTCACGACGGTGTCTTTGCGGCCGATCATCTTGGCCACGTCCATCTTCACGTCTTTGACGCTGATGCCGTGCTCGGCGAAGTGGTGGTTGGCGTGGTCATAGTGTTCGGACGATTGCAACAAGGCCTTGGACGGGATGCAACCGACGTTGGTACAAGTGCCGCCGGGGGCTGGGCCGCCGGCTGCGTTGCTCCACTCGTCAATACACGCGACTTGGAAACCGAGTTGGGCGGCACGGATGGCCGCGATGTAGCCACCGGGGCCTGCGCCGATGACGACGACGTCAAATGATTTGCTCATGAAAGTGTGCTCCGCGGATCAGATGTCGAACAAGAGGCGGGCGGGGTCTTCCAGCGCTTCTTTCATGGCCACCAGGCCCAAGACGGCTTCGCGGCCGTCGATGATGCGGTGGTCGTAGGACATGGCGAAGTAGTTCATGGGGCGAACCACGACTTGGCCGTTTTCCACCATGGCGCGGTCTTTGGTCGCGTGCACGCCCAAAATGGCCGACTGTGGGGGGTTGATGATGGGGGTGGACATCATCGAGCCGAAGGTGCCGCCGTTGGAGATCGAGAAGGTGCCGCCGGTCATCTCTTCCATGCCCAGCTTGCCGTCACGGGCCTTGACGCCGAACTCGGCGATTTTCTTTTCGATGTCGGCAAAGCTCATCTGGTCGGCGTTGCGCAGGATCGGCACCACCAAGCCACGGGGCGAACCCACGGCGATACCGATGTCGAAGTAGCCGTGGTAGACGATGTCGTTGCCATCGACCGAGGCGTTCAAGACCGGGAATTTCTTCAGGGCGTGCACCGCGGCTTTGACGAAGAAGCTCATGAAGCCCAGCTTGCAGCCGTGTTCCTTCTCGAAACGCTCTTGCATGCGCTTGCGCATGTCCATGACCGGGGCCATGTTGATTTCGTTGAAGGTGGTCAGGATGGCGTTGGTCGACTGCGATTGCAGCAAACGCTCGGCCACGCGGGCACGCAGGCGGGTCATGGGGACGCGCTGCTCGGGGCGGTCGCCCAAGTTGACGGCGGGGGCCGCGACCTGAGGCAAGGCCTTGGTGGGCACGCCCGTGGGGATCACGGCGGCGGTGGATTGCACACCACCGGCCACGGCGCCGAGCACATCACCTTTGGTGACGCGACCGTCTTTGCCGCTACCAGCCACCGAGCCCGCGGCCATGCCGTTGTCGGCCATCAGCTTGGCGGCGGCGGGCATGGCCACACCGGCTTTGCTGGTCGACGCTGCAGCGGCCGCGGCTGGGCCAGCTGCAGGTGCGGCGGCGGGAGCGACTGCGGCCGCAGGGGCTGCCGCAGCGCCGACTTTGCCGTCGGTGTCGATGCGGGCGATCAGCTGCTCGGCCACCACGGTGCCGCCATCGGCGACCAAGATTTCAGAGATCACGCCAGCCGACGGGGCTGGAACTTCGAGCACGACCTTGTCGGTTTCGATTTCGATGAGGATTTCATCCACGGCGACGGATTCGCCCACTTTCTTTTTCCAAGTGAGCATGGTGGCTTCGGCCACCGATTCGGACAACTGGGGAACTTTGACTTCGACGAGTGCCATTTTTTTTGCTTTCGGTGTGTGTTTAAACGCTGGGGCTTATTTGGTGAGGACAAAGCCTTTGAGCTTGGCAAAGGCGCTTTCCACCAGCGCTTTTTGTTGCTCTTGGTGCAGGTGGGCGTAACCCACGGCGGGCGATGCCGAGGCGGCACGACCGGAGTAGCCCAGTTTTTGGCCTGGCAACATGTTTTCGTGCACGTAGTGCTGCACAAAGAACCAAGCACCCTGGTTTTGTGGCTCGTCTTGCGTCCACACCAAGTCCGTGGCGTTCGGGTATTTTTTGAGCTCGGCGGCAAAGGCCTTGTGCGGGAAGGGGTAGAGCTGCTCAACACGCACGATGGCGGTGTCGGTGTTGCCCATTTCTTCGCGCTTCTTGACCAGGTCGTAATAGACCTTGCCCGAGCAGACCAAGACGCGCTTGACCTTGTCGCCTTTGATGGCCTTGTTTTGCTCGCCGATGACGGTCTGGAACGAACCCTTGGTGAATTCGGAGACTGGGCTGGTGGCGTCTTTGTTGCGCAGCAAGGACTTGGGCGTGAAGATGACCAGCGGCTTGCGCAGGTCGCGCACGATTTGGCGACGCAACACGTGGAAGATCTGGCTGGCCGTGGTGGGCTGCACGATCTGCATGTTGGTGTCGGCGGCCAATTGCATGAAGCGCTCCAAGCGCGCCGAGCTGTGCTCGGGGCCTTGGCCTTCGTAGCCGTGCGGCAGCATCAAGGTCAGACCGTTGACGCGGCCCCACTTGACTTCACCGGAGGCGATGAACTGGTCGATCACGACTTGCGCGCCGTTGGCGAAGTCGCCGAACTGGGCTTCCCAGATCACCAAGGTGTTGGGGTCGTTGGAGGCGTAGCCGTATTCAAAGGCCAAGACCGCCTCTTCGGACAAGATCGAGTCGATGACCACAAACGGGGCTTGACCGTCGGCAGCGTGCTGCAAAGGCACGTATGTGCCCTCGTCCCACTTCTCGCGGTTTTGATCGTGGATGACGGCATGGCGGTGCGTGAAGGTGCCGCGGCCGCAGTCTTCTCCCGACAAGCGCACGGGGAAGCCGCTGGCGACCAAGGAGGCAAACGCCATGTGCTCGCCCATGCCCCAGTCCACGGGCATGTCGCCACGACCCATGGCCGCGCGGTCGGCGTAAACCTTTTTGACCAGCTGGTGCGGTGTCACGGCATCGGGGATGGTCGAGATTTTCTCGGCCAAGCGGTTCCACTCCGCCAAGGGAACCGCGGTATCACCCGCGTCGGTCCACTTCTTGCCGAGGAACGGAGCCCAGTTGACGGTGTACTTGGTTTTGAAGTTGGTCAACACAGGGTCGGCGGTGTGCTTGCCCGCGTCCAACGCAGCGCGATTGGCTTTGACCATGTCATCGCCCAAGGAGTCACCCAGGCCTTGCGCGGCCAACTTGTCTGCGTACATCTTGCGCGTGCCGGGGTGGGCTGCAATTTTTTTGTACATCAGCGGCTGTGTCAGCGCGGGGGTGTCTTGTTCGTTGTGGCCCAGCTTACGGAAGCACACGATGTCGATTACGACATCCTTGCGGAAGGCCATGCGGTACTGCAAGGCGAGCTGCGTGGCCAAGACCACGGCTTCGGGGTCGTCACCGTTGACGTGCAACACCGGCGCTTCGACCATCTTGACGATGTCGGTGCAGAACACGCTCGAGCGCATGTCGCGGGGGTCGGAAGTGGTGAAACCGATTTGGTTGTTCACGATGATGTGCACCGTGCCACCCGTGGAGTAACCCCGGGTTTGAGCCAGGGCCAAGGTTTCTTGGTTGACGCCTTGACCACCAAAAGCCGAGTCGCCGTGCACCAAAACCGGCAACACTTGGCTGCCGGTGGGGTCGCCGCGGCGGTCCATGCGCGCGCGCACCGAACCTTCAACCACGGGGTTGACGATCTCCAAGTGCGAGGGGTTGAAGGCCAAGGTCAGGTGAACCGGGCCACCGGCGGTGCTCACGTCGGAACTGAAGCCTTGGTGGTATTTCACATCACCTGCAGGCAAGTCTTCGGGCGCGGTGTGGTCGAACTCGGCGAACAGGTCGGCGGGGAGCTTGCGCATGGTGTTGACCAGCACGTTCAAGCGTCCTCGGTGGGCCATCCCGATGACGACCTCTTGCACGCCTTTGATGCCGGCTTGCTGAATCAGCTCGTCCATGGCGGCGATGAAGCTCTCGCCACCTTCCAAAGAAAACCGTTTTTGGCCGACGTACTTGGTGTGCAAAAAGCGCTCCAAACCTTCGGCCGCCGTCAGGCGCTCCAGGATAGCGATTTTTTGGTTGGAGTTGAAATTGGGTTTGCTGCGGATGCTCTCGAGCTTTTCTTGCCACCAGCGCTTTTCGTCTTGCTCCGAGGTGTACATGTACTCGGCACCCAAAGTGCCGCAGTAGGTTTCACGCAGCGCGTTGAGCAGATCGCGCAGCGTCATGCTGTTCTTGCCAAAGAAGGTGTTGCTGGTGTCGAAGACGGTTTCTTGGTCGGCGTCGGTGAATCCGTAGAACGCGGGGTCCAGGTCGGGGATGTTGGCGCGCTCGGTGCGCTTGAGCGGATCGAGGTCGGCCCAGCGTTGGCCGACGTTGCGGTAGGCCGCGACGAGCTGTTGCACAGCGGTGCGCTTGCGGCCCATTTCGGGGTTTTCACTGGCCTTGACGACTTGCGTCACGCCAGATTTGGCGCGCTCGGCAAAAGCGTTGATGACCGGCAGGTGGGGCACGTCCTTGGCTTGACTGCCATCCACAGCGGGGACGTGTTGCAAGGCGTCGAAATAATCGCGCCAAGAATCGGGAACGCTGCCGGGGTTGGCTAGGTAGTTCTCATACATCTCTTCGACGTACGGAGCATTGCCCCCGAACAGGTGGGTGTTGCCTGAATAGGCTTGGTAGACGGATGTCTCATTCATGGCGCTGACCTTGGCTCCCCTTGAGGAAGCATTAGTTGGTAAAAGAAACCTCCCGCGACACGGCTTGACCGGTTGGCGGATGCGACAGTGACATTGGAAGGGCGTGACTGACAGACGCGATTGTGCCACCAACGCTGCGCGTTATGACAACAATCTGGGAAGGAAACGCAACAACTGACAGGAAACTGTCGGTGTGTTTGTTACGAGATGCGGGGAGACAGGCGCTCGGCGGCTGAAATCGTGCCGGGTTCGTCCATTTCGATGGCGATTTGCGTGCACACCGTGCGGCACAGGGTGACCGCTTTTTCGCTCTGCACGCGGTAGATCACCTGCGTGCCGTCTTTGCGCTTGGCCAACACGCCGGCACGGTACAGCAGGTTCAAATGCTGCGAGAGGTTGGGTTGGGTGGTGTCGATCTCTTGGAGCAACTGGGTGACAGACTTCTCTTTGTCGCACAAGGCGCTCAAGATGCGCAGCCGCATGGGCGTGGCCAAAACGCCGAAGAGCTCGGCGGCCAATTCGAAGACACGCACCTTTTCGATGTTGGCTTCACTCTCGATCATCTGGGCCATGTTGAACCGCATCCAAAACTATATAAGCAATCATCATACTTAAAAACCAACGGCCCCGAAGGGCCGTGGTGCTCGAAAGCGGGTGTTTCAAGGGTTTATCCCAAGAGGTCTTTGATCTGCTGCAGTGCCGTGGGGTCGTCCATGGTGGTCAGGTCGCCCGGGTCGCGGCCCTCGGCCACGGCCTGGATAGCGCGGCGCAGCAACTTGCCACTGCGGGTCTTGGGCAACAGCGACACAAAGATCACGCGCGAGGGTCGGGCCACCGCACCGAGTTGGCTGTCCACCACCTTCATGACCTCGGCCTCCAAGGTTTTGCGCCCAGCTTCGTCGCCCAAGGCCGACGTGTCTTTGGCGATGGCAAACGCCATGGCCACTTGGCCTTTGAGCTGGTCGGCCACGCCGACCACGGCCACCTCGGCCACGTTGGGGTGGCTGGAGATGCTCTCCTCGATTTCACGGGTGCCCAAACGGTGGCCGGCGACGTTGATCACGTCGTCGGTGCGGCCCAAAATGAAGTAGTAACCGTCTTCATCGCGCACCGCCCAGTCGAAGGTGCTGTAGACCAACTTGTTGGGCACGCTCTTCCAGTAGGTGTTGACGAAGCGCTGGTCGTCGCCCCACACGGTTTGCAAGTTGCCGGGCGGCAATGGGCCTTCGATGGTCAAGACGCCTTTTTGGTTGGCGCCGGTCAGCTCTTGGCCGGTTTGGTCGTCGACCAGCTTGACGTTGTAGCCGTACACCGCTTTGCCGGGCGAGCCGAACTTGCTCGGGGCTTTTTCCACGCCGTTGCAGATGGTCAGGATGGGCCAACCGGTTTCGGTTTGCCAGTAGTTGTCGATGATGGCTTTGCCGTTGAGGCCTTCAGAGATCCACTTGGCGGTGGGCTCGTCCAGTGGTTCACCGGCCAAGAACAAGGCTTTGAGGGACGACAGGTCGTATTTGGTGAGCAAGGCCGGGTCTTGTTTTTTCAGCACGCGGATCGCGGTCGGTGCGCTGAACATGACCGAGACTTTGTATTTCTCGACCAAGCTCCACCAGATGCCGCCGTCGGGGCGGATCGGCAGGCCTTCGTACAGGATGGTGGCCATGCCACCGATCAGGGGGCCGTAGATGATGTAGCTGTGTCCCACGACCCAACCGATGTCGCTGGTGCAAAAAAAGGTTCCTCCTGGCTTGCCTTCAAAAACGTTGGGGATGCTGGCGGCCAAGGCCACGGTGTAGCCCCCGGTGTCGCGCTGCACGCCTTTGGGTTTACCGGTGGTGCCCGAGGTGTAGAGCGTGTAGCTGGGGTGGGTTGAATCGACCCACTCGCAGGGCACTTGAGTGTTCATGTGCTTGGCGCGCTCGGTGGCGTAGTCCACGTCGCGGCCAGCCACGGGTGTGAAAGCGACCAGCTTGCGGTCCACCATGATCACGCTGGCGGGCTTGTGTGCGGAGAGCTGGATGGCCTCGTCCAACAGCGGCTTGTAGGAGACGGCTTTGCCACCACGCGAGCCAGCATCGGCACTGATGATGACCTTGGGCGAGGCGTCTTCTATGCGGGTGGCCAAAGAGTGCGAAGCAAAACCGCCGAACACCACCGAGTGGATGGCGCCCAAACGTGCGCAGGCCAACATGGCAAAAGCGGCTTCGGCGACCATCGGCATGTAAACCAAGACGCGGTCGCCTTTGACCACGCCCAAGCTTTGCAAAATCGCGGCCATGCGCTGCACTTCGGCGTGCAGTTCGCGGAAGGTGTAGGTGTGCTCGTGGTTGGTTTCGGTGGAGACGAAAATCAAAGCGGCTTGATCGGCGCGGTCTTTGAGGTGGCGGTCCACCGCGTTGTGGCACAGGTTGATCAGGCCACCCTCGAACCAGCGGGCAAACGGTGGGTTGTCGTAGTTGCAGACGCGGTCAAACGGCTTTTTCCACTCGATGCGTTGGGCTTGCTCGCCCCAAAATGCGTCGCGGTCGTTGATGGAGCGATCGTAGAAGGCGGCGTAGCCGGCGTTTTGCGTCATGCAAGTCTCCTGAAGTGGCACGGTCTGGAAATCAAACTGAATTCATAATTATGAGCCACAGACTTTCGAGAGGCTGACACAAACACCGCTCGTGGGCGGCTGTTGCACCCTAATTACTTGATCAGTTTCAAGGCGTCACGAAAAGCGTCGTGTTCGCAGGTGCGCAACCACTCAAAAGCCACCATCTCGGTCGTCACCAATTCAGCGCCCGCCCCAGCCAAGCGGTCAAAGGCGGCGTCGCGGTCGCGCTCGGTGCGCGAGCTGCACGCATCGGTGACGACCCACACGTCCAACTCTTGCTCCAACAGCTCTAAAGCCGTTTGCAGCAAACACACGTGGGCCTCGCAACCGGCAATGACGATGGTAGGCCGCTCAGGGCCAGCACCGACGGGCTTTTGCAAATGCTTGGGCAGGCTACGGGCATTACCCGCCGGTGGGCGAGCCGGTGGGCGCAGCCAATCGACCAGGCCGTCGGACGCGGCGCTGAAATGCATTTTGGTGAGGGTGCGTTGGCACAGCGCGCGCAGAGCGGGGTCGTTGGGGCCGAGTTTGTCGGGGTTTTGTTCGGTTCCCCAGACCGGCACGTCCACCATCTGCGCGAACTGAGCCAAGCGAATGGCGTTGGCCAAGACCTGCTGCCCCTCGTGGATGGCGGGCATGAGCTTGGTTTGGTAATCCACCAAAACCAATTGGGATTCGTCGGCGTCGAGCAGCATCGGTCGGGTCCTGTAAAGGCATTGATCTAAAAATGCATTATCGTTGCATGCCATGCGCCTGATTCCCATCCTCTTTGCCGCCTGCTTGTCCTTACAAGCGTGTGCCCAACTGCCGTTCAAAACGGTCGGCGTGCCTGAGCCGCCAGAACGCAGCGCGCTCCTGCTCGACGCCATGGGCTACATCGGCACGCCCTATGTGCGCGGTGGCAACACAGGCGCCAGTGGGCTCGATTGCAGTGGATTTGTGAAAGCGGTGTTTGAGCAAGCCGAAGGCATCACCCTGCCTCGAAGCGCTTATGAACAAGCCCACGCCACTGTGGAAATTGACCGTACCGACTTGCAACCCGGTGACTTGGTGTTTTTCAACACCTTACGCCGGGCCTTCAGCCACGTGGGGATTTACTTGGGCGAAGGCCGCTTCATCCACGCGCCACGACCGGGCGCGCAAGTGCGCATCGAGAGCATGAACGGCTCGTATTGGCGAACCCGCTTCAATGGGGCTCGGCGCGTCTTGCCCGCCCAGCCACAGATAAGCAACGTCAGTTCAAGGCCTTGACGAGCCGCTGAACGCCTTCTTGGATTTTGTCCAAGCCCGCGGTGGCAAAGCTCATGCGGAAGGTGGCGTGATCGGGGTTGCTGGCAAAGAATGGTGCGCCCGGTACAAAGGCCACGCCCTGCTCCACCGCGCGTTTGGAAAACGCCGCGCCATCGGTCGGTCCGCCATCGGCACCGGTCAAGCGAGCCCAGATGAACAAACCGCCTTGGGGCTCCACGAAAGACACCCGCTGGCCCAAGTTCTGGCGCAAGGCTTCTGACATGGCTTTGGCCCGCTCGGCGTAAACCCGGCGAACCTTCGCCAAGGTCTCGGGCATGCGCCCGGACTTCAGGTACTGCGCGGCCATGGCCTGCGCAAACGTGCTGGTGTTGGCGTCGCTGAACTGTTTGCACATCGTGGCTTTGGCCAAGAGCTCGGCGGGAGCCACCATCCAGCCCACGCGCAAACCGGGCGACAAGACCTTGGACAGCGAACCGCAATGCACCAACAGCTCGGCGCTGCCCGGCACGCTGGGGCTCAAAGCCAAGAGGCTGGGCGGTGGTGCGTCACCAAAATACAAATCGCCATACGGGTCGTCTTCGACCAAGATGGTGTTGTGTTGAACGGCCAGCTCCAACAAGCGGCGGCGGCGCGCCAGACCGAGCATGCGACCACTGGGGTTGCCAAAGGTGGGAATCAGGTACACGAACTTGGGGCGGTGCTCCACAATGAGACGCTCCAAGCGGCCCACATCCACGCCCTCTTCGTCCAAGGGCGCGCTGATCAGCTCGGCGCCGTACAAACGGAAGCACTGGATGGTGGCCAAAAAGGTGGGGCCTTCAACGATGACCTTGTCGCCGGGGCCGACCAAGGTCTTGCCCAACAAGTCCAGCGCTTGCTGGCTGCCGGTGGTCACGATCAAATGCTCGGGGGCCAAGGTCGCGCCCTTGCTGTTCATGAAAGCGGCGATTTGCTCGCGCAAGGGCCCATAACCTTCGGTGGCGCCGTACTGCAAGGCCGCACCGGGCTCTTGCGCCAAAGCGGCCAAGCTCGCTTCGCGAATGCCGTCGACGTCGAACAAGGCGCTGTCGGGGAAACCGCCCGCAAAACTGATGATGCCGGGCTTGCCCAGCAGCTTGAACAGCTCGCGGATGGCGGAGGTTTCAACGTTGTTCAAACGATCGGCAAAAGGGATAGCCATGCGACACAATCCAAGACATGAAAAAAGAATCCATCGAGCCCTTCTTTGCCACCCTCAAAGCGGCCAATCCGCAGCCCAACACCGAGTTGGAGTATACGAGCGTGTTCGAATTGCTGGCCGCGGTTTTGCTCTCGGCACAGGCCACCGACGTGGGCGTGAACAAGGCCACGCGCCGCCTGTTTGCCGTCGCGCCAACACCCCAGCGCATGCTGGCCTTGGGCTTGGATGGACTGGAGTCGTACATCAACACCATCGGTCTGTTTCGCAGCAAAGCCCGGCATTTGTTGGAGGCTTGCCGCTTGTTGGTCGAGCAGCACGGCGGCGAGGTGCCGCGCACCCGCGAGGCCTTGGAAGCCTTGCCAGGCGTGGGCCGCAAAACCGCCAACGTGGTGCTCAGCGTGGGCTTTGGTGAGCCCACCATGGCCGTGGACACGCACATTTTTCGGGTGAGCAACCGCACCGGTTTGGCCCCAGGCAAGAACCCCTTGGCGGTGGAAATGCAACTCTTGAAACGCGTGCCCGCCGAGTACGCCGTGGATTCGCACCACTGGCTGATCCTGCACGGGCGCTACGTGTGTCAAGCGCGCAAGCCACAGTGCTGGCAATGCTCGGTGTCGACGTTTTGCGGTTTCAAGCACAAAACTCAGTGCGCTCAACAGTCCAATACCTGATGCCCTCCTTGGGCGGGTGCGTCTATCGGCCATTGGCTAACATCAGCAATTCTGATGTGCCCATGGGTCGCCAGAAAATTGGCTGCACGAATCACACCAGCATGTGTTACCCACACCGCCTCAGCCACCGGTTGATGCCTCAGTTCGTCGATCACGTTAGCCACACGATCAATCACACCTTGCGTGCTTTCGGAACCGCCAAATCGGTGGTTGGCAAAGTCGGCCATCCAGTCGTCAAACGCAGAGCGTGGAATGTCATCCCAGCGCTGTAGTTCCCAGCAGCCAAAGTCCATTTCATTCAGGCGTGGATCGACGACCGGCTGCTGCAGATCAGGGCGCAACAGATACAGCGCACTTGCCAGCTGATGCGCCCGGCCCATGCCCGACACCCGCACCGGCAAACCTGGCGGCAAGAGCTTGGCAGCGCATTCGGCCGCTTGTTGGCTCAGACCCACATCGGCCGGCACGTCGCTCACGCCATAACACAGACCCGCATCCAGCGAGACGCGGGCGTGTCGCAAAAGCCAAAGTTTCATGCGGGCCTCAAAGCGCCAGTGCCAAGCCGAGGTAGAACAGCAGTTCACTGAGCTGCTGGGTGGCGCCCAGGCCGTCACCAGTGAAACCTTGCAGGCGCTGCTGCAACAGGCGCCACATCCAAGCCAAGCCGACCAAGGCCCCCATCACCGCGGGCAGCCAGGGCATGCCCGGCGCCATCCAGCCCACCAGTGCCATCGCGGCGGCCCACCAAGCCAGGCCTGCCAACAGCCCAGCTGTCGAAATGCTCTCGGCCAGCGGCTTACTCTTGGACTGCGCGGTGTCGCCCACATGTGGCAGGGTGCGGATCACAAAAAGCGGCATCAACCGCGAGCTGACATGCGCAGCGAACAGCGCCCAGGCCGCCTGCTGCGCTCCAGCGGCCTGCACCAGCTGGCCCAGCAGCAGCACTTTGGTGATCAGGGCCAACACGAGCGCGATGGCGCCATAACTGCCAATGCGCGAGTCCTTCATGATGTCCAGCGCACGTTCCCGACTCACTGAACCGCCCAGGCCGTCGGCCGTGTCGGCTAGGCCATCTTCGTGAAAAGCACCCGTCAGCCAAACACTGAATGCGGTGCTCAACACGGCCGCCAACCAAGGCGCAGCAGGCTGAACGGGCAGCACCTGAACCAGACCCCAGAACACCAGCGCGGTCAAGCCGCCGATCACCCAACCCACACCGGGAAAGTGCGCCGCGCTGGCGCGCAGCATGGCCGGCGAAAAGCCAACCCAGTGCGCCAGCCGCCCGTCGATCGGGATGCGGGTGAAGAACTGGATGGCTATCAAAAAGTGGCGAATCAAGGACAGGCTCTCAACGTGGTGCGGCTGGGGCTTCGTCCTGCCGAGACACCCCGGCGGACTCGAAGCTGGCCATTTCTCGCAGGATAGCGCAGGCGCTCATGAGCAGTGGCCAAGCCAAAGCCGCACCCGAGCCCTCGCCCAAGCGCAGGCCCAGGTCCAGCAGGGGATCGGCCTTGAGGTGGGACAGCATCAGCGCATGACCGCGTTCGCCTGAGCGGTGGGCGAACACGCAGCGCTGCAACGTGGCTGGCTTCAGCTGGCTGGCCACCAACACGGCCGCACTGGCGATGAAGCCGTCCACCACGATCACGCGCCGCTCGGCCGCGGCTTGAAGCACCGCGCCAGTCATGGTCGCGATCTCATAACCTCCAAAAGCTGCCAACACTGCCAGCGGGTCCGCCGCATCCGGGTGACGAGCCAGCACCTGACCCAAGATCCCGATCTTGCGCTGCACCGCCTCAGCATCAAGTCCAGTGCCAGCCCCAGTGCAGTCCAGGATATCCAGACCAGTCAGGCGACTCATCAGCAACGAGGCGGCCGAGGTGTTGCCAATGCCCATCTCGCCCAACAGCAGCGCGTTGCCCTTCAGAACCCGCACCAGCGCAACGCCGTTGGCCATAGCCTGGTCGCATTGCTCAGGCGTCATCGCCGGACCCTCCAGCGCATCGGCTGTGCCGTGCGCCACTTTGGCGATCACCAGTCCAGCTCGGGGCGTGAAGTCGTGACGCACGCCGCAATCCACCACCGTGAGGCCAAGACCGTGTTGCCGCGCCAGCACGCTGACGGCCGCCCCCCCTGCCAGGAAATTCTCGACCATTTGCCAGGTGACGTCGCTTGGGTAGGCCGAGACTCCGCGCGCGGCCAGACCATGGTCACCGGCGAACACCACCAGCTGTGGATCCATCAGTGTGGGCGTCTCGCTGCCCAATACGAGGCCGATGCGCTGCGCGAGCCGCTCGATCTGCCCGAGCGAGCCGACCGGCTTGGTCTTGTTGTCCAACAGTTGTTGCAGGTGTGCAGCAAGCGCGGGCTGGGTAATGTCGTCAATGGCCGGGATATTGAATGGCACGGATCAGTCCTTTTGGATGAGCGAGCCGAACACCAGGATGTGGGCCCACTCTGCCCGGTCCACGTCCATTGCCTTGGGTTTCGCGTGTGGTTTCTTGCCAGTCGGGGTCTCGATCTGCATGTCAGGTCCCAGAAACATTTTTCACGTTGGGCAAAGCCACCCACTGCCCGTCCAGCTCTCGCACCGCCAAACGGCGATCGAACACCGATTCGAGCGCGCGGTGCGTGGCCTCGTCCTGACAGGCACCGTGGTGCACGATGCGGCCTTGGGCCATGACGATGATGTCGTCGGCGTGCAGCGCCATGCCAATTTCATGCAGGACACTCACCACTGTGGTGCCTTGCGCGAGCAAGCAATGCACCTGCTCCAACCAATCGACTTGGTGCGGTGGGTCCAAATTGGCCAGTGGCTCGTCCATGAGCATGATGGACGCATTGGCCGCCATGGCACGTGCCAGCAACACGCGCTGGCGCTCGCCACCCGAGAGTTCGCCCAGCGTGCGTTCGCGCCAATCCCAAGCCTGGGTGGCTTTGAGCGCAGCCTCGCACATCTGCGCGTCCTGCGCCGTGGGCGTGCCCCACCAACCTTGGTGCGGCAAACGCCCTAGCATGGCCACGTCCCACACCCGCAGGTCCAACGTGGTGGCCTCTCCCTGCCCCAACCAAGACAGTTGCAAACCGCGCGCTCGCCGGTCCAAGGTCTTGAGGTCTTGACCGTGCCATCGCACTTGACCGCTGGTCGGCAACAAACCTGCCAAAGCCTTGAGCAAACTCGACTTGCCTGCGCCGTTGGGTCCTACCACGCAAGTCCAACGCCCCGGAAGGATGCGCACATCCACCCCATGCAAGACGGCGCGTTGGCCCAACATCAGGCCCAGAGTTTGGGCTTCCAATGCCAGCTTCATGCTTGACCACCGGATTCGGACACGCGGTACACCCGCCAGAGCAAATAACCGCCGCCAATGACGGCGGTGAGCACACCCACGGGCAGTTCTTGCGGTGCGAACAGTACCCTCGCCCACACATCGGCGACGACCAACAACAAGCCACCCATCAGCGCCGACAAGAGCAAAGAGCCCGCATGGGTGGTGCGCACCAGCGAGCGCACCAAGTGCGGTGCGGCCAAACCCACAAACGCCACCAAGCCGATGTGCGCCACCGCCGCACCCGTGGCCAGCGACAAAACCCCCACCAAGGCCAAACGCGCTGAGCGCAGCGGCACGCCCAAGCTTTGCGCCGTGGCCTCGCCCAAGGTCAAGGCGTCCAAGACCCGAGCAAACACCGCCGACAAAAGCAGGCAAGGCAACAAAACCGCCGCCAACACGCCACAAGCAGCCCAACTCACAAACGCGGTCGAGCCCAACATAAAGCCTTGCATGGCTTGCAAGACCTGGGGTTGCAACAAGGACAGCAACGACGTCAAGGCACCCAAGACCACACCGACCACCACACCCGCGAGCAAGAGCCGCAGCGTTTGTTGCACGCCACGGGCCAAGGCCAGTGTGAGCATCACCGCCAAAACCGCACCAACAAAGGCTGCACCGGTCATGCCCAAACCCATCCACACCTGCATAGCCCAAACACTCCCGCCAAAAACACTCAGGTACAAGGCCACGCCCAAGGACGCGCCAGAGGCGCTGCCCAACAAATACGGGTCGGCCAGCGGGTTGCGAAACAGGCCCTGCGCGACAGCGCCAGCCAAGCCCAACAAAGCACCGCCTAACCAAGCGCCCAAGCTGCGCGGCAAACGGATGTCAATCACGATCTGATGGGCCATTTCATCGGCTTGCCACCACCAAGCTTGCCAACCCTCGCTGCCCGCGGCCGTGCCCAAGAAGACCCAACACAAGCCCACGAGCCACAAGCCCAAGGCCCAGCGCAGGGTATGCGTCTGGTGTTTCATGGCCGCACCTGCGCAGTTTGAGCGGCGCGGTTCAAACAGTCCACCATCAGTCGAGCTCCCTCGGCCATGCGGGGGCCGGCGCGCACCAAGACATCGGACTCATCCGGCTTGAACACACACAAGCGCTGTTGGGTGATGGCCTTGAGGCGTGACCAACCAGGGCGCTGCAGCAGCTGAGCGCGGCTGCTGTCGCCGGCCAAAATCACGTCGGGCTGCGCTTGCACCACGAACTCGGGGTTGATCTGCGGGAACGGCCCCAAAGCCGCGGGCAAGATGTTGCCCACGCCCATGCGTTGCAAGGTCTCGCCAATGAAGGAAGACTCACTCGCCCCATAGGGCGTGGGACTGACCTCCACATACACGCGCCAAGACCGCGCCGTTGGGTGCAGTTTTTGGACGGCGCTGGTCACATCGGATTGGATGCGCTGCCACGCCCGATCGGTTTGTGCGGGGGGCAAGTGCAAGGCCTGACCCACGGCGGCAAATACGCGCTGCGCGTCGGCGTGGTTGCGCGGCTCCAAGCGCAAGACCTTCAAGCCCAGAGCCTCCAAGCGCTCTGCGCCCCGCGTGGAGCCTGCGGCCAAGACCAAATCGGGCCTAAGCGAGACGATGCGCTCCACGCTTGGGTCCAAACCGCCGCCAACCGAGGGCAAGCGTTTGACCGAGTCGGGCCAGTTCGAATAACGGTCCACACCCACCAGCCGTTGGCAAGCGCCCAAGACACATACGGTCTCGGTCAAGGAAGGCAAAAGGCTGACGATGCGCTGCGGCGCCTGCCCCAGCGAGACCGATTGACCGCGGTCGTCGGTGACCGTCACCGCCATGGCTGACGATGAGCACAACAGCGCCGCCAAAGCCCAAGCTGCGGAGAAGCGCTTAACCATGTGAGGCCTCCCAATCCAAAAAGATCCGGTGCAACTGTGCGGCACCATCGGTCAAGGTCGCTGGGCCGGGTTGCAAAATATCGGCCGATTTGATTTCAAATATCTGTCCGTTTCGCACCGCCGGGACATCTTGCCAACCAAGGCGTGCCGCCACTTTTTCCGGCCGAAACTTCTTGCCACACAGAGAGCCAATGATGATGTCGGGTGATCGCTCAACGATGGTGTCGCGGCTGGCAATGATGCGGTCGCGCCCCATGGGCATAACGGCCAATTCGGGAAAGATGTCGTCCCCACCGGCGATGGTCATCAACTCAGACACCCAGCGAATGGTGCTCATGTGGGGCTCGTCCCATTCTTCAAAATACACACGCGGGCGGCGCTTGAATGCGACCGCACGCCGGGCCATGGCGTCCAATTCGGCACGCATGGCTGCTAGCTTTGCCAAACCTTGTTCGGCTTGCCCGACCATCGCTGCGATTTGGTAGAGCACCGAAAAAATCTCGTCCACGCTGCGCTGATTGAACACCGTGACCTGCACACCCGCCTTGATCAACAAAGAAGCGATGTCGGCCTGCAAGTCCGAAAAACCCAACACACAGTCCGGTTCAAGCGCCAAGATTTTGTCGATCTTGGCGCTCAAAAATGCACTCACCTTGGGCTTTTCTTCTCGGGCCCGGCGCGGACGCACCGTGTACCCACTGATGCCTACAATGCGCGCCTCCTGCCCGAGGATGTACAACCACTCGGTGGTTTCCTCGGTCAGGCAGACGATTCGTTGTGGGCCTTCTTGCATGGTGAGATGTTAGCGGGGGCGGTAGTCGAGGGTGACGAAGATGCCGCGGGGTACAGCATCAAAACCATGTGCTAGCTGATACTTTTCGTAGAACGCGTTTTCAACTTTGATTCGACCTGTCCACTCTGGGGTGAGTTTTTTGCTGGCGGTGAGGTTGACGACGGTGTAGCTTGAGTTTGTAACGGGCGCAAACGTCACGATGTGGCTGTCAGCCCGACTACCTGACCAAATGAGATTGGCTCCCCAGTCAATTCCTGAAACACTGGTCATCAGATCAAAAGACGCATACTCTTTTGCTCGCCTTGCCAGGCGGGCATTGGTTACTGCATTTCTTGGGTCTTGGGACACGTAACTGGCTTTGTAGCCAACGCTGTTGGCCACTCCTGCGAGACTGAGTTCAACACCGCTATTTTTTGCTTTTGCGGTATTTGTCATTGGATTCCAACCAGTGATTAAGTTACTGGTTTTTGTATCAAAGTAAACGAATTTGACCAAACCCAAACTTGAGAAATACTGTACACCCAGATCACTTCCCTTTTGCTCCTCAGGTTTTAAGTTTGGATTGCCACCGTTTGGAGTAAATAATTCAGCCGTATTAGGCGCCCTAAATGATGTAGATTGCGTAGCTGTAATTTTCAAATCGTCAGTGAGGTGATAACCTACACCCAATAACCAAGTTGTCTTGTTGTTTTTAATTGTTGAAGCAGCGGACTTTGCGGTGACACTGTCATGCCTTGCGTTAGCCTGATAGTCCAATGCACCAGCTCGTCCGCTATAACCAGCGTAAAAAGCATTTGAGCTACGTTTATATTTTGTCAATGAAGCAGGACTACCTGACTTGAATGTTGCATCCACTACATCGAGACCGAAGGCTGCGTTACCACTGCCAAGCCTATATGAGTTTGACCATTCAAAAGAGAGCTGATCGCCCTTGGATCTGGTGGTGTTTACAAAGCCAGTGCCTCTGTTTCTAAATTCATCGTAAGCAAAGTTTGACTGCGTAAGTCCGAGTCTTGATGACCAGTCTTCATTGAGTTTAAATCTTGAATAGATAGTGACATCATCGGTTTTTGTTTTGTTGTGATGGAGGTGACTTGGTAGATCTCCTGAAAAACCGGAACTCGAATCATATTCCGCTCCGCTTTCAATCGAATTGGCTTGAATACCAAAAGCCAAGTCAAGGCTCACCGACCTCTCAAGGTTTACAAACAAGGCGTTGCGCTCATAGCCGTCTTTATCAGGATTCGCCAAAGGTGCTTGTGTGACATTTTGCGCAGAGAAACCATCAGTATCGAAGCGGTTCACCGAAAAACCAGCCTTCCATCCGTCTTGCTTGACTTGATAGCCAGCTGATGTATCCACCGTGTTGCGCGAACCATAAGTCAAAGAGGCATGACCACCAGCGGAATCAGCGGCAGCGCGGGTGTAGATGTGAATCACACCACCAGTTGCCGCCTCACCATAAAGGGCACTCATATTGCCGCGCAAAATTTCAAACCGCTCTATTTGGCTGGGTGGAATATCAATGACCTTCACGCCACCAAAGTGGTCGGTTTGAACCCTCACACCATCAACAAACACAGCAACACTGCTACTGGCCTGACCGCGCATAAAAATAGAGGCCACAGAACCCGGCCCACCATTTCGTCCAATCTCAACACCCGGCTGGCCTTGAATCAGGTCCACAAAGGTGGCCGCTTGTGAGCGTTCAATTTCCTCGCGAGTGATGACCGATGCAGACGGAATAACGTCCGAGAGTTTTTGTTCTATGCGGGTGGCAGACACGACCACAGGATCCAGCTCAATCGTTTGAGCATGCAAGGAAGCGGCCACGGCCAAGGACAGAACGGACAGCGCAGGGACGAACACCTGCGTACGAAGGGTTTTTTTCATGATGAATAACAAAACAACAATGCCCTCACCGCCTTCCCCGACAGTGCATGGACGTCACGGCGGCGCGCTTTGGGCGCACCGCCACCTTGTTGGCCGGTATCCGGGCTGGCAGAAACCACCTCTGTCGCCTTCCCAAGCACTTGTTCAAGGCGCTCAGTGGCTGGAATGACAGAAGCAGAGCCCGAAGGCTCGTCTGCTTGACCGTTGCGGGGGCAGCGCAGGTTGGGTGTTGCCGAGCAAGCGGCACGACCTTCCTGCTTCCCGTTGAACTGCGATGTGTGAACCACTTCGCGAGCACCAACGGATGCATTATAGAACGGATTGACTTTCAAGAACCCTACAATAGGGACCAAATGTCAGACGCCCAATCCATTGACCAAATAGCCGAACGTGTGGAGCGCTTGCTGCTTCGCCACGAAGAGTTGCAACGCACCAACGCGCTGCTGCAGAAGCAGGTTCACGATTTGGAAGTTGAACGCGACTTGCTCAAGTCGCGATTGAACGCTGCGCGCGCTCGCATCGATGCCTTGCTTGAACGCATACCCCTGCTGAGTGATGGGGCACAGCCTAAGGACATTCAATGACCGCCGTCAAACCCGCCACAGAACAAGTTGAAGTCCAAATCATGGGCCAGAGCTACATCTTGGCCTGCCCTGATGGAGGGCAAGCGGCACTCATGCAAGCGGTTGAGCGTGTGGATGCGGCCATGTGCCGCATTCGCGATGCGGGCAAAGTCAAAGCACGCGATCGCATCGCTGTGCTCGCCTCATTGAATTTGGCTTTTGAATTGGTGCAAATGGGCGCCAATGGGGTGAGCGCGGTTGCGCCGAGTCAGCCCAGCAGCACCGAGCCCAACACCCAACGCTTGTCCTCTTTGCTGGAGCGCTTGGATCAAACCTTGGATGCCGACGGTCGCTTGATTTGAGCCAGGGCCATCAAGCTTTGGGCCGCCACCAACGCATGACGAAGTAAGCCGAGTACAGCACCATCAAAGTACCGGCAAAGTCCCCGACCGTCATGGACAGCATGGCGTTCGGCCAAGGGGTGTCGTGTTCAATGGCATAGAACAACAGAGCGTGCAAGGCGCTGCTGCTCAAAGCGGCAATCGCAGACAATGTCAACAATTGCCTGCCGTTGAGCCCTTGCAGGGTGGGCTCAAGTTTCAACCAACGAGAGCCCAGCCAAAGGGCCAACGCTGGAGACAGGGCACTCACGGCACTGAGCGCCAATGCATCCCCCCATTCAGCGCCCCACAAGGACGCATTGGTGATGAGGGCCCCCAAGAACAAACCCAATACACCACGGGTCTTGAACAAAAGCACGGCCAACACACGCAGCGCTGCTGGCAGAAAAATCCAACCGACGTAGGGGGAGACCGCCAAGAACTCAAACCAATAGGCATTGAGTTCAAATAGCGCCACCCATGCTAGGGCGACACCGCCCACGGGCATCACGCTGTCTGGTTTGAGCCAACCCCGCATCACACCCGCTCAAGTGGACTGAGAGGCCTTGTGCATGCAAGCACCGAGTTCACTGAAGTAGCGCTGGGTCAGCGCGGTGGGCACCACGTACTTCACGCGGAAGTCCACCTTGTCGACTTCCAAATCGATCAGGCCCTTGGCGCGCATCGACTTGAGGCGGCGGTGCAGCGTCGTGGCACTGGTGTCGTCGAGCAGGGCTGTGGCGGTGAGCACGGTGATCTGCTTGTCTTGCGCCCATGAGGCGGCCAGGACATTGAGAAGCCGCTCTTCCAGCGCATCCAGCGCCGGAAAAACTGGCAGCGTGCGAACGGCCTGCATCAAATTGAGAAAACGCAGATAAGCACTCGAAAATGATTTTTGATCGTTCATATTGTCATTTTAGCCGCAATGGTGCTGGTGTTGCGGCCAAAAAAATGCCCCATAAGGGGGCATTTTTCAGTCTGGCGGGGCAGGAGGGATTGTTCAACT
>Ga0315907_10000227_pt1 | contig 83605 bp, 76 predicted proteins | sample LakEriMetagenome_3_FD_203525 | JGI IMG/M metagenome (GOLD analysis project Ga0315907, IMG submission 203525) | Freshwater fungal communities from buoy surface, Lake Erie, Ohio, United States - Buoy 12 MA123 | ecosystem: Environmental > Aquatic > Freshwater > Lake > Lake biofilm | place: USA...
CGGAAGTATGTACCGTCAGCATTTATGATTTGAATGGTACGCGCATTCGTCAGTTCAAGAAAGGAGACCCTTCCACATCACTTGATTGGGATTTGAAGAACGACCAGAATATTCCGATTGCCAGTGGAACCTATATCATTCACGTGAATGTGCCGAACATTGGTGAAAAGATATTGAAGTGGTTCGGTGTGATGCGTCCAATTGACCTTGACTCATTCTAAATTTTAAAGACAATTTCAGCTTAGCAGAATATGAAGAAGCTTTCATTGATAATCGCAGCAGTGACCACCTGGTCAACTGTTGCATTCGCAGGAAATCCTGACCGCGCGGGCTCCGCTGGTGCGAGCCAGTTGCTCATCAACCCTTGGGCTCGTAACGCTGCATTGGCCAACTCGGCTATGGCTAGCGTGAACGGTATTGAAGCATCGTTCCTGAACGTTGCTGGATTGGCCTTTGTCCGCAATACGGAAGTGGTTTTCTCCAATAATCAATATTTGGTTGGAACCGGAATCCAAATCAATTCGCTTGGTTTGGGTAAACGTCTAAGCGAAAGTGGCGTGTTGGGTATCACCGTAAACAATATGCGCTTTGGTGAGATTCCGATTACTGAGACAGATTTGCCTGAGGGTGGCATTGGTAATTTCGCACCGACATTTACCAATATTGGTCTTAGCTACGCGAAGAGTTTCTCTAACAGCATTTACGCGGGTATTACCGCGCGACTTATCTCCGAGGCCATTTACAATGTAAAGGCGCAGGGAATGTCGTTCGATGCAGGTATTCGATACGTTACAGGTGAAAAGGATAATGTGCGTTTTGGAATTACACTCCGCAACGTAGGACCGCCAATGCGATACCGCGGGGATGGTTTGTCACTCGACGCAACCGTCTCTACAGGATCAGGCAATACCACTACATTGAACATGGACCAACGCTCGGAGAAATTCGAGTTGCCTTCCATGGTGAATGTTGGTTTCGCTTATGACTTCAACTTCAGCGAGCGTTCTAAACTGACAACGAATCTTCAGTTTACCTCCAACTCGTTTACACGCGACCAGTTTGCTTTTGGTGCTGAGTACGCATTCAATAACCGCTTCATCTTACGTGGCGGATACCAATACGAAACGAATATTACCTCTGACGAAAGTCGCACTACCGTGTTCACAGGTCCTGCAGGTGGTTTTACAGTGCAAGTTCCAGCCGGTAAGAACGGAGCCATACTCGGCTTGGATTATGGCTACCGCAGTACAAATCCTTTTAGCGGAGTGCATAGCATTGGTGTGCATGTTGACCTGTAATTAAAAAGAATTTACATTTGTGTTCATAGTTGGAAAACCCTTCACGGGGTTTTCCCATTTTATAGACCTCAGTATAAAAGTTATCGTTATGTCTCAATTAGCCTATTACACAGCCGAAGGACTTAAAAAGCTTAAGGACGAATTGCACCAATTGAAAATGGTCGAACGTCCTCATATAACTCAGCAAATTGCCGAGGCTCGCGACAAGGGGGATTTGTCTGAAAATGCCGAATATGACGCTGCAAAGGAGGCTCAGGGTTTGCTTGAAGCGAAAATCGCAAAGATGGAAACACTTTTGGCAAATGCCCGTCTGATTGACGACAGTCAAATGGATAGCAGTAAAGTTTTCATTCTTTCGAAAGTGAAAATTAAAAACCTAGCGAACAAGGCTATCATGGAATATACATTGGTAGCGGAGAACGAAGCAAATCTCGCATTGAAGAAAATAAGTGTGGATTCGCCCATTGGCAAGGGCCTGCTTGGAAAGAAAGTTGGGGATGTTGCGGAAGTGCAAATTCCTGCGGGTAAGGTTCAATTCGAAATCCTCGAAATCTCGCGCTAATGGCATCCATCTTCACGCGCATTATACAGGGAGAAATTCCTTGTCATAAAGTAGCAGAAAACGATAAGTTTATCGCATTCCTCGATATTACTCCTGTTGCGAAGGGACATACATTGGTTGTGCCCAAGATGGAAGTTGATTATTTCTTTGATTTGGATAGCGACTTGCTAGGAGAGATAAACCTTTTCGCGAAGGAGGTTGCAACGAAACTTCAGCGCACTGTGCCTTGCCGTCGCATCGGTGTTGCCATCATCGGATTGGAGGTCCCGCATGCTCATGTACATCTCATTCCTCTCAATACAATGGCAGATATCAATTTCAGTGCGGAACGCTTGAAAATGTCACACGAAGAACTTGCCACCCTGGCTTCCGAAATTCGAAACGCCTAAGCCAACCTTCAACCTTTAACTTTCAACTTTCAACTTTCAACTTTCAATTTTCAACTGAGCGTATTCCTTCGCAAAGTAAGTGAGAATGATATCAGCCCCTGCACGCTTGATACTCAGTAACATCTCCGGCATCGCTCGATCGTAATTAATCCACCCTTTTTCACCCGCAGCTTTCAACATGGCGTACTCTCCGCTCACATTATACGCTGCTATGGGTAATACGGAGTTTTCTTTGAGTGTTTGAATTACGTCCAGATAACACAGCGCAGGTTTTACCATTAAGTAGTCCGCTCCTTCTGCTTCATCGAGCGCAGCTTCGCGAAGAGCTTCCCGTTTATTGGCCGGATCCATTTGATAGGTTTTCTTATCACCAAACTTCGGCGCTGAATCCAAAGCATCGCGAAACGGCCCGTAATAGGCGCTTGCATACTTCGCCGTGTAGGACATAATGGCCGTGTCACTGAATCCAGCTGAATCCAAGGCTTCTCGAATATGCAATACTCTTCCATCCATCATATCAGACGGTCCAACAATATCAATGCCTGCTTCGGCTTGATGAACAGCCATGTGGCCTAAAATCGGAAGCGTTCGGTCGTTGTCAATCCTCCCATCAATAACGTATCCGTCATGTCCATCGCTGCTATATGGATCCATCGCAACGTCACTCATTAAGCAGACTTCAGGAAAGCGTTGCTTAATCGATCGAATCGTACGCAAATAAAAGTTATCGCTGCGCATGGCGTAGCTTGCTTCTTTGTCCTTTAAGCTGTCTTCTACGGCAGGGAAGATGACGAAGCTCTTCACCCCAAGTGCCACACACGCTTCCATTTCACGAAGCATCAAATCTTCTGAAAACCGTGATATGCCGGGCATGGAGGCAATAGGAACTTCTATGCCTTTTCCATCTACTAGAAATAGGGGATAAATGAAGTCACTTACGCGTAGCTCAGTTTCGCGAACCATGTCGCGTATAACACTACTCTTGCGGTTTCGGCGCGGCCGTTCGTTCATAGGTTGTCGTTCGAATTAGTTCTGAAATACTCGTTTCAAGAATGGACAAGGTATCACTGTATGCGTTCAACGCCATAAGAATGCCGGCGTCGCCTGAGTTTTCACCAAATGGATTGCGAATACCCTGGGTAATTTCCGCTTGTGACGGAAGTAATACGAGCTGCTCGCGCCAGCTATGCAACTCAGCTTGTTTAAACTCTAGCTGATTGGCAGACTCTTTCATGTTGGCATATCGCAAGCGAAGCAAACTATCGGAAGCAAGTAGACTATCTGTGCTCAGGGCTGTAGACTGCTCGAAAAGTGATGCCTTATGAGCATTAAGCAAAGAATCTGCTTGGGCTGTGCGCCTGAGCAAATTGTCTTGAAAATTTCGGCATTCACGGAGAGTCGGACTTTCCGTGCTGTCACAAGACACAATAAAAATGAAAACAAGGCTATAGAAACGATTCATTTGTTTTTCAATTGAGTTCAAAGTTTCTTCTTTGGAACAGGATCGTAACCAAATCGTCCCCAGGGATGACAACTGCCGATTCTGCGAATTCCCAGCCAAATACCCTTTAAAACTCCCCATTCCTCAATAGCCTGTGCTGTGTAGTGCGAACAGGTTGGTTCGAAGCGACAATTCTTTCCCAACAGCGGTGATAGGTATTGCTGATAAAGGCGGATGGGAAATAGGAAAATTCGTTTCAAGGCTTTTGATTTCCACAAAGGTAACGCAGAGCGATCGGGAACTCTTTCAGTAGGGCCATTTTTCGAAGGCCAGAAACAACGCCATAAACAAGGATAATACTCCTAGCACCCTTCCGATTTTCTCGTTAGCTGCAGGAATAAAGAAAGTAATCAGCGCAATACAGGATAAGATTGCTGCGACGATCACGAGTTGACCGGCTTCTACTCCCAAGTTGAAGAAGAAAAGCTGGGCGATGAAACTATCTCCTTCATTGGATAGCATTCGGAAAAAGCTTGAAAATCCCATTCCATGGATAACGCCGAATACAGCAGCCGATATATAACGGAGGTAATGCACGTTCGTTGCATTTCTTGTTCCAATTAAGTTGAATGAAGCGGTTATAACGATTGTAATCGGTATTAGAAATTCGATGAGGTCAGAAGAAAAGCGAACAACATCGAGCGCTGCCAGTACTAAACTCATGCTGTGGCCTATTGTGAATGCCGTAGCCAGCAGGACGACTGGTTTCCATTGTTTGAAAGTGAATGGGGAGCACATGGCTAGCAGAAACAACATGTGGTCATAACCTTCTATGTCAGTTATGTGAAGTATCCCATCTATAAAAAAATTCGGCATCGTCTTTAATCTGATCCTAATTCATACTCTTGTCCATTTACGGTTACCGTGAAAGCACTATTACATGAACCATCGCCGAAATCAATGTATCGTGTAGAATACTCTTCAGGTTCAGGTTCTATAGTGATGCTTCCGCTGACAATCCACGGACAACCAATTTCAGCGCGAAGCGCCTGTGAAATCGTGCTCGAGTATGGAATTCCATTTCTGTTCACACCGTTACCATATCCCGTTATTTCATAAACATCATCCAATAGTGTTGGAGTGCTTTGTCCCTCTACCCATGTACGCGTGCGCTCGGCTTGCCACGTCACCGTCCAAGCGTTGCTTGGTGACGTAACTGTTCCCCAGGCAACAACCGAATAATGCATTTGACCATTGGCGTTCAGTCCCAGGTTTTCAATGATTTTTTGACCCTCAATGAGGTTGCCATTCACAGTATAGTTCTCAGGCGTAATAGTAATCTCGGTGCCCACTTCTCTGTAGCGCCCGGTGTATGTGATGTGCAGTTTTCCTTTGCGCATACGCCCATCATAGCCCGTGCAATCGTTGTTGCCAAAATCAATCAATACAGTTTTGGGATTACTGGTCGTGTCGACGATAATCGTGTCCACACATCCGATAATGTCTTCACGAATTCCCTCTGTGTTCATGGATACATCTTCTACTACTTTGAACATGTCGGAGAATAGATTCTCTGCGGTGCTATTGTCGGTTGAAATGGATGCTCCTAGGGTATCTCGTCTTTCTTTTCTGCATGAAACGACCATCGAAGCAAGAATAAGAACTAGAATAAGAAACTTGTTTTTCATCATGTGATTTTATCGCTTGGACTGAACAACAAGCAATATGGTTTAAGACTCAGCAGGCTTTTTTCGGTAGTGAAAAAATCTACCCGAGAACTCATTGTGCTCATCTGCTTCGAAATGACCAATCTCTTGAATTTCCCAAGTTGATTGTTCTATGACGGGAAAGAAAACATCGGCATCCGGGAACGATCCATCTACAGCCGTGAGATACATTTCATCAATGAGGTTTTCCTCTAAAGATTGATTGTAAATCTGAGCTCCACCGATGACGAATATTTTTTCTGCACCTTCCGAAAGTGCCTTTGCAATTGCTAGTGTCAACGTGGAAAAAACGGGCGCGCCTTCTGCGTGAAAATCGGGATTACGGCTAACCACATAATTCACTCTATTTGGAAGTGGACGAAATCGCACTGGAAGACTTTCCCAACTCTTTCTTCCCATTATTACACAATGCCCGGAAGTGGTCGATTTGAAAAAATTCATATCGCTTTTCAGTCGCCATAGCAAGTCATTGTTTTTACCCAGCTCATTGTTCTTTCCAATGGCCGCAATGAGTATGATAGGAGTTGTATGCTGCACTTTTTATTCAGCTTGAATTATACAGCTACTGCTGCCTTGATGTGTGGATGAGGATCGTAATTCTCGAGTGTGAAATCTTCATATACGAATGAGAAGAGGTCCTTTACATTCGGATTTATATTCATCGAAGGTAGTGCTCTGAAGTCACGCGTGAGTTGCAATTGCGCTTGTTCTATGTGGTTCGAGTACAAATGCACATCGCCTCCTGTCCAAACAAAATCGCCCGGTTGAAGGTCACAAACCTGGGCCATCATAAGGGTAAGAAGCGCATAGCTTGCAATGTTGAAAGGCACACCTAAAAACGTGTCGCAACTGCGCTGATAAAGCTGGCACGAGAGTTTGCCGTCGGCGACATAAAACTGAAACAGACAATGGCAAGGAGGCAACGCCATTTGATCAATGAAAGAAGGATTCCATGCACTTACAATGTGCCTGCGCCCATCCGGATTTTTCTTTAAGCCTTCAACGAGTTTTGTTATTTGATCGGTGTGTGTGCCATCAGGATTAGGCCAAGAACGCCACTGATAACCGTAGACGGGGCCCAGATTACCATTTTCATCCGCCCATTCATCCCATATGGAAACACCATTCTCTTTGAGATAAGCAATGTTGGTCTCTCCTTTTAAAAACCAGAGTAGTTCGTGGATTATCGACTTCGTATGAAGTTTTTTGGTAGTAAGCAAAGGGAAACCATCTTGCAAATTGAAACGCATCTGATGACCGAAAACACTCAGAGTTCCGGTACCTGTGCGGTCACTTTTTTTGACTCCGTTGTCGAGCAAATGACGGAGTAGATCATGATACTGCTTCATATTACGAAATTAGGCTTCGAGTATCGAAATGCACCGAATGTGAATGCCCGTTTTGTTCACGATTGTTTAACAGCTTTCGACTTTGATGAGCTGAAGAATGGATCGGGCGCGCTGCTGAGCGACAGTTAAATCGTTATCCGTAACCGTTACATGACCCATTTTTCGGAAAGGCTTGGTATGAGGTTTTCCATAGATATGTAAATGAACCCCAGGTATTTTCAACGCCTCTGTAAGTCCTTTGTAATGCACAGCCCCTTCATGTCCGCCTGCTCCCAGGAGATTAATCATAACAGCAGGCTGAATCAGCGTTGTGACACCCAGGGGAAGCGACAGAATGGCTCTTAGATGCTGTTCGTATTGCGACGTCGTACAAGCTTCAATAGTATGGTGACCGCTATTATGAGGGCGTGGAGCCATTTCATTAACCAGCAGCTTGCCTTCTTTCGTGAGAAATAATTCAACGGCAAGCAGACCAACGAAATCGGAAGCTTCTACGATTTGATTTGCAATGGATTTGGCTTCGCGCTCGACATCCTCGCTGACCTGCGCGGGGCTAAATAGGAACTCTACCAAGTTCGCTTCAGGGTTAAACTCCATTTCAACAATCGGAAAGGTACTCGTTTCTCCTTGTTTATTGCGCGCAATGATGACCGATAGTTCTTTTTCGAATGGAATAAGTTCTTCCACCACGCAAGGGCCATCAAAAGACGTTTTCAAATCTTCCTTTGAACGAATAATCTGAACTCCCTTTCCGTCATAGCCTCCTTTACGAGACTTTAAGACGAAAGGAAATGCTGTGTTATCGGAAGGAAGTTCCGTTGTGGATTCGACAAGATGGAAGGGGGCGGTCGGTACATTGTACTTCTTGTAAAACTCCTTTTGCAACCCTTTATCCTGTACCATGCGAAGAAATAATGGCTTCGGGTAGACAGCTACGCCATCTTTTTCTAACACCTCCAAGGCCTCTGTATTCACGTGTTCGATTTCCACAGTCAGAACGTCTTTTCCTGTTCCGAAAGAAATCACAGTGTCAAAGTCCTGAAAGGAACCGTGGGTAAATTCGTTGCAGAGTGCGCTGCATGGTGCGTCCTGAGAAGGATCAAGGACTGCAGTTCGAACATCATAATTGGCCGCCTCTTGCAGGAGCATACGACCTAGTTGGCCGCCGCCGAGAATGCCTAATCTAAATGTGTCGGAATAAAAGAATTTCACGGCGCGAAGATACTTCTGCGCATGAAGCAATCAAAAAAGTGGATTATTTCATTATTTCTTCAATCATCAAACGCATCGCGGCCTCATCTTGAAAGCCATTTACGCGCTTGACTTCCGCGCCATTTTTAAAGGTGGAAACAACAGGGATATTGTCGATTTTCTGAGATTTTACAACCCCGGCCGCCTCGTCAACGTTGATGCGCACAATTTGAACTTTGCCTTCGTAATCACTTGCAAGTTTGTTGAGTATGGGCTCCATCTTTTTACATGGACCACACCAGGGGGCGTAATAATCGATGAGCACCGGAGTGCTTGAAGAGAGCAGTTTGTCGAAGTCCGCCTGCGTGAATTTTTCCTCTTGCACACGTTCTGCCTTGGTCGACTCCATTCCTGCGGAACTCCATGCCATATAGCCGCCCTTCATATCATAGATGGTTGTGAATCCCATGTTCTTCATTTTCTCGACAGCATCGGCGCTTCGTCCACCCACTTTGCAGTAAACAAAAACAGGTTGTGTTTTGTCGAGTTTGGAAACCTGCGATTGAAATTCAGGAGCCAAGACATTGAAATTAACTGCTTCATTTAAATGGCCTCCTTGAAACTCCTCCGGTGTGCGCACATCAATGATGGTAGCATTGGGAGTGGACTTGAGAGCTTCTGCAAATGCTTGAACGCTCATCAGCTGAACTCCTTGGTGTTGTGAGTGATTGGTGCAAGAGAACATGACAACCAACAGGGTACTCAAAATTAGACTTTTCATGGTTTGGAAATATGCAGCGAAATTAAGTGTTTACCCAACCCTAAAATGGTGACATAGGTTACACAAAAAATCCCGGCTTTTGGCCGGGACTTTCAATCAAATTAAACCTTGGTTTTATAAACCTTACTTCACGATTTGAATCGGAATGCGATTAACTCCTTTCTCTGTTTCTACAAGGAGGAGGTATGAGCCGGGTGCATATGCGTCTAATGACCAATCCAATCGGTTACGATTTCCTGTGATAACCCTATTATCCAGCATTCGTCCGCTCATGTCAAAACACTGTGCTTTTTTCAAGATCTCGTTGCAACGAATAGTAATCTGTTCATTCGCCGGATTGGGGAAAACTTCCAAAGTGGAGAACTCGACTTGTTCCGTGCCTACGTTTTCTGTAATCGTAATGGTTTGCAACGGAACAGTGAAGTAAACATTTGCATTGGCTGTCATTTCGAGAATGATTGTTTCATCACCCTCTATAATCGCATCGCCAAGAATAACAATGGAGAAAGATAAGTCGTTGCTACCGACAGGAACAGTAAACGAAATGGGGAATCCTGCGCTGAAGTCACTGTTGGCGGTAGCGGTGCCCGTTGCATCTACAATTAATTGAAATGGAGTTTGCACGTTTTGAGTTTGAATGGTTACCGTAACAACGGTGGCCTCAATTTCCGGAATGAGCTGAGAATCTGTTGAAAATCCGACTACTGCTATAGGCGTGTTGCCGCAGTTATTTCCGTTATGGTTGCCTAAATGAATATAATCTGTGGGTTCATAAGAAATCCATTGCCCGGAAACGATGTTCCAATCTGTATCAGGGGATGTGATTTCAGGGCGACGAACCAACACATGATTCGCAGTGGATGAATTACCGAATGTCCAGCCATTGCCCCCGGGATCATCGCCAACTACGCCAATCACATCGATTGCTGCGCCTAGAAATAAAAGTTCAATAGCGTCATTACCGGTAAATACACTCACATCACTTGTAATGTCTGTAACATCAACAATGGCTTGATCAGTCGGGTTTTGACCATTAGGTGTTGATGCTATTACGTATACTTCATTGGCAGCGAGTGTGCCTGAAAGGTTCAATGTCGCAGTGGGAGCGGTTGCTCCGTTTGTATATAAGTTGATGCTGTAATTGCTCAGATCAACCGGCAGTGGCGATGGGTTGTATAGCTCCAATGCTTTGTTTGATTGAGAATCTTCCAGTACTTCCGAGAAGAATAGTTGAGAGCAAGGCGAGGATCCAGTACAGTTGTATACGACGGCTTCCACAAAATTGCTCGACAATTCTACGCAATCATCTGCTGCTATGCCTGAAATAGGCTGTCCATTCTGAATGGTGCTATCTAGTAAATTATTCAGATAGGAAACGCCATAGATGAAGTAGGTTCCGGGTTGAGATGATGCGGCATTCCAAATACCATCGATTTGGTTAATGATTACTCCGTTCGCGTCGGTAACGAAGTAGGTGTATGAAGCATCTACCGATTGACCTGTGTTGGTCATAATGACATCAATGTGCACATCGCCATTACAAATAGTGATAAAGTCAGCTCCATCCTCAATGAATACCTCTCCGGCGTCGCAACCCGTGATGATGCAAGGTGTGCGTTCTACCTCGGCAAAGTTGTTCGACAATTCCGCACATTGGTCGGCTGCAATACCTTCAACCGGCAAGCCTGCACCGGTGCTTTCCATATCAAGATTGCCGGTGTAAGAAAGTCCCCACACATGGAATACACCTTCACCATAGGCGTCGAGGCTTACAGGGGAAGCGTTTACAATCTCGAGTATGTTATCATTTGCATCGGTTATAACGAACACGTAATTAGCGTTGGGTTCGTTCGTATTGGCTGTAAGCGTGAGAGGTGTGTTTGGAATATCAGAGCACTGACTGATAGGCCCTTGACCCGCACCTTGCAAAAATCCACCGTCACAGTTGGGGTCGCTTTGGTTGATGGTGATGGTCATGGTTTGTTGCAACCAGGTAAGGGTACTATCGCTTGCCAATGTTAAGATGATGGTTTCAGCACCTTCTGCATCGATGTCGTTGATAATGTCTAGTGTGAAGTTTTGAAGTGCTGTTGCATCATTGAAGTAAAGAGTGTCGGGAAGAATAGCGGTGTAATCTGTATTGTCTGCGTTACCACCGCCCAGGCTTGCAATGATGCTTATGGGGCCGCTTGCATTTAGGCACTGAATATTGATGGTAATGGTGCCAACATTTTCGGCTACATTAATGTCACCGTTCACAAAACCTGCGAGGGTTTCATCGGTGCAAGGTTGGAAGAAGTGATTACCCAAATGACTGTAATCGGTGTTGCCAAACAAGTTCCATTGACTCGCTGATATAGCCCAGATTGGCATGGAAGATTGCACATCAAACTGTCGAACCATGTCAACATCAAAGGTGCTGCCGCTGCCTAATGGCCAGCCATTACCTGTACCCGGATTTTCTCCTACAACTCCGATAACATCAATAATGGTGTCGTTGTGTCGCAACTCGAGTGCATCGTTTCCATTGAAATTGGCTATTTGATCAACAAGGTCTGCAAGGCCTAAAACAGTCTGACTAGCGGCTCCACCGCCGCCTCCTTGTCCCGGATTAGCTATGACATAGGTGCTGAAAGGAGCCAATGTGCCGGCGAGATTCAGAACGTCCGTTGGTGCTGTAACTCCATTTGCATATTGTGAAATGCTATACTCGCCCAGGTCTACAGGTAATAAGGATGGATTGAATAACTCAATGGCTTTTGTTCCGTTCGTTCCTTCTAGATATTCAGAGAAGAAAAGCTTCGAGCAAGGGGTGTTTGCTAAGCAGTCGAATATCGTTATTTCAACTGAATTAATTGAAAAATCGAGGCATGTAGTTGATGTGGCTGATTGCAACAAATCGCCGGCAGAAACACCGGATAGGTCGCCTTGATAAGAAACACCGGTGATGCTGTATGTGCCGGCCGAAAGACCGAGTGTGCCAATTTCTGTTGAACCTGTTGTTACCACTATACCGGTAGCATCAGTAAGAACATAGAGATAGGAGTCATCGAGTGAAGTACTGCCGGTGCTTATTTGTAAAGGCGAAGAGCTGGAGTTACAAAGTTGTGTGCTGCCTGCCAGAGAAATAGAACCACCAATACAACCACTGCATGGTGCTATGCTCACTGCGATGAAGTTTTCGCTGATAGACACACAGTTGCCTGCCATGATCCCGTCGATATTCTGTCCTGTCTGCACGGTGGTTGAATCGAGTGAACCATTGTAAAACAGGCTATAGACGCGGTATGAACCAATCTGCAAACTGCTGAAATCGAAACTTAATGCTGTTGTCAATTCAATTATTACATCGTTGTTGTCGGTCACTACAAACGATTGTTGGTCTCCGTATCCCCAATCAGTTGTGTACCATTCGAAAATTGCTGATGCATCTGTATCACAGAAAATAACCGAGCTGTTCGTAAAAATGCTATCCGCCAAGCATTGAGGTTGATTCCAAGTTCCCGGTGTAATTTCCTGAAGTAAATAGGGTGCGAAAAAGAAGGGTTGGCCTCCATCTGGCACACGTGATAAAGAGAAGTCCGGGAAGTTTTGCTGGAAGGTTTCATCGAGTTGCACATAGCCGGGAACTACCACGTCAAGACCTAACGCAGTTATTAGCTGTGGATCTGTTTGGTCGCCTGTTTCGTATACAGCTGCTTCAATAAGATTGACAGTTGTAGGCGCAGTTCCGTCCGGAAAATCGATGTCGTTGCCAATGTAAAGACCCAGGCCATCGGCACCATTTGAAATAGTAGCATCGGGAATTACCAGGTCCACGTTGGCTGCTCCGGCATTACCGATTACAAAGAATCCGTTCTCATCCAAACTATACCCATCTAAATCAAAAGCTCCGTAGCTGTCATCTGTATCTCCTTCAAATAAGACAAGCACTAGTCCATCGAGCGGTGCACCTGGTGTGCCATACAACTCAATGAATTCTGCCGTGTCGCCTCCACCGGGATTGTCGATATTCAGCTCGTTAAATACGACGTACGGGCAATTCAAAATCTGAATAGTTAATGTGTTCTGCGACCACGCTATGCATGTAGATGAAAGAAGGGTAGAAACGCTGTCGAGTCCGCTTAGCTCACCGACATATGAAATTCCATTCAAGGAGTAAGTGCCGGCGCTCAAACCGGATGCATCATAGCTGATGCTGAATGTGTCTATGACTGCACCGGTTTCATCCGAAATAACATAGAGGTAGGAGTCTTCCAAGGAGGTTGAAGTATTGCCGGGAATAATCACCGGTATCGAACTGCTACAATAACTGCTGCCATTTACAATGTTGGAGCTAATAATTCCGCCGATGCAACCGGTGCATGGTACAACTTGAACGGCAATGGGATTTTCTGAAATACTTACGCATGTGCCGGCCAGTATGCCGCTCAAAGGCAAGTTGTTGGCCAATGTGCTGTCAACCAAAGTGCCGTTATACATGACGTTATAAATGAAGTAATCTCCTATAGCATATGCAGAAAAATCGATAACACCTGAGGTTCCCGTTGTTTGAATGATGGTATTGTTATCCGTAATAACAAAGAGTTGTCCATCGCCATAAGATACCGTATCTGCATCTGCTACCGCGATTGATTCCGCAGAACCTGAGCATAAGCTGAGGTTGGTTAAGCCGTTATTCACGGTAATATTTCCGGCAAGGCATTGGGGTACATTGAAAGTGCCTGGGGTTGTTTCTTGCAGTGTCCATGTGCCAAAATCAAAAGCGTCACCACCATCCGGCGTGCGGGAAATCGATAAGTCAGCACCGGCTTGCTGCGCTGTTTCATCGAGTTGAGTGTAACCCGGAACGAATACATCTAAACCTAGCGCGGCGATAAGTCCGGCATCTGTCTGGTCGCCTGTGCCATAAACGGCTGCGTCAATCAGGTTGAATGTAGTTGGCGGAGTGTCGGTTGGAAAGTCTGTTGCATCGCCAAGATAAAGTGCGACCCCATCGGCACCATTTGAAACGGTTGCATCCGGTATCACTAAGTCAACGTTGGCAGCAGCGGCATTTCCCAAAACAAAGAACCCATTGTTGTCTAGCGTGTAACCATCCAAATCGAATGCTTCATAACTCAGATTGTTGGATCCCTCAAAAAGCACCATCACCAAGTTGTCGAGTGCTGCTCCGGGTGTACCATAGAGCTCAATAAACTCAGAGTCGTCAGCGCCGCCTGGATTATCGATGTTTAACTCGTTAAATACAACAACTGGCGTGCTTTGGGCAAATCCAAATAGGGCCCAAACCACTGCCATAGTGGTTAAAAAGGTTTTCATTGCAAGTTTTATCTTTTACTGACGTTTAATACAATCCAAAGTTTGATTTCCTTGGTTGAAGTATTAATTTTTTCCAAAGGTCGACAGGCTGAGCGCATATTTGCACCAAACCTTTTGTGAAAATGAAATCACTTGCTCTTTTTGTGGCTATTTGTTTCGGCTCATCCACGGCATTTGCGCAAATGCTCTCGGATATTGAATCAGCAGAATTCGACCCCATCAACCACCGCTTTCTGGTGAGCAATGGCAACAGTGTATTGGAAGTTAATTCGGCCGGCCAGGCCGTGGGTGAAATTGGTGATGGATCGCCACAATCGTACTATGGAATGGAAGTCATCGGAAATACCCTATTCACCATAGTCAGTTCTTCAGTTAGGGCCTACGACCTTGCAACCGGCAGCCAGATTTCCTCCATAGCCATTTCCGGCGCCAACTTCTTGAACGGTATGGCATCTGATGGAATCAATCGTGTGTGGGTGACCGACTTCGGTACAAACAAGATTCATGAAATCGATTATTCGGATTTGCAGAATCCATCGTATACAACTGTGGTTAATAATACTGTTGTTACACCCAACGGAATATGCTTCGATGAGGCCAATGGTCGATTAATATTCGTTGCTTGGAGTGGTAATAATTCTGACATTACCGCGGTATCACTTACCGATTACAGCCTTACTACTCTTCTCGCGAATACTTCGCTAAATAGTATTGATGGTATCGACAATGATGGCTTTGGCAATTACTTTCTTGCATCATGGACTCCACAACGAATTACGAAGTACAACTCGGACTTCTCGGTGAGTGAAGTGATAACTGTTGCCGGTGGGCTTAATAATGCTGCTGATATTGCCTATGCCGAGGAAATCGACACTCTTATTATCCCGAATTCAGGCAATAACACGGTGCGATTTGTGGGCTTCCAGCAGACTAACTCCGTGAGTGAATCGGAGTGGGAGAGTTTAGAACCTACATGTTTTCCTAATCCGATTCAGTTTGAATCGGTCATTACGTTTTATAACAAGAATGCCGGAACGGTCAGAATTGAAGCTGTTGATATGCAGGGGAAAATTGTGTGTGTGTTGATGGAAGAACAATTTTCACAAGCTCTGCAGCGTGTTGTAATTGGTGACGTATCTATAGCCGCAGGAAAATATTTCTGGCGTATTCAAACGGCCGGCGAGGTGCTCACGGTGCCGTTTTTAAAGCTCTAGGTGTTTTTATTGAAACTGCAACTCGAATAATTTGCGGTATATGCCATTGTGCGCCAGTAGTTCCTGGTGGGAGCCTGATTCTGCTATGCGTCCTTTTTCAATTACATAGATTTTATCGGCCCTTTGCACGGTTGAAAGCCGATGGGCAATCACGATACTGGTTCTATTGCTGGTAATGCGCTCGGTAGCCTGTTGTATGAGCAATTCCGACTCCGTATCGACGCTCGATGTGGCTTCGTCTAAAACAAGTATTGCCGGGTTTCTAACGTAGGCTCGTACAAATGAAATCAATTGCCGTTGCCCTACACTCAGCATCCCGCCACGCTCCCGCACATTGTAGTCGTAACCACCTGGGAGTTGAAGAATAAAGTCATGTGCACCAATCTCCTTGCTAGCGGCTATAACCGATTCGACGCTGATACTCTCGTCTCGCAAGGTAATGTTGTTGAGAACGCTGTCATTAAACAAGAAGACATCCTGTGAGACCAATGCAACGTGTTTTCGAAGCGAATCTAGTTGAATGGATTGAATGTCGGTGGAGTCTATTTGTATGCTGCCATGTTGAAAATCGTAATAGCGATTAATCAGTCCCGCAATGCTGCTCTTGCCTGCGCCGGTAGCTCCCACAAAGGCCACCATGCTTCCCGCAGGTATATCCAAACTGATGTCTTGCAATACAGGTTGATCTTCAACATATTCGAAATGCACGTTTCTAAATGTAATGTCTCCTCTCAGATTTGCCGCATCCACATTGCCTGAATTAATCTGCTCTGCATGTGTGTCGAGCAATTTGAATACGCGCTCTGCATTGACGACTCCCATCTGTAACACATTGAAATTGTCGGCCATTTGTCGAATAGGCCGGTACATCATGGTAATGAACGTAGAAAACTCCAGTAATAATCCCGGTGTCATTTCACCGCTTAGCGAGCCACGCAATCCCCACCATATCATCAGGGATACACTTCCGGCGCTCAATAATTCAACAACCGGAAAAAAGATTGAATAGGCCCAAATGCCGCGAATATGTGCATCGCGGTGCTCGCGATTGATTTGATGAAATCGTTCTTCTTCTTGCTTTTCCCGGTTGAATATTTGCACAATGTGCATGCCGCTAACATGCTCCTGAATGAATACGTTTATTCTGGCTACCTGATCCCGAACATCATTGAATGAACTTTTCACTGCTTGCTGAAATAAGCGTGTGGCGTAAAACAAAAGGGGTATCGGAATTAAAATAATCAAGGTCATCTTCCAGTCAAGCCAGAACATGAACCCGATGATGAAAACGAGCTTAAGTAAGTCGCGGAAGATATCCAGTATGCCAGCCGAGAACACATCCGCGATTCCATCAACATCAGAAATAACGCGGGTGACAACCTGTCCAACCGGTGTTTTATCAAAGTAGCTCAACTTGAACTTCACAATATGTGCGTAAATCTGTGACCGCAGGTCGAATGTTATGGATTGGGCAACTCGATTAGCTAATTGAGTTTGAACATACTGAATGAGCGCTTCAAAAAACAGCATTGCAATGAATGCAATTCCAATTTGCATAACACGATCACTATCTCCTGCCGGCACAGCTTCATCCAGTATTACCCGCATTTGTTCCGGTCTAATCCACACCACGCCTGCCAGTGCAAGCACGAGAATCATAGTCATAAAAAAAGGCAACCTGTAGGGCTTGCCTCTTTTGTACAGTCGTAAAAAAATGGCAAAATCAAATGCCTTACCGCTGCTCTTATTCAAGTGTTATTTCTTAAAGGTAAAGCTGTCCATTATCCTCGTGGCAACACTTTCCCAATTCTCGAATGATCCTTGTTGAGCGGTGAATGAAAGGGTATATGCGCTTTCGTTTTCAAACCAAATGTATTGGCGATAGGCGATGGGGAAGTCGTTAAATACACCTGCATACTCCAAGATGTAGCATTCTTTTCCGGCGCGCACGGCCTTTTCATTGGTTCGAATCATGGCCTTTTGATAAATGAAAGGAATGTCACGCGAAAACTCAGCTACATAGGTGTCCAGGTTTTTATTTAAACCGGGTAATTTCAAGATGGCCAGATTGACAAAATCAGCGTAGTAGTCTTCTTCGTTTTCGTAGGGTGAAGTAACGGTAAATTCTTGAACGGAGTTTTCAAACGACTCTCCTTGCCAGTCTGCCGGGTAGTCTATTTTGAAATTATTCATTTCGAGTGTCTTCCATTCGCGCGTGTCGGTAGTGTCGGCTGCAGGATGGAGGAAGCTGCAGAAGAGTAGAAGTATTCCTGTTAGCATGATGGTTAATTATTAGAACGGACGCAAATATGGATGTTTTTCCGGGAAAAAATTGAAAAACAATGTTATCGAAATGGCAGAACCCCGTTCCGGCTAATCAATCACCTCCCTGATTTTACTCTCCGGATATTTTATCTCAGTAAGATGAAGCCCTTGTGCCGGAACGCTTTCTCCGGCTTGCGTTCTCTTGCCTCCTTCTACAATCGTTATAAATTGATCCAAGGTGATTTTACCACGGCCCACTTCCAGCAGTGTTCCTACTACCGCCCTTACCATGTTGCGAAGAAAGCGGTCTGCCGTTATGTGAAAAACCAATTTGTAATCGTTCACTTCCCAATGAGCCTTTCGCAAATCACACAAGGTTGTTTTTTGTCCCCCCCCTGTCTTACAAAATGCTGCGAAGTCTTTGTAATGAAGAAGGTGAGCCGCTGCCTCGTTCATCTTTCCGATATCTAATGGCCAAGGATAGAAAGTCGAAAATCGCTGAATAAAGGGGTCACGCCGCTGGTGCAGGTGGTATTCGTAACTACGCTCAATGGCATCAAAACGGGCATGTGCTAGATAGTCTACTTGCCAAAGGCCAAATAAACCGATGTCTTTGGGAAGCATTAAATTGAGCTTGAATAGAATTTCTTCTTTATTGCTGATGGGTTTCTCGGCGTTGAAATGCAGATAAAAATCACGCGCATGGACCCCCGAATCTGTCCTGCCGCAACCAACAGACACAACTCTCTCTTGGCGCAGTAGCTTGCGAAGAGCACTCTCAACTTCCTCCTGCACCGAGTGCCCGTTGAGTTGTCGCTGCCATCCGTGATAGTTGGTGCCATCATAGGAGATATGCAGAAAATAACGCTTCCAAAGGGGTTTTTCTTCCGGACTTATTTCGCTGTTTTCATTCATGATTCAAATAATTGATCTTCGAAACCTACAAGATACAACTTTTCCTGAGCGCGAGTAAAGGCTGTGTAAAACCAACGGTTTAATTCAATCCCGGCCATGTCATCGCTGATGTAGCCTTGGTCTACAAACACGCAGGGCCACTGCCCTCCCTGTGCCTTGTGGCATGTTATAGCATAGGAAAACTTGACTTGAAGGGCATTGTAGTATGGGTCGTTTTTTACTGCTTTTTGCAGTTGCCGAGAATCGGTTAGCTCAGGATAATCCTCCGCGATGAGCCGCGCTAGAGCTTGACGTTCCTCTTGCGGCATAGAGGCGTGGTTGTCCCAAATGGTATTACAAAGCAAGAGCGTCTCGAATTCGGGCATGTCCGGGTAATCTGGCATTCGCACAATCGCTTTGCAAAAACGAAATTTTTCGCGGTCTTCAAAACGAAGCACGCGCTTTATCTCCAGGGTATCTCCATTTGCTATGAAGCCTGCTGCGAATTCAGTCGGATTAAGCCAGTAGTAATTATTCTTCAAGACCATCATACGATCACCTGCATTGATCTCTTCTTCTAACCAAAGTATTCGTTGTCGTATCTGCTGATTGAAAAGATTCGCTCTTTTGTTACTTCTCGTTATGACAATCATGTCATCCTTTCCGTACAATGAGAATGCGTTTTCCAAATAGTCTTGCAACTCACTCTCAATGCGAGTTACATCTTTATAAGGGGTCGTTCTCAAGTGTGGTAGTTGTGCGTCCCCTTTTAAAATGAGATTTCTAATCTGTGTGGCATTTTGCAAAATGCCGGAACCTTCTTGTTGGCGTATCACCTCATTCAGTTCAACCTCAGCGATGTTAAGGTAGTAGTTGTTTTTCAAATGGCTTAATTGCAATGCAGGGCTTTCAGGGCTGCCTACGGGAGGAAGCTGCGCCGCGTCTCCGATTAGCAGCAATTTACAATTATCGCCGCTGTATACATGGCTGATTAGATCGTCGAGTAAATCATTAAAAGGTTCGCCGCTCGCATGTCCAATCATCGACGCCTCATCGACCATAAAGATGGTATTACTGAGTTCATTCGCTTTTAGCTCGAATATCCCTTCTCCTGCGCGTGTTTGCTTTGCGTAATATATGTGTCTGTGTATAGTGCTCGCGCTTCGGTTGGAATAGTTGGCTAATACGCGCGCTGCTCTGCCGGTTGGGGCGAGCAACACATACTTGAGCCCTAGCTGTTCGATTACCTGGACCAAAACACCTACACACGTTGTTTTTCCCGTTCCGGCATAACCTCTTAGTAGCAGCGCACAACGCGCTTTATCGGAAAGAGCGAATCGAGAAAAGGCATGGAATAACCTGCGCTGGCCTTCCGTTGGTTCGAAATGAAATGCGCTGAGCAAGGCTTGTTCGAGTTGTTGCGGGTTCATGGGTTTGTCAATGGTCGTGCTCAAGAGGGCTTCAATTTCGCTACAAAGAAAACACATCCGTTTTTCTGTGCTTAGCTTAGCAGCGGAATATCGTATGCCATGGTAGTATTTGATCCTGAATTGGCCGCACGCATGAAAATGCCTAAGGAGCTTCTTGAACGAGCTCAGGAATTGCATTTTGCGATGCACATTGGACGTCAGCATGTGCATGCAGCGCTTTACGATTTTTCTGCCTCTAGTTGTCTTTGGCATGTTGAATCAGAAGTGCCGCCAAGCATTTCTGTGTATAAGTTTATCTATCAACGAAATTGGATGGAAGGAGTGTTCAGACGTTGCACGGTCACCTTTGATACCGATTGTTATGCTCTCGTGCCCGCTTCGTTGTTCGATCCAAATGCCGCAAGCGACTATCTCGAAATGCAACATGGAGTATCGGGCATTACGGCTGGCTTTTTTGAGTTGTCTGAAGCCGAATCTGTTGTCTGCTTTGAAACTCCTGAATGGCAGACAGACCTGATACGGAATTTTCCGAATGCGCGAATCATACCTGTTAGTGCCTTGCTGTTGAGAATTGCTTCTAATAGAACCAATCAGTCAATGTCGGGTTTTTTGGTGATGTTTTCTTCTTTAACCATAACCATTGCGGCTGTCAAGGACAAGGAAATCGTGATGCTCTCAACTCATGAGGCACGCACCGGCGAGGATGCTCTCTATCATCTTTCAAATGCAGCTATGAGGTTGCAGATTGATCCCGAGAAGTGTGAAATAGAATTGCTCGATACTTCCGAACAAACTGAACTCACTGAATTGCTGAAGAGATATTTCGGAGAGGTAAAGGCCCTAGTTGTTATTCCGGAGATGAACGCGCCGATGGTAACCCAAATTCATTACCTATGCGCATAATTGCCGGTTCGCTGAAGGGCAGATCTATCGAAGTTCCTAAAAACTTTAAGGGCAGACCGACTACTGACTTCGCAAGGGAGGGTCTTTTTAATGTGCTCAATAATCGCGTGGAATGGTCTGAAACGAAGGTGCTCGACTTGTTTGCTGGCACGGGGGCATTTTCATTGGAGTGTTTTTCGAGAGGTGCTTCGCAGATTCTCGCGGTCGACATGCAGCCTTTGCATGTGAGGTTTATCAATGAAAATTTTAAGAGTTTCGAAGCTCATGATGCACTTGCCATTAAACAAGACGTGTTTAAGTGGATTCAATCCAACAAAGAAAAGTTCAATCTGATTTTTGCGGATCCTCCCTATGATTTGCCCGGATTGGTGAAACTACCGGGTTTAATACTGAATGGTAATATTCTTGAAGAGGGCGGTGTTCTCGTGGTAGAGCATGGAAAGCGTACAAATTTGTCGGATCAACCGGGTTTTCAGTTAGAGAAGAAATACAGTAATGTAACCTTTAGCTTCTTCAGCAACTAAACACTTTTTTGCTCTACGTTTGTCGTTATGAAACGAGTAGCCGTTTTTCCAGGGTCCTTTGACCCCATTACCAAAGGACACGAAGAAATTGTTCGAAGGGCTGCGTCTATGTTCGATGAAATAATTGTGGCCGTTGGTCGCAATACTTCGAAAGCCTACTTATTCTCGGAAGAACAGCGACTGAGTTGGGTAAGAGATACCTTTGCTGATGTCTCCCATGTTCGGGTTGAGTTTTTCGAAGGGCTCACAATCGATTTTTGCAAGAAAAATGAAGCTCATTTCATTTTGCGTGGCGCACGAAACTCGGCTGATTTCGAATACGAAATGGCGATTGCACACATGAATAAGGCTATGTGGCAAGAGGTTGAGACAATTGTTCTCTTTTCGGATCCACTTTATATCTCTACCAGCAGTACAATCATTCGCGAGATTATAAAAAATAAAGGACCTGTTTCTCAGTTTCTACCAAACAGAGTAAATGTCTATGGTTAATCGGTTCCTCTTGTTCCTCCTATGCATCCTGCCTTGTTGGGTTCAGGCAAAGGTCGTTGTGCTTGGCGAGGCCAAGGGATATGAGGGAAGAAGGTTGGCGGTAGTTGCTCTGCAGGATGAGTTTTCTGCCAAGCGCATTGTGCTCGCTCAAACCGATGTCAATGATAATGGCCTTTTCGCAGTAGAGTTTGAGATAACCGAAACACAGCGCGTTTATCTGCATATTCAGCGTATAGAGGCGCCCATTTACGTGCAGCCTGAAGCTTCGTATAACGTTATTTTTCCGGTGCTTTCCGAAAAGGAATACAAGCGGTTTGACAGAACAGAGGTAACTCTTCAATTCCCTGATTTACCTCAAAAGGATATCAATTTTGTGATTCGAAAGTTCAACGCTGATTACGCGGTATTTATTCGTGAGCACTTTTACGATTTTGCTACCGATGAGTATCGAGGATCAACCGAGTATCTTAAGCATGTGGGATCGGAGAAAAAAACGGTCGATTTATATGCGCGTCGCACAGAATCAGACTCTACGAAGATCGGTTTAGAAAAAGGATTCAGCCGCTATGTTGCGCATTTTGCAGACTCCGTCTTGCGGGCGAATGAATCGTCTTCAGAAGCTGCGTTTACAGAGGAATATAAACGTTATAGTCTGGCTGAGCTGTATTTGTTGTCAGGTATGAACCGAAAGATTTTTTACGAGCAATACTTCATGTCGGCTTATCCGCAAAAACACAACTCGGCCTATGCGGGCTGTTTCGAGTTGTTTGCACGAAACATGCTCACCGGCCGAAAGGCTTCGATTCAAAGTGCTATTATCAAAGCGATCAATGTTGATCGCGATTTAATTCGATTGGCAGAGGCGTTGAGCCCGGAAACAGAGGTAATCTCCGACCGTTTAAAGCGCGTTGCTGCTATCGTCGGCCTTCAAGAGGTTTATACCAATAAATCGTTTGACCGTGCTTCCATTGATATCTTATTACAAAAGGTGCAAACCGGTGACACGCTGGTTGACGACTTGGCATCTGCCGTTTGGTTTCAATTGAAGCGCTGCAAAACAGGGTGGCCTATTCGCGACTTTGTCTTTACCGATGAAAATCAGGAGCGCTGGACCTTCGAAAATGCAGATGGATTGCCGGTTTATATGCTGTTCTTCGCTTCGTGGAGTCCTGCTTCGTTGAAAGAGGTGATTGTGCTGGAGCGCTGGCAGGAAAAGTTTCGCGGGAGAATCGAGTTTGTGGCAGTTTGCATGGATGATGACTATCGCAATTATCGAAAATACCTGGAGGAAAACTTAAAGCTTCCCTTGAAACTACTGTATGGCAATGCCGAGCCTTTGGTTCAAGAAAAGTTTAACTTGAAAGCGATACCCCATTCAGTTCTTCTCGACGCTAATGGAATTCTAGTAGCTGATGTGTGTCCGCTTCCTTCTGATGTGCAGTTCGAGTCGTTTGTAAGTCGATCGTCCACAAACACGAATCCGGAAAAGCAGGGACCTAAGACGTGGAAAGACCACTAACGGATATTGTCGAAATTGTCTACTCCGAGATATCGATCTGTGATAAACCCTTCCCCCAATGTGAACCCGCATGGTCTTCCTAAGTTTAATGCCTTGCCATATAGGAAGTCAAAAAACTCCTTGCCCGAGATAGGTGTTTCAGGTTCCTCCGAATTCGCCTGATAGAATTGGCTTCCGTAGCATCGCAGCGTTTGCAATTTCTTGTCCCAGAAATCGGAAACATCTACCACGAACGACGGAGTCAGAAAGTAATCCTGAATGTACATGAAGACCGACCTGGGGCGCCAGCAATCTTGCGCCTCACCATTGTGAAACGATTCAATTTTTGATAAACCGGAGTAAAAACAAGCTTCACGAACGAGTTCCGAAGCCTTGGCATGGTCCGGGTGGCGATCGCTTGGAGAGTTGGCAAGCACAATAGTGGGTTTGTATTGGCGTATTTTCTCGATAATCTTCAGTCGATGCAATTCGTCGTTTGTAATGTGACAATCTCGAAAATTCAGGTTTTCTCGAATCTCCAGTCCCATTGTTATCGCTGCATTCTTGGCTTCTTCCAAACGTAGCTCTTTACTGCCGCGACTCCCCATTTCTCCTCCCGTTAAGTCTATGAATCCAACTTTTTTACCCTCCTCAATGGAACGTATGATGGTGCCTCCGCAGCTGATCTCCACATCGTCAGGATGGGCACCGAAAGCGAGGATGTCTAAGGTGATTTTTGTCATCTAATTGTGAATGAAGGCAAAGGTATGGCGAATAGGCGCATGCATTACGTTGATGTAAATCAACTACTTATCCGTCGGCGGAATGCAAGCGCTGTAGTTTTAACGTTTTGTTTAGAACTTGGCTCAAGTTGAGAATCATGGAGTTGCCTTGTTTTTTCTATTTTTGCCCCGCCTTGAAAATACAAATCAACATATTACTCTTTGCACTCGGAACACTTTGCGCTTCGTTCAGCGCTCTCTCTCAGTCCGAGGATCAGGAGCTGTTTACGGAATATGAAATGGTTGATTCAAAAGGCCTTCCACACGCAGGAGGCGCTACCGACGATGAGGTGAACACCATGGCTATATTCAATGAAAAGGGTGTAGAACTCAAGTTGAATACGCTGCTCGATTCCATTCGCCATATTCCGGCTTACGAGACTTATTGCCATTGGGATACCAAGAATCTTTTCGCTCATCGAGCGGAGAAATCAGCTTTAGGCGACGGGGTTAATTTTCAATTGGCTTACAATGAATGTGATTTCCATTACCCTGCCACAGGAATTATGACTTCTCCTTTTGGTCCGCGTTGGGGAAGAATGCACTACGGACTGGACATTGACTTGGAAGTCGGCGATGATGTCTACGCTGCATTCGAGGGAATGGTGCGCATTTCACAATACCACTCCTCTTACGGAAACGTTGTTGTAATTCGACATAATAATGGTCTAGAGACCTTGTACGCTCACATGTCACAAAGAAAAGTATTGCCCGGTGATCATGTGGAGTCCGGTGATATCATAGGGTTGGGCGGGAATACCGGACGTTCGTATGGTGCTCACTTGCATTTTGAATGCCGTTATATGGGGCAGGCATTTGATCCGCGTTTAATCGTAAATCCTTCTGCCCAAGCTTTATTGGCTTCATCGTTTACTCTGTTGCCGGCTCATTTTGAGTCTACCGGTGTTTCACCTCAGGCAGTAGCTGCTCGAAATTCCACCACAAAATCGACAAAGTCAAATTCTACCAAATCCAATTCTGCAAAATATCACGTGGTCAAAAAGGGAGATACGCTCTATTCGCTAGCGAAAAGGAACGGAACTTCTGTTAGTGCTCTCTGTAAAATGAACAAGATAAAAGAGTCAAGCACGCTGCGACTTGGCCAGCGCTTGCGCGTGAAGTAATTTACTGATCTCTTTCACATCATTTATTGAGCAAAAAGGTTGAACCATTGTTGGTTAAATTTGTTTATTGATTGGCTTTAATCATTAAACAAAAATGCAAGCTGCTTCAAACAAAAAAATTGCGGTTATTGGCGCCGGCTTCGCCGGGCTTGCATCAGCTTGTTCCTTAGCTCAGAAAGGCTTTCAGGTCACTTTACTGGAAAAGAACGCAGAGACAGGGGGGAGGGGACGAGCCTTCAAACATCAAGGTTATTCGTTCGACATGGGACCCTCTTGGTATTGGATGCCCGAAGTTTTCGAACAATTTTTCAATCGATTTGGAAAAAAGGTAAGCGATTATTACACCCTTCAACGTCTCGACCCTTCTTATCGTGTTTTTTTTCGTGATGGCTTGCCTCTCGATGTGCCTGCTGCCTACGATGAGTTCAAAAAAATGCTTGAAACCCTGGAGCCGGGCTCAGGATTAAAGTTGGATAGCTTCATGGCCGAGGCAAAGGTCAAATACGATGTTAGCATGGCTGACTTCGTGTGGAAGCCATCTTTGAGTATTTTGGAGTTCGCTCAACCCCGACTTCTGATTGAATCTTTCAGACTTCACCTCTTCTCAGGATTCTCAGATCACGCTAAAAAGTTTTTTAAGAACCCTAAAATCATTCAGCTTCTCGAATTTCCCATCTTGTTTTTGGGAGCTAAGCCCGAGAAAACTCCTGCGATGTATAGCATGATGAATTATGCAGACATCATGCTTGGCACATGGTATCCGAAAGGAGGTATGTGCAAAATTGCGGAAGCCATGACTTCGCTGGCCAAAGAACTTGGCGTGATAATAGTTACCTCTAGCCAGGTCAATACCATTGATGTTTCTCAAAACGAAGCTCATGCGATTTCCTTTGATGGAAAAACGGAACGCTTTGATGCGGTTGTCGCTGCGGCTGATTACCAGCACGTCGAATCGAGATTGCTCCGAAAAGAATACAGAACCTATTCAGATGATTATTGGGAACGCCGCGTAATGTCGCCCTCCTCCTTACTCTTCTACATAGGCGTGAACCGAAAGGTATCAGGTATTCAACATCATAATCTTTTCTTCGATGAGCCTTTTGACAGACATGCAACGGAGATCTATGACTCGCCGTCGTGGCCTGTTAATCCGCTGTTTTATCTGTGTTGCACCTCGGCTACTGATCCTTCGGTTGCCCCGGCTGGTAAGGAAAATCTCTTTATCCTAATACCCGTTGCAACAGGCCTGACAAGTAACGAATCCGATCGTATGCGCTACCTGAAAATGTGCCTGGAGCGAATTAAAAAACATACCGGAGAAGACATTGAAGCAGACATCGAATATGTGAGAACATATGCTCATGAGGAGTTTATTCAAGATTATAATGCCTTCAAAGGAAACGCCTATGGTTTGGCAAACACGCTCATGCAAACAGCCGTTATGAAACCGCGAATGAAGAGCAAGAAGGTTAGAAACCTATTTTTTACCGGACAGCTTACCGTTCCAGGCCCCGGTGTTCCACCCAGCATCATCAGCGGACAAATTGTTGCAGATGAGGTAGAAAAGTACTTTCAAAATCGATAATCACTACTATGGCTCATAACCAGCGAGAAATATTCGACATTGTTTCATTCAAGGCAAGCAAAACAGCCACTCAGGCCTACAGCACCAGTTTTAGTGCCGGTATTCGCCTGTTGCATCAGAGATTTCAAAATGCCATTTACGGAGTATATGGCTTCGTGCGTTATGCCGATGAAATAGTGGACACCCTCCATGAGTTCGATAAGGAGGAGTTGATGCGCAACTTCCGCCGAGATGCCGTGCAGGCAATTGAGCAAAAGGTGTCTATGAATCCCATTTTGCACGCCTTTCAAATGGTGTATCATCGCTATAATTTCGACTTTGATCTGGTTGATCGCTTCCTCATCAGTATGGAAATGGATTTGCAGCAAAAGGAATACGATCGTGCGGGCTACGAAGCTTACATTTTGGGTTCTGCCGAAGTGGTAGGTCTTATGTGCTTGAAAGTATTTACAGAGGGAAATGATGAACAGTACCGAAAGTTGACTCCCTTCGCCATGCGCCTCGGTGCCGCATTCCAGAAAATAAACTTTCTGCGCGACATGAAGGATGATTTTAACGGATTGGGACGTGCCTATTTTCCAGGGCTTGACTTCAATCGTTTTGATGATGCAATGAAGGCTCGTATTGAAGACGAAATAGAAGAAGATTTTGATGTCGCTTACAAGGGAATTCTCATGTTACCGAAAGATGCTCGGTTGGGGGTTCTCATTGCTTATGTCTACTACCGTCGTCTGTTCGCAAAAATCCGCTCTATTCCAAGTCATCGAATTATGGAGGAGCGCATCCGAATTCCGAACACAAGTAAATACGCGTTGCTCATGACTTGCTACATTAAGAATAATCTCAATCTGATTTAATCTTACGGGCAGATGAACAGCAATGAAGTGATATTGGTGGATGAAAAGGATAACGCCATTGGTTTAATGGAGAAAATGGAAGCACATCAAAAGGGATTACTCCATCGTGCATTTTCAATATTTCTATTCAACGGAAAGGGCGAAATGTTGCTGCAGCGCAGAGCGCATTCAAAATATCATAGCCCCGGTCTTTGGACCAATACCTGTTGCTCGCATCCTATGCAAGGTGAAACGCTGGAAATGGCAGCATCGCGCCGCCTGAAAGAAGAGATGGGTATGACATGCACCATGACGAAGGCTTTTGACTTCATTTATCGTGCAGACCTTGATAACAACCTGGTAGAGCATGAGTTTGACCATGTTTTTTTCGGAACCACCAACCAGGTTCCAAACATCAATGCTGATGAAGTAAGTGATTGGAAATGGATGGCTGTTTATGATGTCTATATTGATGTTCAACTCAACCCGGTTCGTTACACCGAGTGGTTTAAAATTGCTTTGCCTGAAGTAATGTCGCAATTAAAACTGCAACTTTCATGATGGGAATATTGATAACACTGGCCACCTATGTTCTAATGGAAGGAGTCACTTGGTGCACTCATAAGTTTGTCATGCATGGTTGGATGTGGTATTTTCATGAAGATCATCACCGTCCAACAGGTTCCTTTTTTGAGAAGAATGATGCGTTTTTCCTAATCTTCGCTGTCCCAAGCTGTTTGCTAATCGTCTTCGGTTCTATAGGCGGCTTCGACTGGCGTTTTTTTGTGGGTCTTGGAATTTTGTTCTACGGGCTGTCCTATTTTCTCATTCATGATGTGCTAATACACCAGCGTTTCGATTGGTTCTCTCGCACCGACAATTTATATTTTCGCGCAATTAGAAAGGCGCACAAGGTTCATCACAAACATTTGAATAAGGAGGATGGTGAATGTTTCGGTATGTTGTTCGTACCCCGCAGGTATTTTATGGAAGCAGCTAATTACCGCAAGAAAATCGGTAAATAGAGAGTTATCGCTCCACGTTAGGCTTCCATTGAAGTGTGGCTGTCACTGCATGATGGTCGCTAAGTTTTTCCGGTAATGTTTCGTACTCGATTGTCTCCATGCTCGCACTGTGTAAGATATAGTCTATTCGGAAGGAGGGAAATGCTCCAATGTAAGTATTTCCTATTCCCTTTCCGCAGGATCGAAATGAGTCTTCCATGTGCTCCGTTAATGTGCAGTATGTGTAAGATACAGGAGGATCGTTAAAGTCGCCACATAAAATCGATGGGTGCGGACACGCTCGAAGACTCGCCGCTATGCGGTCTACCTGTTCCTGTCGTTTTACGAAAGCACTTTTTAAACGTCGTGCAATACGCTTGCTAGCATCATCTATTTCACTCTGATCGGTTTTGCCATTCGCCAAATCATAATCTTCCTTTTTGAAACGAATCGATTGAAGGTGTGCATTGTAAACACGCACAGTATCGTTGCCCTTTGCGATATCGATATAGATACAGAAGTTGTTTATGTCGGTAGCGAAAGGAACAAAACCCTTGCGTACAATCGGATATTTTGATAGGGTTACAACGCCGAAATACTGTTGCCCGCCAATCGCATGCGTATATCGTTCGTGATAGTACTTGCTGGGAAGAAATTGGATAAGTGTATCTCGTGTCGGATAGGACTTCGATTTTTCCGATTGGTAGAACTCTTGAAAACAAACGACATCGGCTTGTTCCCGATTCAATAAATCATAAATGGCATCGCGCGTTGCTGCGCCATCTTTCTTGTCAAACACGTCAAAGACATGGACATTATAGGTAAGTACTTTGAGCTGTTGAGCTTGGGAATCAGCACTGCCGGGCATGCTTATTTGAAAAAATGCAGTGAGATGATTAATGCCTATCAATATAAACGATAGGGAAATCAAGGCATAGCGGCGCTTTTTGAAATACCAGTAAAAAATGAAAATGAGATTCGCTAAAAGCGAAAACGGATAGCCCAATCCAAATAGGCTGAAGTAGCCCATAGTTTCCGGAGTAAACGCCGCTGCCGCATAAGCCAGTAACAATGAAATAACGGCTGTAACATTCAGCAAGAGAATGAACCAATTGGTTCTTGAATTCTTCTTTGCTGGTGATCCGTCCTTTGTCATTTCTCAAATGTAATTGTCCGTTGTTTCGTTGTCTGGCTGCTTTTTAGTGTTATTTCTGCGAATGTTTGAACAGAAAATCCTTTTCGGTCTGACTTAAACTTTCGTAACCGGAGCGTCCGATTTTATCCAAAATCTCGTCTATTTTTTTCTGTCGTTCTGCGCGTTCATTATTGAACTGATCATCGGACTTCGGTCTGCCTTGGCCCTGCACTACACGCATCGAACTCCTTTTGTTCCATTGGGAATAAAGCGTTCCTAGATCTTTCCACGAGCGGATGCCTGCTCGCTCCGTTAATCCGAATAGCAAACCGAAAAGGGCCCCGCCTAAATGACCAATATGACCTCCACTATTAATGCCGTTACGAATGCTGGCCAGATCAAGTACGGCTAATAAAATTGCCAACCACGCCAACTCCAATCTAACTGCATTGAATAAATAAACGATACGCTTGGGTTGAATGATGGCTGTTGCGGTTACAATAGCCATTACCGCTGCGGATGCTCCCAGAATGGCATGATCGCGTCCTTCATTTAATATGCTTGAACCGGCATAGCTCAGCACAAACAACAGGTAGCCCGATATTCCGCCAAGAATATAAACACTCCAGATTTTGCGAGGAGATACCATCGTCATAAAAAGTTGCCCCATGCTGTAAAGCGCAATCATATTGAATAGGAAATGCCCCGTTTGAATATGAGCAAAGAGATGGGTGAGCAGCGTCCAAGGACGTTCGCGCATCACTTCTAAAGAAGAGTTGGCCGCCAACATTAAATCTTCCCCCAATGGTAAAGTTGCTTTATCGCCGGTTACATAAAGCTTCAATAAATAGAGTTGAAGCACAATGAAAACAATCAAATTGACGAACAGTAACATCATCAATGGATCGCCTTTTCGAATGCGCCGGAGTATGGATGGTCGAGCGCTCATGATTATGAATAGAGTCTTCCTTGTTTTTGCCAGTATTTTAGAATGATATAGCCAATCAACATTCCGCCGATATGCGCATAGTGCGCTACGTTATCGCCCTGACGATTCGCCAGCGCCAGCAATAATTCGATGGCTCCGTATCCAATAACAAAGTAACGTGCCTTCACCGGAAATGGCAAAAACAACAGCATCAATTCGCTATTCGGAAACAGCATGCCATATGCAATCAAAAGCCCGAATAGGCAGCCGGATGCACCAACAAGACCTACATTCATTGCAAGGTTGAGTTGTGCGGCATTGTGATCAACGAAATTCTTACTCTCCATTAATGCTTGTCTTCCGTTTGCCAATACTTCATCAACAAGCTCCATCGGCATTTGTGACATTAAATGGTGGATTTCGATGTAGCTGATGAGTTGATGCAGGCCGAATGCGCCCAATCCGCAAATGAGGTAATAGTTCAAAAACTTTTTCGCACCCCAATAGCTCTCTAACAGCGCACCGAACATGTAAACACCAAACATATTCATGAACAGGTGAGCGATGCCTCCGTGCATAAACATGTGCGTAATAATTTGCCAGATACGAAAGGATTCACTTTCGAAATAGTAACCGGTAAGCGGTTCTTTCAATGCAGGAATCGCTTCACATCCTAAATAAAGAAGGATGTTGATGATGAGAATATTTTTTGTTACAACAGGGAGTTGGTTAAACATGGTTAATTGAAATATTCGTTCAGTTGTTTTCCTTCGAATTGGACAATGATAGGCTTGCGATTACGCCAATAATAGGGCTGTTGGCATTTCATGAGCTGCTGAAATAGTGCTTCCATTTCAGGAATGGTGAGCATTTGACCATATCGAATACTGCCGGCAGAGGCCAGTTGCCAACATAATTTTTCCCGAGCGGAAGTGCCGGTTTGGTCATCTTCCTCCAAAGAGGCGAGTGCTTCTTGCAAGACCCGGGCGCTGTTGTCTTGACTACACTCAGCAGGAACTCCTTCAAGTTCTAACGTGTTTTGAGCAGAATGGGTAAATCGAAAACCAATCGAGTGAAGCTCCGATGCAAAGGCCATGATGAGTGAGTTTTGAATAGGCGTCAATTCGATTGTCTCAGGGAAAAGGAGCTGTTGAACGGATCCTTGTCCGGCATCCATCTGCCGAAGGAAATTTTCGAACCGAATTCGCTGATGAGCGCGCTGTTGGTCTACTAAGAGCATCCTTTCCCCGGAGGAGCAAATGAGGAATTTACGATTATGTTGTACGAATGAAATATCATCTTGAACGTCCATTTCGATCGGAACATTCATCTCCTTGCCTCTATCTATTTGTGCGGCCACTTCCATCAAATCTTGCCAGCCCGTTGCGCTTGTTTCTTTTTTATCGAACCATCCTCTCAGGTTCATGGATCTGTTGGAGGCCGGAGACGCCGTTCCGAACGGATTGAATTCCGGGTTCACATCGATTTTGGGAGGTTGAACATCGGTATTGGCACGCAAAGGAGAAATGGAGATGGATGTCTCTTGTTCAAAGTCAATGCTAGGGGCAATACTGAATTTGCCCAATGCGCGTCGCACGGCAGCATGGATGATGGCATACACCGCTCGCTCATCTTGAAACTTGATTTCTGTTTTGGTCGGATGAATATTGATGTCTATTTGCTCGGGATCTATCTCCAGATAAAGTAAGTACATGGGAAAGGAACCTTGGGGAAGCAAATTCTGAAATGCATGGGCGACGGCATGATTCAGGTAAGTGTTCTTGATAAATCGGCGGTTGATGAAAAAGAACTGCTCGCCACGTGTTTTTTTCGCCATTTCTGGCTTACTAATGAAGCCGCTGACCGATACAATGTCGGTATGCTCTTCCACCGGTACGAGCTTTTCGTTGTACTTTGAACCGAATACGTGAACAATTCGTTGCCGCAACGCACCTATGGGAAGCATGAAAACCTCTGCGCCATTGTGTGTGAATTGGAATTCAATTTCCGGATGGGCCAATGCCACTCGCTGAAACTCGTCAATTATATGGCGTAATTCGATGGCATCGCTCTTCAGAAAATATCGTCGTGCGGGAACATTATAAAATAAATTCTTGACGAAAAACGATGTTCCCGTCTGACATTGCACGGGTTCTTGATTCTGCACTTTGGATGCCTCAATGGACACCTGTGTTCCTATTTCTTCCTGAGGCATGCGTGTGCGCATTTCAACTTGTGCGACGGATGCTATACTTGAAAGTGCTTCACCCCGAAAGCCTTTGGTTTGAATATGGAAAAGGTCTTCTGAACGTGTAATTTTAGAAGTTGCGTGTCGCTCGAAGCAAAGTCGGGCATCGGTTACACTCATCCCCCTTCCGTTATCGGTAATTTGGATAAGTGTCTTTCCTGCATCTTTTGCAAATAGCTTAATAGAATCAGCCCCGGCATCAATTGCGTTTTCCAATAATTCCTTCACCACGGAAGCAGGCCGTTGCACCACTTCACCTGCAGCAATTTGGTTAGCTACGTTTTCAGGAAGAAGTCGAATGATGTCGGACATGCAGATGTTTTATAGGTCTGCACAAAACTAACGCGAATGAAGGTTCTATGAAAGTACTTGTTATGCCGCTTAAGCCATAAAATGCTTAAGACCTTCTTCCGGTGAAATAGGAGATGGACGCAGTTCAAGAATGCGATGGATGACTTCCTCTAAAACGGTATCCGGGCATGAAGCGCCGCTTGTAATTAAGATGCGCACATTTTCTTTTTCTGGCAGCCAGCCGAAGCTCGTTTCATGCTTGTGTTCGTTGTAATGAAAATGTTGAATGTGCTTGGCAGAAATAATTTCACCGGCATCCTGAATAAAATAGGTGGGAAACGCTGACTCCAGAATGGTAACGATTTGAGAAGTGTTCGAACTATTATACCCACCGATTACCAGCGCTAAATCCGCATGGCAGTCTAGCGAGGAAAGGGTTGATTGTTGATTGTCGTTAGTGGCATAACAGAGGGTGTCGCGCGTGTCAGCGAAGTAGTCTTTCCATTGCTCACCATGTGTTTGTAACATAATCGACTTGAAGTAATCTGCTATTTCCTGTGTTTCTGTAGCCAACATAGTCGTCTGATTTACTACGCCAACTCGTTTCAAATCGGTTTCTGGATTGAATCCTTGTGATACTTTATTGTGGAAGTGCTCCATAAAGGAGTTTATATCCATTTCGCCATGCATGAAGCGCCCAATCAGTGCTGCCTCTTCAATGTCACGGACAATAATCGATGGAGCGTTCTGATAGCTATGGGAAAAAGTTGCACGCGTTTCTTCATGCTTTAGCTTTCCGTGAATGATAATCGTGAAACCACTGCGACCAATTTCGGTTGATCGTTTCCATACCTTTTCGACAAAAGGGCATGTAGTATTGTAGCGGGCAATTTCGACACCTTTTGAAGCGAGCAATTGTTCTGTTTCAACCGTTGTTCCAAAGGCAGGTATGATAACCACATCATCGGCATGTATGTCATCCCAAGGGTGAAGTTGTTTGCCTTCTGTATCCATGATAAACTTCAACCCACGTCCCTCTAAATCCTCATTCACGGCAGGGTTATGAATCATTTGGCTAAGGAGAAAAAGCCGCTTACCGGGGTTTTCGCTAATAGCTTTATAGGAGCGCTCAATCGCGTTCTCAACACCATAGCAAAATCCAAAATGACGCGGGAAAATGAAGGTGGTATTGCCAAGCGAAAGTTCGGATGGAGAAAAGTCTTGCTTACGTGGATCGTTGTTCCTGCGGCGGTTTTTGATTTCGCCAATAATAGCAGACCTGAAATGCTCCGGAATCTCGAATTTTTTCACTTTTCTTCTGTTTTTGTCGTCAATGATTGAACATATGATTCCATCTTGTCACGCTTGTAAGCTTTGTATAGCGGCTTGAGCTCCTTTGATTTTTTGAGACCTTTATTTGCGCCAATCTGAAATGCTACCGCATTATAACCACTTATAATAGCTTTCTGTTCACTGCATTCTCCGTTTTTTGTAAGCTTACATTGTGCCATGCCAAATATGTAAGAGAAAAGCAGGTCGGGATAGTTGGTATAAAAGGGAAGTGCTTGGGAATTGATTTCCAACTGAAGTCGAGGTGTTCCGCAAATCCACTCTAAAACGAATAAATTGGCTTTTCCTCGCAGGGTTATGTCGTTGCTCATGGAGGAAGTATTGAGCCATTGTAGTGTCTTCAAAACCAGGTCTTCGTCATGCTTGTATTCGCGCGCATTCTTCCACTCATACTTTTCCGGAAGCTTAGGGCACTTGATGGGTTGAGCCCAAATGTTCGTTGGACCGAGGAACAGCAGAATGAAAAGGAAGGCTCGCAACGTTCGCATGTTAAATGGGAAGTTCTGATTCTGAAAATCGAATGCCCAAGGATTCTAATTCCTGCAGAACGGGTTCATAGATGTCAGGGTTGGTCGGTAATTGAACTCCGCTCAAATTCCAACGCCCTTCCAGAATGTGCCTTGCTGCAATGGCGATGGGTAGTCCAACTGTTTTTGACATAGCGGTATGAACAGGGTCTTCACCGTAACTAAGTAGTTTCGATTGAAGTTCGAATTGAACATTGTTGATGGTATATCTGAAACGATGCCACATCACAATCATATCTTTATCAGTTTCACCTAGTACCCATCGTTGTTCGATGAGACGCTGCAGCACTTGAGCAGGACTTCCTGATGATGCCTCTATTGGTTTGTCTTTAAATATGCCAAGCCATTCCAACATTTCCAAGCTATTCTGAGAAACGTTGAGGTAGTTTTTTAAACGCGTTTGAACATCTCCTTCTCCCGGAGGAAGAAAGGAAGAGGTCAGGGATTCCCAAGTCATGTCGGACGGATAATTCAAAACGAACGAATCATCAACGAGTCCCAGTTGTACCAGTACATTCCATGCCTCACAATAGCCTGCACCCCTCAATGTTCCTCGAATGAGAGTTGGAATCTCTTCTAAATCATAAAGCTTGAGGTATTTCAGCGAGTCACGATTACCATAACCCGTGAAGGATCCATCGGTTCCCAAATCGACATGTGTGAGTCGCTCAAACAATCGATGGTAAGGGATGAATTTAACGGCACCGTTTTCTTTGAAGCGAGCAGTACCTCCATATCCTGCCAGAACTACGTTGCGCGGATTCCAGGTTATCTTATAGTGCCAAGGATTGTCGTCGCTTTCGGGTGCTATGAGTCCACCGGTAAATGATTCGAATGAATCGATCCGGGCGCCTTGTGATTTCAAGCGATGAATGATTTTCATGGCCGACATGTGGTCAATGCCAGGGTCTACCCCCATTTCATTCAGTATTACGATTCCCTTTTTCCTAGCAAGTTCATCGAGGGCCCACATCTCGTCTGGTATATAGCTGGGTGTAATCACGTTTTTTTCCAGCTCAATACAATCTTGTGCCACTTTCATGTGCATCGAGGCGGGCAGCATAGAAATGACTAAATCGGCTCTCATAATTTCGCTGCGTCGCTGCTCGTCGTTGGATGCATCGAGCCTGAACGCTGTGGCATGTGTCGACCCTCCTATTTTGCTGTTCGCAAATGAAACATCCATGTCGCCAACTCGAATGTGCCAATCGCACTGGCTCGCATGTTCCAAGAGATATTTGATGAGGTTAGCGCTGCTTCTACCTGCACCAATGATGAGTATGTTTTTCATAAACGTGTATGGGTCAAAAATAGCAGTCTTTTAGATAGAGGCGAGAAGCCGATTCCTTATTTTTGGCACGACCTTCGCTTTGCGCGAAAAATCACGTACCAAGAAAAAAATCAAACTATGAAACACCTTTTTACTATTCTGTTAGTCACGATGTTCAGTCTTCAATCTTTTTCACAAGCCTCTGCTGTGGTATTTTCAGAAGCCGGTGAGAAATTTACGATTTATCTCAACGGTGAGAAAAAGAACAATGCGCCTCAGTCAAATGTGAAGATTTCGGGACTCACTTCGGAGTTTTATCAGGCGCGCATTGATTTTGAAGATGCTTTAATGACTGATTTTGCTGAAAATAATTTCGCTGTACAGCGTGGTTCCGAGGTAACGTACGTGGTGAAGAAGAATAAGAAAGGTGAGTATGTTTTGCGTTATTATGGTCAAACAGATGGTGCCGGCGGGGGTGAAACAACAGAAAATCACTCGGAAGTGAAGTCTTTTGCAGAGGTGGATGACACAGATCAATCAACCGAAGACGTGCAAATAAATCAATCAATTTCCATTCAGGAACAGCCTGCGGCGAAGACCACTGTTACTCAAACCACCACCACAACTACTAAGTCTCAGCCCGCTAAAACCACTCCTGCAACCGGTGGTAACGTATCGATGGGTATCAATGTCGAGGGCGTTAATATGGGGATCAGTATCAATGCCTCTGAAATGGGCGGCGGTAACATGGGTATGAATGTGGATGTGGAGGAAAGTCATCAAACAACTGTAACTACTACTACAACAACTACCACCACCCAGCAAGAACCGGCTCCTAAGCCGGCTCCTCGTCCTGCTGCAAAACCTGCACCCGCACCTGCGCCTGCACCCGCTGCACCGGCAGGACGTTGCTCCAGTTCTATGGCTTCAGCTTCATTCTCGAAAGCCAAGGATAACATTTCATCCAGTAGTTTTGAAGATTCAAAAATGACAGTGGCCAAACAAGTTACTAAGGCGAACTGCATGACCGCTGCCCAGATTGCGGAAGTAATGGGCCTTTTTAGCTTCGAGGACAGTAAACTGCAGTATGCTAAATATGCTTACGATTACTGCTTCAATCAGGGGGACTACTATGAGGTGAATGCTGCATTTACGTTCGAATCGAGTATCGAAGATTTGAATCAATATCTGGAGTCGAAGTAGACATTCGAGATCTTACTCACGCGTTATGAAGAAAATTTGCTTTTTACTTGTTTTGGTTGCCTTTGTTGTGGCCTCGTGTCACAGCAGCAAGCATTATTTCAAAACAGCAATAAAGCAAGAGGAGGGTGGACTGGTAAATGAAGCTGCTGAAAGCTATTATACCGCCTTGCAGCGTAAACGCACGAATGTGGACGCTCAGATTGGTATGAAGCGAACGGGGCAGCTGGTGTTAAACAATATGCTGAATGATTTTTCCAAGCAGAAAAACTTTGGTGATTATAAGTCTGCCGTATACGCATTTCAGAAAGCGCGCAATTATCATGATCGCATCCAAAGTGTGGGGGTTTCACTCTTGCTCTCAGATTTTTATGAAAAGGATTATCAGGAAAGCAAGGGTATTTACCTGAAGAATCTCTACGATGAAGGAAACGCTCTTTTACTGGAAAAGCAGTTCTCGGAAGCCGAGAAAAAGTTTGCCGAGATAAAGCAGCTTGACCCCGGATACAAGGATGCCGGGGATTTGAGTGATATCGCATACCTCGAGCCACTGTATCAGCAAGGGAAAGTGGCCATGTCACTCGAACATTACCGTGAGGCCTATGAGCAATTCTCAAAGGTGATGGCCCGAAGAGGCACCTATAAAGACGCTTCGGCTATGCGAAGAGAATGTGTTGATAAGGGGAGATTTACGATTGCCCTTGTCGATTTTAAAAATGCGAGCGGCACGCCTGGTATGGAGGCTAAGATTGCTGCCTATACTCTCGATGCGCTGACCTCTAGTCAGGATCCGTTTATTCATGTGGTGGATCGTGAGAATCTTCAAAATATCATCAACGAACAGCATCTTCAAATGACTGGAATTATGGATGAGAATACAGCCGTCGCTGTTGGCGAGCTCGTGGGAGCAAAGGCTATCTTGACCGGCACGGTTCTCGGCTATTCCGAAAAGAAGGGAACACTGCGAAGTAAGCAGCGTGATGGCTACACCTCTTATCAGGATCGTGTGTTGAATAAAACCGACGGTAAGTACTATATGCAGACCCTCTATCGACCATGCAGCTATACCGAATATTACAACTCGAATTCCTGTATCGTATCCTTCCAGTACAAGTTGACGAATATCAAAACCGGTGAAATTATTGCGACAGAGATCATTGAGAAGACACTCAACGACGAGGTCATTTACGGGCGTTTCGACGGCGATGTAAATTCGCTATGGCCGGCCGGGCAAGGTGGTCCTAACATGAATCAAAATGATCGAAGAGCCCTTCTCGCCATGATGAACGCTCGTCAGGATGTGAAATCGTCCGGGGAACTATCGAATACCTTGTTTAATCAGATCTCTGTTCAAATGACAGGAGCAATCGACACAGCAGTAAAGGAGATGGTGAAATGAAGTATGGTTATCTGATTTTATCCATGGTTATTGCTCTTTTCGCGGCATGCAAAGGGAAAAAGGACACCACTTCGGCAAGTCAGAAGTCGACCATTGAGGTGCCTGCGCCAGAGTGGGTAGGTAATAGGCCGCACTCATCTTCTTTTTACATAGGTATCGGGTCATGCAGCAAGTTTTCTCAGCCTTACGATTATCAAACCATTGCCAAGAAGAATGCGCTCAATGATTTGGCCTCTGAAATCAGCGTTCGCGTCCAGGGTCAAACCTTTTTGAATTCTTTGGAGGTAAATAAGAGTTTTAGCGAGGAATTCATCTCGAATGTATCTACCTCAACGGATGCAAAAATTGAAGAATACGAAATTGCGGGCACTTGGGAAAATAAGAATGAATTCTGGGTATTCTACCGACTCGACAAGGGCAAATATCAGGCACAGAAAATGGCCAAGAAATCGGCTGCACTCAATTTGGCAAACGACTTTTACCAAAAGGGTTTGGAAGCAGAGAAAAACACCAATGTGCTGGCTGCATTTGACTTGTACATGCGTGGCATTTTTGCTTTGAAGGATTACTGGAATGAAAGCAACGAATATTTGACTGAGACAGGAAAGATATATCTCGATAATGAGATTTTCAGCTCCATGCAGAAGATGTGTGGAAATCTAAGATTGACTATTGACAAGAATAGGGTGCAGCTTTCATCAGAGAACAATTTTAGCCAGGATATTCTGGCGACAGTATCGCTTGATAACCAAGTGGTGAAGGGCCTAACGATTAAGTACTCCTACGAGAAAGTACAGGGAATGCATCGATCAGAGGTTTTGACTACAGAGGTAGGTCATGCGGCTATTCCTGTTAATGAAGTAAACGTTGCGAATTCCGCAAATAGCGTAACCCTTGAAATGGACTTGAATAAGCTCAAGGTGCTGGATCTGGATCAAAAGGTCCAGGATGGATTCATTCAGTCATTTAAGACTGACAGAAAGGTGATACCTGTTGAGGCAGTGCTTCCTTCTTTTTTCATCACCTCGAATGAATTGGTATTTGGAATAGCATCTTCGGGTAAGGTTCTACAAAGCGCTTTATCAGGGGCACTAGTGGCGAAGGGACTTCGGATTGCAGGTAATGCAAATGAGGCAGACTTTTTAGCTACCATTGAGTCGAATACCAAGGAAGGTGGTCAGGCAAATGGTTTTGTTGTTGCTTTTCTCGAAATGAATCTTGTCGTGAAAAATCGCAAAACAGGAGAGATTGCTTTCAGTGAAACACTTTCTTCGGTAAAGGGGCTTCAACTTAATAAGGATGCAGCCGGCATCGAAGCGTATAAAAAGGGAAAGGAAAAAGTGGAGCAGCAATTGACTCCAAAGTTGCTTCAGGCGATTTTATAACTGAAATTGTCTTTGGCATGATTGTAGAAATTACTTTAGCAAAACCAAACACGAATATTAAATAATTTACGTCCTATGAAAACTCGTCATTTTACCCTTGTCATGCTTGTAGCAGTTGTTGCTCTCATGGCTACCTCATGCAAGAAGAACAAGAAGGCAGCAGAAACTCCAAAGCCTACCGGTGAGGTTCTCATCAATGAGTACTGCACTGGAGATCAGTATCAGAGCAACAAGGATGCATTCCGTGCTACAGCTACCGGTGAGAGTATGGACCGTGAAACAGCTAAGAAGAAGGCACGTTCTAACGCACAGTCTGAATTGGCAAAGACCATTAGCAGCACCATGAAGATCGTAGGTGATAACTACGTTAACTCTACCGAGTTTAATAACAAGGAAGAAGTTACGGAGACATTCCAAGAAATGGCACGCACAGTGGTGGATCAGGAATTACGCGGTGCTATTGAAATCTGTGAGAAGCTGACTCAGCGTGAGAATGGAACTTTCGTAAGCTACGTCGCAATTGAATTGAGCGGATCTAAGATTGCTGATGCTTACAACTCCGGACTTTCACAAAATGAAAAGTTGAAGGCTGATTACAACTATGAAAAGTTCAAGGATACCTTCGAGAAGGAGATGGAGAAGATGGCAAACGGCAAATAATACCGACTTACTAGAAAATAAAAAACCCTCGCAATTGCGAGGGTTTTTTTTATGGATTAGAATTTTTTATTTGGTCATTCTATTGCGCAACTCTGCGTCGATAGCATCCAGGAAATCCTCCGTGGTGAGGTAGTGTTCCTCTTTGGTTTGATCGCCATGAATACAAACAGCTAGGTCTTTTGTCATCTTGCCGCCCTCGACCAAGTCAACACATACCTGTTCCAAGGTTTTCGAGAAGTTAGCTAGTTCGGCATTACCATCCAACTTGGCTCTGTGCGCCAGGCCTTGCGTCCAAGCGAAGATGGATGCAATAGGATTGGTGGATGTTTTCTTTCCTTGCTGGTGCTGTCGATAGTGACGAGTCACAGTTCCGTGTGCTGCTTCTGCCTCCATTGTTTTACCATCGGGTGTTATCAATGCTGAGGTCATGAGTCCAAGTGATCCGAAGCCTTGAGCAACAATATCGCTTTGAACGTCACCATCGTAGTTTTTGCATGCCCACACAAACCCACCATCACTTTTCAGACAATACGCTACCATATCATCGATGAGACGGTGCTCATAGGTGATTCCTAATTCTGCGAATTTGCCTTTGAATTCGGATTGATAGACCTCTTCGAAAATGTCTTTGAAGCGGCCGTCGTAGGCTTTTAAAATGGTGTTCTTGGACGAGAAGTACAGATTCCATTTGCGCATCATGGCCTGGTTGAAACAGCTCCGTGCAAAACCGTAAATGCTCTCATCGGTATTGTACATGCTTAGAGCAACACCATCGCCTTCGAAATTATAGACTTCCCACGATTTTGTTTCACTGCCGTCTTCCGGAGTGAATGTCATCGTGAGTTTCCCTTTTCCTTTCACAACCGTGTCGGTTGCGCGATACTGGTCACCAAAAGCGTGGCGTCCAATGTTGATAGGCTTCGTCCAACCGGGAACCAATCGCGGTATGTTTTTGCAAATGATTGGCTCGCGGAAAACAGTTCCTCCTACAATGTTGCGGATAGTTCCATTAGGGCTCTTCCACATTTTTTTCAGACTGAACTCTTTTACTCGCGCCTCGTCTGGGGTGATAGTCGCACATTTAACGGCAACATTGTATTTCAGGGTAGCCTCAGCACTTTCCACCGTGACGCGATCATCTGTAGCGTCGCGGTTTTCCATGCCAAGGTCGAAATACTTGATGTCCAATTCAAGGTACGGGAAAATCAACTTATCCTTGATGAATTTCCAGATAATGCGGGTCATTTCGTCGCCATCCATCTCAACGATGGGGTTGGCTACCTTTATTTTATTCATTGCAAAATGAGTTATACAACTGGATGATTATGCGTGTTCGCGAGTAGTGAAATAGAAAGCACCTTCGATAAGCGCATTTTCATCGCTATCGCTTCCGTGCACAGCGTTGGCTGCAATGCTTGTGGCGAACATGCGGCGAATGGTGCCTTCCGCTGCCTTTTGTGGGTCAGTAGCGCCAATCAGTGTTCGGAAATCTTCCACAGCATTGTCTTTAACCAAAATGGCTGCTACGATCGGTCCGCTGGTCATATAGTCAACCAACTCTCCATAAAACGGACGCTCTTTATGAACTTCATAAAATTTGCCAGCTTCTTCTTTGCTCAAGCGAGTCCACTTCATTGCTTTGATGGTGAAGCCTGCTTCCAGAATCTTGTCGATGATTTTTCCGGTGTGTCCCGCAGCTGTTGCATCGGGCTTAATCATAGTAAACGTTACATTTCCTGCCATTGGTTTATAGAATTTGTTTGGAGCCGCGAAAATAATGCATTTGTATTCAGTGAACGCGCCAAATCATTCTCTTTCCGTCAGTTTGTGCGCATGCCCGCGTCGTATCTTCGCAGAAAATAATCGTATGGTAACTTCGGCTCAGATCACCTCCAATGCCAATCAATACATGGAATTGGAGGAAAAATATGGCGCTCATAACTATCATCCCCTTCCCGTTGTGCTTGCTCGAGGAGAAGGTGTTTTTGTTTGGGATGTGGATGGAAAACGCTATTACGATTTCCTCTCGGCATATTCTGCTGTAAACCAGGGTCATTGTCATCCTGTAATTACCAAAGCATTAGTAGACCAAGCTTCGACGTTGGCTTTGACTAGCCGCGCTTTCTACAATAGTTCTCTCGGCCCATACGAGAAGTTCATTTGTGAGTTTTTCGGATATGACCGCATACTCCCTATGAATACCGGGGCTGAAGGTGTTGAAACAGCCATCAAAATTTGCCGTAAGTGGGCGTATGAAAAAAAGGGTGTCGCTGAGAATAGAGCCAAAATCATCGTTTGCGAGCACAATTTTCATGGCCGAACTACTACCATCGTTTCCTTCTCAACTGACCCGGATTCAAAAGGTAACTTTGGTCCTTACGGTGGCGGATTTGTTACGATACCGTATAATGATTTAAACGCTCTTTCCGTTGCTCTTGCCGACTCCGAAGTTGCCGGCTTCCTGGTAGAGCCTATGCAAGGTGAGGCAGGCGTTGTTGTTCCGGATGAGGGATATTTGAAGGGTGCCTTTGAATTATGTCAAAAGTCTAATGTGCTATTTATAGCAGATGAAATACAAACTGGCATAGCGCGCACCGGTAGAATGCTAGCGTGTGATCACGAAGAATTCAAACCGGATATGCTCATACTTGGTAAGGCTCTTAGCGGCGGCATTTATCCGGTTAGCGCCGTGTTAGCTTCCGATGAGGTAATGCTCTGCATCAAACCGGGACAGCACGGCAGCACATATGGAGGAAATCCTTTGGCGGCTTCTGTTGCCATAGCGGCTTTAGGCGTCGTGCGCGATGAGAAGTTAGCGGAAAACGCTCAGCGATTGGGTGATATTTTTCGAAGAGAAATGAATCGCATTATCGCAGCTCATCCGATTGTGAAGTTGGTACGAGGCAAGGGTTTACTCAACGCTATTGTCATAAACGATTCACCGGAAAGTAAAACCGCCTGGAACATGTGCCTGGCATTCGCTCAAAATGGTCTGCTGGCTAAGCCAACCCACGGCAATATCATTCGATTTGCACCTCCGTTGGTTATTAATGAAGGCCAACTCATGGATTGCGTCCAAATCATTGAAAAAACGATTGAAGATTTCTCCAGCCATTCATGATTATCGTTGGAAACACGCTTGTGAGCGAAGATTTATTTGATCAGCATTTCGTATGCGATTTGAATGCCTGCAAGGGTGCTTGCTGTATCGAAGGCGAAAGCGGTGCTCCTCTCGAACAAGATGAGCTTTTACGAATTGAGGAAAATCTGGAGGCTGTCAAACCATTTATGCGCCAAGAGGGTCTGCAAGCTTTGGAGGAAAATGGGCCGTATACGGTCGATGATGATGGTGACTTCGTTACCTCGCTTGTCGGTCAACATGGCGAGTGTGTATTTGTCAATTTCGACGAAAAGGGCATTGCCAAGTGTGCACTAGAGCAAGCATACGTGGCGGGTGCTACAACCTGGAAGAAACCCATATCTTGTCATTTATATCCGGTGCGTTTGGCGAAGCTCACCGAGTATGTGGCTGTCAATTATCACAAATGGCAAGTATGTGAGCCGGCTTGTGCTTGCGGCAAATCGTTGCGGGTTCCTGTTTATCGATTTCTGAAGGAGCCACTCATTCGCCGATTTGGTGAGGCGTGGTATCAAGACTTGGAAGAGGTTGCTGAGCAATGGAGTACTCGTAAGGCGTAATCAAGTTACTTTATAGATGTTCACTTTTGCTCGTTAATAGTTAATCGGTTGGTTTAGAAAACCTGCTCAGGTCGTGCTTTAAGTTGCACGATATAACTCAGCAGAGAGACCACCATGATGAGATTCCTATTTGTTACTGTGTTTTTGGGTTTTGTTGCTATTGGCAGAGCTCAAAATGCACCCGGAAAAATTTCTTACCAAGCTGTTGTGCGCGATACACAAGGCAATGAATTGGTAGATCAAAGCGTTTCAGTCAACTTCACTATCCATCGGGCAAGTGCAAATGGGGAGGTGGTCTATTCTGAAAATCACAACTTGGTGCAAACGGATCAGTTTGGCTTATTCAGCACGCTGATTGGCGAAGGTGTTTCGACAGGCCAAGCGATGTTCAATTCGTTGGGTGAAATAGCATGGGAGTCCGACGATTATTTTCTCGAAGTAAGTGCCGGTGAGCCGGGCAGCCCGTTCCAGGTATTGGGCGTGTCGCAAATATTGGCAGTGCCTTATTCGTATTATTCATCGAAGGCGGGTTCTGTAGTCAATGAAGCGGATGGTGATATTCAAAATGAGTTAATTCAGGATTTTGCACTCGATGGAAATACACTGCAGATTACAGAGCAAGGCGTTACTTACGCAGTGGATTTGAGCGGGGTGATGGTCGAGAATATAGAGGATGAAGTAATCAGTCAGTCGTATCTGAGTGCTGAGCATTTGCTTACCATTCAAGAGGGCGATCATGCAAGTATGGTCAACCTTGCTTCCGTTGCTTTCGCCACCTGGAACGAGAACGATCAATCCGTTTATACCACAGGCAATCAAGCGGTAGGTATCAATACCCCCAATGCGAAAAGTACTTTGCAGGTAAACGGGTCTTTTGCCGTGGCGGTATCGAAAATTAATACCGGAACTTATGATTTGAATGACGACGATGTTCTGGCTGAAAAGGCGGTGTTTATAGGAGATGTAAGCGATGGTCATATTCAACTGATTCTAATGCCCGCCAGTTCTTGTCCTGGCAGAACGTATAAGTTTCGCAAATACGCGGAGCAAGCAAGCACTTCGAATAATCTAACTATAACCGCATTTGCCGGTGATACCATTGATGGTTTGACAGGATATATTCTGGACGCCGCTGCTGCTGAGTTTTTAACCATTATAAGTGATGGTGAAGCGTGGTATGTAATTGATCACTACCATGAATAGAGCGACTGTTGTATTGGCAATGCTCTCTGTGAGCATCATGGCCCAGGCGCAATATGTTTTGGGCCGACAAACTATGTCGTGTTTTTCGATACGCGCTTGCGACGAATTGTGCATTAACTCCACAGCCGGTCAGATTGACTTCGGAACAATGACCAATGATGGTACTATTTTCACTTCCGGTTTTCAGCAAACGGAGGGAGCGGCGAATTTGTACCCGGATGTGAATTTTCAACGTGATGAATGCTCAGGCTTGATTCGGGCAGATATTACAGAGACTTCGGGGTGTGAGAGCGCTGACACAGTCTTTGTTTTTTGGGACAATGTACCGGCAGATCTGATCACTGAACTCAGTGGTTCTCTTCATACTCTCCGCCTTGAAACGAATACAGGTTGCTCTTTTGAGAAGGTATACGATTTCCAGCTCTTGAATGTCCCAACGGTTGTTTGCGGGCTTGAGTTTTATAATTACCTGTCGCCCAATGGTGATGGCAGCAACGACAGTTGGATGATTGGTAAAATCGAGGCGCCCGATTTTTCAGAAAATGAAGTAATCATCCTGAATCGCTGGGGCAGTGAAGTGTGGAGTGGCAAGAACTATGATAATCAGCAAATATGCTGGAAGGGCAAGGGTACCAATGGCGCTGATCTTCCGGATGGAACCTACTTCTATCGTGTTAAGACTACCCAAGGAGAATATTCCGGTTATATTGAATTATTACGTTGATGAGAGGATTGACATTCACATATCGTATCGTGTGCTGCACATTGTTTTGCGCTCTTAATCTCGGTTTTAGCAATTTGAATGCGCAACAAGAATGGGCATATACGCAGTATCAATTCAATTTGTATGATGCCAATAGTGCTTATGCAGGGAATCACCAAACGTTTAGCATGGCTGTTAGGCATCGTTCTCAATGGATTGGAATGGATGGTGCACCGGTGACAGAACAACTTTCTATTCATGCTCCGCTGGCCGGTAACCGTTTGGGCGTTGGGTTTCGTGTAGTTTCAGATCGCATCGGAGCGCGCAAACAGCAATTATTCAAATCTTCGGCCGCATATAAAATCGAAACTATGCGCGGTCAACTGGCAGTGGCTATTACAGCTGGTTTATTACGTAGCTCCATTGAACGAAGTGATTTGACCGCGTTCGATATGAATGATGCTCAATTGATGCAGCTGGGCGTTGCTCAGATAACACCGGTGGTTGGAGCTGCGTTTTTCTTCACGACTAAACGAGTTTTCGTTGGAGCCGAAACCGGTTCACTCAACAAAGCTTCTCTTAGCGAGGCGGAGGGCTCACTTGCACGGCTTTATAGGAATGCAAACATCTTGGCGGGTCTCATGCAGCCTATCGGAGAGAGTGATGCACTTGAGGTTTCTACTCAAGTGAAATGGAGCGAAGGCCAACAATGGCAGTCTGAAATCAATGCGCAATACCTCTACCGTAATAAATTCCGAATCGGGGCAGGTTATCGCGTGGGCGCTGCCTGGCAGATGCTTTTTTCTTGGATGGTTAACGAGCAATTCAGAATCGGAATGAGTTACGATAATGCATTGGGTAAACGGATGAACGCTAATCAAAGTTCAGCGGAGTTATTTTTAGGCTACACACTTCACAAACGGACGGCCGGAGCGGTCCGATATTTCTGAGTATGAAGAATTCTTTAGTCCTCCTATTTCTTTTTATCCTGACTAGCTCTTTGCTGGCTCAGGAGAACTACAGCATTAAACCGCTCTTCGATTTGAATACGGAAACGGATGAACTTGCCTGTGGGGTGGTAAACGAAAGGCTGATTGTCATGAAGGCCGGTCAAGCGGATTTGGTCAATGATTACCAATGGAATGAGCGCCCCAAGTATGCTTTGCAATCGTGGGAGCGTGGTATTGATTATTCGAAATGGGGCAATTCAAGGCATTTTTTCCGTGGGGCTTTGCATGATATTGGTCCTGCAACTTATTGTGAAGATGATTCCGTCTTGTATTTCTCTTCTGTGCAAAATTTCGGCACAGCAAAGGGACACCATTTAAAGCTATACTCGAGTCAATGGAACGGCTGGCATTGGGGAGTGCCCGAAGTGTTACCATTGGTTGATTTTGCTGCCGACTACACACATCCGCACTATACATCCGATCGACAAATGTTGGTTTTTTCGAGTAATTGTGCCGGAGGACATGGTGGAATGGATTTGTGGTATTGCATGCGTACGACGGAGGGTTGGTCGCAACCGGTGAATCTTGGGCTGGGTGTCAATACTTCTGCACACGAAATTTTTCCGACCTATCATCGAGGCGATATTTACTTCGCAACCAATACCTCCGATACGTGGGGTGGTTATGATATTCGGAGGGCTCAGGGTAGCACACAATGGAAGACGACGATTGCTGAGGGTGCGCCTATCAATAGTGCGGCCGATGATGTGTGTGTTCTTTTCCTAAGTGACGATAAGGCCATCCTTACTTCTAATCGCGCCGGTGGAAGGGGAGGGGATGATTTATTTCTAATCACACGTGAGGCAAGACCGGAAGAAATTCATGATATGACTGCTCAATTAGAATGTGCCGGTCAGTCTATGGCGGGTGTCGAATTGACGGTACGAAATAATGCCGGTGAAATTGTGCAGATTTCTAGCACGGATGAGCATGGTAGCTTGGATATACGAGCTTTGAGATTGAATCAGACTTATACTTTTCAGATGAGTTCGTCGCAGCCTATGAATCTGTCTGAATTCTTATTGGTGGTGAAAGATCCAATGGGAAACCGACTTACGGAAGTGCGATTTAACCTGAAGGGGCTGGCAATTTTAGAATTGTTGCCTTTCCAATTCAGTGAGTCCAATCCGCTCGCTATTCAAGATGAAAGCCTGCTCAACTTGAGTTTCGAGGGGCAGCTCTACGAAGAAAAACCGGGCGACATTGGTCGCGGAGAACCCATTACCATTCTGAATTCGAAGGGAGAACCGGTTGCGGTTGCCTACACGAATGACTCCGGTAAGTTTCGATTTACCAAGTTGGATCCACAACTCAACTATGTGATGCAACTTTCGGAGCAAACAGAGGCAAAGCATGCCATCATAACAGCCAAAGGAAACAAGATAGACATACCCGTTTTGAATGCAGAGGTGAATTACACGCGCATCGCGGCTGAAGACGCAATAACATTGGTCAATGAGTTTAACGATACCATTCAGGTTTCACCGGAAGATTTGTTTGTGATTAACCGAATTTATTATGCATACAACAGTGCACAGTTAACTCCTGAATCGCGCAGACAATTGGAGCAGTTGGCCATCATTTTGGAGCGCAATACCGAAATTAACCTTGAGTTACGATCGCATACGGATGCTCGGGGTGATGCTGATTACAATCTGCGATTATCGCAGCAACGCGCGAAATCAGCCATCCAATATCTTGTGGGCAAGGGTTTGTCCGGTTTGCGTTTTCAATCGGAAGGTCTTGGCGAATCACAGCCACTCAATGAGTGCACGGATGGTGTTTCATGCTCAGAGCCGGAGTATGCCATCAATCGACGCACCGAGATTCGCTTGAAGCGCTCTTCCGGTATGGCTATTTCAACTCGTTAATCGGTCATTTCACTACTGATTGTTGTCATGTATTGAAATAATAATGGTCAGAAAACTTATATCATAGTATATTGTGCTTTGCAGAGGTTAATGTCTCTTCTGCAAAACCAAAACCTATGGAATTTCCTCAAGTTGCGCCCCTTTCCTCTGCTATAAGTCCTGAAATTGAGCGAAAGCGTTTACAGGCATTATACGCCCTTGATTTACTTGATACCCAGAAGGAGGAGTTATTTGATGAAATAACCCGCATGGCAGCGTCATTAACGAATGCACACACCGCTCTGATAACGTTGATAGATGAAAATCGGGTATGGTTTAAATCTAAGGTGGGAGGCACACAAAATGAGGTGCCGCGATGCGATTCGTTCTGCCAATACACAATAGCCGGTAATAGCTTGTTGGAGATAGAGGATACCACGCTCGATCCCTTATTTCGCGATAGCGTTGTAGTCAAGGGTGAGCCGCATTGGCGCTATTATGCCGGTGTGCCTTTGGAGATTGCCGATGGCTTAAACATAGGCACGCTTTGTATACTCGATACGAAGCCTTTCAAGCTATCCGAGCTTCAGATAGAAACACTTGTTTTCTTATCTAAAACAGTAGTTCATCTGATTAAGATGCGCAAGAGTTTTAGAGAGCTGGAGTCATCTAAGCATCTGCTGAAGGTATTACAGGAGATTAATGAAGATTTCATTCGCTCTCCAAAAGGTAAACGTGAGTTATTTAAGAAAATGCTTGATTATGTCCTTTCGGTGACGGGAAGCGAATACGGATTTATTGGAGAAGTTTTCATACAGGAGGAAAAGCAAGCTCTTCGCACGCTTGCGATAACCGATATATCATGGAATGAAGAGACTCGTGCGCTTTACAAGAAGTACGAAGAAAAGGGAATGCTTTTCACCAATCACAACACGTTATTCGGATACACCTTGAAAACCGGTGAATCGGTTATTACCAATGAACCGGGAAATGACCCCAGGAAGGGTGGAATACCGCATGGTCACCCCCCCTTGAATTGTTACATGGGATTGGCCATTAAGGATAGTAAAGACAATCTTATAGGAATGATGGGATTGGCAAATAGAAAGGCTGGTTATGATGATTCGGATCAGGCCTTCCTTCAACCTTTTCTTTCGACTTGCGGAACCATGATCATTGCGCTGCAAACCTTGAATCAAAGAGAATTGGTAGAGGAGGAGAATAAGCGCATTTCGACGAAGCTGTTGAAGGCGCAATCCATCGCAAAACTGGGTAATTGGGAATATGACGTGAAGACCAATGCAGTTCAATGGTCAGATGAGTTGTATCACATCTATGAAATAGCCGTGGAGGGCCCCATTTTGAACTACAAAGCTTACCACAGCCGCCTGCATCCGGAAGATGCTGAACGCAATGATGCTATTGCAACCAAGGCAATTTCCGAAAAGCGTGACTTTACTTTTGAGGAACGATTGGTTTTTGAAGATGGCCGTGCCAAAGTGGTGTTAATTAATGGCGACCCTTTGTTTGATGAAAATGGTGATCTTATCAGTATTCAGGGAACCACTCAAGACATAACTGATCGTAAGAGAAGAGAGGAGGAAGTACAGCGATTTTTCAACTTAGCTGTCGATTTGTTTTGTATCGTTTCCAAGGAGGGATTCCTCTTGAGAAATAGCATGTCCTTTAAGGCTGCTTTGGGTTATAGTGACATAGAACTTACAGATAAGCCGTTTATAGACTTTGTTCACCCAACCGACAGGGCTAAAACCCAAGATGAAATGGATTTCATTCTCAGAGGTGGCACTTCGCGCAATTTTGAGAATAGATTATTGACTAAGACAGGAGAGTATATTACACTGAGTTGGACTTCAACATATGACATGGAGTCGCAACGTATTTATTCTGCAGCAAAGGATATAACTGAAAATAAACTCCTGGAAAGAAATCTATTGGAAAGCCAAATCGAACTGGAGAAATCGAAGGCGAAGGATGTTTTTCTTGCCAATATGAGTCATGAGATTCGAACTCCTCTGAATGCCATTATTGGTTTCAATGACATATTAGGTCAGACGGCATTAACCGAAGATCAGCGCAAGAATGTCAATTTGATTTCGAATGCATCCAGAACGCTCAATGTTCTCATTAATGACATACTGGATATTTCCAAATTGGAGAATGGCAAGCTAGATCTAGAGCACTCGCCCTTCCGGGTAGAATCAGTTGCAAAACAGGTCGTTCAAATGCACGTTTCTAAAGCCAAAACGAAAGGAATTAAACTGTTTTTGAGTTATGACCATGAAATTCCGGACGTTGTGGTTGGCGACGAGACCAGATTGTTGCAGATTTTATTGAATCTTGTCTCGAATGCCATCAAGTTTACGGAAGAGGGTAGCGTAGAAATTCGCATAACTGAATCAGAGTTAAAGGATAATCATGTCACGATTGATTTTGAAGTAAAGGACACCGGCATTGGTATTCAAAATGATAAACTAGCCATAATCTTTGAGCGCTTTACACAAGCCGAAAGTTATACAACCAGGGTATACGGAGGAACCGGTCTAGGTTTGAATATCGTTCGGTCATTGGTCGAATTGCATAAGGGTAAACTGGACGTGAAGAGTGAAGTTGGTAAAGGTTCCACGTTCAGTTTCTCGCTGACATTCCCTGTCGCTTCAGCGCAGCAGACACTGTTGTTAGATGGACCGAGAGTAAAGGTCGAAATAGATGAACTATCGGAAATGTCAATATTGGTCGTGGAGGATAATGAACATAATCAGATTCTGGCCGAAACCTATCTGCAGAAGCATCGTGCAGAAGTAGATATTGCCGTGAACGGAAAGTTAGCAATCGAAATGGTATTGAAGAAGAAGTACGATATCATTTTGATGGATATACAAATGCCGATTATGGATGGTTTTACCACCACGAACCTATTGAGAAATGAATTGAAAATAGACGTGCCGATTATTGGGTGTTCTGCGCATGCCATGGTGAGTGAAAGAAAGAAGTGCCTGGATGTTGGAATGAGTGACTACATTTCAAAGCCATATACAGAGGAGGTTTTAATTGGTGTGCTGGCAAAATTCAAGAAGAAAAAAGAAGCTAAAAGTCGCGACGATGCCGATGATTTTGCAGCGGTAATTGCAGCATTGGAAAGAAATATCAGCAAATCATACGCCGCTAAAATTGTCCACATTTTCAAAGAAAGGTTACCCGGTGAAATAGAATTACTGGAGAAATCAATTGAAGAGAGAGACTTTAAACTCATGGAAGAGCGCGCGCACTATCAAGCCGGTTCTATGTCGAGCCTTCATTTTAAACAAGGCTATAAAATTGCCTATACTGCCGAGCGCGCTGCGACAGAGCACAATACGGATAAGGCAAATGAGGCAATTGGTAAATTAATCGTGTACCTCAAAGAATTGCTTACTTATTTAGAAACCGCGGTGAATTAATCCTTTTTTTAGGGAATACTATCCGTTTGTTTTGACTTATTTTCGGGAAACATTTTTCACCGATGCGAAATTCATACTTGTTTGTTATTGCCGTTTTGGCCACGCTCTTCATCACCGCCTGCCGTAAAACCCCTGATTATGTTGCGGTTCCCTATGATTGCGCATGTGGTATTGTTACCTGGCAAGGCGAAGAATATGCATTATTGGGCACTACGTACATCTTAACCGACTCAACTAACGCGAAGTCGAGGAGATACTACATTACCGCTGATGTATCGCTTGAGGGCGAGGACGAGGCGCATGGTTTAAGTGCTTGGATTGATGTGCCGAACATCGGAAATGGAGGTAGTTTTTCAATCAATGCGCAAAGCGGTGAGAGTGATTTTCAAGCTTGGGTAGACGAGTTTAACCCGAATGATCCTACCGACACCTTGCGTCAATACATACCTGTGAATGCTGTGGTGCAAATTTCTGCAGCACCGGTTTCAGGAGGAACAGAAACGGTTAATTTTCAGCTAACACTGAATCAGTTAGAAGATGGGGAACCGGTTCCGGGTGACATCAACTGCTCGGGAAACTTCACCGTTGCCATCAGGCCATAAGTAACCTTTTATCGTTTCAGCCGTTCAAAGTCGACTTGCTATGAAATTGTTACATCTCCTTTTATCCATTGTCGGGCTTTTCATGTTGACGGCCTTTCAAGATGTTCCCACCGAGCGTCGCACTATGCGCAAGCATGCGAATGGTAAGGAACATGTGGTACTTTATTTCGACAAGGAGACAGGGTACTTGGTGAAGGAGGAGGTTTTCTATAACGACGGAAAATTAAATTGGGCTGGTAATTACAAACGAAATGTTGAACATGGTTTGTGGCAGTTTTATCATCCCAATGGAAAATTGAAGACGTCCGAAACATATGCCAACGGTAAGGAGAATGGCATTTCAACTCACTATTCTGAGTCCGGCAAAAAGGTGAAGGAAGAACACTGGCGCAACGGTAAGTTGGTCAAAGAAGTTCAGTTTTAGTCAATTCACTTGTACAACATTGTTATCGGCTATTACGAATAAGCGATCACCCTTCTTGGGTTGAATGGTGTGGCTTCCTGTGAATTCTCCGAAGGAAGGTAAAACCCCTACATTAGGCCCTAGCCAAAAGCAAGGTAAACGCAAATGTTGTTGAGCATTTCCATGCATGCGCACGGAAGGGTGTAGATGCCCGCACAATGTGTAGATGTTTGCGGCCTGGTTGGAAGGTGGTTCATGCGCAAACAGGATATCATCTTTTAAGAGCGTTTCGAAAACCGCAAATCCCAGTTCCTCATACTTCGGTTTTGCTTCAATTTCATGATTGCCTTTGACAAGGAGCTTTTCCAAGCTGGGAAACTGCAGAAGACAATCACTCAGCTCTTCCCATTCTTGATTCATCACACTGTGGAATAGATCACCCAGAAATAGAATTTGCTTGGGTTGATAGTGTTCGATAAGCACAACCAAGTTCCAGAGGTTGGCATCATTCACCCGCTTGGGTATTGGTATGCCGGAGCTTCGGAAATGAGCCCCCTTTCCAATGTGTACATCTGCACAAATCAACATAGAATGTTTCTTCCACCACATGGCTCTAAGTGGATGCAGCTCAAACCGGTGTTCGCGTATTTCAGTTGAAATGGAATGCATGGGCAAAAAAAAATCGCCTTGAGGCGATTTTTGTGGGAGCAACAGGATTCGAACCTGTGACCCTCTGCTTGTAAGGCAGATGCTCTGAACCAGCTGAGCTATGCTCCCATTCCGTTCAAACGGGGCGCAAATATACACCTACATTTTAAAAGCACAAATATTTTTTTCGGACTAGAAAATTCTGCTGAATCTGCCGTTTTCGGGAAATGAATTAATCCGGACCTACGCTCGGGGTGCTAGTTGAAATCAGAATAAAGAAGATAACGGGAGCGCATGGATTTATAACGTTCAAGACCAGGTTGCCATGTAGCGCGTATCTCTTGTTCAGTCTTGCCAGCCTGAATCATTTCTCGCAATTGCGCTGTGCCGCATAGTTTATCGAAGAAGCCGTTCGAATGAAAGAAGGAGGTTTTATCAGGACAGTTGGCGTACATGGTTAATAGCCAGCTGAGCTCGAGTCGGGTGTACCTGCCGATATCTTGAGATGCTTCGCTCCGAAGATCTAGCCCTGTGCAAGTCTTGTTTTCGAAGGGCGGATCCATGGCAACGCCCGGTATATCAGATGGAGTGAAGGTAAAACTGCCTGTGGTACACCCCGGAAAGCCGATGACCTGAAAGGGGTATGGAGTGCCACGTCCAACACTGACTTCTGTTCCTTCAAACCAGCAAAGGGAAGGATAGAGCGCAATGGCTCTGTCATTAGGCAGGTTGGGCGATGGCCGAATCGGAATGGAGTAGAAATCATGGTGCGAATACCCCACACACGGGATAATAGTGAGTTTAGGTTTCTGAATAATCCATCCTTCTCCTAGAATCATTTGAGCGAGTTCTCCAACTGTCAGACCATGCACAATCGGTATGGGGTGCATGCCGACGAAAGACTTGTATTTTTCCTCGCGAATCGGCCCGTCGATGAAATGTCCATTGGGATTGGGACGATCCAAAACCAGCACTTCTTTTCCATTCTCACCGGCTGCTTCGAGTATATAATGAAGCGTGCTGATATAGGTGTAGAATCGTGCCCCCACATCTTGAATGTCGAATACCAGAATATCTACCTCTTCGATCAGTTCAGGTGTTGGTTTTTTGGTTTTGCCATACAACGAGAGAACCGAGAGGCCTGTTTTAGCATCTTTTCCATCCTTAATCGTTTCTCCTGCTCCTGCTTCTCCCCGGAATCCATGTTCCGGAGCAAATACACAGGTAATGTGCACATCGAGGCTCAATAACGTATCAACAAGATGTTTCGAATCGATCAGCGATGTCTGATTGGTTACAAGCCCCACTCGCTTGTCGCGCAGATTGTCTATGTAGCGCTCAGTTTGCTGCGCGCCGGTACGGAATGTTTCTGCTTTTTGAATTTCGCCAATAGTTGTTTGGCTTCTGCATGAAAGAAATGCAGTAAAAAGTAAAATGAGAAAGGAGTGTTTCATTGTCAGTGTGTGAAAATCGCTTGCTTTAGCTCTGAATATTGAACAGGCTGCAACTACTTTTACGCCAAACAACGTGGAAATCCGCTTTTTGTGCGCATCGCCTCTTTTATAGCCCAACGTATCCGCCGTGCCGACGACAAGTCGCGCATTTCCAAGCCTATTGTCCGAATTGCCACGGCGGGGATAGCTGTGGGCATGGCTTTGATGTTGTTAAGCTTGGCCATCGTCAGCGGTTTTCAAGAGCAAATTCGCAACAAAGTCATTGGTTTTGGATCGCATTTTCAAATAAGCGCGATAGAACGTAATTACTCTCGTGATTCACAGCGTATATTGTACAATGACGAAGTATATACGCAAATTAAGGAAACCCCGGGCGTAAAGCACGTTCAGGTATACGCCACCAAGCCGGGTATCATAGAGTCGGATGAAGCTATGCAAGGGGCCATAGTGAAGGGAGTCTCCGCCGATTATGATTGGACTTTCATTCAAGGTGCACTCAAGGAAGGACGAGTTTTACAATCAGACGATTCCGTTTCGCACATCGTCATATCACGCTTTATTTCCGAACGCATGAAGCTTCGGCTGGGCGACAAGGCGCGAATGGTTTTTTTTGATACGCAAGGCGACAATCACCGTCAACGTAGCTTTCGCGTGTGTGGTATTTATGATACCGGCTTGGAAGACTTTGATAAACAGTTTGTATTCGCCGATTTGAATGATGTGCAGAAACTGTATGGTTGGGGCTTGCGTGTCGGTGTTTCTGCCGATAGTGTGGCGATCCATGATTCCGTCTCTGTTTATGCCCTTGGGTCCGGAGGTGATGGCGAAATAGGCTTTCAGTGGACGGATGCGAGTTGGGTTGGACCCGGGCCTCACAAAATGAAATTGACCGGTGATACCACTGTCGAGCTGATTGTTTCCGATTTATCCGAAACCAAAGAGGCAACAGCTTTGATAAGTTGGAAAAAGAAACAGACAGGTGAAGCGGATTACGTCGTTGAAAGTTCAATTGCTAATTCGGATGCAGATTACATAGGAGGTTATGAAGTCAACATCCAGGACTTCGATAATCTTGGAGAAAACCAAGAAGCATTGCAAGCGGTGGTGATTTCGCATTTTCTGCAGGCTCAGAAAATAACCGATCGCAATCACGATATTTTCGCTTGGCTTGAAATGCTCGATATCAATGTAGCCATCATTATTTTACTTATGATTGTTGTTTCCATTATCAACATGACCTCCGCATTATTGATCATCATTTTGGAGCGACAGGCGATGATAGGAGTGCTGAAAGCATTGGGTATTTCCGATGGTGCTGTGATGCGAATTTTTGTTCAGAATGCAGGCTGGATTATCGGCAAAGGTTTATTTCTGGGTAATGCAATCGGTATCGGATTGGCTTATGCGCAATGGAAATGGCATTTGGTTACACTCGACCCGAAAAATTATTACATCGATACGGTGCCGGTGAAATTCGATGTTTGGGAAATGATGGCACTGGATGCTGGAACGCTTGCTGTTTGCGTATTGGCGATGATTGTTCCTGCGCTGTATGTCCTGAAAATTTCACCCATTCGAGCCATTCGATTCAATTAATTTTACCCTGTTTCCTTCACGAATAGAACACTATGAATTATCACGAAAATATTCTCAGCACCATTGGCAATACGCCATTGGTAAAAATCAACCGTATTACCTCTGAAATACCGGCTCTGGTACTGGCGAAAATCGAATCAACGAACCCCGGTAACAGCATCAAGGATCGCATGGCGCTCAAGATGATTGAAGATGCCGAACGCTCCGGAATGCTCAAGCCGGGAAGCACTATCATCGAAGGAACCAGCGGAAACACGGGAATGGGTTTGGCCATTGCTTCTGTCATTAAGGGCTATAAGTGCATTTTTACCTCCACGGATAAACAGTCGAAAGAAAAGTTCGATGCCCTGCGCGCATTTGGCGCTGAGGTGATTGTTTGCCCGACAAATGTGGATCCCGAAGATGCGCGCTCATACTACAGTGTTTCGAGTCGTTTGGTAAACGAAGTTCCCAACTCATGGAAGGCCAACCAATATGATAACCCAAGCAATGCTCAAGCACATTATGAATCAACAGGACCGGAAATTTGGCAGCAAACCGAGGGAAGGATTACTCATCTGGTGGTGGGTGTTGGAACCGGTGGAACGATTTGCGGAGTGGCTCGTTATCTGAAGGAGAAGAATCCTCATATTCAGATACTCGGAATAGATACCTATGGTTCCGTATTCAAAAAACTCAAGGAAACAGGCGAGTTTGACAAGAACGAAATTTATCCGTACATCACCGAAGGAATTGGTGAAGACTTCGTGCCACAGAACGTCAATATGAATTTGATTGACTACTTTGAGAAGGTAACCGATAAGGATGCGGCTCTAATGACTCGGAGAATCGCACGTGAAGAAGGGATTTTCGCCGGTAATAGTGCCGGTAGCGCAATGGCCGGCCTCATGCAAATGAAAGATCGATTCAAGGAGGGTGATGTCGTGGTGGTTATCTTCCATGACCATGGTACTCGTTACCTGGGTAAGATGTACAACGATGAATGGATGCGTGATCGAGGCTTTTTGAAGGAGGAGAAGAAAACAGCGCGCGACCTAATCGCCACGCATATGGATAAACCACTGGTAACCATTGGAAGTGGTGAGCTCGTCGGGCATGCCATCGATAAAATGAAGAAGTTCGGTATTTCGCAAATTCCTGTTGTGAAGGATGATCGTTTTGCGGGCTTTGTGGACGAAACCAGACTGTATCAATCGATGGTAGAAAATCCGGCGAATGTGAATACGAAGATTGAGGAATTGATGGGGCCTGAACTGCCCGTTGTCTCGGAAGATGATTCCATTGAATCCATCTCTAAGCTGATCAGTAAGGAAGTTCCGGCTATGTTGGTGAAATTGCACAGCGGTAAGTTTCACATTATCACGAAGTACGATATTATCCAGAGCCTGTCTTAATCAGAACGTAATCGAGGTTGATATTTTGACCGCAATGTTCTCCTGAATAGCGGGGAGAGCGTAATAGCCGTAGCGATAATAAACACCAAGGCCAATTCCGCTGAAGCCGGAAACGATAAGGTTATCGATTTGAATACCACTTTCTACGTAGCCTTTGTTAGCCTGTGAGGAAGTGAAATTGTGGTTAGCGTAGTTTTTGAATTCACCCCAAAGCATGCTATGGGCGATTGCGATACTAGGTTTGAATTTTTCGTTGAAAAAGTGGAACGGCCTGAATGCATGCCTTAGGTGAAAAGCAGCGAAGCGCGAATGCATAAATTCATTGACGCGCATGGTTTGGAATGAACCCGGTGCAACGATGGTCAATTTCTCATACGTTCCTTGTGCATTGTAGAGCAATGAGAGCGGAACGTTTTCTTGGCAATGGCCACCGAGCACTGTAACGCTAAGTTTTCCGACGTTGAGAAAGTTGAAAGTCTTTTCTATGCGAGCATCCATGCGGTTGTAGGCATACTCGCCTTGCCACTTCCCTGTTAACCCTCTCGTGAATTGAAAGTAAAAAATCGGAAAGTGACCGCCTAGTCGAATTTCACGTGTTTGTGTGCGCATGAGTTTTTCTCCCGGAGCATATCGTATCGTCATTCCCGATTCCATAATGCGATAATTGCTGTCGGTCAATGAAACGGCATCATTGCCAGCGCGCAGAAAAGAATATCCTGCATATGATTGAATGTATTGTGTATTGAGAAAAGCAGTAGCTGTTACATTTCCTACAATGCGCCCGTTCAGACTTGCTTGTAAGAGCTCGCGACGATCCATGCGTGAAATAAATAACCGGTATATATTCTGATTAAAGAAGTTTTCGGAATCGGTTATTCGGATACCATTGCCGCCCATCTCCCATACATCCTTGTTGTATTCTAGTTTCAACCACGCATTTCGCTTTTGGATGAGATGAACAATTGCGTCACCACCATATTTCCATGCTCCGTCCTTGAATCCATAAGCCGCATAAATACCGGTGTTGAATTTATTGGAAATACGATGATTGGTGCGCAGGCCCCCGCCTAGGCGAAACCCTTCATATTGATTGAAGGCAAGGAGTTTTTTTAAATCGAAGTTTACATAACCCAGGGCCACCTCTCCGGTGGTTAGTGCTTCAATCGCCTTTAGTCGTCGGTCGAGGTTGAGTTCTTTTCCAACACTATCAATGACATGGTATGTTTTGAGCTCTTTTCCCGTGAGTGATTGCCCTCGGTATTTTTCCCACAGTGCGTCGTCGGCCTTTTCTGCATCGGGGTTGATCTGCAGAGTGACGGGCGAAAAGTCGGATGGTTTGAGTGGGGCTCCTAGCACAATGTTCTTAATGTATGAACGCCCTTCACCAACAAGCGGAAACGATTCTGCTGAAAATGTTGAGTCGAACAAAATGGTCGAATTCAACTGCATGGGAAACCATTGTCGGTTGTCATAAAACGAATACTGTTGTTGAATTTTCAGCTGAACTTTACCTTCTTGTTTCGGCTCAGCCACTACAAGCTGAATGGCGTAACCGTTGGTATTGATGTACAAGTGACCTGACATGGAAGGAAAGTTCTTTTTCGTTCGCGGTCGAAAGGAAATGGCGAAAACCGTGTCGGCACCGATGTAAGTGGTGTCCTCTAACTCGAAGTAATATTTGTTGATGGCATTTTTGGCCAGCGGACTCATGTATTTGGCACCCAATAATTCTACTGCCTCACCGTAAAACGAAAATGACTGAAGTTGCGTGCCCAGCAGAAAAAGTTCCGTATTCTTCAAGCCGGAAACCCGATTCGCAAGAATGGTTTCTTCGTTATGTCCCGGTGGGTGAAATTTGCGTTCGGTAACGCTTTCCATCATGAATAGATGTTGCTGCTTGAAGAAGTTGATTGCGTTGCGCGCATTCGTATCGAGGGTCGAGGGAAGTGTGTCGCGCAGAAAGGTGGAGTCGATTACCGCACCAAATATGAGTTTGTTGTAACTGTTGTATGTAAAGGGTGTATTTCCTTCGGGATTATTGAAGTCTTTGTTGTCTATTGCTTTTTGAATAATGCGCTCCGCGGGGTTTATTCCGGGCCGAATGGTTATTTCTGCAAGGACCGTTGGTTGCTGGGTCAGGGAGATCACAGCCGGAACTGATGTGTATCGTGCGAAATAAAGTGACTCGTAACCAACGAGATTTATCTGAATGGCATTCGCAGTGTCAGTTAATAGGATTTCATATCGTCCGTCAATGTCGCTATACACGCCATTGACGGTTCCTTGCTCTATAATTGCTGCGAAGGGCAGTGGCTCGCCCGTTAGTTTACTCACAACGAAGCCGTTCAGCGTTTGACCGATGCACGAGCAGTGCATCAGGCTAATGGCCATGGTAGCGATTATGAATGCAGATGTTTTCACCGTATTCAAAGATAGACTAGCTGCACGCATGTACTTTTGTATTTATGCTGTGAGCAGTTCCATGGCGAAATTACACTTGGGCGCATTCTCTCAAATACAACGTTATCGACCCTATTTGACTTTTAGGAAACTATGGAATGCATGCCTGGTCCTAACGTCCTTTTATACTTCTCGACGATTCGGAAGCAGGCACCCGGCCTTACCGATTAGTATCAGTATCGAGCCTACTACCGCTTGCAACCTTGGATGCCCTGAATGTCCCAGTGGGCTTAAGATGTTTTCTCGGAAAACCGGTAATGTTCGTTTGGATGACTTTCAGCGCTGGATAGATTCGATGGCCTCCCACCTTATTCATCTGAATCTTTATTTTCAAGGAGAGCCTTTTATACATCCGGAGTTTTTGAGATTGGTGGAATACGCTCATCAACGAAAAATTTTCACATCGACCAGTACGAATGCACATTTTATAACGGAGTCGGTAGCTCGTGATATTGTATCATCCGGACTGGATCAAATTATTGTATCCATTGATGGAGTCACCCAAGAAGTGTATGAGCAGTATCGTGTGCATGGTAAACTCGACAAGGTTCTTGAAGGTACTCGCATGCTGGTGGATCAGAAGCAAAAGATGCGCTCTCCGGTTCCCCACATTATTTTTCAGTTCTTAGTGGTCGCTCCTAACGAGCATCAAATACCTGAAGTGCTGAAATTGGCCGAGCAATTGGGTGTCGATGAAGTGCGCCTTAAAACAGCACAGGTATATGATTATGAAAATGGCAACCCGTTGTTGCCGAGTGATGATCGCTATAGTCGATACGTGCGAAGGGAAGATGGCACCTACCGGGTGAAAAACGAGCTTGAAAACCAATGCTGGCGAATGTGGAGTGGTTGTGTGATTACCTGGGATGGAAGGGTAGTGCCTTGCTGCTTCGATAAGGATGCCACTCACGCCCTGGGCAATTTGCGGGAGCATTCATTGTCTGAAATATGGAATGGGAAGGCCTATCGGGCGTTTAGAAAAATGCTACTGGAATCGCGCGCCGGAATTGACATTTGTGCGAATTGTTCAGAGGGTACGCGCGTTTGGACAGAAGCTTAATCAGCAGGCTCTTGACAGGTTCAAGTTTCTTTCTATCTTTCGCCAATGCAAGTGCTGGAGTTCCTAAAGGAGTTGACCAATCCGGAGTCTATCATTCATCATGGAGGATTGTTGCTTTTATTGCTTGTTATTTTCGCTGAGAACGGCCTTGTAGTTGGTTTCTTTTTACCGGGTGACTCCCTTATTTTTTTAGCAGGACTTATATGCGGAACAAAACCTGATTTGTTAGGAACGGATATTACCACACTTACTATTGCGATGTTTTTGGCTGCCGTTGCGGGCAGTCTGTTTGGTTATGTATTCGGAAGGAGGGTGGGGCCGCCATTATTTGAACGAAAGGACTCTATTGTCTTCAAACGAAAGTATCTGGATATCACCCAATCGTTTTATGCTAAGCATGGCGGTAAGACGCTTGTCCTTGGTCGTTTCCTTCCCATCATACGAACCTTCGCACCTATCATTGCGGGTGTTATTCGCGTGCCTGTTCCAACGTTCATGTTTTTCAATGTGTTGGGGGGGGCTCTTTGGATTACCTCCTTGAGTCTAATTGGGTATTTTCTGGGAACGCAATTCCCGGCCATTGAAAATTATGTGGGTTATATAGTTATTGGCTTTATTGGAATAACGACCACATTGCTTATCCGAACATACATCAAACAGCGCCGCGAAATGAGTGCGCGCAAAAAGGAGCGGTCCGATGAAGATGATGAGGCGCCTCTGTTGATGCCTTGAAGCGTTTAAAAGCAACTGCTAATTACGGCAGAGATGAGATCTGTCTTACTGATGCCTTGAACGCCGGCTTGTTGCGGTATAATGCTGGCTTCTGAAAAACCGGGTGTCGTATTCACCTCGATGACGAATATGTCTTGCCCTCGAATAATGTAGTCTACCCGTATCATTCCCTTGCAATCGAGTGCCACGTATATGGCTTCTGAATTGGCTTGCACGCGACCGTAAGTTTCTTTGTCGATGCGTGCAGGTGTGATTTCTTCTGATTGGCCCTGGTACTTGGCCTCAAAGTCAAAGAATTCTTTTTGTGAAACAATTTCGGTTATAGGAAGCGCCATCACGTTGCCTTGCCATTTAATAACGCCACACGTAACCTCTGTGCCCTGAATGAACTCTTCAATAATTATCTGACTGTCGACTTGCAGTGCAGTATCAATAGCCTTGTGTAAGTCTTCCAATGCATTCACGCGCGATGTGCCAATGCTGCTTCCACCACAATTTGGTTTTACGAAGCAGGGTAGTCCAACATGTGCTATAATTTGCTGTGCAGAGTAAGAATCGGTCCGCTTCAGCGTGAGACTTTTAGCAACATGAAAGCCATACGTGCCCAACACACGCGTGGTCATTTTCTTGTTGAAGGTAAGAGCCATGTTGAGCGTATCTCCTGTGGTTGTCGGAATGCCGAGCAATTCGAAATAACCCTGCAGGATGCCATTTTCCCCTGGCGTGCCATGAATAATCATGAATACCCCATCGAAGGTTATTTCAGTGCCATTGATGGCAATGCTGAAGTTGCCCTTGTTGACAGGAATGTTTGCCTGCTCAGTTTCGGCATACCATGCTTCATGTGTGATTACAATCTTGACAGGGTCATATAGGTTTCGATCGATGTTGTTCATAATCATTTGAGCACTGCGCATACTCACAACCGACTCACCGCTATATCCTCCACAAACCACAGCAATTCTCTTCTTCATAGTAGTTCTTTATTGCTTCAAATTTCATAGTTCAAGATGTTCTATGATTCGTCTATACGAGTGCGTTTGAACACCGACAGGTTGATAGCAAGCGGTTTCCTTGTTATCATTGCCATCTAAACAATTTGTTATGTTCAAACAACGAGTTATAGCAGCGTTCTGCGCCATTGGAATTGCGACACAAGCCACTGCACAAGTTGCGGGTTCGACCGGTCCTTATGTCTTCACCGTAATCAAGGAAAATGCTGTGGGCGCCATCGAGAATCAATGCCAAACCGGCACATGCTGGAGTTTCGCCACCGTTTCTTTTTTAGAGGCTGAGGTAATACGCAAGGGAGGAAAGGCGATTGATTTGTCTGAAATGTACAATGTGCGCATAACCTACCCGCTGAAGGCCGACGCATACGTTCGCTATCAGGGCAAGCAGCAATTTGGTCCAGGCGGTTTAAGTCATGACGTGTTGCGTGTGGTGGCCGAATATGGTATCGTGCCACAGTCCGCCTATGCCGGAATGAAGTCTGGAGTTACCGAACATAATCATGGTGGATTGGATGCGTTGCTTGAATCAACCGTTAAGACAGTGCTCGATAAAAAATTGAACGAAGAAGGCAACGCCTGGAAAAATTCTGTCGAAGGAATTCTCGATGCTGAAATAGGCTCCGTGCCTTCGGCTTTCGAGTTCAATGGAAAGAAGTATACTCCGGCACAGTTTCGCGATGAACTCAAAATTAATGCGTCCGATTATATCAGCTTAACCTCATTCACTCATCATCCTTACTACTCGCCGTTTGTGTTGGAAGTGCCTGATAATTGGTCTAAAGGAAGCTTTTACAACGTGCCGTTGCAAGATTTGGAGAAGATAACGGAGAACGCATTGGACAACGGATACACCATTGCTTGGGATGCGGATGTAAGCGAAAAGGGCTTTTCATACTCCCAAGGCGTGGCGGTTGTTCCGGCTAGCATGCCGAAAAAGGATGAATGGTGGACGGTAATGCATAACGAGATGAGTCCGACTGCTTCAGCTCGACAAGATGCATTCGATCGTTTTGAAACAACAGATGACCACTTGATGCACATAACAGGTAAATCGAAGGACCAACAAGGGAATACATATTATATCACAAAGAACTCATGGGGTGCTTCCAATCCATTCAAAGGTTATCTACATGTTTCGAAAAATTACTACCTCATGAAAACAGTTGGTATTGTGGTGCATAAGGATGCAATTCCTTCTGAAATAAAGGGCAAACTTGGATTGAAATAATAGATGAAGAAGTTTGCAACACTTTCGGCAGGTGCTAAAATCTGGCGGGTCATCTGGTTGTCGGTGATTCTATTTTTCGGAATCACCCTTTTTTGGGTGACCGCCTTGAAGTGGATAAATCCGCCAACAACCTTTCTACAACTCACAACCGATTGTCCAAGCGGAGTGGAGTTTCATAAGGACTGGGTAGACGCCGAGGAGATTTCCACTTATATGAAATTGGCAGTTGTGGCAAGCGAAGACAATAATTTCATGAAGCATGGCGGCATTGATTGGGGTGCAGTAGAGAAGGCTCGTAAATACAATGAGACTATTGGTAAGAAGAAGGGTAAGTATCGCGGAGCAAGCACGATTACTCAGCAAACAGCCAAGAATGTTTTTCTTTGGCCCGGACAATCAAAATTGAGCAAGTGGATTCGAAAGGGGTTTGAAGTCTATTTTACTTATTTGATTGAATGGATCTGGGGTAAGGATCGAATTATGGAGGTATACCTCAACGTCATCGAAATGGGGCCATGTAAGTTTGGAGTGGGGGCTGCAGCAGCCGATTACTTCGGTGTTTCAGCAGCAAACTTGACGCGCGATCAAGCAGCGCTCATTGCGGCTTGTTTGCCGAATCCTAAGAAATACAGTGTTGCCAAACCGGGTGCCTACATGAAGAAAAGACAGGCTCAGATTGCTCGCCTTACAAGATTGATAGGCGATGATTACTTCAAGCGTTATGGTAGTGAAATGGCAAAGGAACAGCGTGAAGCGGTTGAGCGTGACGTAGAAGAAAAATTGCGTCAATTGCCGGAGGATGAAGTGCCTTCAGTTGTTGAAGAAAATGAGGAACCGGCGGTGCAGCAAGACGAACAGAGGGAGCAACCAACTGAAGAAAATCCATCTATTGAAAGTGAGAAGGAGGCTGCATCAGCAGATACCACAAGTGCGCCTTAGAACCCGAATAGTCCGCCAATACGGAAAATAGGATTTCTGTAAGGCGAGTTTGGGTCTTGTATAAGGTCATACATGACCATCGCACTGAATCCGATTCGGCCACCGCTCGAATAGCCGGCTCCAACGAGCCATATGGGCACATTTACAGGGGCCATGTTGCCATATCGATCAAACGTCTGTCGTCTAATCATTTCGAATTCAGTATGTGCAATGATGGTTTTAACGATATAGGCTCGGCTCCAAATACTCGCTCCATAATTGGATTGTGATGTGCCTCCTTGTGAAACGTAGAAATAGTTAAGTCCAACACCATTTACCCACCATTCTTTTGTACGATATCCAATCATCGGATTGAGTTGGAAAAAAGTGGTGGTGCCAATTGCTCCACCGAAGTTTCCCCCGAAAACAAGACGATCACGAAACGGTATCTCGGGCTGCGCGTTTTCCTTCTTGGCGGCTGAGGTAGCGTAATCTTCCTCCGTTGTTTTTTGTGCATGGATATGCACGTCATTCAGGATCAGGAGGAGGATGATAATCGCCGGTAAACGCATGTTCAAAAATAGGATGGGTCTGCCCATGAAATCAAATTCTTCCTTTCTTTCGCATCAAACTTTGAACGCTGTATGAATGAAATGGAGTTAGCAACCCGAATTGTCGATCGCATGTTCAACCATGACCCGATGTCGCAATGGCTCGGTATTGAGCGTGTTCAAGACGGACCCGGAATTTCTGTTCTGCGTATGGTAGTGCGTAAGGAAATGCTGAACGGTTTTACAATTGCCCATGGCGGAATTTCATACAGTCTGGCGGATAGTGCGCTTGCCTTTGCCAGTAATGCGCATGGTATGCAGTCGGTTTCCATTGAAACATCTATCGCTCATGTGGCTCAGGCCCGCGAGGGAGATATCCTCACAACGCGTGTAGAAGAGAAAAGCTTAACTGCTCGTACCGGACTTTATCATGTCGATGTAATGAATCAAGACGGGAAGGTGATTGCCTTCTTCAAGGGTACTGTTTTTCGAACCGGTAAAATGTGGGAAGTGTAAGCGAATGAATTAAGGACGATATTTCACTAGTTGCTTGGCAAAGCTTTTTCCTTGTTGCTCAATCACAATGTAATAATCACCTTCCGGATAGGCTGACATGGCGATGCGGCGTTTATACGTTCCTTGGCTTAGCACCTGTTCATCATAAAGAAGTGTGTGGCCTTCTTTGTCTTTTAAAACAACCGTTACCGGTTCGTTGGATGCAAGTGAGAACTGAATTTCAATATCGCCGGAGATCGCATTGGGGATGAACGAAAGTTGGTCGAATGCAAGGGTGTTGGATTGTAGTTCAAGTGATTTTAACTCTGCTTCATCCATTTCTTCAAGTCGAAGCAAACCGCTTTGTCGCGGTGTTTCTAACGTGTTCATGTCTGCGCCGCCACCCAAGTTTCGAAATAATTCTTGCATCTGACGTTGAATGTCATCGGCATCCATATTGAATTCGAAATCGTAGAAGTAGTTCCCTTCATCATCCATTCCTTTGAAATCATGAAAAATCTGAAAGTCATCTGAGGTGCTTGTTTTGCGTTTACCTAAGGTGCCCGTAATTCTCTTTTCTTTTCCGGCACGCACAATGAGCAGTTCAACGGATGTTTCCGGTTTGCATTTACGCACAGCTGCCGCCAGTGCTGTGAAATCTCCAACACTTTCGCCATTGAATTCCAGAACAACGTCATCATCGAGCAATCCCATCGCTTCCGCAGGAGAATTCGTTTCCACATGAATGCTTACCCCTGCGGTACTCGTATTTCCGGATGGCGTAACACCGAGAAAGGCTGCTTCACCGCCCATGAATCCATCCTGCGATAGATTGAATGGTTGCAGAATCGTAAGGGAGTCACCTATGCCCGGATTGAACATGAAGATGGAATCGGGTCCTAAAAATAAGTTGAACGGATTTCCGGTTGATTCAAATTTGGGTGAAGGTTCAATAACAGCTTTCACCTTTTTGCGTTTGCCTTCGCGATCAATGACCAAATTGAGATTACCGCCATCCATCGAGCAATTTTGTACTATCTCAATGACTTGCTGAGTAGAATGAATTTCCTCCTTGTTCACTTTGAGTATCACATCGCCGGGTTGAAGGCCGGCTTTAGCTGCAGGAGTATTGTTTATGACTTCGGTAATTGAAACTGAAGTGTGGGTTTCGCATTTGCGATGCTGGCAAGGGGTTTCACGCAGCATAACCCCTAAAGCAGGTTTGCGTTGCGCAGACCCAACTCCCCGAAAACCCGGAATGCCGAATGAACGTTTGCCTTGTTTGGCATCGCGAAAGTCGCCTTCAGATAGGATGTTTATTTCTATTTGCTGATCGAGCAAACCTTCCTGCTGCTCGGGTTGTGTGTTAAGCTCACGAAGCACATCTTCCAGACTGTTAGTGTCGTCAATGATTACTTCACGTGTTTCTTGTGACTCTACTCCGTTTACATTTTTCTTGATGCGAATCTGTGCTTTTTGTTGTGCCCACATTCCGCCTGCAAGCAAGAAACCGAAGCAAAGAGTAATTAATGATGTCTTTTTCATTTGAAATACAATGACCGGACGCGAAAGTAAAACGGGGAATGCTCGCAGGGGTGTTAAGACAATCCAAAAGTCTGTTAATGTCAGTCTTTAAAAAACCAAAGCATCTGCCGTTGAATTAAATGGACGTCGGTATAGTAATAATGAATGATGTCCTTGTAGCTGTAGCCCAGCTTCGACATGCGCATCGCTCCTTCCTGACATAGACCTACACCATGACCGAACCCGCGACCCTTGAAAATGACTTCTTGCGAAGTATATTCAATGTCGAACTGAGTGGATCTAAGTTTCAAATCGGTGCGCATAGCGCGTCTTGGAATTTGCAGGGTAGAATCGTGGCAATACATAGGGTTGCATACGCCTAAAATGCCGCCGTCACTCAATGACGCAAGGTCGCCGCTGCCTCTCTTTTGTTTGATATACGAACTCCATTTTTCCGTCGGAAGCCTTTTCTCCCAGTGGCTGTGTGGCATGCTTAAACAAAAGGTATCGCATCGACCAATGAGATAGGGAACGGGTTTCGACCAGGCAACCTCAGCATTGACCGTATGGCCGCCGCAATTACTGTGAAAGGCTGCGGTTATCAAGTTGATTTCATGATCTACTATGACAATGTTTTCGGTCGCATGAGACGCCTCTACAGCTAAAGGTTCTTTCCGGGGTTTGCCATGATATACCTGGCAATGGGTGCCATCACAAATTTCATAACCCGCATCGAGGTGCCGCGTCCGATTATTCAGCGCGTATGTGCGACTGATAACCGCTTGAACCTTATAATATTCTAATTCGCTTCCTGCTCCGCTTTCTGCTTCGATAACGCCGGCAACATAATCTTCAATTTCGATGCGATTAACTAATTGCAGATGTCCGTTGATGCTGAATGCCAGCATGTCGCCGCGATAAACTCGGTTACTTGGTTTTTGGCCTGCGGGCTGTGCTTTGAATTCTCCGTTGTTCTCGGTGTTCCAGGTTAACTTTTTAAAGCCGGCGTAGTTTTTACCGGAGAAGAAAATATTTACTTTCCCACTTATGGCCGTGATGTCGGCTGTTTGTCCTTTTACAACCGTGAAGAGCAGTTTGTCATCACCCAATACCTGATAGCTGCCTTCGAGCGGGGCAATGCCACAACGCAAATAATTAGACTGGCAGTGCATTCCAACCAAAATTGGATCTGCCCATGCCGGTAACCGACATAGCATAAGGAAACACACAAAAAACCACTTCATCATGGCGGCAAATTACGAGTGCACCGCAGGAGTGGTCGAAAAGGATTCGATAATTTTCAACATCGCATTGGCAGTTCTGTCAGAGGCTCCTGCACCACCCAACGCGTCATGCAACTCCCGGTAGTCGAGTCGCACTTGTTTTCTTCGCGGTTCACTCTTGAGTAATTCCAGAAGTTGTTCTTCAAGATTTTTTGTTGTCAAATCGTGCTGGATGAGCTCAGTAACGGCAGCGCGGTTTAGAATGAGATTAACGAGTGAGATGTATTGAATCTTGACCAGTCTTTTGGCGATGGCGTAGGATATTGATGAGCCTTTGTAACAGACTACTTGCGGAACTTGATAAATACCCGCTTCTAATGTTGCCGTGCCGCTGGTGATGAGGCCGGCATCGGCATGACGCAAAATTTCCGAAGTTTTTCCGAAGAGGATTGTCATGTTTTTTCCCTTTGCAGCTGTTAGGTAGAAAGATTCCGGTTGTGCGGGAGCTCCGGCAACAACAAATTGATATTCCGGGAAACGCTCTGTAATCCCCAGCATAATTGGAAGCATAGTTTTGATTTCTTGTTTGCGGCTTCCGGGTAAAAGAGCAACGATGGGCTTTTCATTCAGGTTATTGTTACGCTTGAAATCTTCTTTCGATTCTGAACTGGTACTTATTTGATCGAGCAGGGGATGACCAACGAAGGTTACCGGCATGTGGTGTTTCTCGAAATATGCCTTTTCAAAAGGAAGCACAACGAAAAGATGATGTATGTGCTTTCGCATAGCGTGAATGCGGCTTTCCTTCCAAGCCCAAACCTGCGGCGCGATGTAATAGAGTACCGGTATGTTTTGTTCATACGCCCAACGGGCAATGCGCAAGTTGAAGCCCGGATAATCAATCAAAATAAGCGCATCCGGCTGAAATGCTGAAATGTCATTTTTACAGAAGCGAATGTTGCCGAGAATTGTTCGAATATTTAGTAGAACCTCGTAAAATCCCATGAAAGCAAGATCACGGTAATGCTTCACAATCTGTGCTCCCGCTTTTTCCATCAAATCGCCTCCCCATGCGCGAATATCCAGGGAGCTATGACGAGCTCGCAATGCTTTTATCAGATTGCTCCCGTGTAAGTCGCCACTCGCTTCTCCAGCTATGATGTATAGTTTCAACGTTGATGATGGGTTTAATAGAGCCACGCAATAATGGCAACAGAAATCACTAAAACAATGATAAGACCTTTGCAGAACTCCTCATATCCTCTCTTGATGAGCGCGAAAAACAAGACCACATTGGCCAACATGGAAAAGGAAATTATCCTGCTTTGAAAATCCTGGAGGGCTGAACCTAGAAATACATCCATGACGAATTCCCGGAAGAAAATTCCATTGTACCAGGAGAATCCCAAACCGAAAATGCAGAATCCTATTAGGGCGCCAATGATGCCTCCGATGATTCCGTAACCTACATGATTCAGCGATTTACCCTTCATAGATTCCATTTTTTTAATTCTTGCATGGCCTGGTAAGCCGTTAGGTCGAAATGCACAGGAACAACCGAAACGAAATTATTGGCTAGTGCAATTTCATCGGTTTCCATCCCTTCGTCCATCAGCTTGAATTCGCCGGTAAGCCAGTAGTAAGGTTTTCCGAATGGATCCGTTCGAACATCAAAATTATCTTCCCAGTAGCCTTTCGCTTGATGACAGATACGAATGCCGGCAATAGAGGAAGGAATGCCTTTCGGAATGTTGACATTTAGACAAGTGCCATTGGGAATTCCATTTTCCAAAGCCCCTGCAACCACTTTCTGAACGACTTGTTGCGATGCTTCGAAATCGGCATCTGCGCTATGATCGAGCAATGAAAAGCCAATAGAGGGTATTCCTTCCACAGCACCCTCGACAGCGGCCGACATAGTACCACTATAAATGACGTTGATGCTTGAGTTTGACCCATGGTTAATTCCCGAAACAACCAGATCGGGTTTGCGGTGCATGACTTTATAGATGGCAAGCTTCACACAATCCACCGGTGTGCCACTGCAAGCAAAGGCTGCCTGCACGGGAAGGTCATATTTTAGCGGATGCAGTCGGAGTAAATTGTTGATTGTTACTGCGTGTCCCATTCCTGATTGAGGTTTGTCGGGCGCTACAACCACTACATCACCAAAGGGTAGCACCGCTTCGGTTAACGCCAAAATCCCTTTAGAGTATACCCCATCATCGTTGGTTACGAGTATGAGTGGCCGCGAATGAGTTGTATTCATGTGGCAAACATACAGCGGTAAAGACAGTCTCATGACTTAACTCATTTTACCTCCTTACTGCCATTTTTTGTCATTATCGAGTTAAATTCGCCTCATTCTCAGGTTGAAATGATTCGGAAGAAGAAAATTGTTATTGTGGAAGACCATCTCATCATCCAGGAATTGCATAAGCAGTACGTGGAGGATTTGGGTCATGAAGTTGTCGCGTGCTTTACAACCGGCGAGGACGCAATTCATTATTTCCAAGATAGTTCAGCAGACTTGGTGCTCATGGATATCCGATTGGAAGATGCCATGGATGGAATCGAGGTAACCAAACGCATTCAGGAACTTAAACCGGTTCCTGTGGTCTATATAACAGGCAATACGGAGGATTCAAATTTCCGCAGAGCAATGGAGACGAGTATGGCAGGTTTTATCTCAAAACCTGTGTCGCAAAGTGAATTAGAGAATGTAATTGACTCACTGAATGATTTAACGAGTTCAATTATTTACGCCGAGAAAATTCAGAAGGCCATTTTTCCGCAGAGAAAGGACTTCGATGCAGTTTTCGAAAATATTGTACACATTAATCGCCCCATGCATATTATCGGTGGTGACTTTCCCTTTCTACAACATTTTCCTGAACAGGGTATTGTAGTTGGTGGACTGGGTGACTGCACCGGGCATGGTATACCTGCGGCGTTGCTATCGGTGCTGTGCCATGAGATTATTTCCAACATTGTCAGGCGCACCCAGGTCCTAAAGGAAATTGCTCAGGATCTCAATACTTCTTTGATTAACAACCTGGCAAAAATGAACAATGCAGATGGGGTTAATGACAGTCTTGATTTGATTGTTTTCAAATTGGATGTTGCCAACCAAAGCATGGAAATTATCGGCTTTAAAATGGGGTTTGTGCAATGGAAGTCTAAGGAGGCTAATTTGCATTACCACAAATTCAAAGGACGCCCATTGGGTGCGCCGATGAACGATCAGGATATGCAGGTAGTCGAGACCACGTTTGAAAAGGATGACCAGTTCTTCTTTTATAGTGATGGAGTGACTGATCAATTTGGAGGTCCACTGTCAAAAAAGCTTTCTACAAAAGGGTTGCTTAACATTCTGCAGAGTGTGATTTCAGAAGCTCCGGATAATAGGGAGCGAGAAATTAATTTGTTGTTGAGAAGATGGCAGGGCATGAATGTGCAGACAGACGATATGCTTATGCTAGGATTATCACCCGGAAGAGTAAAGGCCTAGGATATTGAATGATTAAAATGCATAGAAATGTGCATTGCCAATAGATATTGCAAAGACTATGAGTGCTTTTACACGATCACCCCTCGTTGAGCAAATGTTCAACTCTACTGAGTTTGATTGGACAAAACTGCAGCAAGTAATTGCTGAGTTCTCTATTGCCGCCAAACCAGCGCTCTGTGTTCTCGATTTTTTTCGTGAAGATGGCTTAGTACGCGTAAAGCAACGAGAAATCATGGATCTCCAGATTGCCTTCAGCGATGAAGATTGGCAATATTGCTTTACGTTGGCCGATGGAATGCGTCCCATTGGCTCTGAAGTTCCCCATTGGCTGAAGGAATTGTCAGATGGAGTTTTCTCTCGTTCTACGTGTTTGGTCGCTGAGCCCGTTCACGATGAAAATGGTTTGACTATCGGATTGTTCTACGCTTTTTATGCTTCGGGCACACCTGAGGAAACTACACTGGCGTATCAGCGATCAATGGCAAAACATTTTGCTACGTTGGTGCAGCAATGGCAGTATGGGCGACGACATAGTGAATTGATTTCTCGCCTCTGGACGTCCATTGAATTGAGTTGTCCGGGTTATTTGATTCTGGATGAAAAGCTGAGGATTGTGCAAAAGGGGTCTCTTTACTCTAAATCGGTTCCTCATTTAGCCATTGGCGATAAATTCGAACAGCACTTTATTTGGGATGGGCAAACATCGCCGGAAGAGTGGAATACAAACTCGAATGCAAAGCGGAAGTTGAGGTTTTATCATGCCCTGGAATTGAACCAGCGCTACAAATGCTCCATTCAGTCAATTCAATCTGAATTGTATTTGTTGCTTGCTAATCCGGTAATCAATCCCAATCACGCTATGGTTGATTATCACTTAACGGCATCCGACTTTGCGCCTCATGACTACATTACAGATTTCGTTTTTTTGCATACAATTACAATGCAGAGTTTGGAAGAAATTCAGCGTTCGAATGAAGTGATGCAGGCGAGAAACCGAGAGTTGGAATGGACTCAGGCTGACCTTCTCCGAAACAAATTGATTCTTGAGAATAAAATTTCGGAAAGAAATGAGCGCGTCCTGCGATTGTCAAATTTCCCCGAGCAAAATCCGAATCCCGTTTTCGAAATAGATTACAACCGGCAATTTATTTGCTTTTCGAATCAAGCTGCAAAGTCTGCCTTCGGTGAGCTTCTTACGCTTCCTTATCATGAGTTCTTGGCTATGCTTTCTCTCAGTCACGAGCTGATTGTTACCAGTTTGAAATTGCGTGTAGAGTTTGAATGTGCGAATCGTTACTTCCTTGCTGACGCAACCAGAGTTCCGAATGAAGAGATTATTCGTTTCTATGCTCAAGATGCAACCGAGATAAAACATTTGAAGAGTCTTTTATTGCGTCAGCAACAGGGAATTAATCAGCTAATAGGCGTCCTGGAGGCTTTTAATATTGATCGCTCAGAGGCCGCGCGAAGTGCTAATCTCAATGAAGTGATTCAAGAAGTGTCCAAAATTCTGAGCTCCAAAAGAGGATAGTTTGACAAATGACTTAAAACAGGTTTGATTACCGTTTATTCGAGTATGTTAGCGGCAACTTTTATAATTTCTGATCGCCACTGTTATGCGCCAAAATGTTGTTATTGTTGTCGATGACGACCTCACTATATTAGAACTATTGCGTTATCAAATTACCGATGCAATAGGCGGTGTGTGCGATGTAGAACTCGCAACATCCGGGGGTGAAGTGGAAGATTTGCTTACTAGTTTGGTAGAGCAAGGAAAGAATGTGAAGGTTTTGGTCACGGACTATTTTCTGGATGATTGTACAGGCGTCGATATCATAGAACGTGTGAAAAAACACTACCCGAATTGTTCAACTGTTTTATTGACCGGCCAGCATCAACGTGACATCGAGAGGGTCGCAAGCTCCACGATTATTCCGGATCGTTACTTCTCTAAGCCCTGGAATTCCTTCGAGCTAAAGGCTCACTTGAACAACTTACTTTCGGATACCCTTAATTAATGGAAAATTCTAATGGCACGGGGTGAAGACGAAAAGCATTGGTTATTGAAAAGGCAATTGCACGAGCATGGTGAGGATGCTTTGTCCAAGTCAATGTTGAATGAAGTTAATCGCGCTTATCGTGTTTTTGACGACAACTATTTACGCATTAAACTAATCCTGCGTAGGAAAATTTATCAATTGGTCGAGTCGAATACGAGATTGCAAGAATTGCTCAAGGAGCGTGACCAGCAATTAGGCAGCGATCGTGAACACCTGCAGCAATTGGTGCGAAACCTCAATCGCGCGGAGATGATTGCTCAGTTGGGAAGTTTTACGTGGTATACCGGAACCGGAAGGGTAGAGTATTCGGAGAATTTACTCACACTATTAAAGTTGGATCTGACGCAGACAAGGATTTTCTCCATGTTTCGAAAGTTTGAAACGGCACAGCTCATTACACGAGCTCTGCGCGCCGCGAAAACAGGAAATAACGTAGTTCGGCTGGAAAATCTAAAGCTTAAAGGAGATCAACGTTTTTTTGAGCTGGAGGCACATTTGGCATTTGATGAAAACTCTCTTTTGGTTTCTATTTCAGGTATTATCAAGGAAAATACGCGTTTAGTGCATGTCAATAATAGAGCTGAGGATCAGAAAAAGTTCTATGAAGCTATTCTCAATAACATTCCTGTTGACATTGCTATTTTCAACCATGAGCACAAGTATATGTACTTGAATCCTGTCGCTGTAATGAAGCAGGATGTGCGCGAGTTCCTACTTGGGCGTGATGATTTCGATTACTGCTCTTTCAAGAACCTGGATACCCGAAAGGCAACCGAACGCAGAAAGATGTTTCTGTTAGCGCGTGATAGCGGTCAATCGGTGGAGTTTGAGGACGCAGGCACCAGGTCTGATGGAAAACCCATGTATATATCGAGACGGTTTGTTCCGGTTATGAATGCAAGTGGTGAGTTTGCTTTTATGCTTGGATATGGAGTAGATATCACACCTATTAAAGAGCATGAACTGATGCTCGGCAGTTCTTTGCATGAAAAGGAATTGCTCTTGGGTGAAATACATCATAGTGTCAAGAATAATCTTACGTTGATTGTGGCTCTGTTGGAGATTAATAGCGCTCATGAAAAAGATGAGCTCGTTAAGAAGTACTTCAATGAAATTCGAAACCGTATCAGTGCAATGGCACTTATTTACGATAAGCTCTATCGTTCGGAGGTATTTAATCGAATCAATTTACGTGAATACATCGCAGCTCTTGTTCAGTCCTTGCAACAAGGACTTTTAGCCGGTCGACGCGACATTGTCGAGTTGGATCTCGATGAAGTTTATGTGGAGAATAAAATCGCAGTTCCGCTTGCCTTGCTTATAAATGAGCTGGTAAGTAATGCGTTTCTTCATGCATTTACGGTTAGTCACTTCCCCCGTCTTCAGATTGCTTTTAAACGCGAATCAGATGCTGTTATGCGTTTAGTAGTTGCCGATAATGGCCCCGGCTTGCCTGATGTGTTTGACCTAACCAAGGGAAAGACCTTTGGTTTTAAATTGATAAGTCTCTTCACGCGTCAGCTCAAAGGTAAATTGCAAGTCGAAAATGTAGATGGCCTGCGTGTGGAAGTGGAGTTCCAAAATATGGTTCACGAAGTTCGAAATTGACATTTGGCTGCCATCTTTGCCCAAACTTTATTGAAATGAATGCTTTTATTGTGGATGGAGTGCGAACCCCCATCGCAAGTTTTGCCGGCAGTCTTGCTTCCATTCGAGCCGATGATTTGGCTTCCCATGCCATGAAGCAGCTGATTATCCGTAACCCCGGTTTAGATCCAATGCAAATCGCTGATGTCATTATGGGTTGCGCTAATCAAGCGGGCGAAGACAATCGAAATGTTGCGCGCATGGCACTATTACTTGCGGGACTCCCGAAGGAAGTCCCGGGTGAAACGGTCAATAGATTGTGTGCGTCGGGAATGGCGGCGGCAGTGAATGCTGCTCGCGCAGCACACGCCGGTGAGGGAGATATTTTCATTGCAGGCGGAGTAGAGCAAATGACACGAGCTCCGTGGGTCATTTCAAAAACGTCTTCTGCTTTCGGCCGCGATGCTCAAATGTTCGACAGCAGTTTCGGTTGGCGTTTCATTCATCCTAAAATGAAGGAAATGTATGGGGTAGATGCCATGGGTGAAACAGCGGAAAACCTGGCTGAACTTTACTCTATCTCACGAGAAGATCAAGATCGTTTTGCCTGCTGGTCACAGCAAAAGGCGAGCGCATCAGCCGAACGGTTGGCGCAGGAAATAGTGCCAATATCTATTCCACAGAAGAAAGGTGATGCCGTTGTGTTCTCTGCGGATGAATTTGTTAAGCCATCTACTTCCATGGATGGCCTGGCAAAACTGAAGCCTGCTTTTCGCTCCGGTGGCACAGTGACAGCCGGGAATGCTTCAGGATTAAATGATGGTGCTGCAGCTCTGCTCATTGCATCTGAAAATGGTTTGAGTAGCGCAAAACTTTCACCACGTGCTCGCATAGTGAGTTCTGCAGTCACCGGAACAGAGCCGCGTATTATGGGAATTGGCCCGGTTGAGGCCTCTCTACTCGCTCTGAAACGTGCCGGTCTAACATTGGATCAAATCGACGTGATTGAATTGAATGAGGCATTCGCTGCGCAGGTGCTCGCATGCACAAGGCAGTTGGGATTGGCCGACGATGACTCGCGTATCAATTCGAATGGAGGGGCAATTGCACTTGGTCATCCGTTGGGAATGAGTGGAGCTCGTCTGTTGTTGTCGGCATCGCTTGAATTGCAGAATACCTCGAAACGATATGCTTTATGCACTATGTGCATAGGTGTGGGACAAGGCTACGCAGTGATTTTAGAAAGAGTTTAAAACCAAGTACTATGGCTAACATTTTTGAATTTGATGGTTACATTCCGGTGGTGCACGAATCCGCATTTGTGCATCCCAATGCAACGGTTACAGGAAATGTTATTATTGGCAAGGATGTGTACATCGGACCCGGCGCGGCTATTCGCGGTGATTGGGGTCAAATCATAATAGAGGATGGCTGCAATGTTCAGGAAAACTGTACAATTCATATGTTTCCCGGTGTTACAGTCAGGTTGCAAGAGGGCGCACACATAGGACACGGTGCTATCATTCATGGTGCGTCAATTGGTCGCAATTGCTTGGTGGGAATGAATGCTGTTGTCATGGATCGTGTCATGGTCGGTGATGAATCTATTGTGGGTGCTCTCGCTTTTGTATCTGCCGATACTGTTGTGCCTCCGCGTAGTGTGATCGTTGGTAATCCGGCTAAAGTGGTGAAGCAGGTAACGGATGAAATGATTGCTTGGAAAACAGAAGGAACCAAGATTTATCAGCAATTACCGAACGACTGTCGCCGAGGACTTCGGCCGGTAGAACCGCTGCGCGAAATACCGACTGACAGAAAAATTCAGTCTACAGGTTATTCAACCTGGAACGAGCGCAAGGCTAATTCGTAGGGTGTTCATATGTGGGTTTCCCTAAACTTTGATTATGTTCGTATGACCTTAATTAAAGCCATGCCATCACCGGCAAAACCATTTCGTTTCAAACAATTTGAAATTGTGCAATCGCGCAGTGCCATGCGGGTTGGAACTGATGCTGTTTTGTTGGCCGCATGGGTCAGGTTGAGTAATTGTAAACATGTGCTCGATGTAGGAACGGGCACCGGTGTAATCGCTCTTATTTGTGCACAGCGTTGCTCACTGGCGAGTATTGAAGCCATTGAAATTGATCAGGGAAGTGCTGAGGATGCGCGTGACAACTTTGAACAATCCCCCTGGAGTGAGCGCTTGAAAATTCATTTGGGCGATTTTCTCAAAATTGTGACTAGCGACAAATTTGATCTCATAATATCCAATCCGCCCTATTTCACTCATTCGCTGCGAGCAGCCGATCCTATTCGAAATGCGGCGCGCCATGACGACTATTTGCCATCCGACGCGTTTATGCGACATGCTAAAGGAATGCTGAACTCGGAGGGTAAAGTAGCACTGATTTTTCCCAAAAGCGAACTCGAACGTTGGATGATGGATGCGGAAGCAGTTGGACTGAAACCGTCTCGCATTTGTCACGTCTTTACGCTCGCTCATAAAGATGCAGCGCGAGTGATGATTGAATTTTCATTTCATGCTCCGACAGAGCCGGAGATGGAATCTATTCTCATTCAAAAGAGCCCGGGGGAACCTTCCGATGCCTATAAGCAAATGACCACAGAGTTTTATACTAAGTGGTAACATGCTGGTCATTTCCTTTATTTCTATTTATTCAGTTGAAGCAAAATCTCGTTGAGTTGCTCCCGTAGCGCTTCATTTTCCTTTTTTAAGGTTTCCATTTCTGCAGCAATTTCTTGGACTGATTTTACCAAAGGCACTGTGAATTCTGCATATCTGAGACCATAGAAATCAGTGTTGTTTTTTGGTTTATCTACGCCGCTGAAATCATACCCCGCAGCCATTGCCGCCTGTTCAACTTCTTGCGCAATGAAGCCGGTGTATCGAATTTGTTCTTTCGCATTTCGGGCTTCCTGAATGGAGGCATCCTTGCGCAGTGTTTTGTTTCCATGTTCATCACGAGTTTGATCTTCATCAAGTTCCTTCGCAATCTCATTTACAGCCAGTGTATAAGTGACCGGTCGTAATTTCAAAATGAAATCAAGCCCTTTCACATCTTCTTGTACATTCTTTTTGAAACGACCATCTGATAGATTCGTGTAGTTCACAAATCCTCCAATGGATGTCACGAAAGAATTTCCCAATCGAACCTGGTTGTTGGCTGTGCCTCGGCTAACAAATCCAAGACAAGTAGAATTAGTGAGATTTTCGATGTCGCCATACGAATCACAACCGAGATAGACACAGTTACTGAATGAGGTGCGAAAATCGCCCGAGGCAAAACCTAGGGTGGTGTTGAATGATCCGGAAGTATTTAGAAAACTTGAGTACATGCCTCCGGCCATATTGCGAATGCCGGATACATTTTCACGCATGGCCTGCATGCCGAATGCTGCATTATTATTTCCCGTGGTATTATCCAGCATGGCTTCAAAGCCATAAGCTGCGTTGTTATTGCCTGAGCTTTGGTATAAACTGAACGCACCAACAGCCGTGTTTTGAGTGGAGTTGCTCAATCCTTGAGCCGAGTATCCAAGCGCGGTATTCGAAACTCCATTTTGAAGCGAGCCGGCACCTTGTCCGACCATCGTGTTGAATGAGCCGGATTCTACTGCAGATAGCGCGTTATTGCCAATAGCCATGTTGTTGAGTCCGCTTGGATTGGCCGAGAAACCGCCGAGTGCGTTAACTCCGATAGCCAGTGAGTTGGAGCCTGTAATTCGTGAACCGGCATTGTTACCGATGGCTATGTTGTTTGTTTCAGCAGCTCCGGACAGCGCTGCAACACCGATGGCGATGTTGCCCGAGCCATCCTGTATGCTATTGCCTGATTGAAATCCGATGAAAATATTTTCATCACCGGTGACGAGCGATTCAAGATTCTGGTTACCCAATACAAGGTTCGATGTTCCGGAACCGAGCGCGCTCAATCCTTCTGTGTTGAAAGTAATAGCCAGATTTTCGGAATTTTCTGTGGAGCTAATGACCACGTGATTGATCTGAGCGGGTGTTGCACAGTCGAGACCGTATTGGGGTGAGGTTGTTCCGATACCGATGCTCGAGCCGTTATTGTAAAGCAAGTCATTCGCTACCCATGAATTGCCATCATGTCTGAGCGTAGCGCCTGAATTACCTGCCACCAACGGTCCTTCCGGTCCTTGAGGTCCTTGCTCCCCTTGCGGACCCGCAGGTCCTTGCTGCCCTTGTGGTCCTTGCTGTCCGGAAAGTCCGGGTTCACCCTGTGTTCCCGGAAGTCCTTGCATTCCTTGTGGGCCCATGGAGCCTGTTGCTCCCTGAGGCCCTTCAATTCCTTGAATTCCTTGTATTCCTTGTTCTCCTTGCGGACCTTGTTCTCCTTGTGGACCTTGTTCTCCTTGCAGACCTTGTGCTCCCGGAATACCCGGTTCACCCTGATCCCCCTGTGGCCCTTGCTCCCCCTGTGGTCCTTGCGGGCCCTGCGCACCCTGAGGTCCTTGCTCACCTTGAGATCCTTGAGGTCCGGGCTGATTGTTGGCGGCTGTTTGCGCATAGAGCGCAAAAGGAACGCTTAGTAGCTGACTAGTTTGGTAGATGGAATAATTGGTTCCTCCATTGAAATCCGTTTCCGTTCGCACGAAGAAGGGGCCATTAGCCCAGTCAATGGATGAAAATGTGCCGATTACAGGGGTGCCATTGCCCAACTCGAGTGTTACCAGTCCATTGGAGTTGGTAACGGGCGTTTGTGTTTCGACATACACAATCTCATTACCTTCTGTGCCGGTCAAGATACTCAATCGCATTCCGACGGGCTGATTAGCCAGGAGCGATTGAGAGGCGTCACGGATGACCGCTTGATAGCTCATCATTTGTGGAGCTTGGGAAAAAAGGGTTTGTGCAAAAAGCACAGAGGTTACGAGCGCGGAAATACGAAGCACCGCGGTGAGGGATGGATTCATGGCAATAAAAGTTGGAGAGGATTAATGTTTAACTACGTGATAACCCGCTGAGCGACCTGCCTCATCTGTAAGGCGGACGAAATACGTTGCAGCAGCCCAGTCTTTGACTTGAATGGATGTTCGATCGGATAGTAAACGAATAGTGTCGATTAGACTGCCATCTGCATCAAAGACGTCTGCAGAAATGCCCTCACGGAAGTTTTTCATTTCGATGAAGAGCTCTTGAGATGTGGGGTTCGGAAATAAGTTCAATTGAACGTCGAGAAAGGAATCATCAACCGAAATAATGAAAATTTCATAAGGCTGTTGCACGCCTTCGTTCACGAAATTGTTGTTGGAGTATACGACTTGACCGACTGAGTAGGATATACTTCCGCCGCTTCCTGTTGCATCACCCCCTGCCGACACAATTCCTTGTTGACCTGTTGAGATGTATGAGAGGCTGACTAGTATGCAAAAGAGAAGAGCTTTCATGGGGTGGTGCTGGATTACGTAAGTCTGTTGTCAGCCACCAATATGACGCTTTAACTCATGAACAGCTTCATCCCATAGCATTTTTTGATCATCTTCTTCTCCCTCGTCGGCGAAGTCGGATACAATCAGTGCCAATTCGCCGGTCATTTCATCAATTTTGATTCGAAGCTCAAAAAAATTGGTTTCCTTGTCGGATTCATCCAGCCATTGATACCGAACCATTTGTTCTTTTTTCTTGGCTACGAGTTGCGCTTTGCGCTCTTCGCCTTCCCAAATGAAGGTATACACCTCGCCCCGAATGTGAACCTGGGGTGCGAACCATTCTTCCAATCCGCTCGGGTTGTACATGCAGTTGTATAGAATTGTATCGGAAGTTCGAAGTATGTATTCGAGTTCAATTGGTTTTTTCGCCATGGAAATTGGTTCAGGTATCGTTATGCAAGAATAAGTTTTTTTACGGGTCGATAGAAGTTTTTTTACCCATGTTTTTGAAGCACGAGAAAGTGACTATATTTGCGCCCTCAAATTTGGCGGGGTAGCTCAGCTGGTTAGAGCGCATGATTCATAATCATGAGGTCGGGGGATCGTGCCCCCCTCCCGCTACAGAAGGTAAAACACGAAAAAAGGCCGCATCTGCGGCCTTTTTAGTATCTATGGATAATCGATTGCTTAGTAACGATTGCCACGATCATAACCGCCACCATCGTTGTCGCGGTTGAAACGTGGCTTGAAACCACCTTCACGACGACCACCGCCACCGAAGTTGCTGCGTGGACGATCGTTGCT